>Ga0181537_10001885_pt1 | contig 18887 bp, 18 predicted proteins | sample PEATcosm2014_Bin_39_FD_119765 | JGI IMG/M metagenome (GOLD analysis project Ga0181537, IMG submission 119765) | Peatland microbial communities from MTU Mesocosm Facility, Houghton, MI, USA - PEATcosm2014_Bin23_10_metaG | ecosystem: Environmental > Terrestrial > Soil > Wetlands > Peat | place... | reverse complement strand
TGCGCGGTCATGCCGCGCAGCCGCGACACGCCACCCAGCACGGTCTCCTGCATCGGCGTCTCGACGATGCCCGGGCAGATCGCGTTGACCCGGATCGGAATCGCCGCGAAGGCGTAGGCGAATGAGCGGGTGATCGAGAGAATGGTCGTTTTGGTCGCGGCATAGGCGGCGACTTCGACGGTCGAAGCCAGTTTGGCCGAGCTCGACGAGAGATTGACGATCGCGCCGCCAGGCGCCATTGCGGGACCGATCGCCTGGCACAGGAAGAACACCGACTCGGCGTTCACCTGGAAGATGGTGCGCCAGTCTTCGACGGTGATCTCCAGGATCGGCTTGACGCCGATGATGCCCGCGGCGTTAACCAGATAGTTGGCGCCCTTGGCCGCCGCAGCGATGCGCGCGCGGTCCTTGGGATCGCCGACATCGGCGATCATGGTTGTGCATCCCGCCTTGGCGATCTCGCCCAGCCGGTCGGCCGCCAGATCGACGGCCAATACCTCGACGCCGTCGCCGGCCAGCCGTCGAGCTACCGCATTGCCGATGCCGCTCGCCGCGCCAGTGACGACCGCGCGACGCCTTACCGCCTCCGACACGGATTTTGCCCCTTGCGTCCCATAGCCCTGTCCGGACGGCTTTGCGCCGCTCTTCGGATGACCCCGGACTTATCCCATCCAGGGCCTCCGGAAGCGATTATATTGAAACGTTATCGCCGCCCGCAAGCCCAACCTAGCGGCCACGGCAGATCGAAGCAGCCGCAGGAGCCTAACATGGGTGGGCTTTAGGCGTCACGGACCGGATTTGGTGGCACCGTCAAGCCAAGGTGACGGCAAGTCCTACGGCCGATTGATTGAAACGATACCATTCGTGCCACTGCCGGATTGCTTGCGCCCGGCGACGATCGTGGGCACATGTTTGGGTGCGAGCGCGATCTGGCCTTTTGGACATGCAAAATGCAGCGGATTCCTGATTGGACGGTCGATTCTTTGTCACCCGCGCAACGCCGTGTCCACGACGCCATTATCAACGGCCCGCGCGGCATCGTCGAAGGGCCGCTGCGCGTCTGGCTGCAAAGTCCGCAATTGGCGGAACAGGCGCAGGCGCTCGGCGCGTTCTGCCGGTTCGGAACCAGCCTGGCGCCGCGGCTCTCGGAGCTGGCCATCCTGGTCACCGGCGCTTATTGGCGCGCCGGATTCGAATGGCATGCGCACGCCCCCATCGCCATCAAGGCCGGCATCGAACCGGCCGTCGCGGAGGCGATCCGCCTTGGCGCCATTCCCGAATTCGCCCGGCCGGACGAGGCGGCGGTCTATGAATTCGCGCGTGAGCTCCTGGAACGACGCGCGGTGTCCGATTCCACCTATCGGTCGGTCGAGGCGCATCTCGGCCAGACCGGCGCCGTCGAGTTGGTGGGTATCCTCGGCTACTATGGCCTGATCTCGATGACCATCGTCGCCTTCCAGGTGCCGATCCCCGCCGGATCGCCCGATCCGTTCGCCGAAGGCTGACGGATCCGCCCAGAGAGATGAGCGCTCATCCGGGGGCCTCAATCGATTCCTCCAACGCGCCACCGCCGCTCATGGCCCGGAACGGACGATGGGGCGAGGAGCCTGATCGTGCCAGGCTAGCGACCCCAGCGCAGTGCCAGGGGCGAAACTTCGCGTGCTAGCTCAAGCAAACCGGCGCGCGTCGCTGGATTCATTGGCCGCAGCGGGTGCCGCACCGCGTCGCTTTTGATGACGCCCCCCTCAGCCATGACGGTTTTGCACGCCCGCAGTCCGCACTGTCTGTTCTCGTAGTTGATGAGGGGCAATATGCGTTGATAGGCGCCGGCGGCCTCTTTGCGGCGACCGGCGCGATGGTTGTCGACGACATGGCGGATCAAGTCGGGCAGCAACGCGCTGCACATCGTGCCGATCGCGCCCGCATCGAGGTCGGCCATCAAGGTGATCGATTCCTCTCCGTCGAATGGGCCGACAATGGCGGCCCCGCCGGCAGCGATCAGATCGCGCAGCTTTGCCGCGGCAAATGGAACCTCGATCTTGAAGTAGGCGCAGTCCGGCACCTCGCGTACCAAACGCGTGAGGAACGGCACGGACAATTTGGTGCCACTCACTGGCGCATCCTGCACCATGATCGGCAAATTCGATGCTTTCGACACCGCCGCGAAATGCTCGATCATGGCGTCCTCGTCTGCTTGCAGCGTGGCCCCGTGGTATGGTGGCATCAGCATCACCATCGATGCTCCGGCGGCGGCGGCATGGCGCGCCCGCTCTTCGGCAATCCGTGTACTGAAATGACTGCAGGTCACGATGACGGGCACACGGCCGGCGGTATGGGTAAGGCAAAGATCAGTCAGGGCGGCGCGTTCTTCATCGGAGAGCAGAAACTGCTCCGAGAAATTGGCAAGGATGCAGAGCGCGTCGACGCCTTGATCGACCATGCAATCGATGACGCGTTTCTGACCCTCGTAGTCGACGTCGCCGGTTGATAAGAAAGGCGTCGGAGCAACTGGCGTCACGCCAGTGAGTGTCTTCTTGAGCATTTTCCTGCCGATCGGATTTGAGGTTTCGATTTCGAGCAGAACGCCAATAGCTCGAAATGCGCTTTGTCGGCAACGTTCATCTGGGTGTGTCGCCCGTCGACCTCGGCAGTATGGTAATTCAACCAGAGTTGAATCGTAGAACGATTGAGTCGTCCTCAACGCGTCGCAGCTTGGTCGCTCTTCGGGCTGGTGCCCCAGAGCGGATATATTCGTCGTTGCATCGCCACATCGGCGCTCGAGGCCTCGAATGTCCATCGCGTCGTGCCTACTGCGCGACTGATGGCTTTGCCGACCCACTGCACGAGCTGGCTCTGATTGATCCGCGGTTCAATCGGCGACGAAACGCGCGCAACCGCCGACGGAGCAAATTTGCACAGCCTGCCATGAGAAATCTGCTTGCTCACCTAATGAGCGTTGATCGCTCCTGCTGCATAAAAAGGCATTGCAAATTTGCGGCATCAATGGATAATTTCTTTTGTCTTCTGGAGACAATCTTTGCGGATTGCCCATGGACCCTCAGGGGAAAGGCTAGGCCACCATGCTGAAAAATGTAATAAATTCAATAGTCCCGGCAGCCTGCGCGAGCGCGCTGGCGGTTGGACTGATTGCTGGCATCGCCGTTGTCAGCAGCGGGGCAGAAAATCAAGACTACTATCTTGGCGTGACGGAGCCGGTGAAGGACAAGGAGCCCTTCATCCGCTACGGCATCACGCTGGTCCATTTGCAGGACGATTTCTGGAAAGGCATGGCCTACGGAATGGTCGAAGAGACCAAGAAAGTCGGCGGCAAAATAGTCCAGGTCAGCATCGCCGGCAAATACGGCAACATGGCGGAACAGTACGCCCAGATCGAAGCGATGATGACCAAGGGCATCGACGTGCTGGTACTCGGGCCCTCGGCCTATGACGGTTTCGATCCGATGCTGGCGAAGGTAAAGGCAAAAGGGATCACCGTAATCGCGGCCGGCATTCCACTCGGCAGTAAGCTGGCCGACTACGGCGTCGTAATGAGCGACTTCGATGTCGGGAAGAGAATGGGCGAAGCTCTGTGCGAGCACAGGCCGAAGGACAAGGCGACATTCCAGACGCTCGTGCTGCCCGGTCCGGCGGGAGCCGAATGGACCAAGCTCCGCGTCGACGGTCTAAAGGAGTCCGCCAAGAGCTGCGCCGGCGAGGAAATCATTTCGGCTCCCGTGGGCGGCGAAATCAGCCTCGCCTACGCGCTGGCGACTACTTCGGACATGATCACCAAGAATCCGGACGCGAGCTTTGTTTGGGCTCCGGCCGGGGGGCTTGGGTTGGGGGCAATCCAGGCCGTCAAGCAGCGTCATGCGAAAATGCAGGTGATCGCCAGCAGTCTTGTCCGCCCCGACTTCCAGGCGATGGATGAAGGGACCCTCCTCGGCGTCAACACCGAACCCGCCATTCTGATGGGTCGGCTTATGGTGCAATACTCGATCCGTCGGAAGCTGGGTCTGCCGACGCCGCTGATCAAGACCGATCCCGGCTTCAGTTATCCGGTGGTGCTCACCCCGACGCGAATCCTCACCGAGGCGAACTATAAGCAGTATCCTTACGAACAAACCGACATTCCGCCGACCGACTGGTCGATCGATGCGTTCCAGTGATCTAGGTCGATAACACGGTCCCCGCTTCGCGGCGGGGACCGTCGAACGGAAAGGTCCTCTCGTCCCGGGGCTAAGCGTCGGGGCGAGAGGATCGGGCCGTGTATGCAGTCGGTACGATATGTGCATAATTCGATCTGTCAGTGGGCTGCGGCGCACCGGTGGTTAGGATTTTCGGGCGGCGTGGTTCGGTTGCTCGTATCAGGAGCAATCTGTTGGTCGATTTGAGCATTCGTCGGGCGCAGTATGGGTGAACAAGACCGATGACTGGTGACTCGTCCTCCGTCGACACGGCCGGTGGCGGCGCGGCCGAGATCGTCGTCCTCCAGAACATTCACAAACGATTTGGTTCGACCCACGCGGTCAACAATGTCTCGATCCGCTTCAAGGCGGGCGAGGTGCACGCCGTGTTGGGTGAGAACGGAGCCGGCAAATCCACGGTTGGGAAAATCGTTGGAGGGTTGTTTGGGCCTGATGAGGGCAAGTTGTTCTTCGACGGCGCGGAAATCCGATTCCGAAACATCGCCGAGGCGCGTAGCCTCGGATTATCGATGGTGTTTCAGGAATTGTCCTTGGTGCCCGACCTGACGGTACGTGAAAACATTTGCCTCGGGACGGAGAATGCCCGCCACCCCCTCGCTTTGGTCAAAAAAAGGCAGGAAGTTGAGCTTTGCCGGGCTCTCTTCGAAAAATACAATTTCGACTTTGACCTCAATGCCCTTGTGCGCGACCTGTCGGTGGCCAATCAGCAATTGGTCGAGGTGGTGAAGGCGCTGGCACGGAAGCCGCGCGTTCTGATCCTCGACGAACCAACGGCAATGCTGGGCGTGCGCGAGAACGAGAAATTGCTCAACATCATTCACGGCGCCAGGGAACAGGGCATGGCGGTGATCTTCGTCACCCATCACGTCGAAGAAGTGATCGAGGTGGCTGATCGCGTTAGCCTTATGAAAGATGGCGCCCTCGTCGATTCGTTCCCATTAACCGAAAACATGGATGCCGCCTATATCGTGGCGAAGCTCGTCGGTGGATCGGGTGCGAAATCTTCCGGAAAACAGAATCCCACGGTCGGTCAGGAGATTTTGAGCATCGCCGGCCTTCCGGGCCACGACGGAAGTCAAATCGAGGTCTCGGTTCACCACGGCGAGGTCGTCGGCCTGTACGGGGTCGTCGGTTCCGGTTGTGAAAAGTTCGGCAATGCCGTCGTCGGCCTGGCGGATATCCTTCCGAGCACCATGACGCTCGCTGGCGCGCGATATCGACCGAAGAATCCCGCCGAGGCCGCCCGCCTCGGGGTTTCCTACCTGCCTTCGGGACGCGCCGCGAACTGCATTCTGCCCAGCCGCAGCGTGCGCGAGAATTTGACGATCAGCCAGATCAACCGCGTACAACGATTCAACATCATCCGCGACCGCGAGGAGCGGAAATTGGCAACCGGACAGCTGAAACGCTTCCGTGCGCGGTATTCGGACTTCGACGACCCGATCACGAGCCTCAGCGGCGGAAATCAGCAAAAGGTGGTGCTGGGACGGTCGATGGGGCGCGAAGGGTCGCTTCTCGTGCTGGAAGATCCGACGGCTGGCGTGGATATCGGATCGAAACGCGACATTCACGAGCTGATCCGCGAACGGGCCGCCGACGGGTTAGGCGTGATCTTGATTTCCAGCGATCTCCTCGAGACGATTGCGATCTGCGATGTCATTTACACGGTCATTGGCGGCAAGATCGTACGGAAGTACGTGAGCCCGTCGATTGACGACGAGGCGGACATCATCGCGGACGTGCTCGGCAGTCGCGTGGAGGACACCACTCATAAGGCCGGCGCATACCATTTGCGAGCGGGGAACCCCGAATGACCACTTCGTCTACCGAGCATGTGGTAACAGGCCCATCATGGAGGCGGCGCCTGATGCCAGCGAACCTGGGCGACCTGGTATTACCGGCATTCATTGTCGTTTATTCGGCCACCATCGGCCTGATCGAACCGCGCTTTCTCTCGTGGGGCAATATCGACAATTTGGCCAGCCAGCTGGCGCCGTTGATCGTCATGTCCGTTGGACAGTCTTTCACCATCATCAGCGGTGGCCTTGATCTGTCGATGGCGGCGGTGATGTCGATTTCCGGTGTCCTTGGCATCCTTGCCGCGGGCAGCATTGGGCCGTGGGGCGGTGTCGCCGTGATGGCGCTCGTAGGCTCCGCGACCGGCACATTCACGGGGTACCTCATCGCGTACCAGCGTACCTCGCCGTTCATCGTGACCTTGGGGATGGCTTCGGTGGCAACTGCGATCGGACTCATCCTCGCGCACGGCGTGCCGCTGTACACGGTCCCCCCGATTCTTTCGACCGTGATCGGCTTCGGGCATTTCCTGGGCGTTCCCGTCAGCTTCGAAATCGCGGTGGTTCTGTTGCTGCTGGGGGACTTCATCCTGAGGCGCACCGCGGCGGGCCGATATATTTATGCGATCGGTTCGAACACGTCGGCTGCTATCAGGTCGGGCGTGCCGGTCGAACGTTACACGTTGCTCATCTATGCGTTCGCCGGATTCACCGCTGGCGTGGCCGGCATCATCCTTACTTCGTGGGTGAACGCCGCGCAGCCGACGGCCGAACCGGACATGACGCTGAAGTCGATCGCAACCGCTGTGCTCGGCGGCATAGCCCTCACCGGCGGAAGCGGCGGCATGATCCATGTCGTCTACGGATGCCTGATTCTTGGCATGCTCGCCAATTCGATGACGATGGTCGGGGTGTCGTCCTTCTACCAAATCCTGGCCGTAGGCATCGTCATCATCGTTGCGGTCATGCTGGACCGCTTTCGCCGCCAAAAACGGTGAGGTCGACCCGTGCTTCGCCATCCGGGGTTCAGGTGCCGACGCGCAATGCCGCTGTTTGCTTGCGCGGCCAGGCGATCACCGACAGGGGCGTGATGCGTCCGGTGCGCGGGTTCTCGCTCGGAATGTTTTCTATCGTCATGGAGAACCGCGCCGAATCGGCTTCCACCTCGATGCGATGGACATTTCGCTCTAGCGCCGGGTCCGCCCAGATTTCCAGCATCGTCCGATCCGGGCCGATGCCGGCCAGCGACAAGGCCACGGCGACGTTGAGGTTGGCGGGGAAGCCGACGGCCGCTGCGCGCGCCGTGCCATCGAAAACCTTGAGCGGCTCGGCGATGCCGGCGATATCGATCCGGTGCTCGACCAGATAGGGCGCGCCGAGCAGCCCGCGCACCGGTTTGCGGGTGATCATGCGCACCGTTCTGATTTGACCTTCAGCCGCCGCGGTGACGGCATCGAGTCCGATCAGCGCGCCGGTCGGAATCACGATCTGCCCGCCATGAAGCCGCGCGATGTCGACCAGATCGAAGTGGGACAGGAGCGCGCCCGCGCTGAGCACGATGGCGGTCTTGCCCGCCCTTACGAATGGCTCGACGACAGCGCGCATTTGCGCCGCCGGCGCGCATTCGATGACCAGGTCGGCTAGCGGCTCGAGGCCTTCGATCGGCACCGTCGGCGCGGGATGGACGAAGACACCCATGCGCCGCGCCGCCGCCCCAAGATCGCGCGCCGCGACGGCCGCCAACCGGTAGCCGGGAATGCCGCGATCGATCGCGGCGGCAACCGCATAGCCGATCGCGCCGAATCCCGCGATCGCCACGCGCCGCGGCGGGCGATCGGGCCCTTCGGCGCCCGACACCGCGGTGTCCAGCCTAGGCCATCTGCTTCGATTTGGCGTCGTAGACCGGGTAGTCGATCAGCCCCTTCGGGCCGACGGTATAAACCGTCTTGTCGTCATGGGCCGCAATCGGCCAATCGTTCTTCAGCCGTGCGACGAGGTCGGGATTGCCGATGAAGGGCCGGCCGAAGACGATCGCGTCGCCGTCGCCCGCCGCCAGCGCGGCAACGGCGCGCTCCTTGTTGAAACCGCCATTCTGCAGGGTCAGTCCCTTGAACCGCTGGCGCATTTCGTCGCGCAGCGGCTTTTTGAACACCGCGCCGCCCAGCGACGAGACGTCCTTGAGGTGCTGATAGAGAATGCCCAGCCTGTTCATGTTATCGATCAGCAAGCGGTAGGTATCCTCCATGCCGGGGTACTCGCCGACCAGATCGTTGATGAAACTGTAAGGCGACACGCGGATGCCGACTCGGTCGGGCCCGATCGCCGCCGACACGGTTTCCAGCAATTCGATCACGAAGCGCGCGCGCTTCTCCACCGAGCCGCCGTAGGCGTCGGTGCGATGGTTGGAACTGGGATTGAGGAATTGCTCCATCAGATAGCCGGTCGAGCAGTGCAACTCGATCCCATCGAACCCAGCGGCGATCGCGTTGCCGGCGGCCTTGCCGAAGGAGTCGACGACCTCGCGAATGTCCTTGAGCGTCATCTCACGCGGAACGGGAGTCGGCGACTCGCCATGTTGATCGGTCCAGCGCGTGCCCTTCATCGCGATCGCGGACGGCGCAATGATCTCGGCGCCGGGCGGCTGGTTGAGCGGGTGGGCGGCGCGCCCCCCATGATTGAGCTGGACGAAGATGCGCCCGCCGGCGGCATGGACCGAGTCGGTCACCTTGCGCCACCCGTCGATCTGCTCCTTCGTGTAGAGACCGGGCTGGCGAACATAAGTATGGGCGCTTGGCATGGTCGTGCCCGACTCGGCGATCAGCAGGCCGGCGGTGGCGCGCTGGGTGTAGTAGCTCACCATGAGCGGCGAGGCGACGAAGTTGTCGGCGCGCGATCGCGTCATCGGCGACATCACGATCCGGTTGGGCAGCACCAGGCGGCCGAATTTCAGCTCGCTGAACAGGGTGGCTCCGACCGACGATTTGTTCATGACTTGCTCCCCAGCCCCTTACGTGCCGGACCGTCGCGCCGCCGGCGGGTGGCGATGCGCGTCCCTGCACTTTGTGGTTCAGCTATAGCAATCGAATTGGCGATTGTAAACAGTATGGGCGATGGTGTTACGCACAATATGCCCAATCTCTATGCAAAGTCGCTATTTCGGACCGATGGTTGGATGCATTGACATCCCCTATACCGCATGATTGGATACGATATCCAAATTTTGGCGCGGGAAACGGAGCGTTCATGCGGCAGGAAATCAGCGTACCGGGACTGGCGCCGGCGATCAGCCATTACACCGATGCCGTTCGTTTCGGAAACCTGCTGTTCGTGTCGGGCATCATCGCCGTCGACAAGGATTTGAACGTCGTGGGTAAGGACGACGTGGTCGCTCAGACGCGCTGCATCTTCGAGAACATGAAGAAGGTATTGGCGGCCGCCGGCGCAACGCTTGCCGACGTGCTCAAGGTGACCGTATTCCTGCTCGACGTAAACGACCGGACCAAGATCAATCCGGTGCGCCAGGAATATTTCGGCGCGACCAAACCGGCAAGCACGCTGATCGGCGTGCGCGAGCTGGCGATCCCCGGCGTGAAGATAGAAATCGAGGCTGTGGTTGGCTTGAGGAATCCCTGACCGATCGGGATTCCCGCGCGATTGAAGGCTGAAGGAGACCGAAATGGGCCTGCATCATCTCGACCACTACAATATCGAATGCGTCAACCTCGAGGAAACGATCCGCTTCTACTGCGACGTCCTCGGCCTTTATGTCGGCGACCGTCCGCCGCTGCCCTTTCCGGGCGCGTGGCTCTATTGCGAAAACAACCTTCCGACCATCCACCTGATCGGCACCGACCCCGGCCAGCCGGATCGTCCCAAGGTTCCCTCGGGTCGTGTCCATCACATCTGCTTCGCCACCACCGGGAAGGCGGAGATTCGCAAGCGGCTGGTCGCGGCGGGTATCAAGTTCAACACGGTGGTTTTGCCGGTCGTCCGCTATACCCAGTTCTTCATGCAGGATCCCAACGGGATCAATGTCGAATTGAACTTCCCAGCCGAGGAAACTACGAAAGAGGACGAAGAGATGATGGCCAATCGCGGTCGCGAAGCCTTCCTCTACGTGCCTGAGAAAGAAGCCAAGGCCAAGGCGCCGGCCTGAACTTTTTCCAATTCGTCCGAGGGCCGCTCGTGGCAGAACTGAAGGCTGAGACGCGCGCCCTCCTGGAAAAGGTGGGCGTCGCCGTTCTAACCAACGGGCTCTTGAAGCGCGGCCTGCGCCATCAATTCCTGCATGGCATTGTCCCGGTTTTGCCCGGCCGGGCGGCGATGGCGGGTCCGGCTTTTACGCTGCGTTTCATTCCGGCGCGCGAGGACATCGACACGTTGGCGGCGCTCAGACGACCCGACAATGTGCAGCGGCGCGCGATCGAGACGTGCCCGGCGGGCGCGGTGATGGTGATGGGCACCGGTGACAATTTCCGTTCCGCCTCGGCCGGCGATCTGATGATCGGCCGGCTCAAAGCGCGCGGCTGCGCGGGCGTGGTGACCGATGGAGGCTTTCGCGATATCGCCGGCGTGATCAAGGTGGGACTGCCGGCTTATCAACGTCAGCCGGCGCCGCCGGCCACGCCGATCGGGCTGCACTCGGTCGATTTCGAGGTGCCGATCGCCTGCGCGGGCGTTCCCGTCTATCCGGGTGACATCGTCGTCGGCGATGGCGACGGGGTGGTGGTGCTGCCCGCCGCGATGGCCGAGGAGCTGGCTTTCGAGGCGCTTGAGACCGCTACCTACGACGAGTTCGCCGAGACCAGGATCGCGGCCGGCGGCTCGATCATGGACGTGTTCCCGCCCTCCGACGACATGCAGCGGCAATACGAGGCCTGGAAGAAAGGGCGTCGCTGAACGGGCGTTTGGATCGCCTCAGTTGGCGATCATGCCATGGCCGGCCTGTTCGTCATACGACCAGACGTCGGCGAAGAAGATCTTGGTGCGCTCGTACCATTTGCGCGTGCGCGGCGGCACGGGCGTAAGGTCGACCGGTTTGCCGCCCTTGATCACATAGTCGAACTTGCTGCGCTTCTGCAGCAGCTTGATGTCTTTCAGCGGATCGCCGTTGACCACCAGGATGTCGGCGAACCGCCCGGCCTCGAGTTTGCCGACCTTATCGCCGAATCGTTTGAGGATGCGGGTGACCCCCGACGTGCCCGCCGCGATCGCCTCGAGCGGCGTCAGGCCCAACAGATCGACCAGGATTTCGAGCTCCTTGGCGTGCCATTGGCCGTAAGGAACGGGCGACCAGCCACTCTCGCTGCCGGCGATGATCGGCACGCCGGCCTTGTGCGCGCGGCTGAGATTGATGGAAGCGGCCTCGATCTCGCGCTGCACGGCGGCGATGCCCGAGGCGCCGGCATTGCCCTGACCCTTGGTGGCGTCGACCAGGTTCACCAGCAATGTCAGCGTCGGGATGATCGCCGAACCGTTCTTGAGGCAAGCCTCGATTCCGTCATCGTCGAGATACGAGGCATGGAACAGGATATCGAATTTGGCGCGGGCCGCGTCGCCCGCCGATAGGCGCGACCGCGCGTGGATGCCGCAGATCTTGTCGAGACGATGGGTCTCGTCGGCGACGATCTTCAGTTCCTCGAAGGTGAAGGCGGACACGTCGGCGCCGCCGGGCGTGATCAGATTGTCGTTCGACCCCGACACTTTAATTGCGTCGACCTCGTCCTTCACCTGCAGCCGCACGGCCTCGATCAGATCGTCGCGGTTTTTCACCAGCACCGCCGATTGCCCGACCGGGAATTCCATGTTGCTGGGGAAGGAATCCTCCAACCCCTGATGGTTGGTGATCTGCTTGCCCGAAACTGCGAAGCGCGGGCCCTCGAACATGCCGGTGTCGATCGCGTCGCGCACCGACTGCGCGACATTGAATGTGGTGGCGGCATCGAAGGCGCTGGTCACGCCCGCTTGCAGCACCTTGCGCGCGTTCCACACAGCCCGCAGCGCACGGAATTCGGGCGGCGTGTAGAGCGCGTTCTCCTCCTCGGAGCGCGCTTCGCCGAAGGAGATGTGAGTGTGGCCGTCGATCAGCCCGGGCATGATGGTCCGGCCCGGCAGCTTGATGTCGTGCAGGCCCGCGCGCCGGTGCTCCTGCGGCAGCTGATCGGCCACGCCGACCCAGGCGATCGACTCGCCTGCGGTGACAACCACGCCATTGGCGATCGGCGGCGTCATGTCGCCGACCAGGACATTGCCCCAGATCCTGTATCCGGCTTCGCTCATTGGATCTTACCCCGCCCCGATTGGTTTGAGTTCGGTTCGGACGCCCACGTCACGCGCTGCGCCGCGGGTGCCATTAGATTGTCTACAGTAACCAATCTGGCGCGGCATTCAATCGCCGAATCCGGTTCGACCGCCGCCCTCGGCGCCGGTCGGCCGTTGCGACCCCTATCGTCTGGATGCCGAATCGAGGTGCGGCCGCCTAGGCGACCGCGTTGCTCAGGGTTCCGATTGGCTCGATCGTGATGTTCACCCGATCGCCCGATTGAAGATATTTCGGCGGCTTGAAACCGATGCCGACGCCTTCGGGTGTGCCGGTCGCGATCACGTCGCCGGGCATCAGCGTGATTCCGCGCGAGATCGTTTCGATCAGAGTGGGAATGTCGAAGATAAGGTCGCTGACGCTGGCGTCCTGGCGCAGCTCGCCATTGACCCAGGTGCGCAGTTTGAGCCGCGTCGGATCGGCGATCTCGTCGGCGGTGACAATCACCGGCCCCATCGGACAGAAGCCGTCGATGCTTTTGCCGAGAAACCACTGCTTGTGCTCCTGTTGAAGGGTGCGCGCGGTCACGTCGTTGATGATGGTGTAGCCGAACACATGGCCGAGCGCCGCCTGGCGCGAAATGCCGCGGCCGCCGCGGCCGATCACGACGCCGAGCTCGCCTTCGTAGTCGACGCTGTTGGTCGGATCGAGATGTCCCGGGATGCTGACTTCGGGTCCGATCACCGTGCTGGGCGCCTTGGTGAATATGACCGGCGCCTTGGGGATGTCCTGGCCGGTCGAAGTCGCGTCGAAGCCGGAACGCTGGAACTCGCGCGCGTGCGCCGCATAATTCTTGCCCACGCAAAAGATATTGCGCGCGGGCAGGGGAATCGGCGCCAACAATTGTACCGAAGCCAGCGCCAGGCGCGGGGCGGCGGCGATCGCGGTTTCCAGCGATAGCGGCTCGGGATGCTTCGCGATGATTTCGAGCAGCGACTTGCCTGCCGCGGACAGGTCGGCGACGTGGTCGCCAACGAGCGCGCCGGGCGCGACGCGCTCGCCGTCGCGGAAAGTCACCAGCTTCACGTTACGCCTCCAGGATGACGATTGCTCGTTCAGGCGGGTTGCGGCGTCGCATTCTTGCGCAGCGCCTGCATCAGGCGGTTGGCGGTGTGCAGAACGTGAATCCGCGTCAGGCTTTCCAGCCCCTCGCAATCGCCGGCGGCATAGGCTTCGACCAGATCTTCGTGCTCGCGCTGCGCCACCATCAAATTGCCGGTCAGGTTGATCTCCATCCGGATGTAGGGCTCGGCCAGCGCCTTGACGATCTCGAGGATCCGCAAATGGTGCCGTCGTCCCGCCGACGAGAGCAGCATCGTGTGCAGGTCGTAATTGTGTTCGAACCAGCGCAGGCGGTCGGACTCGGAATCGCCTTCCGCCAAGGTACGCATGGTGGCGTTGAGCGCGACCAGCTTCTGAACCGTCTCATCGGTGCGGCGCTGCGCCGCCGCTTTGGCCAGGCTCGATTCAAGCATGCCGCGCAATTCGAAAATTTCGGCGATATCGTCGGGCGCCAGCGACACCACGGCGCAACCACGATGCGGCATCGAGATCACCATGCCCTCGGCTTCCAGCTTGGGCAGGGCTTCGCGCAACGGACCGCGGCTGACGCCCAACTGCTTGGCGACGTCTTCCTGGCGCAGGGTCTGGCCGGGTTTGAACACGCCGGTCAGTATCGCCGTGCGCAATTGATGGTAAACCGCTTCCGGAAGCAGTGCGCTTTTGGGAATCTGTTTCAGAGTGTTGGTCTTGGTAGTATCCATCAGCACACCTCTCGGATTTGGCATAACATTATTTGGCCGCACACTGACAGCGCGCGGCTGGCGGCCGTGCTAACTTGCAAATTCGACCTGCCTCTATCTTAGGCTTGATGCCCTGGCAGCGCGCAACAGGGCCACGATTGAAAATTTATATTGTCGGCAAAATACAACTTTTTGCAAGATATCAATTGAATGGGTCGGATGCGTGACATTGTCGGCCTGCCACATTCTCGATCAGTCTGAACAGAAGCCAACAGCGCCAGATCAGATACAGAACTCGAACATTAGTGAGCGCGCATCATGCGCCATACTATTAGTATGAGTGCTTAGTGCTAAAATGCCAAATCCGGCCTCTTCGATCAAGCTTACTTTGAGCATCGCGGCTCCAGCCCCTCGGAGGTCACGACAAGATTTGTCTATCCCATTGATTTTAAGACCTTGCCGGCGGATTGGATCGCACGCATCGACTTCGATTTTTGAGGCCTCGTCCGGTTGGATGGACCGACAGGTCGGAGCCGCCACGGAAGCCGATTTTTAGATTGTAGATTTTCTGCAATCCTTAGTAATCTCGATTTTTGGTCGTTTTGGATATCCATGTCTGTCCTACAAGAGCGTGATACCGATTTCGAGGGCCATCGCGTCCATTACTGGGAAGGCGGCCAAGGTCGCCCCCTGCTCATGTTGCACGGCTCCGGTCCCGGAGCCTCGACCCAGGGCAATTGGCGGCTTGTCCTCGAACCGTTGGCGCGGCGCTACCATGTGCTTGCCGCCGACCTGATCGGGTTCGGAAAATCGGACCGCAAGAAAACCACACCCTACTTCGACTTCGACCTCTGGTGCCGCCAGGCGGGGCGCATGGCCGAGCTTCTGGGCGAGTCCAAGATTGGCGTCATCGGCCACTCGCTGTCCGGTTCCATCGCTTTGCATCTGGCGGCCCGCGACCAGCGCGTCGCAAAGGTCATGACCACCGGCTCGATGGGTGCCAAGTTCGAACCCAACGCCGACACGATCCGCGTATGGACCTTCCCGGAGACGCGCGAGGCGCTACGCGCGGTCGGCGAGGCGCTGGTCTTCGACAAGAGCGCGATCACCGACACCTATCTCGACAGCCGTATGGAGGTCTTGCACGCCGACGGATACCCGGAGTATTTTCGCGCCATGTTCGCCGGCGACCGGCGAACCTATGTCGATGCCGCCGTGCTCGACGAGCGCGACCTGACCGCCATATCGGCCGACATTCTCATGGTGCACGGGCGCAACGACGCTCCATTCCCGTTCGAACAGACCACGCTCAAGCTCTCGCGTTCGCTCGCCAAGGCCGACGTCGTCGCTTTCGGCCGCTGCGGTCATTCGCCGGCCCTGGAGCATCCAGAAAAGCTCGTTGGCCTCGCCACTCAATTCTTCGGTTGAAGGCGACGGCAATGCGGACGGTATTTCGGACCTCGACCCTATGGCGCGTCACGGAGCTGTCGGCTGTCTGCCCCGGCGCGCCGATCGATCACCCGCTCAAATAATGGAGGGAAGGAAATGGCGAAGCGCATTGAGTACGTCAATCCCAAGGGCGCCTGCCCCGCCCAGGGGCTCTACTCGCATGCGACGCGCGTTCCCGCTGGGCCGTTATACTTTGTCGCCGGTCAGCTTTCGGTCGATCAGAACGGGAGTGTGGCGGGCAAGAACGATTTCGCCCGGCAATTCCGCCAGGTGTTCGACAATCTCGAGGCGGTGCTCAAGGGCATCGGCACCGATTTCAAGGACGTGATCAAATTCACGACCTACCTGGTCCACTCGCAGGACATCGACAAGTTCATGGAGCTGCGCGCCGCGTATTTCCCCAAGATCTTCGGCGGCCCGCCCTATCCGCCCAACACGCTGCTGATGATCGACCGGTTGGTGAAGGAAGATTTTCTGATCGAAGTCGAGGCCGTGGTGGCCGGCCGCGATTGAGGAGGCGCGAAATGGAATCGAATCCGACGATCGCCGGCGAAATCATCGAAGATACAATCGTCGCGGCCGGCAATCCGTGGGGCAGGGTGGTGCGGCGCGGACAGCGTCTTCGCGTCGTCGATCTCCGCGGCAAGCAGGCGGTCGACTTTTTGTGTTACGACGCCCAGGACCCCCGCGACCGCTACAACGCGGCCAACACGATGAAGATGGGGGCCAACATCTTCCTGACCAAGGGATCGGTGCTGTGGTCGGACCGGGCCAACCGGCTGATGACGGTGATCGACGATACCTGCGGCCGTCACGACACGATCGGCGGATGCTGTAGCGCCGAGATGAACATGGTGCGCTATCACAAAACGCCGCCCGCCAATTGCCGCGATACCTTCGAGAAAGCGCTGCGCCCGTTCGACCTGACGCGCGATGACATCGTCGCCAACATCAACTGGTTCATGTACGTCCCGGTCGAGCGCGACGGCGCGATGGCAATCGTCGAAGGCCTGTCCAAGCCCGGCGACTATGTCGAGCTGGTGGCCGAGCGCGACGTGATCTGCGTCGTGTCGAACTGCGCCCAGATATACAACCCATGCAACGGATTCGACCCGACGCCGGTGCGGATCGTCACCTACGCGCCGCAATAGTTCGCCGCCGATGACTTGGGCGATCGAGGTCTAGTCCGTGCCGTTCGCCAAGCTGCGCGACGCGGACCTGTACTACGAGCGCTACGGCAGCGGCCCGCCGCTGATGCTGGTGTCCGGACTCAACGGCGAGGGCCATTGGTGGGAGCCCCAGTTCGAGGCGTTCGCGCGCCACTTCGCCGTGGTGGTCCACGATCATCGCGGCACCGGCCGCAGCACCCATTCCGAGATCGACTACTCCATCGAGCAGATGACCGACGACCTGATCGGGTTGATGGATGCGGTCGGTATCGCGCGCGCGCACATCGTCGGCGTTTCGACCGGCGGCGCCATCGCGCAGGCGATGGCCACCGACCATCCAGCGCGCACGCGCTCCGTGGTGATCGCCAATTCCTGGTCCAAGGCCGATGCCCACCGGCAGCGGGTCGCGGCGGTGCGCAAGTCTCTGGTCCTCAACATCGGGCCCGAGGCCTATGTCCAGGCATCGCCCTTGTTCACCTATCCCCCCTGGTACCTGCGCGACAACGCCGAGGCCGTGGCCAGGGGCTGCGAACGCGCCCTTAAACACTTTCCCAGCGCGCGCATCGCCGCGAGTCGTCTCGACGCCGGCCTCGAATTCGATCGGCGCGACAAGCTGCGCTCGGTCACGTTGCCCGCCCTGGTGATCGGCGCCAAAGACGACCATCTCACGCCGCTTTATTATTCCGAGGAACTGGCCTCCATCATCCCGCGCGCCCGGCTCCATGTCTTCGAACGGGGCGGGCATGCGTGCTCGCGCACGATGGTGGCCGAGTTCAACACGGTCGTGCTCGATTTCTTGCTCGCCTTGGGCGACGCGGGATGATGATTCGATACTGCCCATTGGGCAATGCCCGGCCTGTCAGCACACACAGGCCGGGCGTCGCTTTCCGGCTCGATCGGGAGTGTGTCCGGAGTGACTTTGGCGCATTTTGAGACGGGTGCCATAATGCAACCGGCCATTTATCCCGACTTCGTTGATGTCGCTACCGATCGTTCTTCCGACATTCACTTGGGCGGGCGTGAGATCGTGAACGTGACTGTAACGCAAACTGCGTCGACACTTAGCTGACGCGAGAGGTTGCGCTAAGGTGATGCACCAAGGTCTCGCCTGGCTGCAAGACATCTGGCGAAGGGCTCAACGATGAAGATGTTATCCGTCCCTGTAATTGACATGGCTCCCTTCCGAATCGGCGGGTCGGTCGAAAAACGGGCGGTGGCGGCATCGGTCGATCGCGCATGCCGCGACATCGGCTTCCTGATCATCGAAGGCCATGGCGTATCGCCCACCCTGATCGCCAGGACGAGGGACGTATCGCGCGCATTCTTCGATTTGCCGATCGACAAAAAAAGAAAATATGGACGCCCCGCCACCGACGTCTTGCGCGGTTATATCGGCCTCAACGAAGAGTCCTTGGCGCGCTCACGGGATCGGTATGCCGGTTCGAGCGATCTGAACGAAAGCTTCATGATCGGGCCCGTCGATGCGCCGCCCGCGGACTATGCTTTTGCTCCCAAGGCGGGCAATCACTTCGCCGCCAATATATGGCCGGCCGAGCCCATCGAGCTTCGCCCCATATGGACCGAGTACTACCGGGCGATGGCGTCGCTTGCGCAGACCCTAATGCGGATTTTTGCCCTCGCCCTGGGATTGGATGAGGCCTACTTCGATTCAAAGATCGATCGCCATATCAGCCGGCTGAGAGTTCGCAACTATCCAATGCAGCTGGCGCCCCCGAGTCCCGGTATGATTCGCGCCGGCGCCCATTCGGATTATGGAAGTTTGACGATCCTGGCCACGGAGGATCGTCCGGGTGGACTGCAAGTGTGCAACGCCGAGGGAAAATGGGTCGATGTCCCGATCGTTCCCGATTGCTTCATCGTCAATATCGGCGATCTGCTGGCCCACTGGACCAACGATACGTGGGTATCCACTCTGCACCGAGTGGTGAATCCGCCCCTGGATGCGGGCGCCGAATCGCGCCGGCAATCATTGGTTTTTTTCCACAACCCCAATTACGACGCCGCGATCTCTTGTATCCCGACGGTCGTCGCCAGGGGCGAACGTCCGAAATATGCACCGACCACGTCGGGCGATTATCTCCGCAATCTTTTCGTCGCCACGCAGAACTCATAAAAGGACGTCCGCATAGGCGCGAACACTTGCATCGAGGAGCGAGGGATGTGTTCAACCAGTGAGCGGCTTC
>Ga0181537_10001884_pt1 | contig 18890 bp, 11 predicted proteins | sample PEATcosm2014_Bin_39_FD_119765 | JGI IMG/M metagenome (GOLD analysis project Ga0181537, IMG submission 119765) | Peatland microbial communities from MTU Mesocosm Facility, Houghton, MI, USA - PEATcosm2014_Bin23_10_metaG | ecosystem: Environmental > Terrestrial > Soil > Wetlands > Peat | place... | reverse complement strand
CCCCAGGAATGTGTGGATTGGCGCGGCGACCTATGGACTCCCGAGATCGGACGGCAGAAGGGCATCCCCGCGGCGCACCCCAACGCGCGTTTCACGGCGCCCGCGAACCAGTGCCCATCCATCGACCCGGATTGGGAAAACCCGGAAGGCGTGCCGATCAGCGCAATTGTTTTTGGCGGCCGCCGCGCCACTACCATGCCTCTGGTTTACCAGGCATTTAATTGGAGCACTGGCGTCTACATGGGCGCCACCATGGGTTCGGAGACAACCGCCGCCGCGGCGGGCCAGGTCGGCAGGGTCCGGCGCGATCCCATGGCCATGTTGCCCTTCTGCGGTTATCATCTCGGAGACTATTTTCGCCACTGGCTGCAAATGCAGCGCTCCTTGAGCGTGACGCCTCGCGTCTTCCACGTGAACTGGTTTCGAAAGGATGAAAACGGCAATTTCCTCTGGCCGGGTTTCAGCCAGAACATGCGCGTGTTGAAGTGGATTACCGATCGTGTTCACGGCCGCACGGCCGGCAAAGAAACGCCTATCGGCTGGGTCCCGCAATACGAAGACATCGAATGGCGCGGGCTCAGTTTCCCCAAAGAGAAGTTCGAGGAGCTGCAGCGCGTGGGCCGTCCGGAATGGCGAGCGGAAGTGATCGGGCACGAGGAACTGTTCATCGACATCCATGATCACCTGCCGCCCGAGTTGGTCTACGAGCGCGAGCTTCTCATATGCCGGCTTTAGCATCCGCCTGACGACGGAGTGCCGGGCATTGCGGCACACGGGTCTTTGTTTGTAATCTAGCTCACAAGAGGAAGTAGCCTAGCTCTCAAGAAGAGGAAGAGATAGGTGAGTTCTTCGCGGTTATTTGAAAGTTCCGATTATTTATTTGAGAGTTCCGGGTTGTTGAGGTGACGTCTCTTGTTGCGGATGCCGATGTATAGTAGCGTCGGGACTGGGATATTCGTTGGAGCGTCACATGAAACACTCTCGCATTGCCCGGCTTGTGTTGTTAGCGGCTTTGGCATCCACGGTGCTCAGCGCTTTCGCCCTGCCGGTGAGCGTATCGCTCGGCGCCTCCTCGGTTACCCTCACCGTTGGAGCGTCAAGGACGTTTAACGCAACGGTTGCCAATTCGAGTAACAAGGCGGTGACGTGGAGCATTTCGCCTGCATCCAGCGGCTCCATCAACGCGAGCGGCACGTACACGGCACCAGCCTCTTTGCCTGCCGCAGGGAACCAGGTGACGGTGACCGCGACGAGCGCCGCCGACGGGACTAAGTCGGCGTCCTCTCTCGTCTCCTTGGTCAATGTCGTTCCGGCGATAAAGTCATTCAGTGCGCACCAGATCAACACTAAGCTGCCATTTAGCCTGACAATCACCGGGACTGGCTTTATTCCCACCTCGACGGTTTCCCTCAGCGATGGGACGCCGGTAACCGTGACTCCCAGCCCAACGAGTCCTTCGACGCAGCTGAGTATCGTGGGAGCCAGTCAGTCACCGGCGGGAACTTCGATTCAAGTGACCGTCGGTAATCCGAATCCGGGGAGTACCGTTTCCGCTGCCGACGGGGCAACTGTTTCTTCGTCGTGGGCGTTGACGGTAGCTGCGCCCGTGGCAGTAACGCTGCTTCCCGCAACGCCGGCGGTCCGGGGCGGGAGTGCACTGACCCTTACGGCATATGTAGTAAATAACGCAAATACAGGTGTCACCTGGACGGTCAATGGGGTGACTGACGGCAATGCCACGGTAGGGATACTTACTCCCGCTGCCTCCAGTCCGCCCAACACGGCCACTTACGTAGCACCCTGGATTATTCCTGCCGCTGATGCCGTCACCATTACAGCAACCAGTCTGGCCGATCCCACCAAGTCCGCCACTGCGGCCGTTACTTTGCAAAATCCCATTCCAGTTATCACCAGCGTCAACTCGCCCGTCACTACCGGCACTGTAACGCTGAATATTGCGGGAACAGGTTTCACGCCGCAGGCGACGGTTGTTCTTGGCGCCGCCAACCTTACCGTTACCTGGAAAAGCACGACTTCTTTGACTGCGACCGGCTCCGCGCCGGCGCCCGTGGGCGGCGTTCTGGCTCTCATCGTGTCCAATCCGAATCCGGGCGCAAGCAGTTCGAATGTAGTGCCGGTGACAGTGAACAATCCAACTGGGGTGTTGTCCTACGCGGCCGCCAAGCGCTTCTTGGAGCAAGCCACGTGGGGACCGACTCCCGCAAGCATCGCCAACTTGCAGTCGATAGGCACTACCGCGTGGCTGACCGCGCAATTCGCGACGCCAGCTTCACAATATTCCCTCCCCGTCGACTCGACTGAGGATTTTAGCCTGCTGCAGGACCAGTTCTTCGAATTGGCGGTCAGCGGCCCGGATCAGCTCCGCCAACGAGTCGCTTTCGCGCTGAGCCAGATTGTGGTCACCTCCGGGCTCGAGATCAACACATACGCGGACATGATGCCGTATCAGCAGTTGCTGCTCAACGATGCTTTTGGTTCGTATAAAGACGTTCTCACCGATGTCACGCTCAGCCCGGCGATGGGTCATTACCTGGACATGGTGAATAATGGCCCTCCCTCAGCCACCTCTTCGCCCGATGAGAACTATGCCCGGGAGATCATGCAGTTGATGAGCATTGGTCTGGTCAATTTGAATGCCGACGGCTCCACCGACAATCCGCCGGTGAATACATATTCCGACTCCGATGTCCGAGCACTCGCCGGCGTCTTCACCGGATGGACCTATCCGACATGCTTAGGCACGGCGGTGTGGCCTAATCCGCCATGTTTCGTGGGCCAGATGATTCCGTTTGAAAATAAGCACTACAACAATCCGGCTGCGAAGGTGCTGGGCACGACCATCAATACCGGGACGGCTGAAGGGGATCTGGATGCCGCGATCAACCTGGTCAACACCTATACCAAGCCGAACCCGAAGATCACTGTGAACGGGAAGGGCGTTCCCAACATCGCTCCATTCATCTCGCTGCGCCTGATCCAGCATCTGGTGAAAAGCAACCCGTCGCCGGCTTATATCCAGCGCGTAGCCACCGTGTTCTTCAAGACCGACGGCAACCTTCAGTCGGTAGTGACCGCCATTCTCACCGATCCGGAAAACGTTCCCGAGACGAACTGCGCGCTGGCGACGCCCTGCACGGATGGGCACTTGCGTGAGCCCGCATTGCTGGTCGTCGCGCTGCTCCGCGCTCTGAACGCGCAATTTACGACCGATCCTGTCCTGGACCCGCGCACCGCGGCCATGGGCCAGGATATTTATGTTCCCGAAACCGTGTTCAACTACTACTCCCCCTTCTATCAAGTACCCGGAACATCTCTGATTGGGCCCGAGTTCCAAATCTTGAATCAGGCCTCGGCATTCGCGCGCGCAAACTATATTTTTCAAGCCCTGCGCAATTCAATCAATTCTGACATCAGCGTCGACTTGACGAATTTCCAGGAACTTGCTTCGGATACCAACCCGGCAACCGAGTCCGCCAGCCTCACGACCATGCTAAACGCGGTCAGCCAGGCGCTGCTGGGCGGCCCAATTCCCATCCCTTTGCTGAACGCCATCCTACCCGCTCTGCTCTCCACCAACGACCCCACCACGCGCGCGCTCGATGCCGTGTATCTGGTCGCCGTATCCTCGGATTATCAAGTCGTCCGCTAGAAAGGAAATCTCATGAGAACCCGCATCCTCCCATCCCGCCGTGAGTTGCTTCGGTCTGGGTTCCGTTTGGCGACGGCTGTCGGCGGTGCGGCCGCGTTCGGCCACCTCGGCAAAATGTCGGCTCTGGCGCAATCGACGCCGCCTAGCTATCAGGCCCTGGTCTGCGTCTTCCTGTTTGGCGGCAACGATGGCAACAACATGGTGATCCCAATCACCGACAGCCTGACGAATGGCAATGCGACCATTTACAACACAGTGCGCGGCAACCTCGCCATCACTGGCGCCCTGGCTTTGGGCCAGACCGGTTATGGGCTTCATCCCAGCATGATCGGGCTGCAGGGCATGTTCAATCAAACCACCAACAACGTCGCAATTGTCTTCAATGTGGGCACGCTCGTTTCACCTATCGCCAGCCGGGCGTCGTACCTCGCAGGAGACTATCCATCCCCTGCAAACCTGTACTCGCATTCCGATCAACAGATGGAATGGCAAACCGCAGACCCGTTCGAGAAGCTCGCCACCGGCTGGGGAGGCCGCGTCTCGGATTCTTACGCAAACTGCGGCTCGTGCGCCCACAGTCCGGTGAACTTTCCGCTGGGTGTTTCGGTGGCCGGCAACAGCACACTGCTCGTCGGCCAAGCCACGCAGCCGGCTTCGATTGGCTCCAGCGGATTGACGCTCCTGGGCTCAGGCGGGACCACGCCGAACGCCCGCGATATAGCGCTGCAGCAGATTCTCACCTTAAACAGCGGTTTAACGCTGCTTCAAAGCTCGGATGGCGTTCTATCGAGCGCGATCGAGGTGGCGAACCTGATTCAGAGCGCGACAGCCGGCGGCGCCACCCTGCCGGTGACGTTTCCGGCCACTGGTATTGGCCAGCAGCTTGCCCAAGCCGCGACCTTGATTAAAGTCCGCAGCGCTCTTGGAGCCTCGCGGCAGATTTTCTTCGCCTCGCTCGACGGATTCGACACCCATACCGCCGAGACCGACACCCAGGCACCGCTCTTGCAGCAGCTCAGCGACGCGGTGGCAGCGTTTTACCTGGCCCTCGCCGATCCATCGATTCAGGCCGCGAATTTGGTCACCCTGTTCACCGAATCGGAATTCAACCGCACTTTCCAGCCCAACACCAACGGAGGAACGGACCATGCCTGGGGCGGCCACCACCTGGTTGTGGGCGGCGCAGTAAAAGGCGGCCTTTATGGCGCCTTCCCGAATCTAACCCTGGGCGGACCTAGCGATGCCGATTCGGACAACCGTGGCCTCTGGTTCCCGACGACGGGTCTCGACCAATACGGCGCGACGCTTGCCAACTGGTTCGGCGTCCCCAGCCCCTCCCTACTGACAACCGTTTTCCCGAATCTGGTCAACTTCGGTTCGAACCAGACACTCGGCTTCCTCTAGGCTGCGAGCGCCTTAGGGGCGGCCCTGTCCACATCGGACGGTTTTGGATAGTTTCGACGTCAAGGAAATCGGGAGACTTAAATCCAACCAGCGAGCGAGCGTTTCCGGGACCACTGAAACGGGCAGTCTCGGACGAAATGAAAAGCGAGCGCGGAAGGCAGGTTGGCCATGAGAAAGACTCTGCATTACACTTGGGTGGCGATTGCCGCGTTTTTTCAGCAGCCCCCCCTTTATCCTCTTATGCACATTCTGCACGTTGACCAGTGCGTTCAGCCGTCACCAAGGTAACCAGCTTGCTCAGCGTCCGGCGTCTTTGGCCTCTCCGCGGCGGTTGCCATCGAGTATAGCGCGTCGCAACCAGCTCCAGGCCGTCGAGCTGGCCGCGGAGCCTTCCCGGGCCACGGCTCAATTCCGCTCATTGTTGTAACCGCTTTTTCATCTCACTTAAATTCGCCTCTTCTTCTCTTTTCAAAAAAGAAACTTGTGCACAACCGCGCATCGAAGGCATTTTCACGTTACTTCCCGTATTGGATTTTTCTGGAAAGAGAAGTAGACTCTGAGTACCGGGACTTTCCCGTGATTTAGTCGGAATTTCCCGCTCGTTCTTTCCAGAGGTTCGGCACTCTGTTCGTGGCGCCGCCGGAAGGGATGGGATGTCAGGTTACACGACTCCCCCATACTTGTGCTCCAAAGAAAGGAGACCGTATGCTTGCAACGGTCACCGCGCCGTCGTCAAATCGAACTGAAGCCGGCACTCGTTTTTGGACGATGCTCAGCGAGGAGTGCGAGCATCAGATCCATGCCATCAATGCCTGCCTCAAAGACCACGGGGATGATCCGGAACAGTGGCTGCAGTGGACCGCTGGAGACGACATCCGCATTTCTGCCTGCTCCGGTCCCGCCACGCGCATTTACGCGCGGCTGGGTTTTCGCAGCTGGGGTCCTGTAATCAACGCCACCATGGATTGCTATGAGGCGGATGGCACGCGCCTCACCGAGGAAGTGGAAGTTCCCATCGCTGTGGATGGAGACGGCGAAATCGTCGGGTTGTTCGATCAGGGCCGGAGTATTTCCCCCTGTGAACTGGCTGCGTATCTGACGCAGCACTTCCGGCATTGTTTTCCGGCTGTGTCGCTGCCGTGCCCGGATTCTTCGGCTTTCGCGCACTAGAAGCTGAGCGGCTTTGTGTAGCGAGCAGTCATGCCTGCTGTGGCGAGATTTATCTCGACATTTTGATAGGTTACAAAGTTGCGGAGGGGCGCAAGCGCCGGCTCGAGAGCCGACGCGGCAGGCACGAGCGCCCGCGCCGCCGCATCATGCCGGCGCCTCATTGTCAGTGGCCGTCGGAGTTTGTGCCTAGTTCCTTCACGATGCTTGCGACAAAGGCTTTGGCGTCGCCAAACAGCATCAACGCGTTATCCATGTAATAGAGTTCGTTGTCGATACCGGCGAAGCCCGGATTCATGCTGCGCTTGATGATCATCACTGTGCGCGCGCGATAGGCATCCAGGATGGGCATGCCGGCAATCGGGCTGCCTTTATCGTGCTTGGCGCCGGGGTTCACCGTATCATTAGCGCCAATCACCAGCGCGACGTCGGCGGCCGGGAAGTCTCCATTGATGTCATCCATTTCGGACAGCTTGTCGTAGGGGACGTCGGCTTCCGCCAGCAGCACGTTCATGTGGCCTGGCATGCGGCCGGCGACCGGATGAATGGCGAACTGTACATCGATGCCGCGCTTGGTAAGGGCGTCGAACAACTCCCGAACCTTGTGCTGGGCCTGGGCAACAGCCATGCCGTAACCCGGGACAATGATCACCTTGGACGAGCTGTCCAGAATAGCGGCAGCCTCTTCCGGGCTGGCTGAGCGCACGGACTTCTGCGTCGCCGCAGCGGCGCTTACTTGTATCTGGCCAAACGCTCCGAACAGCACGTTAGTGAACGAGCGGTTCATCGCGCGGCACATGATGATGGAAAGGACGAAACCCGACGAGCCGTCCAAAGCGCCGGCGATAACCAACAGCCGGTTGCTGAGCACAAAGCCCATGGCGCAGGCCGAGAGACCGGCATAGGAATTCAGCAGCGCAATTACGGTGGGCATGTCCGCGCCGCCAATTGGCACGATCAACGCCACGCCAAAGATGAGTGAAAGCGCGATGAAGATTGGGAACAGCCAGGATTGCTCAGGCGAGATGACCAGTGCGACGCCAATACCGATGGCGATGGCCAGCACAGACAGGTTGACGATGTTCTGGCCTTTATAAGTGATCGGGCGGGTGGGTAGGATCTCCTGCAACTTGCCGAACGCCATCAGGCTAGCCGTGCAAGTGAGGAAGCCCAGCAAGGTCTCCGCGATCAGGGCGCCCATGGTGAAGCCATGTGGGGTCTGCGGCATGTCTTTGTAGTACTCTGCCGTCCCGATTAAAGCGGCGGCAAGCGCGCCGAAAGCGTGCGATATGGCCGTTCGCTGGGGAACCGCCGTCATCGGCATCAGGTAAGCCAAGGGAACGCCGATTGCGGAGCCGAGGAAAAAAGCGACGAGAATCCATTGATAGTTGATGACGTCCGCACGCAGCAGCGTGCCGACCACGGCGAGAAGCATGCCGATTTCGCCGACAATCACACCGCGCCTGGCAGTGGCGGGTGAATTCATCCATTTGATGGCAAGAATAAAACCTGCCGCGGAGAACAGGTAGACGAGGGGAAGCCAGCTTTCGATCATTTGCGGTCCCCCCGCTTTTTGAACATCTTCAACATGCGATCGGTAATCAGGTAGCCGCTGACCACGTTAATGGTGGAAGCCAGCACGGCGATGAAGCCCAACACGAGTGGCAAGCTGAGTACATTCGGCTTCTGCGAACCGGTCAGAATAATGGCGCCGACCACGGCAATTGCCGAGATTGCGTTGGTCAGCGACATGAGGGGAGTGTGAAGCAGCGGCGAAACCCGGCGGATTAATTCAAAGCCCAAAAACGCGGCGAGCATAAAAACATACAGTCCGAATTCCAGGTCAAATGTCATGAGTGCACTCCCTCTTCGCCGGCGGGAACCTGGCTCGCTTGGTCGAGCAGCTCGCAAACCCGGGGCTGAACGACTTTATTTTCATGAGTCACCAGCGATTCGCGGATGATCTCGTCATTCAAGTCAAGCCGGAACGCTCCATCTTTGACGACCAGCTTGAGCAGCGCCGCGATATTAGCGCCGAACATAAGGCTGGCGTGGTTGGGATGAAAGGAAGGCAGATTTACGGGGCCGTGAATGGCCACGCCGTTGTGAACCTGAACCTCGCCCGGGCGCGTCAGTGCGCAGTTGCCGCCGCGCTCGGCGGCGATGTCGACGATCACCGAGCCCGGCGTCATGCCCTCCACCATCTCTTTGGTAATTAGTATCGGCGCCTTGCGGCCCGGCACGGCAGCGGTGGCAATCACAACATCCTGTTGATGAAGAACCGCGGTCATCTGTTCGCGCTGGCGGCGGTAGTAGGCTTCGTCCATGGCCTTGGCGTAGCCGCCCTGGCCTTCGGCACTCTCGACATCGAGCGTCACGAATTTCGCCCCGACGCTTTCCACCTGTTCCTTCACGGCGGCGCGGACGTCGTAGGCGCTCACAACCGCGCCCAGCCGCCTTGCGGAAGTGATCGCCTGCAGGCCAGCCACTCCGACGCCGAGGACGAAAACTTTGGCCGCCGTAAGGGTGCCCGCCGCGGTCATGAGCATGGGGAATATTTTGGGCAGCGCCAGGGCGCCAACCAAGACGGCGTGATAGCCGGAAATGGTGGCCATGGATGAAAGGACATCCATGCTTTGCGCCCTGGTGATGCGGGGTATTAGTTCGAGAGCCAGCAGGGAAGCGCCGGTAGCGGCCATGTCGGCGTCTTCGCGCAATGCCGTCAAGGGCTCGCCCAGACCCACCACGAACTGGCCTGGCCGGAAGTGAGGCAGGTCCGCGCGGCCAGCGCCGGGGTTGGCGCCGAGAGTGCGTACCATGGCGAGAATCTGTGCCTCGCGAAAAACTTCATCGCGCGGAGCCGCCCGGGCTCCCTTGGCTTCGTACAGAGAATCCGCGAAGCCGGCGGCAATCCCGGCGCCCTGTTGAATGAGCACCGTTGCGCCAAGCTTCTTTAACGCGTCACATGCTTTCGGCGTGAGCGCAACTCTGCGTTCGTCGGGATATGTTTCCGCCGGGACCCCGATGACAATGGCCACGTGGCCTCCAATTGAACCGGAAATAGAAGTACCCTATCCGCGCTTTCACCATACGAGGCGAGGCGGTTTCGAATCAATACCCGGTTCCGGGTATAGAATATCGTACGGGAGCTAACGATCTGAAAAAGGCGGCAGCGCCGCCGAGGTCAGGACAGATTTGTGAAACCAACGGATGTTCGTGACCCGAGCTATTTCCACCGAGTTGTGGATTGCCAGTGGGCTTGTCCCGCGCACACCAACGTTCCTGAATATATTCGACTGATCGCGCAAGGGCGGTACACCGACGCCTACATGGTGAATCGCGAGTCGAACGTGTTCCCGGCCATTCTGGGGCGCACGTGCGACCGGCCGTGCGAGCCGGCCTGCCGCCGCACCCGCGTGGATGGCCAGCCGGTTGCGATTTGCCGCCTGAAGCGCGTGGCGGCAGATCTCCGAGGTGAGACCGCGGACCGCATGCCGCCCATTCCAGCACGCAAGAATGGGAAACACATTGCCTGCGTAGGCGCAGGCCCAGCGTCGTTGACGGTGGCGAATGACCTGCTGCCGCTGGGCTACGAAGTTGTGATCTACGAATCGCTCGCTAAGGCCGGCGGCCTGATGCGCTATAACATTCCGTCATTCCGCCTTCCGGAGGCTGTGCTCAACGACGAGGTCGACACTATTCTCAATATGGGTGTCGACGTTCGCTACAGCACGCCGGTGGAAAGCCTGAAAGCGCTGCTGGAGGAAAACTACGACGCGGTCTTCATCGGCAGCGGCGCGCCGCGCGGCAAAGACCTGGACATTCCGGGCCGGAAAGACTCGGAGCGAATTCACATTGGTATCGACTGGCTGCTTTCAGTAGCTTTCGGCCACATCAAATCCATCGGCGAGCGCGTGCTCATCATCGGCGTTGGCAACACGGCGATGGATTGCTGCCGCACGTCACGCCGGCTCGGCGGCAAAGACATCAAGGTGATGGCGCGAAGGCCGCGCGGTTTTTTCAAGGCGTCGCCCTGGGAACTCGAGGATAGCGAAGAAGAAGGCGTCGAGATCATTGTGAATCACGCGCCGAAGCGCATGGTTTACGAAAACGGCGTGCTGTGCGGCATGGAATTCGAGCAGGTGGAGTGGGACGCCCAGGCAAAACATTCGAAAGTGCTGGGGGAGATCATCATTCCCTGCGATGACGTGATTCTCGCGATCGGGCAGGACAACGCCTTCCCGTGGATCGAACGCGACGCGGGCGTGGAGTTCGACAATTGGGGCCTTCCGGTGGTGGACACTGTGACGTGCCAATCGACCCGGCCGGGAGTGTTTTTCGGCGGCGATGCGGCGTGGGGACCGAAGAACATCATCTGGGCGGTGGAACACGGCCACCAGGCGGCCATCTCGATTCACAATCACTGCCAGGGTCTTCCCGTGACCGAGCGGCTGCCGTGGAAAATGAACCTGGTCAGCCAGAAGATGGGCATCAGTGAGTGGAGCTACTCGAACGATTACAACCCGGTGAACCGCCAGAAGATGAAACACGTGGATCTGGCAAAGCGGTTCGAGGAGCTGAACATCGAAGTGGAGCTGGGCTTCACGGCGGAGCAGACCGCGCGCGAGGTGGAACGCTGCCTGAATTGCGACATTGAGACGGCCTTCGTCGAGAAACGCTGCATCGAGTGCGACGCCTGTATTGACGTGTGCCCGGTGCTTTGCCTGACCATGACGCGAAACGGGGACGAAGAGGATCTACGAAGCCGGCTCACGGCGCCGGCGGTGAACCTCGCGCAGGAATTGTATGTTTCCGGGCCGCTGCCCCAAACTGGACGAGTGATGGTGAAAGACGAAGACCTGTGCGTGCATTGCGGTCTTTGCGCGGAACGATGCCCCACGGCGGCTTGGGACATGCAGAAGTTCGAGCTCTTCATTTCTTATGCAGGTGGGCAAACTTGCCAAACTCAATTGACTTCCGTGCCGGCGTAAACGATTTCGCGATCAAACTGGCGAATGTAAACGGAACTGGATCCGCAAGCGCAAACAGCTTGTTGATGCAGTCGATGTTCCGGATGGGTCTGCCCGTCTCGGGCAAGAACCTTTTCCCTTCGAATATCCAGGGGCTGCCGACATGGTATGAGATCCGGGTGAACCATCGCGGGTATACCGCTCGGGCGCTGGATTACGACCTGATGGTGGCAATGAACTCGCAGACCTATGAGCGTGACATTCGGGAGGTGCGTACGGGGGGATACCTGCTCTACGATTCGAGCTGGCCGCTCGATTCCGAGCTTCTCCGCGATGACGTGACCTTCCTGGGCGTGCCGCTGGCGAAGCTGGCGAACGAAACCTTTGCCGATCCTCGAGAGCGCACGTTGATGAAGAACATCTCGTACACGGGCGCGATTGTGGCGCTGCTCGATATCGACGTGAAGATCGTCGAAGGATTGCTGGCCGAGAAGTACTCGGGCAAAGCGGCGCTGCGCGAATCAAACCGCCGCGCGCTTTATCTGGGATTCGACTACGCGCGTGAGCATCTTACCTGCCCGCTGCCGTTCCGCGTGGAACCAATGGACGCCAACGCGGACAAGATTCTGGTGGATGGGAACACGGCCACGGCGCTGGGTTGCATCTACGCGGGGGCAACCGTGGCGGCTTGGTATCCAATCACGCCGGCAACCTCGGTGATGGATGCGTTCAAGGGCTTCTGCGAAGAACTGCGGCGCGACCCCGAGACGGGGAAAAACAATTACATGATCCTGCAGGCCGAAGACGAGCTGGCTGCGATCGGCATGGTGATTGGCGCCAACTGGAACGGAGCGCGGGCGTTCACATCCACCGCGGGCCCGGGAATTTCGCTGATGAATGAACTGCTGGGTCTGGCCTATTATGCCGAGGTTCCGGCGGTCGTCATCGACGTGCAGCGAGTTGGGCCATCCACCGGCATGCCGACACGAACGCAGCAGGGCGATCTGCTGGAGTGCGCGTACGCCTCGCACGGCGATACGAAGCACATTCTGCTGTTTCCGGCGAATCCGGCGGAGTGTTTCGAGTTCGCCGTGAAGAGTTTTGACCTGGCGGAGCGATTTCAAACGCCGGTGATGATGCTTTCCGATCTCGATATCGGCATGAACGACTGGGTGGTGCCGAGGCTCAAATGGGACGACAGCTACCGGCCCGATCGAGGACGCCTGCTGGCGGCTGAGGATCTCGAGAAGATGGCGAAATACTTTCGCTACCACCCCCCCGATGAAAACTTCGTCGCGGCGCGGACCCTGCCCGGTGAGCATCCATCGGGAGCGTATTTCACGCGCGGCTCGGGGCACAACAAACTAGGCGGATACACGGAAACCCCGAGCGAGTATCAAGAGGTGATGGATCGCCTGGCAAAGAAGCACAAAGCCGCCGCGCGGTTTGTGCCTGGCCCGGTAATTACGAAGCGGCTGAACGCCCAATTCGGAATCGTCACGATCGGCGGGTGTGATCTGGCAGTAAAGGAAGCGGCGGATGTGCTTGGCGAGCGTGGAACGCCGGTCGACGTCATGCGGCTTCGCGGGTTCCCGTTCGATGAGCGCGTGGAGGCGTTTCTCGACGCACATCCTTTCTGTTATGTGGTGGAGCAGAATCGCGATGCGCAACTGCGCAGCCTGCTGCTGCTCGAGACCAGCGCCGCTAAGGAGAAGCTGCGCTCCGTAGTGAGCTACGGCGGATTTCCTCTGAGCGCGCGCCAGGTTGTGGAAGGAATCACCGCGCAAATGCAGGGCGACGAGGCCGAGCAACTGGCCGGCGCTCGGCGGCACTAGACGCGGCACACGAGGAACAAATATGCCATCCATCACGAAACCGGTCGCGGCTCATCCCAGTCTGCAGCGCAACAAGCTGGGCTTGACGGTGCGCGACTACGAAGGCTCGATGTCGACGCTGTGCGCGGGATGCGGACACGATTCGATCACCGCCGCAATCGTGCGGGCGCTTTGGGAGCTCTCTATTGTTCCGCACAGCATCGCGAAGATGAGCGGCATCGGCTGTTCGTCAAAGACCCCGGCGTATTTTGTCAACAGCGCGCACGGCTTCAACAGCGCGCACGGGCGTATGGCTGCCATTGCATCGGGAGCCATTGCCGCCAACCGGGAGCTCACTTACATTGGTATCTCCGGGGATGGGGATTCTCTCTCGATCGGGCTTGGCCATCTTTGCCATGCGATCCGGCGCAATGTGCGCATGGTTTACATCATCGAGAACAATGGCGTGTACGGTTTGACCAAGGGGCAGTTCTCGGCATCGGCCGACATCGGGTCGAAGAGCAAGCGCGGCGAAGCCAACCGCATGAGCCCGATTGACCCGGTAATGCTGGGCCTGAGCCTGGGTGCGACGTTTGTGGCGCGAAGCTTCTCCGGCGATAAGGAGCAGTTGGTGCCCATCCTGAAGGCGGCTGTGGCGCATCGTGGATTTGCGCTAGTCGATGTGATTTCGCCGTGCGTAACCTTCAACAACCACGAAACCTCCACGAAGGGTTATCTCTACACGCGGAAGCACAAGCGGGAGTTGACGGAAACGGATTTCATTCCGCCGGCCGCGGAAATCGTGGCTGACATCCAGATGGCTTCCTCAAATGGAAATACCGGCGTGACTATGCACGATGGCAGCGTGGTCCGATTCCGCGCGCTGCCGGCCGATTACGACCCGACAGACCGGCAAAAGGTGCAGGAGTACTTGCGCCGCTATCAGGGGACAAGCGAGATCGTGACCGGGCTGTTGTATGTGGACGAAAACGCACCCGACGTTCACGACTTGAACGAATCGTCCGAGACGCCTTTATCGCATCTGCCATTTGAGAAGCTCTGCCCGGGGGCTGCGGCACTGGACCAATTGCAGGCAGAATTCCGTTGATTGCCGGCCGTGGCGCGGGCCCTCGGGTTTAGCCGCATGCGTAAGCTTGGGGCTACTTCGTGGGTTTGCACGAGCCCCAAGCCTACGCATGGGGCTGGCGCGTAGCGCCAAACGTTATGACGCGTTCCGGACCAGCTTTGCGGGCACAAGCTCGACGGAAGAAGAGCGCGCCTTGGCGGGACGGATCTGGCACAACTCCTCGATGAGCCGGCCGGCCCAACGGTAGACGTTATATTCGCGTACGGTCACCCGCATCCTTTGCATACGGGCGCGACGCTCTTCGGGGCTCATCTCCAGGGCGCGGCGGATGGAGTCGGCGAGTTCCCCGGTGTCGTATGGGTTTACCGCCAGCGCATCGCTTAATTCATGTGACGCTCCCGCAAAGCGGCTCAGAATAAGGACGCCTTGCAGATCGTCGCGCGACGCCACAAACTCCTTAGCGACCAGATTCATTCCGTCGTGAAGTGAGGTCACCATGCACAAATCCGCGGTCCGGTAGTAGGGGAGGATTTCCTGATGGCTGTGGTGGCGGTTCAAGAATACGATGGGCTTCCAATCGCTGGTCTGAAAGCGGCGATTGATGCGATCGGCTTCTTGAATAACCTCCTCCATCAGGTCGTGATAGCGCGGTATGGGTGTCCGGCTGGGAGAGCCGATCTGCACAAACGTGAACTCGCGCCGGTAAGCGGGACATTTTTCGAGAAACAGCTCGATCGCGCGGAAGCGCTCCGGAATGCCCTTGGTGTAATCGACGCGGTCCACGCCGACTCCGAGAAACGTCGCGCGGACCCCGAGCTGGCTCAGCAGGCGGGCGCGCTCGAGGTGCGGAAGCTCAAGCGGCGGCATCGTATCTCCGGGGTCGACCGCCACACTGATGGGGAAAGGACGAACCAGCGTGTAGCGGCCGTTCCGGTTGACGGCGAAGTGCTCGCGCTCAATGCGGGATTCGAGCGCGCGGTCAACGGTGTCGAGGAAGTTATTGCAGTGGGCCTGCAAATGGAAGCCGATCAAATCGGCGCCCAGCAGCCCATCCAGTAACTCCGGCTGCCAGGGGCAGATGCCGAAGGCCTCGGGATTGGGCCAGGGGATGTGCCAGAAAATGGCCACGCGCGCGTCGGGCCGCGCGTCTTTGATGAGACGCGGGAGCAGCGCGAAATGGTAATCCTGCACCAGCACGACAGGATCGTCTTCGCGATCCATCTCTTCGAGAAGGGCGTCCGCAAACTTGCGGTTTACGGTCTGGTAGTGTTCCCAATCGTCGACGCGGAAAACCGGCCGTGTGTGCGCGATGTGGCAAAGCGGCCAGAGCCCTTCGTTGGCGAAACCAAAGTAAAATCCCTTCTCTTCCGCCTCTGACAGCCACACGCGGCGGAGAGAATATTGCGGATGATCGGGTGGAACACGCACGCAATCGTATTCGTCGACCACGTCGCGATCGGCGTCGCCGGTGGCCTGGGCCACCCAGGTTCCGTCGCAGGCCCGCAGGACCGGTTCCATCGCGGTAACCAATCCACTAGCGGGCACCGACCATTGGATTCCATTGTCGCGATGGACGTGCTCGTAAGGTTCGCGATTCGAGACAGCGAAGAGCCGGCTGCCTCTTAGCTTGCCCCGGACAAAGACGCGTAGTCGTTCCGCTGTCCAACTGGATTCCGCCAAATCGCGCAGACGAGCTTCATTCTCGGCAGCGGCACGCGCCGCAGTGAGGCTGGAAGCCATGCGGGTGACCTCTCTTGTAAGGGGCTCGAATTCTCCCCTGTCCGGCATTGTCGGCGCCTCTGCGTTGGTACCTAGGCGCGTTTCCCTTAGCCACTCCGCCATGTGCATAAGCGGGCGCCCGACACCCCAACGGAGCATGAACAGCGTAACCGCTGCGATGAGGATGGTCTGGATCAGGACGCCGGTGAGTGCGTGCCGCCAAATGGCTTCCGCCTGCGAATCAATGTAGGCCGCGTCATGGAATAGCGAAAGGGTTCCGATAACCGTATCGCCCGCAAGCAACGGCAGGGTGACCACGTGAATCGTCCCGGTTTGGGTTTTCACGAAACGAGCCCTTGCGGCTGATGTCAGTCCTGGGGCGGACGCCAGCAGAGGCTCTTCGCTGAGACGCTGCTCGAGGCCGGATGTAATGGCAAGCGGCCGGCCGGTCAGGCCGTAGATCGAGACGCCGGCGATCTGCTCGCGATCCTTGAAGCGATCCACGAGGCGCTGAAGTTCGCGATTCGAATGATTCTCTACAAGCGGCTCGGCGGAACGGGCCAGGCTCTCTGCCAGCGTCTGAGCGTGAATCTCGAGATTGCGCCGCAGCCCTCGGGTATCGAGGCGCGCCTGGAAGAGCGCAAACCCGAGAGACACGGCAGCTACGCCGCAAATCAACGATAAGCTCAATCGGAACGTCAGACGCATCGGTATGCTCCGGTGACTCTGTTTGATCTCCGCATGGTGGGTGCGCTCAAGCATGCCCGCGTTTGTTTATCAGAACCACTTCACAGGCTCATAAACAAGTAGACTGCCGCCGCCGAAACGCGTTACACCACAACTTTTACTGGCTATGCGGAAAATGTTGCCCGAGATGCTTCACGCCGCGCAGCCGTCTCGCTCACAAGTGAATGATTCTTCTGCAACACCGCCTCTGGCACGTCAGATGCACTTAACCACTGAATGTGGCGCGGGCACTCGTGCCTGCCGCGCCGAGATTCGTCTCGGCGCTCCGCTGCGTGAGTTGGTTCGAAAGGGCAAGACCTGACAAGAGCGCCAAGACGAGTCTTGTCGCGGCAGTTACTGGTGCCTGCGCCACATCTTGTGGAGAGAACCTGCGCGTAGTTACTTTGACCCGGTTTGGGGCGCGTTCGTTCCGGTGCTTGGTTCGGCGCGTGGGACCGGATCGATCTTTCGACCCTCCCTCGCAAGGTCGCCGGGGTTCGGGATGATGGTGTTGCCATCCTCGAGACCGTTGAGGATCTCCATGCGGTCGCCATAGTCGCGGCCAACTTCCACTTTTTGAAGATGAACCGTGTTGTCCGTACGGAGGACCGCGATCAGATTGGCATCGGGATGCACGATGAGGGCGTCGCTCGGCACCAGCAGTGGAGGATCGGCGCGGGCGCTCGACAGATCCACCTGAGCGTACATACCCGGAAGAAGCGCTCCGCTTGGGTTGGGAACCTGCACCTCAACCAGCAACGTGCGGCTGGAGGGATCCAGCGAATTTGCGGTGCGCGCGACGACGCCGGTGAAGAAGCGTCCGGGAAGGCTGGAGACGCTCAAGCGAGCAGACTGGCCGGTATGGATCGAGGCCTCGTTGGATTGCGGGACATTTACGTAGGTTCGCAGGGTGCCGGTCTGGGCGATGCGGAACAGGAGCGTATTGGCCGAAGTAACCAGGGCGCCGGTATCGACATTGCGCAAGGTGATCATGCCGTCGAAGGGCGCGCGCACGACTTTGAAGTCCTGCATTTGCTGAAGACGAGCGAGGTTGGCATCTGCGGCCGCGACGCTGTTGCGCTGGGCCGCGATGGCCTTCTCAAGGGATTGGACGCCCGAGAGCTGGGCTTGGTATTGAGTTCGATAGGTATCGTTTTCCTGGCGCGAGACAACTCCGCGGGTAACCAACTGGCTCCAGCGCTCAGCGGAAATGCGAGCCATCTCTAAGTTGGCTTTGCCTTGCTCATACCCGGCCAGAGCCTCATCCAGAACGGAGTGGGCCTGTTGCACAGTGGCCTTGGCTTCCACCACTTGCTGATCCAGTTCAGGCGTGTCAATTTCAGCGAGCGGCTGGCCGGCTTTCACGCGATCGCCGATATCGGCAAGACGGCGCTTGATGTAACCGCTTGCGCGAGCCAGGATGGGCGCTTCGGTGACGGCCTGGATGTTGCCGGGCAATTCGAGCTCAGAGCGCGGCGATCCGCGGCTAACGCGAATCACTTCGGCGCGCGGCAAGGCCTGTTCGCGGCTGAGAGCCTCGCCGGCGATGACCGCCTTTTGCTTTTCGAGCGGAATATAGCCGGCAAAGAAAGCGATGATGAGGAGCGCGACGACGCCCAGGCCGATGGCCCAGATAGTAATCGGGGAGGGGCGCCACAAATGAACGGAAGGTCCGGCCGCCGAATGGCCGGACGCGGGCCGCTTGAGCTCCTGAAGTTGCCGTTTCAGCTCGAGGTTCTCAAGAAGCAATTGCTCCTCGACGGATTGGACCGACTCGGGTTCGCGGGAGGCCGGTTGACTTGGATCGATGGTTCGCATCTTTAGCTCGAGCGACGGAGGCTGCCCTGAAAACGATAAGTCACGGTTCCGGGCGACGCGACGAGTCGCGGTAGGGACGAGTGCCCGAGCCAAATCCGGCAATCAGGAGCTTTGCTGCCTATTCTAGCGCCTGCGAGTTTGTGCATCGTGGTTCTAATCCGGGTCTGGCTTGTCCAGGCCCGAATGGCGCTCGCGCTCCACGGCATCAATCTGGTGGTGATAGTTAACTGGGACATTTGTGCGGAGATAGCTGTAAATGATCGGGACAACGAAGAGCGTCGTGACGGTGGCCACGCTCAAACCGCCGATTACGGCGCGGCCAAGAGGCGCGTTTTGCTCGCCACCTTCGCCGAGACTGAGGGCCATGGGGAGCATGCCCAGCACCATAGCGGCGGCCGTCATCAAAACCGGGCGGATACGGGCGAAGCCGGCGGAGAGCATAGCCTCCTGGGCGGAAGGTGTGTCGTCGCGCTCGTCGTTGGCAAAAGTAACGATAAGGATGCTGTTGGCGGTGG
>Ga0181537_10001882_pt1 | contig 18905 bp, 19 predicted proteins | sample PEATcosm2014_Bin_39_FD_119765 | JGI IMG/M metagenome (GOLD analysis project Ga0181537, IMG submission 119765) | Peatland microbial communities from MTU Mesocosm Facility, Houghton, MI, USA - PEATcosm2014_Bin23_10_metaG | ecosystem: Environmental > Terrestrial > Soil > Wetlands > Peat | place... | reverse complement strand
AGGTGCGTCGTCACGTAGAGGATGCCGTCGTACATGACAGGTCCGGTGGAGAAGGTGCCAAGCTCACCGAGCTGGTACATGCACACCGGACGCAGCCCCGCGGCATTCGCGGCATTGATCTGCGCCAGGCTCGAGTAGCGCTCACCGCGGTAACCCTTGTTGTACATGAGCCAGGAATCGGTGGCGGCATCGGCGCCATCAAGCTCCGCCTGCGTCGGGGTGCTGCTGGTGGGCTGGGCGAGCTTGCCGTAGAGCGCGCCGATCTTGATCTGCCCGGGGGGCGCGGAGGCCACCGTGCCACCGGAGGCCGCCGCGGCGTTCAGCTCGAGCACGCGGTCCATGGGCGAGTACGGGGTGAACTTGTCGGTGCCGGCAGGCAGCCCGCTCTGCGCCAGCAGGAAGGCCACGATGTCGGCGTACTCCTGGCTGGGCAGCGAGGCGCCCAGTCCGAGCGGCATGTCCGAGTGCACGAAGTTGTAGAAGTCAGAGAGCTTCTTGCCGTTCCAGCGCTGGTTGAAGGCGGTGCCCTTGAGCGCGGGCGCGCCGCCGCCCTGCAGCTGTGCACCGTGGCACACCGCACACTTCTGCGAGAACTCCCAGCGGCCCTGCGACACCTGCGGAGCGGTGTACCAGCCACTGCCGTCAGCGTAGGCGGCGCTGCTGAGGCATGCGATGAAGAGCACCACGGCGGCGAGCGGCATGGAGAGCCACAGCCTGCGGATCTGTCTCATGAGTCGTCCCTTTCCCGAGCGTTGTTGTTAGGCGCCGAATCCCGGCGCACCGTTCTTGGTTCGCAAGCTACGCGCGCATTGTTAAGCGCCGGCTGTGCCGCAGTCAAAGCCAGCCGCCCTCATCCTGCCTGGGGATACGTGCCGGTTGTTGCAGCGAAGCAGCTACCTCGCGATAGCGCGGACAACGTGAGCCGCTCGGGGCGTGCGTCGTGCAGCAGCGCGCCAGCCGCATCGAACTCCTGGGTACAGGCGCCCCCGGTGAGGAACGGCGGCAGCCGCACTGCCATGGCGAGCAGCGCCAGCACCATGCAGAGGATAAACGCGGGCCGGAATCCCCCTGCCTTCCTTATTGTGATCATCGCGGCATGGGGTTGCCGCGCGGGTGTCCTACTGTGCCACGCCGCACGTGCCGCGGGGAGTGCCCCGTCTGTTATCGTGCGCCCACCACAGGAGGCCAGCAGGCGCAACGAATGCTCAGCACCAGGATCCGCACGGCCGACGGCCTGTGCCCCGCCTACGTTGCTCACCCCGCAGGCGATGGACCCTGGCCCGCGGTGCTCCTGTTCATGGACGGCATCGGCATCCGCCCCGCCATGTTCGAGATCGCCTCGCGGCTCTCAACGTACGGCTACTACGTGCTGCTGCCAGACCTTTACTATCGCGCCGGCCCCTACGAGCCGATGAACGCGCTCACGATCTTCAGCGATCCTGAGGCGCGGCGCATGCTGAGCGAGAAGTTCTTCGCCGTCGCCACCGCCGCGAACGTCATGGCGGACCTGCGGGCCTTCCTCGAGTTCCTGGCGCAGCAGCCCCAGGTGCGGCCGGGCGGCATCGCCACCACCGGCTACTGCATGGGAGGCTCGCTGTCGCTCAGCGCCGCAGGCACGTACCCCGAGCACATCCTCGCGGCGGCCTCCTTCCATGGCGGACGGCTCGCCACCGATGCCCCCGACAGCCCGCATCTGCTGGCCACGCGCATGCGCGCACGCATCTACGTGGGCGGCGCCACCGCCGATCCATCCTTCCCCGATGACATGAAGGCGCACCTGCAGGAGGCGCTGAGCGCGGCAGGTGTCGAGCATCTCATCGAGACCTACGCGGCGCGGCACGGCTGGGTGCCGAGCGACACGCCGGTGCACGATGCGCCCGCCACCGAGCGGCACTGGCGCAGCCTGCAGGCGCTGCTGCACGCGAGCCTGGGTTAGGCCTCAGGGGCGGGCGGGAATCGCCAGCCCGCGCAGCACCGCGGGTCGCGCGTTGAAGGCTTCCAGCGCGCGCGCGACGTTGCCGAAGTCCGCGAACTGCACCAGTTCTCCCGCCCCGTAGAACCCGATGAGGTTGCGCACCCAGGGCAGGAGCGCGATGTCGGCGATGGTGTAGCTATCGCCCATCAGCCACGCGCGTCCCTCGAGGCGCGCATCGATCACCCCAAGCAGACGCCGTGCCTCGGCCACGTAGCGATCGCGCGGCCGCTTGTCCTCGAACTCCCGCCCTGCGAATTTGTGGAAGAACCCCACCTGGCCGAACATCGGCCCGACGCCACCCATCTGGAACATGAGCCAGGCAAGCGTCTCGTAGCGCGCCGCGGGTTCCGCCGGCAGGAAGCGGCCGCTCTTCTCGGCGAGGTAGATGAGGATCGCGCCGGACTCGAACAGCGGCAGCGGCCGCCCGCCCGGGCCGTTGGGGTCGAGGATGGCGGGTATCTTGCCGTTCGGGTTCAGCGAACGAAATTGCGCCGAGGCCTGGTCGTTGTTCTCGAAGCTCACCCAGTGGGGTTCATAGGGCAGGCCGCTCTCCTCCAGCATGATGGAGACCTTCACGCCATTGGGCGTCGGCACCGAGTACAGCTGCAGCCGCTCCGGATGCTGCGCAGGCCACTTGCTGGTGACGGGATAGGCGGACAGGTCGCTCATGTGGCTTGACTCCGTGTCGGGCGGTGCGTATCGCGCACCTCTAGTAGGGATACAGGGGCTGCGACAGTGACTTGTGGAACGAGGGCTGCGGTGCTTCCTGCGCAAGGGTAGCGATCATCCTGGCCTGCAGCCACTCATGGGCCGGGGATGCGAGCTGCTCGCCCGGATGAGCCTCGAACCAGGCCTGCGCGTCCTGCCCGGGAGGCACGGGATCGGCAACCGCGTTCACGAGTTCCACCGAGCCACGCACGATGGCAGCCGCGAAGCGCGGGTCACGCTCGCGCCAGAAGGCCAGCGCCATGCGGTTGGCACCGTTGAGCGCCGCGTAGGACTGCGGCGCCGCCATGTGGCGGCAGTCCTGCCACCAGTGGCCGAGCTGCTGCACGAACACCCAGCGATAGGTGCCGCTCTCGTAGGCGGCACGGGCGGCCGCGGGCGCACCCGGCCCCGGTACGCCGGCGAAGCCCTGCTGCTGCTGCGCGGAGAGCTGCGACCACGCGGTGATGAGGATGAGGTTGCGCTCGGGCAGGTAGCGCCCCCCCGCTCTCGTGGCGCCCAGCTCGATGCGCGGCCGCGGGCACAGCCGGTAGCCCTCCTCGTCGATGCGCCGCACGAAGGCATCGCGCAGCGCGCTCAGCTGGCCGATGAGCGCAGCGTCTGCCCCCGGCGGCTGCGCGCGCTGCACGGCCCCGTGTGCCGCGCCTGCGAGCAGCAGGCAGGCAAGCGTGCCGCTCAGGGTGCCTGTGCCGCGAGCGTGCATGAGGCTGTGTGCGGTTGGCGGCGTTCTCAGCGCGCCGCCGCCGGCATGGCGAGATTCTTCAGCAGGAAGGCATAGGCGTCGGCCTTCTGCGCGATCGCCTGGGTGACCGTCTCGCCACCGCCGTGGCCGGAAGCGATGTCCACCATCAGCAGCACCGGGGCTGCGCCTGCCTGGGCCGCCTGCATGGCGGCGGCGAACTTGAAGGAGTGCATGGGCATGACGCGCGTGTCGTGGTCGCCGGTGATGATCAGGGTAGCCGGGTAGTGCGTGCCGGGCCTGACGTTGTGCACCGGCGAGTAGGCGTAGAGGGCAGCGAACTGCGCCGGATCATCGGGCGAGCCGTAGTCCCCCTCCCACCCGGCACCCTGGCCGAAGCGGTTGAAGCGCAGCATGTCCATGACCCCGACCGCCGCGATCGCCGCACCGTAGAGGTCCGGTCGCTGCGTCACGCACGCCCCCACCAGAAGCCCGCCGTTGGAGCCGCCGCGGATGGCGAGCCGCGGGGTGGAGGTGTAGTGGCCGGCGATCAGCCACTCGGCAGCGGCGATGAAGTCATCGAACACCACTTGCTTGTGCGTGAGAGTCCCCTGGCGGTGCCAGGCCTCCCCGTACTCGCCGCCGCCGCGGATGTTGGCGATCGCATATACCCCGCCGCGCTCGAGCCAGGCGATGGTGGCAGGATCGAAGCGCGGCAGGTTGGACACTCCGAAGCCGCCGTAGCCGGTCAGGAGCAGCGGATTGTCGCCGGTGAGGTGCGTGCCTTTCGCATAGGCCAGCAGCATCGGGATGCGCGTGCCGTCCTTGCCCGGGTAGAACACCTGGCGCTCCTCGAAGGCCTGCGGATCGTAAGCCACCCGCGGGGCCCGGAACACGCTGCTGGTGTTGGTGGTGAAATCGTAGCGGTAGACGGTCGAGGGGCTGATGAGGTCGGAGAAGGAATAGAAGGTCTCCCGGTCCTGCGCGTGCCCGCCAAAGCCGAGCGCAGTGCCGAACCCGGGCAGCGCGATCTCCCCGCGCGCTGCACCGTTTAGGCCGTAGAGGAGTGCCCGGCTGTGGGCATCGTGCAGCGTCTGCACGATCAGCTGGTGCGCGACCAGGGTGACGCTGCCGCCGCCGAGCTCGATCGCATCGGCTCCCTCGGGGATCACCGCCACCCAGTGCGCCTCCGCCGGATGCTCCGGGTCGATGGCGATCACGCGCCCCTTCGGTGCCCCGAGGGAGGTGAGGAAATAGAGGCGCCCGGCATCGGCACCGGCGTACTCGAACGCCGCGCGGAAGCCCTGCACGACCGGCACCGCCACCGGGGTCGGCGCCTTCAGGTCGATGAGGAGCACGTCCTCCAGGCCCTTGTCCCCGACTTCGCCCTCCCCGGCGATGAGCACCAGCCAGCGTCCGTCGCCGGTGAGGAAGGGCTGGAACTGCCGCCCCGGATGCGCGGGGTCGGCGTAGATGCGCCGGTCAGCGGCGGCGCTACCAAGGGCGTGGTAGTAGATGGCGTTGCCCAGGTCTGCCGCGCTGAGCTCCTCGCCGGGCTTCGGCTGCGGGAAGGCACTGTAGTAAAGGCCCTGCCCGTCAGGGGTGAACACCGGACGGTAGTACTTGGTGAAGCGCAGCACATCGCTCGTGTCCGTGCCCGTCTGCAGGTCACGGATGTGCCAGTCGGTCCAGTCCGAGCCTGAGAGCGACACGCCGTACGCCACGCGTTTCGCGTCGCGGCTGGCGACGTAACCGACCACCACCGGGTTGCCGTCCGCGGGCAGCACATTCGGGTCGAGCGCCACGGCCGGGAGACCCGCGAGCGCGGAGACGCTCAGCAGCACGCTCTGGTTCTGCTGTCCGGAGTTGTCGGTATAGAAGTAGTGGCCGTTCTCGGCGAACGGGATCCCGGTACGCTCGTAATCGTACAGCTGCCCGATGCGCTGGCGCAGCGCCGCGCGCTGCGGAAGGGCATCGAGGTAGGCCTGTGTCAGCTGCGCCTCTGCGGCCACCCAGGCGCGCGTGGCCGGGGAGTCGAGGTCCTCGAAGCCGCGGTAGGGATCGGGCACCCTGACGCCGTGGTAGTCATCGACCGTGGACCCGCGCGGGGCGGCCGGGTATTTCAGCTGCGTGGGGATCGCGGCCGGTGCCGGTGCGCGCACCGGCGCGCACGCACTCGGGAGCAGCGCGCAGGCGAGGAGGACCACGGCCACGGGGGCAGTGCGGGAGCTCAAGGGCGTCATCTGTTGTGCTTCTGGTACGAGGGGTGCGCGGATTATGCACGCAGCCCCAGCGGGGTAGAATCGCCCGCATGCCCCGGCACATCGGCATCGTCGGCTGTTCCGCGGAGGGCGCGGCGCTGTGCTACCGCACCGTGTGCCTCGAGGGAGAGGCGCTGCTGGGCGCCTACAACCACCCCGAGGTGAGCCTGCACACCTACCCGCTCGCCGCCTACATGCAGCACATCGCGCGCGGGGACTGGCCGGGGGTCGGGTCCCTGATGCTCGCCTCCGCCCGCCACCTGGCGGCCGCCGGCGCCGACTTCCTCATCTGCCCGGACAACACCATCCATCAGGCACTGCCCCTCATGCGCGCCGCCTCGCCGCTGCCCTGGCTGCACATCGCCGAGGTGGTGGCCACCGAGGCACGGCGGCGCGGCCTGCGGCGCATTGGCATTACCGGCACGCGCTACCTCACCGAGAGTGAGGTGTACCCGGAGAAACTCAGCGCCGCGGGGCTTGGGTTCCTGCGCCCCGAGGTCGCCGAGCGCGAGGAGATCAACCGCATCATCTTCGAGGAACTGGTGCGCGGCACGCTCACGCCGCGCGCGGTCGGCTACTTCCAGCAGGTGTTCAGGCGCATGCAGCTCGCGGGCTGCGATGCCGTGGTCCTCGGCTGCACGGAAATCCCGCTGCTGATGAACGACGCGAACTCCCCCCTGCCCACGCTCGACTCGACCCGTCTGCTGGCGCGCGCCGCCCTCTCGCATGCCGTTGCGCAAGCCACTGTTGGCTGAAACTGCCCTTCCGGGCGCCCCGGCCGCCCATGGATAATGGCGACGGTAAGATAAGGTGTCACGATGCAAGCGATGCAAACGCCCCTCACCCTGGTGCTCCTGGCCGCTGCGCTCGCGCCGCCCTCGCCCGCCGTTGCCGCAGCAGCTTCCGCCTCCCCTTACCAGGCGCTCGCGTTCCTCGTCGGACATTGCTGGAAGGGCACCTTCCCGGGCGGCGATGTCACCGACGTGCACTGCTTCAGCTGGGTGTACGGTGACAAGTTCGTGCGCGATGAGCACGTCGTGCGTCGCGGCGCGGGCCACGAGGACCGCGGCGAGTCGATCTACCTGTGGGATGCGGCCAGCGGGCAGCTGCAGTACCTGTACATCGAGAGCGCCGGCGGCTTCAGCCGCGGCACGGTGTCACGCGAGGGGGATGTGCTCGTGTTCCCGCCGAGTCACTACACCGAGAACGGCGAGGAGCAGACCTACCGCAGCCGCTGGCAGCGCTCCGGCGAGCATGCGTATGAGGTGATCACGGAGTTCAGCGTCAAGGGAACCTGGACGCCCGGCTTCCGCGTTCACATGCAGGAGCTGCCGCCCGGCGAGTCGCACTAGCGCCTGCCGCGCCGCCGGTGGCCCCTCAGGCGGCGGTGCTGCGCGCGCCGCGGCGTTCCGCAGCGGTGCTGCGCTCGCGCGGCTGGCGCCACACCGGCCGGCGCACGAGCGTGCTCTTGCCGAACAGCGACTCGATGAGGTCCACCGCCAGCACGGCGGTGCGGTTGTGCTCATCGAAGGCGGGATTGAGCTCGACCACGTCCAGCGAACCCAGGCGCCGCGTGTCGGCAATCATCTCCATGCACAGCTGCGCCTCGCGGTAGGTCGGGCCGCCACGCACGCGCGTGCCCACGCCGGGGGCGATCTGCGGGTCGAGGAAGTCGACGTCAAAGCTCACGTGCAGGTGGGTGTCGCCGTCCATGCCGGCGAGGGCATGCTCGAGGGTCTGGCGCATGCCCATCTCATCGACGTAACGCATGTCGAACACGTCCAGTCCCTGCTCGTGCACGAAGCGCTTCTCGCCTTCATCGACGCTGCGGATGCCGACCTGGCGCACCCAGGAGGGCTCGATCGCGGGCGTCGCGCCGCCGATGCCCGTGAGCGAGGCGGGGCCAAAGCCGCACAGGCAGGCGACCGGCATGCCATGCACGTTGCCGCTCGGCGAGAGTTCGGGGGTATTGAAGTCGGCGTGCGCATCGAGCCACAGCACCCGCAGCCGCTTGCCCTCCTCGCGGCAATGGCGCGCCACCGCGCTGATGGATCCGATGCTCAGGCAATGATCCCCGCCGAGGAGGATCGGCAGCCGCTGTGCGCGCAGCTGCGCGTAACAGGCCTCGTGCACCAGCTGGTTCCACCGCACCACTTGCGCCAGGTGCCGGTAACCCTCCTGCGGCGCGCTCCAGGGGTTGCCCGGTCCATGCAGGTTGCCCAGGTCGTGCACCTCGAGGTCACGCGCGGCGAGCGCCGCCCCGAGACCTGCGACCCGCAGCGCCTCCGGTCCCATGGAGGCGCCGCGATCCGCGGCCCCGACGTCGGTGGGAGCCCCGATGAGGGCCGCGGCTCGCTTCGGGCTCATGCCGGCACCGCGCGGTTCGCCGCCACCGGCACGCTCGCCGGGGCGAGCAGCGCAAACAGGTCCTTGGGGTCCTCCAGGTCCGGCACCAGGTCGATCTGCGCGGCGGCGCCGCGTGCTTCCTGGTGCACGCGGTACAGGTAACGCAGCGCGGCGAAGTCCTCGAGCGCGAAGCCCACCGAGTCGAACACCGTGACCTCCGCGGCGCACGCGCGGCCGCTGGCACGCCCGCTGAGTACGTCGGCAAGCTCGGTCACGCGGAAGGTGGGCGGCAGCTGCTGGATCTCGCCCTCGATGCGCGACTGCGGCTCGAACTCCACCACCACGCGCACGTCGGCACGCTCGAGGATCGCTCGCTCGAGCTCGGTCTTGCCGGGGCAGTCGCCACCGACGGCGTTCAGGTGCATGCCGGGAGCCACCATGGCGGCGCTCAGGATCGTGGCATTGCACTTGTCCGCGGTCACCGTGGTGACGATGTCGGCGCCCTGCACGGCCGCGGTGGCCGAGGCACAGCGCACCACCTTCAGCCCCGCCAGCCGCAGCGACGTGAGGTTGCGCACCAGCTTGTCGGTGGCGCCCGGATCGACGTCGAACAGCCGCACCTCGCGGATCCCGAGCATGTCGTGAAAGGCGATGACCTGAAACTCGCTCTGGGCACCATTGCCGATGAGCGCCATGACGCGGCTCTCCGCTCGCGCCATGTGGCGCGCGGCCAGCGCCGAGGTCGCCGCGGTGCGCAGCGCGGTCGTGAGCGTGAGCTCCGAGAGCAGCAGCGGATAGCCGGTCTCCACATCCGCCAGCACCCCGAAGGCGGTCACCGTCAGCAGGCCGACGGCGGTGTTCTTCGGGTGCCCGTTCACGTACTTGAATGCGTACAGGCGCCCGTCCGATGCCGGCATGAGCTCGATCACGCCCACGCTCGAGTGGCTGGCGTGCCGCGGGGACTTCTCGAAGTGCTCCCAGCGGCGAAAGTCCGCCTCGATCTCGGCGGCGAGCTCGGCGATGAAGCGCGCCGTTCCGCGGCGCGCAACCAGCTCGCGGACCCGTTCGATCCCGATGAAATCAACCATGAAATCCCCCTCGGCCCCTTGACCCCGCAATGCGCGGCACGCCGCGGGTATCGCCATGGTCGCCGCCTCCGGAACCAAAATAAAGACAGGATTATGATCAGATGTTGCAGCTAAATGATCATAATGACACTATAAACTGGCGTTTTGATCACCACGGTCGCCCCGGAGGCCCACCCACATGGATGACATCGACCGCCAGCTGATCGGCCTTCTGCGCAGCGATGCGCGCGCCTCCGTCGCCGCCCTCGCCAAGGCGCTCGGGGTAGCGCGCGGCACGGTGCAGAACCGCCTCGCGCGCCTCACCGCGAGCGGCACGATCGTCGGCTACACGGTGCGCCTGAAGCCCGACGTCGAGGAGCAGCGCATGCGCGCCTTCATGACGGTCGCCGTGGAGGGCAACCAGGTGGACGCGGTGATCCGCGCGTTGCGCGGAGAGCCGGCGGTGGCGGCGCTCTACAGCACCAACGGCCGCTGGGACGTGGTGGCGGAGCTGCGCGCCGACAGCTTGGAGGGGTTCGACCGCGCCCTGGCGCGCATCCGCCTGATCGAGGGCATCTCGCAGACCGAAACCAGCCTGCTGCTGTCGACCTTCAAGTTCTGATGCCGCGCGTGCTCAGTCGGCCAGGAGGCGCGTCGCGGTCCAGTCGAGAATCAGGAAGCGGTGCTCGAAGCGCCACTGCCCGGCCTCGCGGCGCCAGCGGTCCTGGTAGCGGATCGCCCAGGTGAGCAGCGTGCGGCCGCCCTCCGCCACGGCGAGGTGATCGGCCATGCCGTAGGTCTCCCCGCGCGCAGCGTCGCCCTCGATGCTGACGATCTGGTTGCTCACCCGGTGCTGGGTCGTGACGTAGAGCTTCGCCATGAAGTCGAGCGCGCCGACGATCTCGCGCTGGCCGCGCAGGATGATCCCCGGTGCCTCGATCACGCAGTCCTCGGTGGTGATGGCCGCCCAGGTGGTCTTGTCGCGCCGGTCCGCGCCCTGCGCGTAGAGCTCCGCGGTGCGGCGCAGTGCCGCCTCATCGAGCAGCCGTTGCAGATCTGCCTCATGCATGGATGCACCTCTTGCGATGTTCATGACGGTTGCGCCGCACTGCAGTGGACTCACGAGCGCTGCCAGCGCACCTCGCCGCCCTCGGCCAGCCGCGTGACCCCGCCGCGGCCGTACAGGTAGCGGATGTGGGCGAGCGTCTCGCCGAAGGCCAGCAGGCGGTTCCAGCCCTCAAGATTGCGGCTGCCGAAGAGCGCCGTCACCACCTCAGGGGTGGTGCGCGGCGTGGCGGTGAAGTCGCTGAGCTTGGCGAGGCGCTGTGCATGCCCGGCCCGCAGCTGTGCCACGCGTGCCGCGGCACCGCGGAAGGGCTGCCCGTGCGCGGGCAGCACGATGGTGTCCGGCGGCAGCTGCTCCAGGCGCGCGAGCGAGGCGAGGAAATCCCCCAGCGGGTCGCTCGAGGCGAGCCCGGGGTAGAGGCTGACGTTGCTCGAGATCGCCGGCAGCAGCTGGTCCCCGCCGATGAAGAGCGCGCCCTCGGGCCAGTGCAGGCAGACGTGGCCGTCGGCGTGCCCGAAGTGCACGGATGCCTGCCACGGGTCGCGCAGCTCGGCGATGGTTTCGCCCGCGGTGATGGCCGCGCCCGCTTCGGGCATGCCGCTCAGGAGTTTCTCGAGCGTCCCGGTGGCGCGGGCGCTGCCGAGCAGGGTCTCGAAGTCCACCCCCCAGGTGTCGCGGTAGTCGGCAAGGCCGGCGGCGGAGGCGCCATTGAGTGGGGCGAGCGAGCGCTGCGCCGCCGCGCGCGCCGGCGCGCTCATGCGCACCGGCACGCCGAAGCGCCCCGCCAGGTGTCCGGCCATGCCGAAGTGGTCCGGATGATGATGGGTCACCAGGATCGCGCTCAGCAGCGCATCGAGGCCCTCGGCCACGCCGAGCGCATCCCAGGCAGCGCGCGTCTGCGGCTGGTTCATGCCGGTGTCGATCAGTACGCGTCCGACGCGTCCCGGTGCGTGCCAGATATTGATGTGCTCAAGCGTCCCTGGCACCGGCAGGCGCATCCAGCGCACGCCGCCTGCGGCGTCGGCCGCGCCGCCCATGGGAGGCGGTGCCCAGGGCAGGTACTCCAGGGTCACCGCTGCACCCGGCGACGCCGCGGCGCGGGCGCACCTGCCTCGATGAGCTCCGCGAGAGCGACAGCGGCGGCATCGAGGCGCCGCCGCAGGGGATAGCGGCGCGCGACGCGCCATGCGTGCAGGATCCCGCCATAGGTGCCGCCCACGATCTCGGCGAGTACCTCGGGTGCGAGGTCCGCTCGCACGTTGCCGGCGCGCCGGCCGGCCGCCAGGATCCGTACGAAGGCGCGGTGCGTGCGCGCGGTGCGTACCCCGGAGTCCGGCGCCGCACCGAAGGTGGTCTCGGAGGCGCCGATCAGTACCCGCGAGAGCTCCGGGGTTTCCTCGACCTTCGCGGCCGTCCAGGAAAACAGCGCCGCGATGCGCTGCGCCGCCGTGGCAGGCGCGTCGAGCTGCGCGTCCATGATGTGCAGGAAGCGCGCCTCCATCTCGTGCACCAGCGCCCCGAGCAGCGCCTGCTTGGAGGGAAAGTAGTTGAAGGCCGTGGCGCGCGAGACCTGCGCGAGCCGCGCGATGTCATCGACCGTGGTGGCGGAGACCCCCTGGCGTGCGAACAGCGTGCGCGCCGCGGCCAGCAGTGCCGCGCGCACGCGCGCCTTGCCGTCCGCACGCCGCGAGGGGCCGCGGACGGGCAGCGTTGCGAGTCCTACAGGCGTGGTGCTCATCCCTAGCCGCCGCGGGGCTCGCGCGGCAGCCCGAGCGCGCGCTCGGCGATGATGTTGCGCTGGATCTGGTTGGTGCCACCGTAGATGGTGTCGGCGCGCGAGCCGAGGAACAGCCGCGGCAGCAGCTCCCACTCGTACGGGGAGCCGGCGGCAATCTCGCCACGGGGTCCGAGGACATCGGCCGCCAGCTCCCCGAGTTTCCTGCGCCAGGTGGCCCAGAAGATCTTGTAGGTGTAGGCCTCGTTGGCAAGGCGTCCCTCCTGGGCATTCGAGAGCATGCGCAGCGCGCTGTAGCGCATCAGCTTCAGCCCGATGTGAGCGTGCGCAAGGCGCTGGCGGATCGCCGGGTCGTCGATGAGGCCGTTGGCGCGCGCCGCCTCGATGATGGCATCGAGCTCGTTGCGGAAGCTCATCTGCTGGCCGAGCGTGGACACGCCGCGCTCGAAGGCCAGCGTGCCCATGGCGATGCGCCAGCCGTCCCCGACCGCACCCACGACGTTGTCCGCAGCGGTGCGCGCATCCGCGAAGAAGGTCTCGTTGAATTCGGCCTCACCGGTCATCTGCCGGATCGGGCGCACCGTGACGCCGCTCTGGCGCATGGGCACCAGCAGGTACGAGAGCCCGCGATGGCCGCGCGAGCCTTCCTCCGTGCGGCACACGACGAAGGACCAATCGGCGAACTGGGCGAGCGAGGTCCAGATCTTCTGGCCGTTGATGAGCCACTCAGGCCCCGCTGCCCCCTGGGTGAGCTCGGCCCGGGTGCGCACGTTGGCCAAGTCAGAGCCGGCGTTCGGCTCGCTGTAGCCCTGGCACCAGAACTCCTCCCCGCGGGCGATCGGCAGCAGGAAGCGCGCCTTCTGCGCCTGGGTCCCGAAGGCGAGGATCGTCGGCCCGGCGAGCTCGATCCCCAGGTGCCCGATGCGCCAGGGGGCCCCGGCGCGCGCGTATTCCTCGGCAAAGATCACCTGCTCGGCGAGCGTGGCGTCGCGCCCGCCGAACTCCTGCGGCCAGCCGATGCAGCTGAAGCGCGCCGCACCGAGCGCGCGCTCCCAGGCCATGCGCCGCTCGAGCCTGCCGCTGAGGCTGCTCTCCCCGCGCAGGTCGCGGAACGGCCCCGCAAGCTGCGCGGCGAGCCACTGCGCTGCCTCGCTCCTGAAGCGCTCCTCCGCGGCGGTGAATCCGAGCTGCATGCTCATCCCCTTCAGAAGACCGGCGTGGCGGCGGCGCCGAGCCCGAGAGCGCGCAGCAGCCGCTCGCGCTGCCAGGCAGGACTGCCGAGGAGCGTCGCGCTCGCCCGCGCGCGCTTGAAGTACAGGTGCGCATCGTGCTCCCAGGTGAAGCCGATCCCGCCGTGCAGCTGGATGGCGCCCGCGGCACAGTTGTAGAAGGCATCGCAGCAGTAGCTCTTGGCGATGGCGGCCGCCTCGGCGAGTTCCTGTGGCGCCTCATCGGCAACGCACGCGGCGTACCAGGCGGCCGAGCGCGCGGCCTCGACCTCGGTCATCATGTCCGCCAGGCGGTGCTTGAGCGCCTGGAAGCTGCCGATGGCGCGCCCGAACTGGATGCGCTGCTTCGCGTACTCGGTCGTCATCTCGAGCACGCGCTCCGCGCCCCCGAGCGCCTCCGCCGCCAGCGCGATGCGCGCACGGTCGAGGGCGCGGCCGATGCCCGCTGCCGCCTCTGCGCGGCTGCCGAGCAGCGCATCCTCGCCCAGCTGCACATCGTTGAACGTGACGCGCGACATCGGCCGCGTCAGGTCGAGCATGACGTGCGGCTCGATGCTCACGCCTGCGCTCGCGGGCGGCAGCATGAGGAGGCTCAGTTCCTGCGGCTCCTCTCCGCGCGCCAGCACCAGCAGCAGCTCGGCACTGCCGGCGTGGATCACGAAGTCACTCACGCCCGAGAGCACGAGGCCACCGGCACGGGATTGCAGCGTTACTGCCACTCCCTCGGGCGGCGGCCGCCCGTCGGCCCCGGCGAGCGCGCACGCCAGGCGCAGCCCGCCGGCGGCAATGCGGGTGAAGAGCTCCCGCCGCTGCGCGGCGCCGGCGCACTCGCGCACCAGCGAGGCCCCGAGTGCCACGGTGGCGAAGAACGGCGACGCCACCAGCCTGCGCCCCAGCTCCTCCTGCAGGATGCACAGCTCCACCCACCCGAGCCCCGCGCCGCCGTCGTCTTCCGGGATCGCAAGACCACACCAGCCGAGCTCCGAGGCGAGCTGCTGCCACAGTGCCGCCTCGTAGCCGCCGGGGGCCTCGAGCGCCGCGCGCAGGCGCGAGGAGTCATAGGACTCGAGCAGGCTGCGCGCACTGGCGCGGATCATCTGCTGCTCTTCACTGTGGACGAACTGCATCGTGCCCTCTTCAGCTGGCGCGCCACGCCTTTGCCGCACGCCGCACCCGGAGCGCCCCGCGACCCCCGCTGCCATCCGGCACGGCGTCGGCCCGCGACGCAAAAAATGGACTCCAGTATAAATATTGCGCCGGAGTGGGCACAATAGCGAGCATCCGCCACCGCGCGGGGCTGCGCCGCGGGCCCGACGGGGCGCGCTCACGCAAAAAAAGGGCACCCGAGGAACATACGATGCGCTTCACCTTGCAACTGGGCTTCGCACGCTACCCGGACTACCAGGTCATCGCCCGCACCGCCGAGCAGGCCGGCTTCAGCTCCATCGGCCTGCCCGACAGCTTCTTCTTCCCCAAGCACAGCGACTCGGAGTACCCGTACGCGGACACCTCGATGATCCGCGGCTACATCGAGGCCATGCCCTTCATCGAGCCGATGGTGGCGATGAGCTGGATGGCCGCGGTCACGAGCCGCATCCGCTTCTACCCGAGCGTGCTGAAGGTGCCCACGCGCCAGCCGCTGGTGCTGGCGAAGGCGCTCTCCTCGCTCGCCGTGCTGTCGCAGGAGCGCATCCTGCTCGGCGCGGGCCTGAGTCCCTGGAAGGAGGACTTCACCTACAACGGCCTGAAGTTCGAGAAGCGCGGCAGGCTCATGGACGAGTGCATCGCCATCCTGCGCGGCGCCATGAGCGGTGAGTACTTCGAGTACCACAGCGAGAACTACGACTTCGGTCCGATGAAGATGTACCCGGTGCCCAGCCGCCCGGTGCCCATCATCATCGGCGGCCATTCCAAGCCCGCGCTGCAGCGGGCAGCGCGCCTCGGCGATGGCTGGGTCTCGGCCAACACCGACCTTGCGACCCTGACGGCGCTGCTCGCCGAGCTCGATGCGCTGCGCGTCGCCGCCGGCACGCGCGCGCGCGCCGACTTCGAGATCCACGGCTTCGACATGGCCGCGCACAGCGTGGCGGACTTCAGGCGCCTCGCGGAACTTGGCGTGACCGACGCCTGTGTTGCGCCCTGGGGGTTCGATCCCGCCGCCGACCTTGCGGCGCAGCTCGATGGCATCCGTCGCTTCGGCGACGAGATCATCGCGCGCATCTAGGGCCCCTCGGCTCCGTCCGCGGAAAATCAAGGCGCATGGTCAGGAAGAGCAGGAACGCCAGGTCAAAATCTGCCGCTGCGGGCCCGCGGCGCCGGGCGCCACGCGCAGCCGCGGCTGCCGACCCGCAGCTGCTGTCCCGCATCGACCGCCTCGAGTCGATCGAGGAGATCCGCATGCTGGCGGCGAAGTACGCCCTCTCCCTCGACATGCGCGACGTCGACGCGCACGTGAACCTGTTCGCGCCCGATATCCGCGTGGGCCGCGAGCGCGTGGGGCGCGCGCACCTGAAGGTGTGGGTCGATGCGATGCTGCGCGAGCAGTTCACCGGCACCTCGCACCACCTCGGCGGCCACATCATCGAGTTCACCGGCAGCGACAAGGCGCACGGCGTGGTGTACTCGAAGAATGAGCACGAGACCGCCGATGAGTGGGTCATCATGCAGATGCTCTACTGGGATGACTACGAGCGCATCGGCGGGCGCTGGTACTTCAGGCGCCGCCTGCCGTGCTACTGGTACGCCACCGACCTCAACAAGCCACCGCTCGGGAAGCTCAAGATGCGCTGGCCGGGACGCGAGCCCTACGAGGGCACCTGGCACGACCTGTGGCCCTCGTGGCGGCAGTTCTGGGCCTCCCCGTCCGGCGGGGCACCCGAGGTCGCAGCGCCCGCACCGCTCGGGGAGTTCCTGAGGCACCTGCGCCGCGGCGCCCCGGATCCCAGGATCCGTGTACGCTGAGGCATGACGGAACTCCTAAGACCGGTCGATCTGGGCTCCCTGAACCTCGCCAACCGCATCGTGATGGCGCCCATGACGCGCAGCCGCGCGCTCGCGGGCGACATCCCCGGTGAACTCACGGCGTCGTACTACGCGGCACGCGCCACCGCCGGGCTCATCGTCACCGAAGGCACGCAGCCGAGCCGCCACGGCAAAGGTTACCCGCGCACGCCCGGCATCTTCACCGCCGAGCAGGTCTCGGCCTGGCGACGGGTCACGAGCGCGGTGCATGCCGCAGGCGGTCGCATCGTGCTGCAGCTGATGCACTGCGGGCGCATCGCAAGCCACCTCAACAAGGACCCTGACGCCCGCACCGTGGCGCCCTCGGCGGTGCGCGCCGCCGGCAGGATGTTCACCGACACGGCTGGCCCGGTGGAGTTCGACATGCCCGAGGCGCTCACCATCGGGGGCATCGGCGACGTCATCGGCGAGTACGCGCACGCGGCGCGCCAGGCGCAGCGCGCCGGCTTTGACGGGGTCGAGCTGCACGCGGCCTCCGGCTACCTGCCGATGCAGTTCCTGTGCACCGGCACCAACCTGCGCAGCGATGCCTATGGCGGCAGCGTGGCCGGCCGCGTGCGCTTCGTCATCGAGACCCTGGAGGCGCTGATCGGGATGTTCGGGGCCGGGCGCGTGGGGCTGCGCATCTGCCCCGGCAATCCCTTCAACGACATCACGGACGCCAATCCGCTTGAGACGCACACGGCACTGCTGAAGCAGGTGGCCCCGCTCGCGCTGGCCTACCTGCACGTGGTGCGCTCACCCGATGCGGCCATCGACGCCTTCGCGCTCGCCCGCACGCACTTCAAAGGGGCGCTCATCTTCAACGACGGCTTCGATTTTGCCTCGGGTAACGAGGCGGTCGGCACGCAGGGCGCCGCGGCGGTCTCGTATGCGCGCGCTTTCATCGCCAACCCGGATCTCATTGCCCGCTGGCGCAATGCCTGGCCGCTGGCCAGCTTTGATCGCAAGACGCTGTACACGCCCGGGGCCGCCGGCTACACCGATTACCCGCCCTACAGCAGCAGCTGAGCTGCGGCCTGCGCGCGGCAGCCGATAGCGCCCTGCCGGGCTGCCCGCGCCCTATCAGAACCAGCCGTCGTTGGCGCCGTCCCACACGTCGATCTTCGGCAGCCCGCGATCCATGCTGTAGGTCCCGAAATGCCCGGCGTAGAAAGCGAGCGGGCTGCCCGGGGTGCGCTTCAGCGCCAGTACCTCGCCGATCACGATCAGGTGATCCCCGCCCGGGTGCACCGAGTGCACGCGGCAGTCGAAGCGGCACAGTGCGCCCTCGATGTGGGGCGGGTGCGGGTTGGCGCGCCAGTGCTGGTCGACCTCGAACTTGTCGGCGCTGCGGCGCGCGAAGTGCACCGCCATCTCGCGCTGCTCGTGCGACAGCACGTGCACCGCGAACGCCGCGCCCGGGCCGAAGGCCACCGCGCCGCTGCTGTTGTTCGACAGGCACCACAGCAGCAGCGGCGGCTCGAGCGACACGGAGCTGAAGGAGTTCGCGGTGATGCCGACCGGCTCCCCGTCCGGGCGCACGCCGGTGATGACGGTGACCCCGGTGGCGAACTCGCCGAAGGCATCGCGCAGCTGCCGCTGGGTGAAGGAAGTACTCACAGGCTCTCCGTTGCGCTCACATTACCTTGGCCGGGTGCGGGACGCGCGGCGCACCGAGCATCTCGCGGTAGGAGGGCGGCGCGCGGCCGCCCTCCTCGGTGATGCCATAGCCCGCCGCGAGCTCCGCCGAGATCAGCGTCTGGCCGCTGAGCCCCGCAAGCCCAGGATCGCACGCCAGTGCATGGATGATGCGGCCGTTGAACTGTGGCGTCTCACCCTGGCGCAGGAACGCCTGGTACTGCTCGGGGCGGTCGCGGCCGGCGGCGGCGGTGCGCTCGGTGAGCTGCGGCCCGAGCCACAGCGAGACGGCGGCCACCCCGTGGGGCGCCAGGTCCACCGCCATGTCGGCCGCGAACTTGTCGACCCCCACCTTCTGCGCGCCGTAGGCCGGGCCGTGCATGTAGCAGCTCGCGCCGAAGGAGGAGGTGAAAACGATCAGGCCGCGCCGCGCACGCACCATCAGCGGCGCGGCGAAGTAGCTGGCGACGTAGCCTGAGCGCAGCCCGACGTCGAGGATATCGGCGACCTCGAGCGGCTTCTCCCAGAAGCCACCCGGGTCGATCAGCGCGTCGTGGATACTGGCGGCGTTATTGACGAGGATGTCGAGCCCGCCTGACTCGCTGTCCACGCGCTCGAACAGCGACTGCACGGCGGCATCGTCGCGGTGATCGCACGCCACGGCGATCCCCCGGCCGCCGAGGGCGTCGATGGCCGCGGCGGTCTCGCCGATGGTCCCTGGCAGCGCCACGTCCTTCAGGCGCCCGAGGCTCGTGGTCGTCGAGCGCCCGGTCACGTACACCGTCATGCCGGCGGCGCCGAGCGCGAGCGCGATGCCTTTGCCGGCGCCGCGGCTCGCCCCGGTGACTACCGCGATCTTCGGCTCGGCGCTGCGGGTACTCACCGTGCTCATTCCCTAGGAGTGCGACTTGGCCAGGTGCAGGAACAGCGGCCACTCGCCCCCGCCATGCACCGCCAGCAGCGCGCCGCTCACGTAGGCGGCCAGCGGTGAGGCGAGGTAGAGGCAGGCGGCGGCGATGTCGGCGGGCTCCGCGAGGCGCCTGAGCGGGAACATCGCGCCGATGCGCGCGATACCGGCCTCCCCGCCATAGTGCTCGGCCGCGTTCTCGGTGGCCACGAAGCCGGCAATGATGCCGTTGACGCGCACCTTGGGCCCCCACTCCATCGCCAGGCTCTGGGT
>Ga0181537_10001880_pt1 | contig 18919 bp, 14 predicted proteins | sample PEATcosm2014_Bin_39_FD_119765 | JGI IMG/M metagenome (GOLD analysis project Ga0181537, IMG submission 119765) | Peatland microbial communities from MTU Mesocosm Facility, Houghton, MI, USA - PEATcosm2014_Bin23_10_metaG | ecosystem: Environmental > Terrestrial > Soil > Wetlands > Peat | place... | reverse complement strand
CGGCAAGAAGAACGCGCTGCCTTTTCATCATCGCACCGATCTCCAGTTTTTCCGGGCCCTTTTCATAAGCAAGACTTGCGCCATGGGGCGGGCGCAGGTTAGGTCCTTGCAGGCCCAGCCCGCATGCCGCCTAGCCGTCGATCGCGATCGTGATCGAACGAGCAAGGATTAGGTCGGCGACGGCAAAGCCTATTTAGTAGTCGGCCTGATCAAATCGACGGCAAGCCCTTCGGTCTGCTCTAGCCGCGCTCAGCGCCACCCGTCCCGCGAAAGCCGCGCGCGAGAAGATAAAGTTCGGCGGAATCGCTGCGGCTTGCCGGCGGCTTGACGTGTTTGACGATGGTAAAATCGCGTTTGAGTTCAGCGAGAAGCGAAGCCTCGGTACCGCCCTGCAAGACCTTGCACACAAAGCTGCCGCCCGGACGCAGTACCTCACGCGCAAAGTGCGCCGCAGCTTCGGCCAGCGCCATGATGCGCAAATGATCGGTCTGCCGATGACCGGTCGCATTGGCCGCCATGTCGGAAAGCACGATATGCGCTTTTTCTTTGTCGCCGAGCGCCGTCTTGAGACGATCTGGAGCGATGGGATCGAGAAAATCGAGCTTGAAGAATTCGACGCCCGCGACCGGCTTCATATCGAGAATGTCGAGCGCGATTACGCGGCCGCCCACGCCGACCCGTTGCGCCGCCACTTCGCTCCAGCCACCGGGCGCCGCGCCGAGATCGACGACGCGACTGTCGGGCTTGAACAAATGAAACTTGTCGTCGATCTCAGCGAGCTTATAGGCTGCGCGCGAGCGAAACCCTTCGCGCTTGGCGCGCGCCACATAGGGATCGTTGATCTGGCGTTCAAGCCAGGCGCGCGAGGACGGCTTGCGACGTTTCTCCCGCTTGAGCCGCTCCATGATGCCTCAGGCTTCGCCCCATACGCCATCCGCACGCATCATTTCGACCAGCATGCCTTCGCGCAGACCGCGATCGGCGACACGCAACCGCGGGCACGGAAAAAACCGCCGAATGGCGTCAAGGATGGCACAGCCGGCAAGCACCAGATCCGCCCGTTCGGCGCCGATGCAGGGATTGGCCGCGCGTTCGTCGAAACTCATGGCTAACAGCTCGCCGACCACGCGCGACACCTGTTCGTCGGATAACCAGCAGCCGTCGACGCGGCGGCGGTCGTAGCGCCGCAGTTTCAAAAACACGCCGGCAATCGTGGTCACCGTGCCCGAAGTGCCGAGCATGTGGAAACCTTCAAGATCGCTGCGGTGCGCGGCGGCAAATTTTTCGACGAAGACCGCCACCTCTTCCACCATGGCGTCGTAAGTCTCGCGCGACACCGCCATGCCGCCATAACGCTCGGCAAGCGTGACTACACCGACCGGCAAGGATGCCCAGCCGATGATGTCGGGATGCGGCGGCCCGCGCCGCACGCCGTTAGGACGGCCGAGCCGCACCAATTCCGAAGATCCGCCCCCGATATCAAAGAGGATGACGCCGGCGGCCCCCGGATCGAACAGCTCGGTGCAGCCGGCTGCGGCCAGCCTTGCCTCGGTCGCGGAATCGACAATCTCCAGTTCGAGGCCGGCTTGCTCGGCGACGCGGGCACGGAACGCTTCGCCGTTCTCGGCGGCACGGCAGGCCTCCGTAGCAATGAGCCGCGCGCGTTTGACTCCGCGCGCCTGCATCTTGTCGCGACAAATCAGCAGCGCCTCGACGGCGCGCGCGATCGCCGGTTCACTGATGCGGCGTGAGGCGGCAACGCCCTCACCGAGCCGTATGATGCGGGAGAACGCATCGATCACCCGAAACCCGTCGGCGGTAGGACGCGCGACCAGCAGCCGGCAATTGTTGGTGCCGAGGTCGAGCGCTGCGTAAGTCCCTTCGAAGTTGCTGTTCGCCTCGTCGCGCTGAAAGCCATCGCGACGGATGCCGTAGGGCGTTCGACGAGGCCAGCGCCTTCGAGAAGCTCCACGGCCGTCGAGGCCGCCGGTTGGCGGGGCCTCCTCGTTCATTTCTAACACCTTCCTGCGGCGCCGGAACTCTGCGGCTCGACGGCCGCGGCCTCCTGAAGCTCAAAATCCACGATAAATGTATCAGTCGAAGGGGCCACGGCCAATACCGCGCTTTGCCGCCTATGAGCCATGTCCGCCGGCGCGCTTGTCGAGCCTTGCCAAGTCCACTATCTCACATGCGATCTGAGTCTTTGCCGGATTGGACCGCCATGAATTTGCACCAACCTGCCGACGGGCGGGCGGACAAATTGACCGGAAACGCCTTGACGGCTGACAGGTTAGCGGTCGAGAAGTTCGCTATCGGCCAATCGGTCCCGCGCAGCGAAGACCCCATGCTGTTGCGCGGCGGCGGCCATTACACCGACGACGTCAACCTTCCCAACCAAGCTTACGCGGTGATGGTGCGCAGCCGCAATGCGCACGGGGTCATCCGTGCGATCGACGCCGAGACGGCGCGAAAAATACCGGGCGTGCTCGCCATCTACACCGCCACCGATCTTGAAGGCTATGGCGCCCTAAAGTGCATCGTGCCGTTTAAAAATCGCGACGGCTCGCCGATGAAGAAGCCGTGGCGCGGTGCGCTGGCGAAGGACAAAGTGCGATACGTCGGCGATCCGGTGGCCGTCGTCGTCGCCGAGACAGTACTTGCAGCCAAAGACGCCGCCGAAGCCGTCACGGTTGAAATCGATGCGCTGCCCGCGGTCACGTCGGCAAAGGATGCGACCCATGGCGGCGCGCCGTTGCTCTACGACGATGTGCCGGGCAACGTTTCGCTCGATTATCATTTTGGCGATTCCGCCGCCGTCGAGGCGGCCTTCGCGGCGGCGGCGCATGTTACCCGGCTGCCGCTGATCAACAGCCGCCTTGTCGTCAACGCCATGGAGCCGCGCGCGGCGCTCGCCAACTACGACGGCGGTCGCTTCACATTACATGTCGCCTCGCAGGGCGTAGCCGGCATGCGCGCTAATATCGCCGAGCTGATGGGCGTCGACGCCAAGGCGGTCCACATTCTCACCGGCCAGGTCGGCGGCTCGTTCGGTATGAAAGCTGCCGTGTTCCCGGAATATGTCTGCGTGTTGCATGCCGCGCGCGCGCTGGGACGGCCGGTGAAGTGGACGGACGAACGGTCGGGGAGTTTTTTCTCCGACAGCCACGGCCGTAGTCACGATGTCACCGGCGAACTCGCACTCGCCGCGGATGGCACTTTCCTGGCGCTGCGCATCACCGGCTTTGCCGACATGGGCGCGTTCCTTTCCGCCATGGGACCGTTTCCGGGCACGCTCAATATCGTCAAGAACGTCCAGGGTATGTATCGCACCCCGCTGATCGAAGTCTCGACCAAGTGCGTATTCACCAACACGTCCCAGATCGGTCCTTACCGCGGCGCCGGCCGGCCTGAGGGCAACTATTTTATGGAGAGACTGATCGATGCCGCGGCGGCGGAGATGGGTCTCGATCGCCTTGCGGTACGCCGGCGCAATCAGATCCGCCCGAAGGACCTGCCCTACAAGACCGCTTCCGAGGTCACCTATGACAGCGGCGACTTCGCGGCGCTGACCAAGCAAGCGCTTGATCTTGCCGACGCCAAAGGTTTTGCCCGCCGCAAGCGCGAAAGTCTGCGTCGCGGCAAGCTGCGCGGTCTCGGCGTCGGTAATTTTTTAGAAGTCACGGCGCCGCCGTCAAAGGAATTGGCCGCCATCGCCTTCAATGCCGATGACACCGTGACGCTCACGACCGGCACGCTCGATTTCGGCATGGGCCACGCCACGCCCTTTGCGCAAGTGTTGAGCCAGCAGCTCGGTATTCCCTTCGATACGATTTCGCTGGTCCAGGGCGACAGCGACCGCATTATCATGGGTGGAGGTAGCGGCGGCTCAAAATCGCTCATCCACAGCGGAACCGCAATCGTCGAAGCCGCCGCCAAGGTTGTGGAAAAAGGCAAGGAAATCGCCAGCCATGTGCTTGAAACGGCTGCGGCCGACATCGAGTTCAATCATGGCAGCTTTGTCGTCGCAGGCACCGACCGCGCGATCTCGCTTATTGAGCTGGCGCGGACGCTGCACAACGGCGGCGCCAAACTCCCGCCGGACGCGCCGCAGTCGCTCGATGTCAGCCACGTGAGCGACGGTCCGGGCGCGGCAACATTTCCCAACGGCTGTCATGTCGCCGAGGTCGAGGTGGATCCGGAAACCGGCGTCGTCGAGCTGGTGAAGTACTCATGCGTCAACGACTTCGGCACCGTGGTCAATCCGCTGATCGTCGCCGGACAACTGCACGGCGGCGTCGTGCAGGGCATCGGCCAAGCGCTCATGGAAATGACGGTCTACGACAGCGACGGGCAATTGCTCACCGGCTCGTTCATGGATTACGCGATGCCGCGAGCGACCGACCTGCCTGACTTCACGCTTGCCGAACATTCCGTGCCGGCTAAGACCAATCCGCTCGGCGTCAAGGGCTGCGGTGAAGCCGGCTGCGCGGGCTCCCTCACCTCGGTCATGAACGCGGTGCTCGACGCGCTCGCCGACCGCGGCATCCATCATCTCGACATGCCGCTGACGCCGTTTCGCGTCTGGCAGGCCTTGCACGGGCCCGGCGCTGGGCACTCGATTCGATGACGCAAGCGATTTCGGTTCCCGCCCGCCGCTTCGGCGAGTTGCGGGTGGTCGCGCCGGTCTGCGTGGCGCACTTCCTCAGCCATTATTACATGATCATGCTGGCGCCGCTGTTCGCTTTCGTGCGCGCCGATTATGGCGTGAGCTATACCGATCTGGCGTTGGCGCTCACCGCGTTCAATGTGGTTTCGGCCGTGTTGCAAACGCCGGTCGGCTTTCTGGTCGATAGGATCGGTGCGCGCGTCGTGCTGATCGCCGGTGTCGGGCTCGGCGCCGCCGCCTTCGCGGTTGCTGGGCTCGTCAATTCGTTCGTGGTGTTCATCGCCATGTACGCCGTCGCCGGGCTCGGTAATACCGCGTATCATCCGGCAGATTATTCGCTCCTTTCCCATCACGCCGCACCCGCACGGGTCGGCCAGGTTTTCTCGTTCCATACCTTCTCCGGAATTCTCGGCGCCGCCGTTGCGCCGGGCACCTTGTTGCTGATGCAGAGCCATTTCGGCTGGCGCGGCGCCTATCTCGGCGCAGCGATCCTCGGGTTTCTGGTGCTCGCGCTCTTGGTCGCGCAGCGGCCGACGCAAGCCGACCGATTGGCCGAGAAGCGCCCGACGCCGCCGGCCGGCGCTGACGCATCGAAGTCCGGCGATCATGGCTGGCGGCTGCTGCGCTCGCCGCCGATCATGCTCAACCTCGGATTCTTCGTGCTGATATCGGTCATGGGCGGGCTCAACAGCTTCCTCGTCGTTGCGCTCGGCGCGCTCTACGGCACGCCCGATACGCTGGCCAATGTGGCGCTCACCGGCCTTCTCCTGATGAACGCGCTCGGCGTGCTCGCTGGCGGCGTCCTTGCGTCGCGCACCGCGCGTCATGCAACAGTCGCCGCCCTCGGGCTTGCCTTTGCCGGCACGGTAACGGCGCTGGTCGGCGTCATCGGCTTTTCGTCTTATGTACTCGTGCTGATGACCTCGCTGTCCGGCCTGTTTGTCGGCATCGCCAGTCCGTCGCGCGACATGTTGGTGCGTGCAGTCACCCCGCGCGGCGCCTTCGGACGCGTCTTCGGATTCGTATCGTCGGGCTACAATATCGGTTCCATGATCGCGCCGACCGTCTACGGTATGATGATGGATCACGGCGAGCCGCGTGCGGTATTTTTCTTTTCCGCAGCTTGCAGCATTCTCTGCATCGGTACCGTGGTATTCGGATTCGCCGGCCGCGGGCAGCGTTGAACGGCAGCGAACGATTCCGTTTTGGCTTTCGGGTAACGCGGTAACGTGGAAGGTAATATCGGGTGTAAGCCTTTCTGCTTAGATATTTGCACGTACTTTCGTTTTTGTTTGGTGCGGTCTGCCCTTAACTGATTATTCCCTACGCTGGCGCACAATCACCGTGACACGGAACGCGGGGATAATGGCCGGCACTCACAGCGCACGCGATCTTTCAGATGAAAGTCTCGCCGAAGAAAAGTTCCGTCTTGCCGTCGAATCATGTCCAAGCTGCATGGTGATGAGCGACGGTACCGGCACGATCGTCCTGGTCAACGCCGAGGCCGAGCGGCTGTTCGGCTACGAACGCGATGAATTGATCGGCCGACCGATGGAAATGCTGGTGCCCGAGGGTCTGCGCAGCGGCTATTTCGAGCGCCGCTCCGCGCTGGCGCGGCGGCCGCAGCCGCAGCACTTCCGAGAAAGCGCGAATCTATTCGGCCGCCGGCGTGACGGGAGCGAATTTCCCGCGGAAGTCCGTCTTAATCCCATCCGCAGTCGCGAAGGACTGCTGGTGCTCGCTGTCATCGTCGATATCAGCGAGCAAAAGCGTATCAAGCGGCTGAAGGACGAATTTGTATCCACGGTAAGCCACGAATTGCGCACGCCGCTGACTTCGATCGCCGGTTCGCTTGGCCTGCTCATCGGCGGCGCCGGCGGCGAACTTTCCGGGGCCGCATTCCGCCTCATCAGCATCGCGCAGAGCAACAGCCAAAAACTGGTGCGGCTCATCAATGATATTCTCGACATCGAGAAAATCGAATCCGGCCAGATGGCCTTCAACTTCAAGCGGCTCAGCGCGCGGTCACTCGCCGAACAGGCCATCGAAGACAATCGCGGTTATGCCGACGGTTTTCACGTGCGGCTCCGGCTCGATGCGGACCCAATTGCCGGTGAAGTTTACGCCGACCAGGACCGATTGGCGCAGGTCATCACGAACCTGCTGTCAAACGCGATCAAGTTCTCGCCAGAAAACGGCGAAGTAACCGTAAGTGTCCACGAACGCGATGGAGCCGTGCGCATTGGCGTGCGTGATCACGGCAGCGGGATCCCCAGGGAGTTCAGAGCACGCATCTTCGAGAAATTCGCGCAAGCGGATACCGCCGAGCGGCGACAGAAAGGCGGCACCGGGCTTGGATTGAGCATCGTCAGACGGATCGTCACACGGTTGGGTGGCAAGGTCGACTTTGATGACGCGCTCGGTGGCGGCACGATCTTTCGCGTCGATTTGCCAAGCTGGGCGCAAATCGCCGCGCGTGCAATAGACCCCGAAAGAAGCGCGCACGTTCTGCGCATCCTGCTTTGTGCGGGCGATCCGGATGCCGCACTGGCGCTACGCGAAAGTCTGCGGACGGCCGGATACTCGCTCGATTTTGCCTACACTCCGGCGGATGCCACGACTCGCATCGAGGCCGATCGCTACGCCGCCGTTTTGTGCGATCTCGATTTGCCCGATGGTGCCGGTGTCGGCCTGATGCGCGCGCTTCGTCAGCTGCCGAAAACTCGCGACATGCCGATCGTAGCCATGTCAGTCGATTGTGACCAGTACAAGGATGGCTTCTCCTCGGCCGATCCCGGCATAATCGAGTGGCTGCAGAGACCGGTTGACACTAAGCGTCTGGTCCAGACTCTCGACCGTGTCGTCGCACGGGATGCCGGCAGCCAGCCGCGGATACTGCACGTCGATGATGATCACGACGTGCTAGACATCGTGGCGCAAACGCTGGAGCCGATCGCAAAGATCGTGTCGGTCGATACCGTTGATGAAGCACGTTACGTGCTCGCGGTCCGCCACTTCGATCTGGTGATTCTCGATATTACCGTCGGTGCGGTTTCAGGCCTTGATCTCATCCCCGACTTGCGCCGCGCCGAGCCGCTAATTCCGGTCATCATCTTCTCGGTGCACCCGGCCGACCTTCGTGGCAACCCGCAGGTCGAAGCCAGCTTGAATAAATCGTCATCGTCGGCTCTGACGAATTTGGTAGGCGCGGTCCACGACCGCCTGATGTTGAGAACCGCACCCTCCGCGAAAGGCACGGCATGAGCGCGACACGTATCCTTCACGTCGATGACGAGCCGGATATCCGAGAGATCGTCGATATGTCGCTCGGACTCAATCCCGAATTCGAGGTGCACGCCTGCGCTTCGGGAATGGAGGCGATCGCCGCCGCGGCCGAGTGGTCGCCATCGCTTATCCTGCTCGACGTGATGATGCCCGGAATGGACGGGCCCGCGACACTGACGCAATTGCGAGAAAACCCGGCGACCTCCACGATACCCGTGCTGTTCATGACGGCGCGCGCGCAGACCCGCGAAGTCGAGCATTTCATAGCGCTCGGCGCGCAGGGCGTGATCTCCAAACCCTTCGATCCGATGACGCTGGCGTCCCAGGTGCAGAGTCACCTGCAAGCACTAAACCGGGCTTGATCGGCGTTGCGACAAAAGCCATCAACAGCGCAACCGGCGGCAAGGCCCCATCCGAGTCCGTGGCATCGAACGTTTCTAGCGTTGGCGATTGCCGTCAGCACTGTCTTTTCACTTAACGCGAAAACCGAACCTGCCGTCGAGGAGCCGCTCGACGGCTTCAACGTCATCGCCTCCCCCGGTCATCCGTTCGGCAGCGATACGGCCAAAACATCGCTCGATGAGGCCAAACGGATCGGCGCGCGGGCAATCGCGGTCATTCCGTTTTTTTGGCAATCGATGCCGGCAAGCCCGAACCTGATACGCGGCAACGATATGAGCGACGCTGAGTTGCGCGCCGCAATCCGCGACGCACACGACGCCGGGCTTGCCGTGCTCGTCAAACCTCACGTCTGGGTGCCAGCGCACTGGGCCGGCTCGGTGGCAATGACATCTGAAGAAGATTGGCAGCAATGGTTTGCAAACTACCGCAGCGAGCTCAATCGCGTCGCGCGAATTGCCGCGGATGAAAAGGCGGAAGCGCTCGTTATCGGCACCGAGCTCTCCGCAACGGAGCAGCGTCCGGAATGGACTAACTTGATCGGCGCCGCGCGGCAACTTTTTTCAGGCCGTCTTATCTATATGGCGCATAACATCGAGGAAGCGGAAGGCGTGCCGTTCTGGGGGGAACTCGACGCCATTGGCGTGACGCTCTATCCGCCGCTTGGCGCCGACTCAAACCGCACTGGCCGGCAAGTCAGGATGCGCGCAATCGTCGGGCGCCTCGACGCGCTGGCCGCGCGCACCGGCAAGCCGGTTGTGGTCGGCGAGATCGGCTTGCGCTCGGCGAAGGGAGCGGCGGCGAAGCCGTGGGAAAGCACGGAGGAACGCGCCGCAACGCCGGATCCCGCCCTTCAGGCCGCCGTCATCGCCGATTGGCTCGCCGCGCTCGATCGTCCGGCCATCCGCGGTATCCTGGTCTGGAATTGGTTCACCGATCCTGCAGGCGGTGGCCCGGCGGATACGGACTTCACCGTTCAGGGCAAACCTGCGCAGGAGGTGCTGCGCTGCGCGTGGCTACGGGAGTGCTCGGAAGATCAAGCGGGCGCACAAGCGCAGTAGCGTCCTAAAACTGCCGCCACACGCCGAAGATCAAGCCATTCTCCTGCAGCGCGTTGCGGCCGGCATACGTGGTATATCCGCCGAACTGCAAAGACCAAACGTTGGTCAAAGAATAAACCGCGCTGAGCTGGAGCTTCTCGTAATCATAGCTGCCGCCGAAGATCGAGATTCCCGAGCCCTCCGAGACCACGTTGAAGCTCTGCGCCAGCACCAGCCAACCCGGAACGACCTTTACGCCGATCGTTCCATCAGCACGGAACTCACTTGGATATCCGTCGGTGCGAATGCGTTCCGCGATTTCCAGATCGAAGAAGCCGTACCGGTCCCATATCTGAAAATTATGGCCGAGCAGCGCACGGATGTCCGCTTCGACATCAGTATAGCCGACCGCGGCTGGGTTCGACGTTTGGAAGGTGCCGGGTATCCGCAGCGTCGCTTGGCCGGAGACGACCCAGGTCGGATCCTCGATGAATCCATAGCGCGCGCCGAGTTCAGTGTAGCCAAAGCCTGAGCGTGACGCATCGGTCGGCGAGCCGATATCGATGTGCTGCAATCCCGGGCTGAAGATGCCTGTCAAACGGTCGGTGAAGCCGTATTCGATCCATACGCCGAGCTCATCTTTGTTATAGCGCGGGGTTGGCGCCAGCCCACTATCGGTGAAATAGCTAGTCGACGTGGCGGCGGTGACCGTCGCAAGCCATTGTCCGGTACCCTCCGGGAGCGTCCATGCGCCGGCCCAGGCTAGCGAGGGCGCGCAAAGCATCCCGAGCACAAACGCAACGCAACGCTGCAACACTTTCAAACTCCCCTCGCGAACTCCCCACGCGCCGGCGACCGTCCGGTCCGCGGAACGATCTCAGGCCGTCGCCCCAACATCCTTCTTGCGCAGTAGATTTTCGAAGACCGGGCTCCCACCTTTTGCACCAGCGCCGGTCAGTACGACGACGCGATTGCCGCCCTCGGCCGCAGCTTTCTGCACGCTGCCAATGACCTGGGTGAGCAGCTGGATCCGATCGACGTCGCGCTTGGCGCGACCGGTGATCGCCGCCACACTGGCGGTGAGGTAATCGGAGGCAATCGATTCGGAATTCGGCAGCCGCAGCTTTTGCACTGTCGCGTGCAAAGTCTGGGCAAGTTCACGCGCTGCTTGGGCGCCGAGCTCCGGCGCGACCAGGATGATCATGCCGTTCTTGTAGGCCGCGGCGACGATGCCGATGCCGGCCGCCAGCCGGCGCACCGCCCGTGAGACCAGCGCCAGCTCGCCGGACGCTTTGCTCTGGCTGGCGTCAAAGCGGTCAAGCGTGAGCGCGAATATGGAGATCAGTTCCTCTGACTCGGAGCCGCACGTTATCAGATAGGCCTCGGCCACTTCGCCGACAAACAGCCCCGTGGCCTCATCGATCCAGATACTGGCGCGCCGATCGCCCCAGCTTGAAAGAAAGGCCAACAGCTCGCGCTCGCGCGCTTGCCGGCGATCAAGTTCTTGCTTCAACCGCAGCGCCGAGCGAACCCGCGCGACGAGCTCGATGCGGTTTATCGGCTTGGTGACGTAATCGGTCGCCCCTGCCACGAACGCGTTGGCGAGCGAGTTCATATCGTCGAGTGCCGTGACCATGATGATGGGAAGATCGGCGTAGCGCGGATCATTGCGGATGCGCGCGCAGACCTCGATGCCGTCCATCTCCGGCATCACAATGTCGAGCAGCATGACATCGACGGGCGATTCCTCCTCCGTCGTGCGTCCGACATCGAGAAATTTGAGCGCCTCCCAGCCTGAAACCGCGGCGTGAATATCCGTGTAGCCCGCGGACAAGAGCGCGCCTTCAGTCAAATCGCGGGAGTCCTCTTGATCGTCGACAAAAAGTATCCGCATTCACGCCTCCGCATTTATACTTATGTTTGTCGGATAACTCATATTATTATGGAGGCTGTTACTGTTTTGAGGTCGCGACATCAGACTTCTTCGCAAATAATCGCCAAGTATTATTTTGGTATATGACGCGATAACCGGCGACGCCGTCGCGAAACATCGTCGGGAACGCCTTGTCGAGCCGATCATTGACGCCGGCTGGACTCTGCGGATCGGGCACGGCAATCAGCGGCGTGTCCACGCGGGCGAACAGCATGGCGAGCGCAAATGCCTCGCTTTCGGGACCAAGCATTCCGTGCGCGCCGCCACGCCCCAGAATCAGGGCCGGAGCGTTCTCCGTATCGGCCAATATCCCGTCACGGCCGACGGTAGCCCCGCCGGTTTCGATGGAATCGAGCCGCTGGTTCGCCGCCGGATCGAACGCGGCATAAACACGGTTCACGGTGATCGGGTCGACCAACGTCAGGCTGACGAAGCCGCCAAGCCAACCGAGTACGAGCAACGCGACGACAACGAGCTTGCGCTCGCGCACAATGGGAATGCGGATCACGACAGTGGCCGCAAGTACCGGCGCGGCGAGCACCAGTGCAGTCGGGTCTCCGAAAAAGCCGCTGCCGACGCAAATTGCCGTGGCCGCGATAGCGGCGGCGATGAACACCGCCGCCGGCGTCACCAGCGGCCGCCGCCGATAGACCAGCGCCAGCAGGACCACCGCCACCGGCGCCGCGATGGCTAACGCCGCTCCCATGGCCAAACTCGCGTCGATGATCGGGACGCGAAACAAGCCGTTGCCGAACAGCCGCGCCACGGCGGCGGTCCATAGCGACAGGCTTTGCGTTGGTGCGGCGAAGAAACTCCAGCCGTCGCCGGGGAAAACCCACGACACATAGGCAAAGGACGCGATCATGAACAGCGTCGGAAAAATCAGTGCTATAACCACGTTCAACGCCGACCTCGCGACCAGCTGCGGCCGCACCGCGAACGCCAAAAATGGCACAGCGGCAAAGGCGAATGCCGCCCCTACCGGGTGGGCAAAGGCGAGCGCCATCAGCGCAAGCCCGACATTCATCACCTCCGATGGGCCCGTGCGCGCACGCAGGTCGTAAAGCGCCAGGCTAAAGATCAGAAGGAATGCCGCGAGGATCATATCGGCCGGCCCGGCGACAATGCCACGCACCATGGCCGGATGGAACGCGATCAGAATCGTGGCAACGGCGGCAACGACATATGACAGTCCGATTCTACGAAACGACAGGAAGCAGAAAGCGGCAATCAGCGAAAACACTCCCGCCGCTACCAGCGCCGGGGCTGGTGTACCCGCGGGCGCAAGCCAAGCGACCAAAGCCGTGGCCAGGAAGGGCAGGGTCGGGTAGCCGGCCACGATCCGCCCGATCGACACCTGTCCGTCGGCAGCAGTGCTGGCGCCGGCCCACAGCCGCAATGTGTCGTCGGCGACGAGACCGTTGCGCACGGCGATCGCCGTGAGCGCCAGCATGGCCACGAACGCAAGCGAAGCGACAGGCGCCGCCGACACCGTAAGGCTCACGGCGTGGTTCACGGCGCGGTTCATGATGCGCTTTCGGCGCTGGATAGCTCGCCGGCGCTTTGTCGTGACAAACCGTGCTGTGTCTTCTCCCAGAAGAAAGGGTCGCGGATGAGCTGCCAAAGGCCCCGGTAAGCGGCAACGGAGATGAGCACCCAATAGGCAATCAGCGTGAAAGTGTACGGAATAAGATTAAGCCAGCCACGGCCGATCGGTCCCAGCATCAACAGGTAGGTGAAGGCGCCATTGCCGGCGAGCAGATTGAACAGGCAAAGAAACAACAAGAACTGCGGGAAAATCGGATCAAAATTCGCCGCGCTAGCGACAACCCAGATCGCGTAGAACACCCAGAAGACCGGATTGAGTAGCCCGGCGAACACCGTGCCGCCGATGAAGAAGAAGAAGCCGAGAAATCCGAGAAGGCCTACGCTGCGGATGAGATGCAACGGCCGCCTGGTGTGCACCAGAAGCGTTTGCATATAGCCCTTCATCCAGCGCGAACGCTGGCGGACCCACTGCCCGGTGCGGCAGCTCGCTTCCTCGAAGGTGGTGGAGTCGACGACGCCGACGCGATATCCCTTTTGCCATATGCGGATCCCCAGATCAGCATCCTCGGTGACGTTGAACGGATCCCATGCGTGCAGCTCGCGCAAAATGTCGGTGCGGAAATGGTTGGATGTGCCCCCGAGCGGTATCGGCATGCCGAGCCGCTCGAGTCCGGGCAGCACCTGATCGAACCACAGCGTGTAGTCGAGAGTGAACATGCGAGTGAGCCAATTCTCACCGGCGTTGTAATAATTAAGGCGGCATTGCAGGCAGGCGGTGTTCGGCGACGAGCGGCGGAAGGTGGCAACCACCTTGCGCAATTGATCGGGCTCGGGCCGATCCTCAGCGTCGTAAACTACGAGGTATTCTCCCCGCGCAAAGCGCAGCGCGAAGTTGCAGGCCTTCGGCTTGGTCTGCGGCGCCGACCGCGGCACCACGATGATTTCGAAAACGCCTTCGAGACCGAGCGTGCGCGCGGCCTCGAGTGTCTGTAGGTCACCGGCCTCAAGCACGATTTTGATGTCGAGCTTGCCGAGCGGGTAATCGAGATTACGCAAGGCCTGCGCCAGCTGCGGCAGCATCGCCGCCTCGCGGAACATCGGAACCAGCACTGTGAATACCGGCAACTCTTCCTCACGCAACGCACGCGCCTCGACGGCTACGGTCTCATCGACCTTCGCCGAACGGCCGCCGCCGACCGACACCAGCACCCCCTTGAAGACGAAGTTGCCGAGATAAAAGACGCTGACCGCGACGTTGAGTGCGATGAGCGTGGCAAGCGGTGCCAGCGCCAGGCCCAGAAGAACCATGCTCAACAACACGTAGGCCGCGATCATTTGTCCTGAGGTGAAGACCGTGCGGGCGGACATTTTCGGATCGAGATCCGCCAATTCGAACACCGCGCGGCGTGAGAGAGTTTTGGCAAAGGCTGTCTGCAGCGCAATGACGATGTCGAATTTCGATACCACCACGAACTCGATCTCGGCGCCCCAGCGGCCGCGCGCGAACAGGACCGTTTCCGGTCCAGGCTCCGCGGTGGCGATCAGCAGGCGGCCGTCACCGCGCCGCCACGGCATGGTCAATCGAAGCGCGTAGACATCGACGTCGGTGTCACTCAGCAATGCGCGATCGGGCGGCTCGGCGAGCAAATCGATAAACGGCAAATCGAAGTTCTGCGCGTATGCCTCATAATAAAGTCGCGAATCGATCCAGTTGCGCGATAGCAACGCGTCACCGAGCCGCACATCCCACCGTTCCGCCAGCGCGACAGCTTCGTCGAGCTGCGGCAGGGTGATGACGCGCCGGCCGACCAGAAGATCGCCGAGGTTGCGGTCTGACGGCGACAGCGGCATCGGTTACTCGTTTGGCCGCGCCGGGCGACGGCGGAACAGGCGTTGCAGGATGAACAGGAGCGCGGCGGTCGCGAACAACCAAATACCGCCGATCAGCCAGGGACGGAAGCGTTCAGCGACGGTCAACCACGACACCTGATCGGGATAAGAGATGCGCACCACAGTGTCGCGCTCGGTCGACATCGCCAGCGCCACGCCGTTGCCGTCAATGAAGGCGACGTCACCGTGATCGAGGTGGAGTTCCTTCGGCGACGGCGCCGAACCGTCCGCTGCCAGCGGCTTGATCCAGATGCCGGAATAATCGCCGGCGCTGACGAGCTGGGCCACTGCGCCGCCGACAAACCCGCCGAGATCGAGCAACGTACGGCCCGAGCGGTCGGTCACCAACACACGGCCGCGATCAAATCGCACCCGTGGATTGCTGCCCGATGGTGGCCGGTCGCTGACGGCGATGAAGGGGGCGTCCGGCAGCGGCGCCCCGTTGCTCGGCGTAAAATTGACGCTGAGCACCGCGGTGTCGGGCGAGAGTTGATTGACCGCCTGCGCCAGAATGCCAAGCACGCTGAGCGGCCGATCGGCGGCAGTTGCCGGGATGAGAAGTTTGATTCCGCGGGCAAAGTGCGGCATCAGATCGGAGAAATCGTGCGGCGCGCCGTCGGCGGCCGCCAGTATCAGGGCCGACGACCCGAGGATCTGCGCGGGATAGCCCTGGGTTTCAAAGCGGCACTCGCCTTGCGCGCTGTCGCGTTGAACGAGTGCGCGGATATTGGCGATGCTGCCGAACAAGCCGTCCGGCAGGCTGAGATCGAGATGAGTCGGCTCGCCAACCGCCGCAACGGTGCTGCCAAGCAGCCGCTCGTTGACGAAGGTACTGACGACCGCTTTCTCTCCCGCCCCATCGGGCGCGACCATGACATCGAGCAGCAACCGAGCCGGCCGCGTCTCCGGCGGCAGGCGGCGAACGTCGATGCCGGTGGTCAGATCGGCGCGCCCGAACACATCCGCTTGCGCCGGTGCCACGCCGAGTTGCTCAAACGTCACGCGATCGGTCGGAAGGTCGATCGTGCCGGCTTCGCCAACCGATGCCCAGGGCATGCCCCGCGTCGCCGCCCGTAACGGACTTGCGAACAGACGACCGGCGCGTACGACGTTACTGTCGGAGACGAGAAGTGCCGGCAAGCCGCCGACGCGTACGGCAGCAAGCGTGCCAAGCGGTTGCACGGCGCCCGCCATGCGGGCGAATGGCGCGTCGACCACATTGGCTGCTTCGGCGAGCGGTCCGATGAGGACCACGCCTTGGGTCCAGCGCCCGGCATCGTCGCGCTTTGCTAAATCTGCCACCGCCTCGAAGCCGTGGTGAAACGACACGCGCCGGCCGCTGGAAATAAGCGAACGGGCGACCGTGACTGCCGTCGCCATTTCGCTCTCGGTCACGCGGCGGCTGGGCAGGACGACCGTTACGTCGCGCGGCATCAGCATCGCCGTAGTCGCCACGTCGAGCGAGCCGACCGACCCAATGGCAACGTCGACCGTGGTCTCCGGCCTGATCGTCAGGCTGTCGCCGACGTAGCGCACGTCGATGCAGCGGTCGAGCGTGGCGGCGCCGGAATAGAGAAACGTGAGCTTGAGATACCCGTCCTTAGGGTGCAACTTCCCGAGCGGAACGCGGACGATACGGTCGCGGCTTTTGCCGTCGAGCGCGATCGCCGCTACCGTTCGGTCGTTGGCCTGCAGTTCCAGATTGCGCTTGGCGTCATAGGCGCTGAGATCATCGACCGCCAACACCAATTCGCTCGCGGCCACTTCGGCGTCCTGCGGCAGCGGCACAAATAATTCCTGATGCCCGCCGAGGTTGGAAAGACGCAGGCCATTGATGAATCCGATATCGGCGAGCGTTATTTCTGCAAGAATTTCGCCAGCCCGGGCCGGTGCCGCCGGCTCGGCGGTGGCGGCAGCCACCGTCGGCGCCCGCTGCGTCGCCGGACGGTGCAGGACCGGCGGCAGCGGAGCGGTCTTGTTCTCCGCCCGCGCCACGATGGGAAGCAGCGCGAGAGTTACGATCGGCACGAAGACAGTACGCATGTACAAAGCCATGATCCGCTCACGATCCTGTTGAGGTGGAGGATTGCAATTCGCGGGCGGCGACCTCCCGCAGCGTTTGCAGCATTTTCGTCAGCAGAGCGATTTCGTCGGCCGTCAAGCCGCGCCCCTGCTGCTGCGGCGATCGCAATATGCCTTCGACGTCATGGGCTGCATCGCCGCTTGCGGGGAAACCCACGGTCCGCCCGACGCCGACGATGCCGTGGACACTTCGATAGGCCTCCGCCACCGCCGCGGGCGCCGACGGCGAGGCATCGGCAAAATGCGGGGCGGCCGCACAAACTTCGTCGATCTTGCCGGCAAGCGTCGCGGCGAAACGATCGCGCACGCGGGCGAGGCGGTCAGTGAACGGATCAACGGTCATCGCGTGTCCCCCAGACAACTTTCATAAGTGAAGCGGGAACCGCAGTAAATAATATAAAGTTAGAATGGTGAATCTATACTAAGTAAGTACTTGTACTTACGGATATATACTGCAAATCCAAAGTATAATTTGTCTGATGCTTGGGAAACGATTTGCGCGGGCCGATCATTGTCCGCCGGTGCGCGCTACCGCCCGCGGTTGTGCGCGCCCCACCTCCAGACTTGGAAAGCTGATCGATATGGCCTAGATGAAACCGCCCATCCTTGGCGGGACGACACGCAGTGTCGCGGAATATCCGGCAAAAAATTGGGGAATAGTTCAACGGTAGATTCGCGGTTTTCGGCTTAGGTCATTGATTCTTCTGTAAGCGTTTTGCAAACTCGATATCTGCGCACCTGCGCAAATCCAATGATTCCTATCTCGTTTGTAAAACTTTCCGGGCAATCCTAGCTGACAAGTGCCAACCGCAGCCGGATTGCCATGTCCGTTATGCCCCCCCAAAGCGACCGACAACCGTTTCAGGGGCACATGTCGCGAAGGGCCATGAACGGAAGTATTTCCAAGGCAAGGAAAGCTGGCGCATCTTACGATGCGGCTCGCAGACTCGCAGGGGGGGAAAGCCCGCGCGCGGCTCATTGGGAGGGCGCAATGAGGTTTAATCCGCTAGCATTTATTGCGCAAACTGCGCTCATAATACTGCTGCTGTCTCAAGACATCACCGCGAACGCGGCTGAAATTAAAGTCCTGAGCACGCACGCGGTTTTAGAGGTGTTGAGCGAACTCGGCCCTCAGTTTGAGCGCTCAACGGGCCACAAGCTGTCATTCAGTTACGACCCGGCCAATATCATAAAGCGTCAGATCGAAGGCGGCTCGGCGTTCGATATCGCGATCGTAACTCGTGGGGTGATAGATGATTTGACTAAGCAGGGCAAAATCGTGGCCGACAGTCGCACTGATATTGGCCGTTCAGGGCTCGGTGTCGCGGTGCGTGAGGGGGCACCTAAACCTGACATCAGCGCGGTTGATGGCTTCAAGCTTGCCCTTCTGTCAACGAAATCGCTCATACGCTCCACCGAAGGTACAAGCGGCATTTATTTTGAGAAGCTCCTTGAGCGCCTTGGCATTGCTGATGAAATGCGCAGCAAAATCAGGCTGGGGCCAAGCGGTCGCCTTGCCGAATTTGTGGCAAGGGGTGAAGTCGAAATGGCAGTGCAGCAGGTCAGCGAGCTACTACCTGTGCAGGGCTCCCAATTCGTCGGACCATTTCCGCCAGAACTGCAACTTTATACGATCTTTTCCGCAGGGATCAGTCCCGTTTCCGAGAACCGGGAGGCAGCCGAGGCTTTTATCAAATCTTTAACGGCTTCTACTGCTGTTCCGCTTCTCAAAGCCAAGGGCCTCGAACCCATCAGTCGATGACGATCTATCGAATAAATTGCAATGTCTCATCCGGGTCATTCGCGTCGCGCTCTCCGGGCGTGCAGTATCGACACATGTCCGGTCTACTGCGAAAGCGGACCACATTCGCCGTCGCGACATGCCGCGGCCGGTCGCGACCAACTCCAAACTCTTCCCAAGATAATTTTCAGTACATGTTTTCCACAGATCGCGCCGTAAGCGGGGATAAGCACCGGGTCCCGCGTCGCGCGCCACGTATAATGTATCGAATGGAATTCCGCCAAGAGCGCCACATCGGTGACATTCTCAGAGAACGCAACATCGAGATTATCGGT
>Ga0181537_10001879_pt1 | contig 18919 bp, 17 predicted proteins | sample PEATcosm2014_Bin_39_FD_119765 | JGI IMG/M metagenome (GOLD analysis project Ga0181537, IMG submission 119765) | Peatland microbial communities from MTU Mesocosm Facility, Houghton, MI, USA - PEATcosm2014_Bin23_10_metaG | ecosystem: Environmental > Terrestrial > Soil > Wetlands > Peat | place... | reverse complement strand
GCAACGTACTGGCTCCGAAGTTTGGCAAGGGCTTGTGACTGGTCCATGGTCTCCTCCAGATCAGGATTCTGTCGACTTCCCCGCCGCTTGGTCCAAAGCGCCAAAGACCGTTTCCTGCATCTGCGTCCAGATGCTTTTAGGCTCGTAATCGGCTTTTTGCTCTTGAGGCAGGTAAGCCACGACCTGCCCCAGATAATCCCGGCGCGAAATGCTCGCGGTGTTCTCGGCCGCTTTCGCAAGAACACTGGACGAGACGTCTTTTAGAAACGGCACGCCTCCCCTGGAAAAGAGAAAATGGAGATCGAAGATATCGCGGGCCTGAGTAAGGGGGCGCCCAGCCAAAGCCGCTGCCTTTTGGCGAACAGCTGAAGAGACTCCATAGTGAGGAAGAGCAAAAGGTGATACTTGGTGAACGACCGCCACCTGGGAGGCGATGAGCTCCCGAACGACGCCGGCATCAAGACCCCGCCGGGAAAACTCGACTTTGGTGGAAACGGGACTGGCACCCACCAAGAGCGTGGCTTTCCAACGTTGTACGGTGTCAGTCTGCTTCGGGGCGGAGAATTGGCTGATCGCAAGGCCCGCAGGTAGGAGCGCCTTGGGCAAACGATCTTTCAGAATTTTTGTCACATTACTGGCCAGTGTTCCTTTCGCGATCTTGTGAACATCGATATCGAGGTCTTCCGAGCAGCGTACGCTTCCGAGACAGAGTCGTAGGTTACAACCTCCCTTCACCGCGTAGAGGGCAGAATCTACCTGGGAGGAAAGGGCGCGGAGAAATTCCAGATGGAACCTCTCGATGGCCAGATGGGGGCTTTCTTTATAATGCATACAATCGCCTTATAAGGCTATCATATGTATTATTAATGTTTTGTCCAGCACGACCAGATGATCTGTTGCCGGTCCTGTGACCGGACTTTTTTCCCTCAGCCAGCACGTGAGCCGCTGGCCCTGCGACCGTGCTGGCGTCGGGGAAAAGTTGGGAATGCATTTCTGAAAATCAGGAAGAGCAGATCAACAAAGGAAATATGATGAAGAAAGCCAGATACAACATTGCAGTGGAATACCAGAGCCGATCCGAGCTTCTCCGGATACCGGAACCGGACGAATACCTTTTTAATATTAACATCAGGGTGGTGGCGACCCGAGATGCCGGGGCGCATCACGAGGTGGTCTTGGGAGAAGGCTTGGCGACCAGAGTGCGTGTCGGCCACGCCATCTATGCCGGCGAGGACCTGCACGAGGTTTTTGATTGCGACCAAGGGCTTTTGGATGCTGGCAACGCCCTGTTCGAGGCCGGCTTTCAGAATTATAAGCCCGCGGTCTTAAAACAATTTCCCGAGAATTATCCTGAAGCAGACCTGTTATTGGTCCGCTCGATCAGCCTTAGGCCTGAGTATCGGGCGCAAAAAATTGGACTGGCGGTCATGCATCGGCTTCTTCTCGATTTTGCGGGTGACTTTGGGCTCGCCCTGTTGAAACCGTACCCCCTCGGTTCGGGGAAAGTTATGCCGGGACGGGACAAGCTTCGCCGCTATTGGGCGCAGCTTGGTTTTAAGCGACTCGCGGGATCTGCGTTCTGGGCGGTTAGCAGCGACAGCCCGCTTCTATTGGAAAGCGAATTGGATTTGCCGACCTCCGTTCTCGTGAGCGCGTCACCGAAAGAGAGCTAAGCGGAGGAAACAGGAATTTCAGAATCACCATGCATCACCGAGAATTCACCATTGATATCGTCCACTGCGAGAGTCACCGTAAAATTGTACTCCGCTATCCGGCGGCGACCAGGCGGGTATGGAAAAAAGTGGCGGCAAAGACCCGCGCTCACACCCGGCTTCCCGAAGTTAAGCGCGTGTTGTCCGAATTTCCGCTGTCAGCAAAGGAATGGGCCATTGCCCAGACCGCGCTGGATCGGCTCGCCAAGGACAGGCCCTACCAGCATCTGTTGGTTCATGAGGCTCAGCATGCGATGAACTTGATTTTAGCGACGCTGCTTTATTCGCACGGCAAGGGAAGGCGCTGGAAACTGAGCCGGGCATTTCTCATCTTGATGGCCGACATCACACCCTACCTGCTCAGCCCGATGGCGCCCGTCAGTGACTGGGGAAAAGCGGATGCCAATGACTCCGCCGTGAAAATCTACGAGCACTTGCGCTCGGTGATTGGCAACAGTCCGAGTTGGTTTTCGCTCAATAAAATTTATGTTTTTTGGTACGAGCTAACCCAATACAAGGGCAAAAACAAAGGCATTCTTGGGCTCGAGAAGCGGCTGAATGCGCTCTGCAAGCCGTACAGGTTAGTGCTGAAGAAAATCAATTAAGCACTTAGCGGATCGCGGCTCCTGCCTGTGCGACCGATAAGGCATGACCTAGCTCGGAAGATTGAATGTTTCGCGCCAAGGATATCCTGTAACCGTAACTCGCTTCGGCAACGCCGGCTCGTTCCCGTCAAATTCAAAATCAAGCAAGGAGTAGTGGAGCACCTTGGTTCGTTTTGTGAGTCTGGTGGGTTGACCTGTGTTGATGCAGGTGGTGCGCCCGATTCGGTCATGCCAGGAACCGTCGAATACAGGAGTTTCATGGTCGTGCCCACTGACGGTAAGCCATGGTTGATAACGTTTGATGGCTGAGCGCCATTCGTCGAGTCCTGCCATCAGCCCTTCTTGCTCGGACAATTTTGTCCCAGCCGGCGGTTCATGAAGAAGCCAGAGAGTACGCGCCGCTGGGCCGTATCGCGCCAAAATTTTCGGGAACCAAGAGTCCACCTCGTAATCCACATCGCGCCGCCCCATGAGAAAATATTCCTCCTGACCGAAAGTGCATGGGAAACCGACCATAACGAGCGGACCAAGGACCGTCGCATCGCCATGGGGGATGCGAAGAGGACGCCGGGATTCGAGCCAGGACTTCGCGAACGGCTCCCAATTACTCATTTCATGATTTCCGCGCACAAAAACGATTTCACAGGGCAGTTTGGCCAAATGCCGCGCGCATTCGGACTCAGAATAGAGACTTGGGTTGGGCTCCCCGGCGTAAAGAAAGTCGCCCACCAGGGCAAGCACATCAGGTTTATGCAAACGCACCGCATCGATCAATGCTCGATACATCCAACGCGACTGGTGAATATCAGTCGCTGTTAAAACCCGAATTCGCATCATTGTTTTTGCAACGACACTGGATAACCACCATCGTCGAAGTAAAGAGTGTCTCCTTGTAGGGTGATATCTGCGCCGCCACCGCCCGGCATTGAAAGCAGCACATGAGAGCCGACAACCTTGTAAGTGGCGGGACCGTGACCGCGTCTCGGATCCGTAATCAGGCAATAGGTAGGGGAAATAAATTCAATCTGGTAGGCAAACCCCAGGTTGTTCTTACCCGCATAAATTTCGGTTAACCCCTGGGGCTGCTCCGTCTTCTTTTCTGTGGGGATGGACGAAGACTGCGAGCACGAGGAGAGGGCTACAACGAATCCGGCAAGGATGATCAGCGATGATTTTTTAATTGGATTCATTTGAGGTTCTACTGGATTGCATTAAGGAGGGGCGACGCACCCAACCCGACTCGTGACAAAGCAAAGATTTTTCATGCAGGTGTAGAGGGTGTTTCTCCAGTAGCGAGGGAGATTGCCTCGACGAGTTCACTAGGCGCAAAAGGTTTGACCAGCGCTAGTCGCAAGAGAGGGTGTTCGAGCGGTTCCTGGATTTGCCCCGGATTACCCGACATGAGGAGCAGAGCGCCTCTCCAACCTTGGGCATAAGCCCTTCGAGCCACCTCCAAGCCCGTCATCTCGGGCATGTGGTAATCCGTGACCAAAACGTCCATTTCTTGAATCACCTTCAAGACTTCGGCCGGCTGCGTGAAGCCGATCGCTGTATGGCCTGAAGCCCACAGGCTCGAGGCAAGCATCCCGGCCAAACCGGGCTGATCGTCCAGGATTAGAATTCGCATCAGTTGCCACGAAAGAAGGTTCTTTCGGTGCTGATGATTAGGGCATCACGATTCTATGGCAAGCTTAAACACGGGGCATGTCCCGTGTCATACCATCAAGATTCTGGTCATGTTTTGGAGGTGCCAAGCAAAAAACCTCGCCCCTCAGCGGAACGGAAGAAGTTCGGTCGTAAAGTCGCTCAACTTCGAGAACAAGCAGGGCTAACGCAAGAGGAACTGGCGGAGGCAGTCAGCCTGAATGCTCGTCATTTACAAGCCATTGAGGCAGGCGATTACTGGCCCACGCTGCCAACGATCAAGGCACTGCGCAAGGCCCTGAAGACAACTTGGGAATCATTGTGCGAAAGTTGGTAATCACGTAAGGCCAATGCGGTAAGAGTTGTCTTGCCCATGCGTTCTTGCTGTCGACCAGCGCACGATTTTCAGGCCATCGAGCACTCCAACAATTGAACTCCCATGGCAGACCTCGACCAGTTACGGAATCCTGACAACCTTCGCCGTGCCTGGCGGTGGCTCCGGTCGAATTCAGAAAACCAGATCGTCTATCAGGCGGCACTAAATCTTATAGCTGAGAAGCTCTACCCTCTCGTGGTTCAGCGCTATAGCCAGGTTCGCTGTAGTTGGCACCGGAATGTCGTCTTGAAGGGTTCTCCAGTAGGTGGCGTCGTGGGAGAAGATTTCTGTGACGTAGTGGCAGGCTGTAAAGGCACACTCTAGATATGGGCCGTCTGTTTAATGTGCTGGACTAAATCCTGTAGTTTCGAAGTTGAATACATCTGGACATTACTGTCTGCCAATATCCCTTCGATTCGATTATGCACGGTTTGAGCTGCCGTCATGAAGCTACATACAACTACTAACTGCAACTTGCCAAGATGCTCATCCGGATGCTTGTAAAGAGCATTGCCTTCCACGGCCAGCCTACATGCGGCAGTCTCTGCGGAACTCGGATTAGATTGGGCAAATTCCTTAGGAACAATCAAGTTGAATCGACCGTTTTGATAACCAATCGGCGCAGTTATTGTTCTATCGAGAGACTTGAGATTTACGCTCACTTGTCGCTTCACGCTCTTGGTGAGCCCAGCACTTTGCAACGACCGATCCAATTTGAGGACGATTTGCTGCTCAAAATCTCTTGTTTTTGCCCGCTCTGTACGTTCACCAACTAACTCGGCGAAGAGTTGGTCAAGCTTCAATGCTGGATCCCCTTCAACTCGGATCGACCGAGGCTCGGTCACTAAAATCTGATTCCCTCGTGTCTGTGCAAACGTCTTGAGATTGTCCGGATTAATTAGCTGAGCGCTTGAATCTAAGATTCGCCTTTTGATTACCTTCTTTTGAAACTTGATTAGATTGAAATCCAATTCCAAGCCATGAAAGAAACGACGAAGCTTATCGTTCGATTCAACTATTTTTGAATTGATAAATTTCTTCTCAGGGCACACCAAAACCACACCGATGTTCGCCGCTTCCAGTCGTGAACGGTCGGGACAGAATTGTATGAGGCTGTAATACCCTTTCATTGTCGCTTCTCCACTATAGCTCAAATTCTTCCTGTGGAAACATTTTACTTAAAAACATGTGAAAAAGAAATTGTTTTCTCTGGATGAGTAGCTTTGAGATAGCGTCCCGGGTTGCGGTGTCAATGCCCCATTGATGCGGGACTGAGCTAACGATCGCTTTAATGCGATCATCCCCGATCTTGGCCAGTCTATCCAAGGCTGCCTTGACGTTGTCTTTAGTGATGAAGGCGTCAAACTCGGGAAAACAGCCAAAGAGGTCCTCACACTTTATCCGATCGATTACTTGGAGCGCGGATGTGAGTGGACGTCCGCAAGCCAAGCAATGTGTGTGATCATAAGCAACGAGCACTGGAGGCGTGGCTTCCACCTTCTCCAGCCAGACGTTATCCCGATTGCAGCGAGTGTGAGCGGGGTTGGGGTGGTAGCGATCGCAATTGAGAATCCAAGTGTCCAAAAGAACCAGAAGGGGAATGTCGTCAGGGTTTTGAACGTGTGACAAGGTCTGTTCCGTACCATCCCATGGGGAGCCAAAGCTTTCCCGCGTGACAAAGGCCGGACCCGGAATGATGCGGCCACTCGTGCGTAGCTCGTAATCATCGTCGGGTGTGGCCATCACGATCGACCAATCCAAGGTTTTCAGGCCCAGCGCATCAGCAAGGCTGGTTCCGATCAATTCGCAGGCCAAGCCATGCGGAGCCTCGGATCTCCTCATGAACTTGGCATACGCCCGCCCTTGGTCGGTCAAAACGATGGCGCATTCGGACGAGGTCGGAATGGAGACCTCAAACCGTTCAAACCGAGTCGGCTTCCACGGTCCAGAGGGCATTTACCGGATGCTTAGGCAGCTGTTAGGATAATGCAAACGCTTTCTGGGCAAAGCTCAATCGAGGTACAGACGACGGAATTGATTTAAATAATGTTTTTAAATTCGAGTCTATGAACTGAGCTTCCCAGAAAGGCTGTGTCTATGTAGATCAGCTTACATGCGCCCCCCCCGAAAGCGATCTTTTCTACCAAACGTCGTATTCTGTGATTTGACGAGGCCCGAGAATCCACTTCAAATCCGCCATTAGGGGCCTAAGCTTCGGGAATGCTTACCGGCGAACTTCGGAGTCAGATTGATAGAATTTGGGACGCGTTTTGGTCGGGGGGCATTTCCAATCCCATTGAGGTGATCGAGCAAATCACCTACTTGCTCTTTCTACGACGGCTGGATGATTTGCAAACGCTGGAAGAGAACAAGGCCACCCGCTTGGGCAAACCGATCGAGCGACACATCTTCCCCCTCGGCAAGGACACCCGCGGGCGCAAGTTCGAGGAACTGCGCTGGTCGCGGTTCAAGCACTTGGAGCCGCGGGCGATGTTCACCGTCGTCGATGAGCATGTCTTCCCCTTCCTCCGCACACTAGGCGGCGATGAATCGACGTATGCGCACCACATGAAGGATGCCCGGTTCACCATCCCGACGCCGGCGCTGCTTGCTAAGGTCGTCGACCTCCTTGATCACGTTCCGATGGAGGATCGCGACACCAAAGGCGACCTTTACGAGTACATGCTGAGCAAGATTGCCAGTGCCGGGCAGAACGGTCAGTTCCGCACGCCGCGCCATATCATCCAGCTTATGGTCGAACTGACGGAGCCGAAACCGAACGATGTCATCTGCGATCCGGCCTCCGGCACCTGCGGGTTCCTCGTCGCGGCGGGGGAGTACCTGCGCGGGCGTCACCCCGAGATCTTCCGGGACGAGAAGCTGAAGCGTCACTTTCATCATGGGCTATTCCATGGTTATGACTTCGACAACGCCATGCTCCGCATCGGTTCCATGAATATGCTGCTGCACGGCGTGGAGAATCCCGATATCCGTTACCGCGATTCCCTGGCGCAGGACCATTCCGGTGAGGAGGAGAAGTACAGCCTCGTCCTGGCCAATCCGCCGTTCGCCGGTTCGCTCGATTACGAGAATTGCGCGAAGGATTTGCAGCAGATCGTGAAGACGAAGAAGACCGAGTTGCTCTTCCTCGCGCTCTTTCTCCGGTTGCTCAAGCCGGGCGGTCGGGCTGCGGTCATCGTGCCGGATGGCGTACTCTTCGGATCCAGCAAGGCGCACAAAGAATTGCGGAAGCTGCTCATCGAGGGACAGAAGCTCGATGCGGTCATCTCGCTTCCCGGCGGTGTCTTCAAGCCGTATGCCGGGGTCTCCACCGCCATTCTCGTTTTCACCAAGACTAATTCTGGCGGCACCGACCATGTTTGGTTCTACGATGTCGATGCCGATGGAAAATCATTGGATGATAATAGGCGAGACCTCCTTCCCGAAGAAAAGCTAGGAACTGTACCAGCCCACCCACTTACGGCGGAAGAGCACTCGAAGAATAATCTGCCCGACATCCTGGCTCGCTGGCGGCAGCGGGATAGCCTGGAACTGAAACGGACGCGCACCGCGCAGAGCTTTTGCGTGCCGAAAGTCGAGCTCGTCGCGAATGGCTATGATCTCAGCCTCAACCGCTACAAGGAAGTGGTGTACGAAGAAGTGGACCACGTTCCACCGAAACAACTCCTCTCCGATCTGGCCGAACTTGAGCGGGAGATTCAAGCAGGGATGAAGGAACTGGAGGGAATGTTGAGATGAGTTACCGATCATCCATTGCGCTCGGTGACTTAATGGCCAAAAAGTCTGGCTCGATTGACCCATCAAAATTCTCCGATGAAATCTTTGATCTCTATAGCATTCCGGCATTTGACAAGGGCGTGCCGGAGGCAGTAGCTGGCAGAGCAATCGGTTCGGCTAAACAGGTGGTTGAACCTAGTGACGTTCTGCTCTCAAAAATTGTCCCTCATATCCGCCGCTCCTGGATTGTGGGCAAAAAGAACGGCCGACGAATCATCGCGTCTGGAGAATGGATTGTTTTTCGCAACGAGCGCGCCCATCCCGATTACCTGCGGCAAGTCTTAGTTGGTGATCCGTTCCACGCACAGTTCATGAATACGGTTGCTGGCGTCGGAGGTTCTCTGTTGCGAGCGCGTCCTGCGCATGTAGCGAAGATAACCATTCCGCTGCCGAGTTTGGAGAAGCAGCGACGAATCGCAGCGATCCTAGACCAAACGGAGGCGTTGCGCGCCAAGCGTCGCCGGGCCCTCGCCAAGCTCGACGCCCTCACCCAAGCCCTCTTCCTTGACCTCTTCGGCGATCCGATAAAGAACCCGCGAGGATTCACCGTCCGTCCGATGATTGAACTTGTCGATCCGCAGCGACCGATTAGTTACGGAATCCTGATGCCTGGCCCGGATCAAGTCGAAGGCGTGAAGTACGTTCGCGTCGTGGACATGAAAAATGGCGGCATTGAACTCTCGGGCATTCGCAAGACAACGGACGCAATCTCGAACTCCTTTCGGCGTTCGCTTCTCAAACCCGGAGACCTTTTGATGTCCATTCGTGGTCACGTTGGACGATTTGCGGTCGTTCCGCACGAGTTGGATGGCGCTAATATCACGCAGGATACTGCGCGTCTCGCAATCGTTGGCGCATCGTCTGTCTTCGTTCGGGAATGCCTGCGCACTGAAGGATTTCAACGATGGATGGCAAAACACACCAAAGGTGTAGCCGTTCGTGGCATCAATCTTGGAGACGTAAAATTGATGCCGATTATTTTACCGCCACGGGCAGATCAGGACAAGTTTGCCCGCCAAGCAGATGCTGTGGATACACTCAGGATAGCACACCGCGCATCGTTGGCGAAACTGGATGCTCTCTTCGCCACTCTCCAACACCGCGCCTTTCGAGGAGATCTATAAATATGGGGGCAATTTGTATGCGCCGGATTTCGCTTGTTACGAGCCTTAACGAGCTTGTTGGATACAAAGCAGGCGTGGCTCTCGATCGCGAGCGGATGCAAGCAATGGTTGATCCACAGGATGCCGAGCTAATTGGAGGGCCAGACGATGACATGGTGCGAGTTCGTTCAGAGGAAGTTGAGGAGATCTTTTGCGCGTTGCTTTACGGGGTGGGAAATATTCCGGCTCAAAGCCCGATGCCTAGCGCGATTTCACTTTTTCATCAGCTGGCAGATAATCCGCGCCTATATTCTGTTTACGAACGATTGAGTGAGGAGTATCCGGCTATCATGACGGAGGCGATGGGCGAAGCGTTGGCGGCGGGAACCAACACGGTGAGTCCTAAGAAATTTATCGAATGGGCAAAAAAAGAATGTGGTCCAGACGGGACTATGGTCGCTCTCGCGATGTTGCAAGGATTAAATCACGATCTTCATAAGAGCCCTTTTACAAGTATCCGCACATTTGATTGGAAGAATGTCGCTGATTTATCAAAATTATTTGAGTCTGAAGATTTGACCACGCCGCATGGAGAATTTTTTGATCAAAGATACATTGATTATCTTTCTCATCATTTTGAGGATATCGGCAAAATAAATTGGCGTCAGTTTGAGGGGTTCACAGCGGAGTTCTTTCACAAAAATGGTCACCAGGTTGAAATTGGAAAGGGACGCAACGACGGAAGTATCGACGTAAGAGTCTGGGCGAAGGGCAAAAATAAGCGGCAGCCGCCAACGATTCTTGTGCAATGTAAGCGCCAGCAAGAGAAAGTTGAAAAGGTCGTGGTTAAGGCGCTCTACGCTGATGTTCTCGATGAGAAGGCAAAGCTTGGACTGGTCGTGACAAGTAGTGCGTTGGCTCCTGGTGCAAAAAAAGTCTGTTCGGCGCGAAGCTACCCAATACAAGAGGCCAATCGCGATACCCTGAAAAAATGGGTCAATGCGATGCGGACGCCGTATTCCGGAATTTTCCTTGGGGACTAAGAATGACCAACTTCACCTTCATCTTGTCGGAATGGCCCGAGTTGAGCGAGGCCGCGACGAAGGCGGAGAGTCTGGCTTATACCGATCCGCGCGCGGCCTGCTTTTATGCGCGGCGCGCATTGGAGATGGCGGTCGATTGGATGTATCGCAACGATTCCGCGCTGACGGTCCCCTATCAGGACCATCTCAGCGCCCTCATCCATGAGCCGAGTTTCCGGCAGACGGTCGGCCCTGCGATCTTTACCAAGGCCAAGCTGCTGAAGGACCTCGGCAACCAGGCGGTGCACAGCCAGCGGCCCGTGCGCGATGTCGATGCCGCGGCGGCGGTGCGGGAGCTGTTCCATTTCTCCTTCTGGCTGGCGCGGACTTATGCGCGAGGACTCAAGCCATCACCCGGACTCGCCTTCGACGCGAACCTGCTGCCGAAGTACTCGCCGGTTCCACCGCAGACGATGACGCAGTTGCAGCGACTGGCCGACCAGTTAGCCGAGAAGGACACTCGGTTGGCCGCATTGCTTTCGGACAAATCAGCCATTGATGATGAACTAAAGCGGCTACGGGAAGAGGTGGCCGCGGCGAAGGCGGCTAACGTCGCCCAGCCTGACACTCACGACTATTCCGAAGCCGAGACGCGCGATTACTTCATTGATCTCTTATTAAAGGAAGCGGGTTGGCCGCTGGATAAACCGCAGGACCGGGAATATGAGGTCACCGGCATGCCCAATCAGGCAGGCCTAGGGTATGTCGATTATGTCCTGTGGGGCGACGATGGCAAACCGCTCGCGCTGGTGGAGGCGAAGCGAACGAAGCGTGACGCCGACGTGGGCCAGCAGCAGGCGAAGTTGTATGCCGATTGCCTGGAGAAGCAATTCGGGCAGCGCCCGGTGATTTTTTATTCCAACGGATACGACCATTGGCTGTGGGATGATGCGAGCTATCCGCCGCGTCCGGTGCAGGGTTTCTTTAAGAAGGATGAACTGGAATTGATGATCCAGCGACGCACCACGCGTCAGTCGCTGGCCAAGGCCGATATCAACGGGGCCATCGTGGAGCGGTATTACCAGACGCGGGCGATCCGGCGCATCGGCGAGGCGTTCGAGAAAGACCGCGACCGGAAGGCGCTCGTGGTGATGGCGACCGGCGCGGGTAAGACGCGCACGGTCATCGCGCTGTGTGACGTGCTGATGCGCTGCAATTGGGCGAAACGCGTCCTCTTTCTGGCAGACCGCGTGGCTCTCGTGAATCAGGCGGTGAATGCCTTTAAAAAGTTTCTGCCCGCTTCTTCGCCGGTCAATTTGGTGACGGAAAAGGACACCGAGGGGCGCGTTTACGTTTCGACCTACCCCACGATGATGCGGCTGATCGATGAGACGCGGGACGGTCAGCGGGCGTTCGGGGTGGGCCACTTTGATCTCATCATCATCGACGAGGCGCATCGCTCCGTTTACCAGAAGTACCGAGCCATTTTCGATTACTTCGACTCGCTCCTCGTGGGTTTGACGGCCACGCCAAAAGATGAGGTGGATCGCAATACCTACAGCCTCTTCGAGTTGGAGGACGGCGTACCGACGGATGTCTATGGTCTGGAAGACGCGGTGAAGGATGGATTTCTAGTGCCCCCGAAGTCGGTCTCGGTGCCACTGAAGTTTCAGCGGGAGGGCATACGCTACGATCAGCTTACCGACGAGGACAAAGATCAGTGGGATGCGCTGGAGTGGTCCGAGGATGGGGAGGTGCCAGATCAGGTGGAGCCTGATGCGGTAAATAAATGGCTCTTTAATAAGGATACGGTCGACAAGGTGCTGGCGCACCTGATGACGCGCGGGTTGAAGGTGGCGGGCGGTGACCGTCTGGGTAAGACGATCGTTTTTGCCAAGAACCACGCCCACGCCGCGTTTATCGCCGACCGCTTCAATGCGAACTATCCCCATTACCGGGGCGACTTCGCGCGTGTGATTGATTTCCAGGTGGAATATGCACAGAGCCTGATTGACGACTTCTCGAATGCCAATAAGGCTCCACACATAGCGATCTCGGTTGATATGCTCGATACGGGCATTGATGTGCCAGAGGTGGTCAACCTGGTCTTTTTCAAGCTAGTGCGTTCCAAGACAAAATTCTGGCAGATGCTGGGGCGCGGCACGCGACTGCGGCCGGATTTGTTTGGACCGGGTCAGCCGAAGGAGTTCTTCTACGTCTTCGACTATTGCCAGAACCTGGAGTTCTTCAGCCAGAATCCAGAGACGGTGGACGGTGCGCTGGGACAATCTCTGGGCATGAGGTTATTTACCGCACGACTGGAATTGATTGCAGAACTTGATGGGAAGACCTCGAAGCTGGGCATAGTGTGTGAGGGAACGACCCGCGAGGCAGAGCTTCGCCATGAGACTGCGGGCCTTTTGCGGGAATTGGTCGCGGCCATGAACGTAGACAATTTCATCGTGCGCCCCCGTCGCCGTCTGGTGGAGAAATACGGAAAACCGGAAATCTGGGAAGATCTCAAGCTGGAGGATTTCCAGGAACTGGCGCGGGAGGTGGCGGGACTGCCGTCGGAAGTAGTCGACGATGACGAAGAAGCAAAGCGGTTTGACCTGCTAATGCTGCGGCTACAATTGAGCCTGTTGCGCATGGAGCCAGGATTTGACCGATTGCGGGACCAGGTGCGCTCTATCGCGAGCCTACTGGAGGAAAAATCAACGATCCCCATGGTGCAGGCGCAGATGGTTTTGATTCAGGAAATTCAGACAGACGCCTACTGGCAGGATGTGAACACGCCGATGCTGGACATCGTCCGCAAACGACTGCGAGAGTTGATCAAATTTATCGAGAAGGCGAAACGGAAGCCCGTTTACACCGATTTCGAGGATCAGCTTGGCAACGAAAATCTGGTGGAGTTGCCGGGTTTCGGTGCGGGGACGGACTTCGAGCGGTTCCGAGCCAAGGTGCGGCAGTTTCTCAAGGCACATGAGGAGCACCTGACCATCCATAAGCTTCGGCTGAATGAGCCGCTGACGGCAATCGATCTGGCGGAGTTGGAGCGACTTCTGGTGGAGGCAGGTGTCGGCACGGCAGAGAATGTCGCCAAGGCCAAGGAACTTAGCCAAGGGCTGGGCCTTTTTATTCGCTCGCTGGTTGGCCTGGACCGCGAAGCCGCCAAGACAGCCTTTGGGCACTTTCTGGAGGGCAAGACCCCGTCGGCTAATCAGATCGAGTTTATTGATCTAATCATCAATCACCTGACCCAGCATGGCACCATGGAGCCGGACCTGCTTTACGAGTCACCTTTTACCGACATCAATCCGCACGGACCCGAGGCGGTCTTTACACCAGCCGAAGTGGATGAACTTATTTCGCTGTTAAGAGGGATTCATCAGCGAGCCGTTACGTAATTTGACCTTCAATAATTTTTTCAGCTATAATATTGGCAGGGAATGATGAGAAAACTTACAGTACTGGATCTTTACGCTGGAACAGGTCGTTGTTCCCAACCTTTTCAAAATTGGAAAAGGATCAAGCAAATCTATCTTGCTGATGTCAACCAGTATGCTCAGAAGGTCTACCAGCTCAATTATCCCAAAGCTTCTTACAAGGTATGCAATCTATCCAATACCTCTTCTAAGGCGTTGGCCGATTTTGCAGGGGGTAAAGTCGATATTCTTCTGGGTTGCCCTCCTTGTCAGGGTTTTAGCGACTGTGGTAGCAGACTCGTTGATGACCCAAGAAATAGCCATGTAAGCCGGCTCACAAGGATAGTTACTGAGCTTAACCCTTTGGCAATTGCCATGGAAAATGTTCCGCTTGCCGCTTCCTCTGATAAATTTAAATTGCTAACTCAAACGCTGGAAGCCCTAGGCTATAAATGGTCCTGCACTATTGCGAATGCAGCTTTATGGGGAAGTTGCCAAACTCGACAGAGACTTATCCTCATTGCCATTCGTAAAGACGTTAATTCTGCCCCGGCTTTTGCTGAACCAACTCATGGCGGTAGTAAGAAATATTTTTCATATCGAGAGGGTGTGAGGCGAAAAATCGAAGATGATCCCATTTCTATTCTCGGAACAGCTCCAGCATCTTTCCGAATTTCAAAAAATTTATCGAAGTCAGGGAAAATAAAGTGCGGATCATTAGCAATTCCAACAGTTGGTGAAGTTCTCGAAAACCTGCCTCGTATCGGAACTCCTCGCGCCAAAGAGTTAGGGCATCAGCCGTGGAAACATGGGAAAGAAATCCTTCGGCGCATGGGACGCGTAAAGGAAGGAGGTCGGTGGCGAGGAGGTAAAGATCACTTCTCGCAAACATATGGACGTCTGCACCGTCATGGCTTGGCCCGTACAATAACCGGTTTTTTTCCAAATGCAGGAAGCGGCAGGTTTTGGCATCCCACTGAAAATCGATCTTTAACCCTTCGAGAGGCGGCAAGAATTCAGGGATTTCCAGATTCATTCAGATTCTTAAATGCGGATGGCAGCAACTGCATTTTAGTGGGCAATGCCTTGGATAAGACCTTGGCAGACATGACCTACCGCATAGTCCGATCACTTTTGGAGTGAAGACGCATTTTTTTGGCTTGCAGCTAACCAATACTCTGTTAGTGTTAGTAACGGAAAGCGAGCGACCTGCTAATGAATGATCAAACTTCCAAAGAAAATTCAAGACGAGGCGACGATGTTCCAATGTTGGTAACGCATGATTTTGAGCAGCCAGAGGAGCAACCGTTGCCCCAGGGAGCGATCCGAATTGGAGAAATCGCATGCTACCAAAATTCCCCTAATTTTATCGCTGCCACAGTACTTTTGGAACCCAATCAGTCCGTGCTGCCAGGACAGTTTCTTTGCGCCTTGCATGCGCGGCGCCAAGCCTCAAGAAATATCGTAACAATTATCCAGGTCGCGGATTGCGTTGAAATAAATCCAAATGAAGTTCCCGAATTATCGACTGCACGTTCGCGATTGGGTTTAGGGAAGAACTACGCTGGCGAAGGGCTGTCAACGCGCATATATCGACTCGCAATTTCCCAAACGGTTGAGGAACTCGAACTTAAACCCGATTCGTGGAAGGTGCTAGAAACACGGGCTCCGCAGAATTTATTACGGGCTGGTGACCCGGTAGTTTTGATGCCTCCAGAGCTAGTTGAATCGACTTTAGGTACCTTGTCCTCTCCGGAGGATGGTGTTCACGTTGGGCAAACGTTTGGGGCGAGTAGTGCCGAAATAGCTCTAAAACCACAGATTTTCCAAATGGGGGCTCTTGTTTGCGGTAACCCTGGTAAAGGAAAGAGTTACTTTTCCGGAGTATTATTGGAAGAAGCCTGCGCTTGGAAAATCCCCACGATCGTCTTGGACGTCAATGGTGAGGTCGTTGAGGCTGCCAAACAATTAGGCGGATTAGTCATTCAATTGCCAAATCCTGCTCAATTTGGTCTGACGCTAAACCTTTTAACGTCGCCCGAGCTACTCTCCATTACCCCTGGAGTAGACCCCAGTACCAACTACGCCCAGCTAATCGAGCTGGCCCATGAGAGACTGAAAAACACAAATAAAAACAGCCCCATTAGTTTCGATGAATTGACAAAAAAAATTCAAGAACTCGGTGAAGAGCTTGATATGAAACGGGGACCAACTATTTCAATCGCCGTTAGCCGAGTGCGGAAATTGCAAAATGATCCATTAATTGGACAAGGCTTTGACTTTATTGAATCTGTTAAAAAGCATCAGTTGATTGTGCTGGATTGTCGGTACCTTTCTGTTCGACAAACACAGCTAATTGCTGCTGCTGCTGCCCGTGTTTTGCAGGGCTACGGCCGAGAAATGACGCGTAAAGCTAACGAGGAGGGCGACAAGCTAGCGGCTCAGTGGTTTGCGCTGTTGTTTGTGGACGAAGCCCACATGGTTGTTCCTAATGATGAGTCGGTTGTAAGTACTCAGGTTTTATATGAATTGGCTCGCATGGGCAGGCATGTGCGAACAGGGCTGATACTGAGTAGTCAATCGCCGGCGGATCTTGATCCTAGTGTGCTGAAGAGACTACAATCTCGCTTCGTCTTTGCGTTGGAAAAGGACCAATTGAAAGCTATCCCTGGAGTAAATGCGGACTTGCATGAGCGCATTTTGGAGCAACTACCAAAATTACCACGCGGTGTATGTGCAGTTTCAGGATCCAGTGAGCTCGTGAATCACGGCTTTCTCTTAAAGGTGCGTGAGCGCAAGACGCCAGTGGGCGGTAAGACACCGCCGGTTTTCTCAGGTAGAACCAAACAAGCAATAAAGTAAATTATGGATAGCCAGGAATCCTCTCCGACTCTTAGGTCGTCTAAGGAAAGAGAACATCTGTTCCTAGAAATGGTCTCGCGTACTAGCGGGATTACGGCACAGGATGTTTATGAAGAGGCGATGCGCAGAGGTGACACTGTTAGCCCCGAGGCTTACTTCAATTTGGGAAGGAGACTCGCTTTAAGAGGAGTATTGCGAGTAATCAAGGCGGACAATAGGACAAGTTATAGCCTTTCTCCCGCGGGAAAAGATCAATGGCTCGACGAAGGTGATATCGAGGCAATTCTTGATCCAGACTATCCCCTTATTGCCTTAACTATCCTGCAAGAGTCACGCAGGCAAACAAACCAAATTCCCGAAACAGTCTGGGCGGAACTGCGCGAACGACTGAAGGGTGAAAAGGCTCGAGATCTCTTTTATAACGCAATCATATTTTATTGCGAAAACCTCAATGTCGAAGTCGAGCACTACATACATGAAGAAAAAGCGAAAGCCTTCGAAGCACTCTCTCAACAAAGACAAATTATTGAAAATGTTATTATACTTTTGCGAGGGCTAACCAAATTTGGCCTCGGACTGTCAAAAGAAGCAGCCGCAATTCCTAAAAATGCTGATCTCGCACTAAAATCCAGGCGTTCAGGCGGGCAATCGCAAGAATATTATAATCCCGATCAATTACGAAAGGAGATTGAAAATCGAGTCAGTAGCGAGATGTTTTTTGAATTGATAGATGACGCAACTCCCAATGCGAACATGTTAATCGCTGCTGTCGATGGCTCTACTAGAGGTGGGTTACTATCCGTGTCAGGTGAAATTGGTGATTTTTCCGTGGCCGGGTTTCCACAGGTGACTATTAACACGGCTGTCGCTCAGATTAATCGAGATATTCGGCATCATGGAAGAACGGTCTCAGCTTATATGCGCCTACCGGAAAAGCCGGAGGACATGCAACAGAGAGATAATCGCCATACAATTATGGCAAAGATGTTCTATCCGGATATCACCGATGGCGAATACGTGCATTTGGCCTGGAATGCAATGGATGTCTTGGAAACACGCGCTGCTTTTCGCGCACTCTCGAGATGGGAAGCGGGTTTAGGAAAAGTTGAAGTTAATCCAGCCGACGTGGTAATGCGCGACGGCGCGCTTGCGCCTCAAGATCGCGATTTTAACCATTACCGACAACAAGATTCTTACGGAAAAGTGGTGCGAGATCTCATCGACTTGAACTCGGAACTGGTTCACAAGATCAGCGACGGAGAGCGCACAGTCTCAGGAATAGTTAAGAATGCTAACTTAAAGGTCTTTAGCCCTGTCATCAATTGGTATGCTAACCGCATTTCGGTCTCCAGCGAAAATACGCAAATACGGACATGGCCACTACAACTAATGAATCATACGACCGACCAAGTCATGCTGAGTCGTCTGATGACGGCCCAACGAAAGGCTAAGGATGCCTGGCTTCGCACATGTCTGGTATTGCGTCCATTTCATGCCACAACAAATTTTTCGGAGGACTATTCTATCGGCGATAACGGCGCCCCCTCCGTCAAAATCTTAAACCGCGCTGCACAGCTTGCTAATGAGAATGAAAACCTCCTATCTCCTGAGGACGCGTGGTTGGCGGGTCCTGAATTTCAGCGGGAAAAGGATCCGTATATCAAACTGCTAAATGGCTGTTGGTACGCAGGATGTTATGTGGCCTCGGTAGCCCGCCTGGACTTGGATAATGTTTTACCACGAATTGAGTTTATTCTCCCTCATTCGACTGCCTCACAGACTCGGCTTGATTGGACGTTGACAAACAGGCACTTAGAAAGACTTATCGATGCGCTTCGCCTTCTGCGATTTGAGGTCGCAAGTGAACATTCCATGTTTCGCCAAATTCAAAAAATCGATGTTTTGCCGTCATTGATCATTAGAGTCCACGACACTGTGAAAACCTGGGCCGGAGAACTAGTCGCAAGGACAAACGAAGTTATTGGACATTACATCATTCGCCGAGTGGCTGATTGCGAACGACGAAATGTTCGGATAAGGCCTTGGACAGCTTCAGAGCTTAGTAACTTTGGGAAGCAACTTCAGCGCGAGAGGTCCATGCAAGCTGGCAAGTCTACCGATGCCAGCCTGCTGGAAAGATAGCATGACTGATGTTTTGACGGCTCGTCAGCGAAGTTACTGCATGTCATCCGTACGGTCAAAAAATACCGGACCAGAAAGAATTGTTCGCAAAATTATTCATTCGCTTGGCTACCGCTTTCGCGTCCATCGAGCGGACCTCCCCGGAACCCCTGATATAGTTTTACCACGTCTTAGAAAAATAGTTCTTGTTCATGGATGCTTTTGGCATGGTCATTCCTGTCGCCACG
>Ga0181537_10001878_pt1 | contig 18928 bp, 14 predicted proteins | sample PEATcosm2014_Bin_39_FD_119765 | JGI IMG/M metagenome (GOLD analysis project Ga0181537, IMG submission 119765) | Peatland microbial communities from MTU Mesocosm Facility, Houghton, MI, USA - PEATcosm2014_Bin23_10_metaG | ecosystem: Environmental > Terrestrial > Soil > Wetlands > Peat | place... | reverse complement strand
TGTCCTCCATGCTGCGCGACGCCGGCGACGACGAACTGCTCGAGACCAACGTCGCGCACGGAATCCGGGTTCGACCGAACGATCCGCGACTGAAGCCCAAGCGGAAGAAGCGCGAACGTAGAGCAGTCCCGCCGGATGAGGTTGCCGCGTTCATGCGGCACGTACCCGCGAGGCACCTGGCGGTCTGCTGGACGCCGTTCCTCACCGGCTCCAGGCCGAGTGAGTTGTTCGGTCTCACGAGAACCGACATCGATCGCAGCCTCAACATGATCTTCGTCCACCAAACCGTCGGCCGCTACGGCCATCTCGAGCCGGGCACAAAGACCACCCATCACATCGCCGATCGTGACCAACGCGGCAGGTGGACACTCTTCCCGCCGACCCTGCTCGCGATGATCGACTCAGACGTCGCGATGCTTGACGGCTGGCTGTTTCCTTCGCCGCGTGGCCGGCACTGGTCGCACCGGAATTTTTACCGGGACGTGTGGGAACCCGCCCAGAAGGAAGCGGGCACGCAGTTCAGCCTCTACGACGCCCGGCACACCTTTTCTTCGCGGCTTCTCGCTGCCGGCGTGCCGCTTGTGGATGTGGCCGCCTGGATGGGACATTCCCTGCGGGCAGGAGGAGCGCAGATGAACACCACCACACGAACCTATGCCCACTCGACGGGTGAGGGCCGCGCTCTTGCTCTGGCAGAACTCGACCGCTTTGTCGGCACCGTTAACCGCGTCGCCAAGCAACGAGCGGTCTGATGACGTCCGCCTCGAACGCGACGATTGACAGAATCGGATGAACGCCATGCTGACTTCTTCGATGCCGTCGCAGAGTTCCAAACCCAAAACGGTGACCTGGCGGTGTCCAAAACCCGGGCGACATGCCTATTTGCAGGCTAAATGCCGGTTTGAGCGCCGGCCTGTCACGCCGGAGGTCGCGGGTTCGAGTCCCGTCGCTCCCGCTTCAAGAAGTGCCCGCCGACACGGCGGTTGAGGCAATCCGGCTTCCGCCGGACCTCAACCGTCGCCCGGCCGGAGTAGCGGTGCGGAGTAGCATTTTCGTCTTATTGCGATCGAATCACCGATAGTGCGTCCGATCCGCGGAGCTCGTCCCTCCGGGTAGCGAGACTCGCGGCGCGCTCAGATCGTGTATCTCCGTGGCGGCCGCTCGACGCTAGGAGCAGCCGTGGAAGCCAGCTTCGACGCGCCCCGGCAGAGTTCATAGCGGGCGATCGCCAGGTCGCCGAAGCGGTCGAAGGCCGCGAGCCGAACTGGCAGTGAAAGCAGTCACCGATGACCGATATCTCCCGGTCGTGCGCGTCGCGGCGAGGAAAACGCAGGAATGTCCAAATGTTCTGCAAGATCGGATAACTTCGCCGCGTGGCACCAACCGGGGCACAGACGCCAGCACCCGCAGAGGAACCGCTCGAGCCCGTGGAAGTGAGCCGAGCACTCTTGAAACTAGCCCGCGAAGCCCACGCGGACGGGAAAGATTCTGACGCCAGGTTCCTCGCCGAAGCCCGATGGCAATTGGATGGATTGACTCAGCCATCCGAGCAGCACGCCCGCAGGATGGACACGATCCGCGCGGGGTTCTGCATTGGGTTAATCCTTGTCTTGGGCGTCGTCATCCTCGTGGGCCTATTGAAGGGCCAGAGCGGAGGCGCTATCTCGCAGTTGGCCGCCCCGATCAGCGGCCTCGCCGGCATCGGGATCGGATGGCTCTTCAGTAGCGGCTCAGGACGCACTAAGTAGCGGCTCCACGGTGGAGACGCTGCAGGAACCCTGACGGACCGTGAGGTTGGCGCTCATCAACGCCTTGGTACGGTGGTGCGTCGCCTCAGTGAAAGGCTGTTGCCCAGGACGTTGACGTCCGGCCGGTGGGATTGGCTCTCGGACGGCATTGCGATTTCTGGCATGACGCGGTCTCCGGCGCGAATGCAATCGTAGGTGCGACGTCGCTCGTCTGATCGTGGCCGTTCAGAGTCCTGCTCCGAGCGGTTGTTTCAGGGGCCGGGCGAGCCGATCTGTTGGCCTGCGATGGTGTTCTTGGCGGTGTTTGCTGTTGCCTTGATTCCGAAGTAGGCGGTGGTCAGGGTTCCGACGGCGGTGAACGCGCTGGAGAGGATTGATACGACGGCGGTTGTGCTCGCGTTGTCGTGCCGGATGATGAACACTCCGGCGATCGCGGCGATCGCGATCGCGATGTCACTCGCGAGGACGGCGTAAAGCCCCATCGATGCGCGCTTGATCTCGACTTTGGCTTGGTTGTCCGATACGCCTGTGGTTTGACGTTTTGCGTTGCCCGCCGCGTTGTCGCCCGGACCGGCCTGATCGTCAGTCATTGTCTTCTCCCACGTTTGATGCCGGCCCGGAGCTGATTTGGTCGATGCAGATTGCTCCAGGACCCTGAGTGCTGATCCTACTTCTGACGTTGACTGGCGCGCAAGACGAGCGCTTCAATATGGCCCGACTCTTATTCCGGTGCGGGGCGTGAGGCTGAGGTCTAGGAAGTCCATGACGTCGTGGGCGTTTGCGTCTCTGTCGGTGAGTGCCGGTAGGTTCCATTTCGCTTCGATGGTCGCCAGCACTGATGTGTGGTCGTGGATTACGCTGGTCACGCCGCCGGCTGCTGAGTATGGGGAGATGACGATCGAGGGTACCCGTGGGCCGTAGAGGTTGTAGGCGCCGGGCGGGTTGACGTTTGGTGGAATTGTGTCGGGCGGGATGGCCGGTGGTGGTGGTACGTGGTCGTAGTAGCCGCCATGCTCGTCGTAGATGTAGATCAGTAGCGTCCGGTCCCAAGCCTTTGACTCGAGCACCGCTTGAATCACTTTTGCGGCCCATGCCTCGCCGAGCGCCACGTCTTGCGGAGGCTCTTCCGTTTCCGCGGGGTCTTCGGCGCCGAAATTGACCCCGAGCACTTCAAGCGCTTCCCGGATGATGCTTGGGAGTTGTTTCAGCGGCGCACCGATTTCCGAGCCCAACCCGATGCTGGGGTCTACGAAACTGACGGCTGGCAATGTCCCGTTGGCGCAGTCGTGAAAGAACTTCTCGATTGATGCGTGGTGCCGCGGGTGCTTGAGGATGATCGTCGGGATGACAGATGTCATTGGCACGTCGGTGAAGTAGTTACACCAGCTGACGTTGTTGTCAGACAATAGGTCGCAGACGGTGCCGTGAGGTGGCGGCGCATCAAGGAGTGTGTCTGCTGCGGTGACGGTGCCGCCGAACGCGGTGCCTGCGAGCAAAAATCGTCGGTTCGGGTAGGTCGGCCCCGGAAGCGAGCAGAACCACCGGTCACCTATCGTGAATTCCGAGGCGAGCCAGTACGCGAACGGCAACACCTCGGGCGTGTAGTAGCCCATCGGTTCAAGAGCACCCTTCGCAGACCGCACAAACCCGTCCATTGCGCCACCGTTGATCTGCTTGTGGCTAGCGTCCCAGGACTGTGTGACCGCGCGCGTCTGCGAAGTGTCCGTGAGCGCCCGCGAGTTCACGTAGCCCGGTGGCTCGCTCATGTCCGGGTTGCGATTGGTCGCGCCGGCCGGTCCGAAGCTCAACGCATCAACGTCAGAGCGCGAACGGCCGAGGTCGCCCAACAGATTGTCGAACGAATGGTTCTCCATCATTACGACGATCACGTGATCGAACGGCATGTCCGGATTCACGGTCCCAACCGGCCGGTTGGGAAACGGCAAACGTCCTGCCCGACGCGTGGACGTTGACGCTCCGACAGGCTTCATGCTGAACCCACTGGGCGTTCCATGACGCAAACCTAACCGATCGCCAAACGAAGTAGGAGAACCTCACAAACCCGGCCCGCATGGTCGCCAATGCGCCGGCAGGCAGACCGCATCGCTACTGAAGTGCCCATATCTCGGCCCAGGCTGATCAAGATCTCGGGTTCGTCGATCTCATTTGCGTCGAAGCGAGCCCGGGCAATCGCGTATAGCTCTAACGGCTGGGGGCTGATGTAGAAGCCGTCCACTGGAGACAATATCGGCGAACACGCCGCAGAGATCTCTGTACTGTCGCGCCTCCGGGGAGGCCCCCGAAATTCGATCCTACGGGGCACGAGAGCGGAGAGATCATCCAGTGAAGCCTGAAGTCGGGCAAGATCGCCTCTACACGATCAAACTGGTCCAGGGCAGTCTCAAGATCCACGCTTGTGAGCCTCGCATATTCATCATTTGTCCGCGAGCCCTGTCTGAAGACCTGCGGATCCGAGCTGATCGTCCGATGCTCGATCGAACATGTGTTCGAGCATGACTGATCGACGTTCCTTCGATAGCGACATCCGTGCGGGGCGCCTAGTCCTCCTCGCCGCTGCTTACGCGCCAGTTCTAGCGGTGCTAGGACTTCGCGTCGGGTTCACCACGGCCGGTTGGGCTCTCGTCGGAGTCGGGGTCGTGGGCAGCGCGGTGTGGGTTGCCTGGCTCGAAGGAATCGCAACCCGACACCAGACTGGCGATTTCACGCTCGGACCAGTCGAGATCCTCGATCGAGACGCTGCCGCGTATGTCGCGACCTATCTACTGCCGGTTCTCGCGGCGAAGCCGAACCAGACCGCTGGTTACCTCGCGTATCTCCTTACCGCAGGCTTGATCCTGGTCGTTGCCTATCGGGCCGAGCTCGGGGCCGTGAATCCGCTCGGTTACGCGCTCGGATATCGCGCATACCGAGTTCGATGCGAGGATCGCCCACGCATCGTTCTTTCTAAGCGGATGCTGACCGAGGGCGAGGAGTGGGAGTTTGCAAGCGTGGCGGGGCTAACGGTAGCCTTGAAGCTCAGTACAACAAAACAATCAATTGACGGTTAGAAGAGGGGTCTCGGGTGGCTGCCACACGCATGATGTTTGGCCGGAGGCCAGGCGTTGGTCAGAGCGCCTTCGGGCATGTCGACCTTGACGCACCCACCCAGAATGCGATCGACGTCATTGTTGCGGCACGGCTGGACATCGCAAGGCACCGAACAGAGATCACGTATGACCCCGATGACACGCCGGCAGGAGGCGAGGTCATGGTTAACAACCTCGGTGGGATCGATAGCGAGTTTCAGCCTGCCGCAGCTTGGAGCCTCGAGCGGAGCGTCAACGCGATTGGGGTCCGCGGGAAGCCGACCCCAATCTCCAAAGGCGAGGTTGAGCATGGGGGGTGGACGTTCTACGTCCTGAGATCAACCGCCCCCGACGGGACAGACGTAGTTCTGATCAGGCACACGTCCCCAACTCGTGCTCTGAAGCACTCGTCACGCGTACTCACGCAGTTCACCGGGAGCCAGCTTCACATACTCAAGAATCCCCTTGTCGGCATCGACCACGAGGCCGAAGCGATCATCGCCGGAGGCGTTGTCTACATCTTTCATCCCCAGACGCTCGAGCGACTGTTCATCGATGCCGACGAGATCAAGGCTCGCGCTCCACAGATTGCCGCTAAGTTCGAAGCCGGACTCTCGGCGAAGTTGTCGTCCAAAACGGGCACGTGGATCGAGAAGGCATGCTCTGACAATTCAAATGTAGGGCGGAGGGTCGAGCGCTTGAACCGCACCGCGGCCTTGCGGTCAATGTCAGTCGACAAGCTGCGGGCGGGACTTTCGGAAGCCAGACTGCCCGCTAACGCCTTTGGTTCCAAGAAGACCGTCATCGAGCTCGGCGGCTTGGACCGCGCCGTGGCTCTGATTGACATCGCAGCGGACCTCTATTACCAGCCTCGATTCGAGGCATCCTCCCGAAAGGTCGCTTCGTTCCGGCGGGTTCGGTGAGCCAATCGACTGCTTCATGACGCTCGCAGTGCCTCATGAGTCCGGTGGTTCGTGAGCGTTTGAGGCCCGCCTAACGCAGCTGGCGCGAAATACCGTGACATCCGCGCGCGCACTGACGCCACGCTCGCCTGCGCGGCACCCGCAAGCACCAGTACCGCTACGGCAAGAACGACCAACGACCGTGGATAGCGAGCAGTCATCTCAGTACGCCTCACGCACTAGCCCCGTTAGTGCCGTCAACGATACTCCTCGCACGAGTTACTTTTCGCGCGAGCTACTCAGTCGCGAGTCCCGATATAAGCCTTAAGGTCTGGAGACCACGCGGGCCACACGATCGCTTTTGCCGATTCGCCCGGCGCTTCGCCGGAGGCTGCTTTGGCGACAGCACAGCAAGGACGAGCCGGCCGGCGTCGTTCCGGACTATGCACCTCCCGAGACACCGCTGTCGCCTCTTCGGATGCGGACCTCCAGTAGCGAGCCGATGAACTATCACGGGTGGCAGATGTCATGACAGGGTTATTGCATCGTCAGCCGTACTATGTGCCGATACTCAACGCGCCTATCTAGGAGCGAGACCGTGAGTAGGAGCTCAGTTCAGAGTCCGCGTGTGGATGAGACGCCGGACTTCTCGGCATTCATCCCCCGGATCAAGCAGGTCCAGTGGGACCACTACTACATGCAGGTCTCCCTTACGGTAGCCATGCGGGCAAACTGCACTGGACAGCATGTGGCTGCTGTGTTGGTGTTCAACAACCGCATCATCAGCACCGGGTTTAACGGCACCCCGTCAGGCTTCCCGAACTGCACCGATGGCGGTTGCGAACGCTGCAGGCAGCGACACCTGCCGCTTGAACAGCGTGAGCCCGTCTTTCGACGTGAAGGCAAGCATCTGGACCTTTGCATTTGCGTGCACGCAGAAGCAAATGCGTTCTTGAGCGCAGCCCGTGAAGGCATCAGAACGGCTGGAGCCACGCTATACGTGACCCACAAGCCGTGCTTCACCTGCCTCAAAGAAGCAGTGCAGGCTGGGGTAGAGCGCATCGTTTACCTCTATGAGTACGACCACGGCGAGTCTGCGAACCTGAGGAAGCAGTATGAGATGCTCGCGGAGCATTTACGCGCGAACGATGGGCGCAATTTCGAGCCGCTCGCTGCACAAGCCGAGCTGCCTGGTGGAGCTGAGGCACACCAACGCGAACCAAACCTTGACCACGAGATCCTTCAAGCTCGTCAGCCGCTCACGCATCAGCCTAACGCTGAACCGGTCCCGAAGCGGCGACAGCGGACAGCGGCTCAGTCGAGCGGGACGCCCTCAAAGTCGGCCCAAAAGTAGTCCGACGACGCGTACAGCGTCAACTCCTTGAACCACTTGCTGGTCGGCCAGGGGATCGGAGTCCAGCCGTACTCCCACGCCAGGTCCGTTGTTGAGCAGTAGGCGGCAAAGTGTTGACGCGCAAGCTCACCGCCCATCTCAGTCTCTGTAGCGATGACCACAAAGGGCGTACCCATCGCCTGCCCCTCCTGCTCGCCCTCAAGTACGCCCGAGCGAACGAGTTTGAGATCAATGAACCCCGAAACCTTGTTGCTGATGAAGTCCACGAACCGCAGCTCGTCCTGGCTCGACTCTCGACGTCGAGGCCCTATGCCGAAGTCCGAAAAATGTTCGCCCGATCCGCGCCCCATAGTTATAAATCTGCGCTCGTTTGGAAGGTCTTGCTGAGGTTTCGCATCCGTGACATAAGCGGGCGGCGATCATCAAGACACATCCGGATGTCATGCAAGACCTCACCCGCGCCAAGCTAACTACGTGACACGACGCCGCGTGGGCCGGAACTTCGGAAACTGCGAGCGCGATCCCAGGCAGCGCCAGAAATTTTGCTCCAACTACCGGGGTTTGCCCGCGAGCGCGGCGCTCGCGTCAGGACTGGTCATCAAGAAGGCCTCGCATTTGCGCGCCAGCTTCCATACCTCAGCCAGTCGCACGCTTCACGACCGTCCTGACGCGCAAGCGCCGGGGGCTGGTGCCACCAAACGCAAACGTCGGACGCGTCCGCTGACGATCGCAACGACATCAGATGGACCATGAAGCTCGCTGTCGCAATGGCGCGACCATCCGCTCGCGCTGGCGACCGTGGCTATCAACGAGCGCTGTCTTGCGTTCAGTGCAGCCTTCGCACGAGCGAGCCGGGCACTGAAAACCATGTCGGGTGGCAGTCAGGAGGGCGCCGTTGCTGCCGGCGAAGAGCAGCGCGTCTTGCCCAACTGTTCAGGCGTTTAGGACCGCGTTACCGACGGGTCGCTTTCCGGACCAGAAGTCCTCGGCGCTGAGTTCGTCGCCGTGCGGGACGGTCTCCCCGGCCTTTAGTGTCTTCTCAGCGTCCGCTCGCCCTATCCGGACACGTCGCCCGATCCGGATGGCGGTTAGCGTCCCGGCGTCAATCCAGTTTCTAATTGTCTGCTGGCTCAGTTTCAGCAGCTCAGCGACCTCCGCGACCGTCAGTAGATCTTCGCCCGGGCCGTTGGAACCTGTATGGCCAAGAAGGGTGTCGATGTCCTGATGCCGGATCAAGACGCGCCGACCGACTCGGACGTGCGGCAGGGTGTCTGCTGTGATCCAGTTCCTGACCGTCTGCTGATTGAGCTTGAGGAGGTCTGCCACCTCCGCGACTGTTAGGAACTCGTCCGCCATAGCTCGAGAGCTAATCAAACCGGCATCCACGCAAACTAGTTGCTTCGATCACGTCGCCGAGCCGGCCGTTGCTACCGGCCGTCTGACCACCTCACCCCTTCCCGGACTTCGTTGCCATGGTGCGCCGGACGGGCTGGCTGTCACCGAGCGGAGCGAGGGGAAGGGAGCGGTAGCGACCTTGACAGCCTGGCTGCCGGCGCTATCACCGTGGAAGTCCGGGAAGGGAGTTCTTGCGAGCTGACGGTCGTTCATTCGCTGCCTGCAGGTTCTAGCGATGGAAGCCGCGGTGAGTCACTCCGGCCGTCGTGGCCAGCGCCTTTGAATCCGCTCGGGCTCAGCTCGCTCTCCTTGTCCTGGTGGGAGCGGCCAGTCGTCGTTAACGTCGTCTTCGTCGATGTTGGTCAGGTATGCGTCGAGTTGTTTGGCGTCGGTTAGCGTCGCGTCGGTGTACTCCCAAAGCGCTTCGAAGTTGTTAGCCAGCCGGTCAAAGAGCCCGCCGTCCGTGGTTCGCGTGAGCTTGAGTAGCGGCGGTGCCTGGTCTCCGTCCCCCGCGAGGTTGAACGTGAGCAGCATCGTGCCTCGAGCACGGAACAGCGAATGGTCCGGGCAGGCATCGATGACACGGACCTCGATCTGTCGGTGCCCGATCAGCGGCTCAAGCCGGCGCTTCGGTAGGCAGGTAAGGAGACGAACGTGGCGTCCCGCGTTCGCTTGCTCGACGAGGGTGTCGCGGAGGGGTGTGGTGAGTTCGATGCCGCGGCCGTTGTCGAGGAGGTCGATCGCACCGTCTGAGTTCTGGATGAGAGCGACCGGGTCCGGGGCTTCCTCGCCGGTGGCGGATGCCCACGTTCCGGTGACCTCACTGGCGGCACCCTGACGTTCGCCCGCGCCTGCGTGGATTGTCTGCGGGGGTGTGGCTTCAGGCCAGAGGTCATGTTCGGTCAGGTTGAGCGCTCGGGCAATCGCTGCACGGTTCCGGGGATAGGGTTTGGTTGGTCCGTCGACCCATCGCTGCACGCTTTTCGGGTCGACCTTGATGATGTCGGCGAACTCTTCTGGGGTCAGGCCGGCGTTCTGGAGGGCGTTTTTGAGGTTTTCGGTCGCCATCTCACCTTCTTTCAGTTCGATTCCTGAAAGTGCTTGAGTGCAGGGTTTTTGGGAGTTTACCGGCCGTAGTTGTCCGTAGTTGTCTGTAGTTGTCCAAAGACGTCTTGCAAGACGTCCTCAGATGTCCTTGCGCCGTCCCGGGGTTGTGTGCATCGTGTTTGCCATGTCGTTCACAGCCACCCACCTCAACGGTTCCGTTCCAGTCGCGACGGCTCGTCGTGGCCTTACACGAGATGAGGTGATGACCGCTATCGAGGTCGCCGACCTGTTGCACCTGCCGGTCTCAACGGTGTATTACCTCGCGCAGCGTGGCGAGATCCCAGCGTGCCGTTTGGGGCGGGCGTGGCGGTTTTTGCGTCCACGGATCGAGGAGATGCTCGGCTCCTGAGCGGGCCTGGCCGATCATGTCCACGATGCCGCAGTGGGGTCCATCGCATCAAGGCAACCGGAGCCGGCCGGGGTTCAACTACCGGTGGGTGTTCCGTGTGCTCGCCGTGCTCGCGGTCCTGGGTCTTCTCAGTGGCGGTACACGCCATGAGAGCACTTTCACGGTCGCGGGCGGAAGTGTCTGGCTCACCGCCTTCGTTCTCCTGGCACTCCCGGCCGGTGTCCAGCGGCGGCTGTTCGGCCCGTTACGACACCTCGGCCTGCGGCGACCTGCGCCTGGGGTACCGACGGTTGATCCGCTAGCCGGGGTTCGTGCGGCTTCGCTGCGTGCTGGCGGTGGCGTGTACCTGGGTGTCACGGACTCTGGCGAGCCGCTGGTTGCACGGGGTGAGCGGGCGGTGTTGCTGCTCGGCCCGCCACGGTCCGGGAAGAGCAGTTCCGTGATCATCCCCGCGATCCTGTCGCACACCGGGCCGGTCGTGTCGACATCCACGAAGCCGGATGTGTTCCGGACGACGCGCCTGGTCAGGGCGCTGAATGGTCGGGTGTGGGTGTTCGACCCGACTGGCCCCAGTTCGGCGGGCGGTGGGGTTGAGGAGCTGCGCTGGTCACCGGTACAGGGATCAGAGTTATGGGATGGGGCTCTGCTGGTCGCCAGGGCGATGACCACCAACCTCGGCGCAGGAACAACCGACCGTTCGCACTGGGCGTCTCGGGCACAGGCTTTGCTCGCGCCGCTTTTGCATGCCGCCGCAGTCCACGGCCGTGACATGGAAACAGTGGTCGACTGGGTGATGCGACACGAGACGGACGAGGCCGGGATCCTGCTGGAGGATCAGCGCTGCTCACGGCTCGCGTTCGCGAGCCTGCTCGGAGTGTTCAACACCGAAGACCGCGAGCGCTCCTCAATCTTCTCCGCCACCGCCGACGCCTTGCAGGCATACACCAGCGAAACGGCCCTTCAAGCCGCGCGGGACCCGAACTTCGACGCTGACGCGTTCGTCCGATCCCACGACACTCTCTACATCAACGCGCCGGCGGAGGAGCAGGCCGCGGCCGCACCGGTCGTGTGCGGACTGTTGTCGGAGATCCGCCGTGCGACCTACCGCGCCCACGCCACCGGGCAGCTGGCGGGCAGCGTCCTGTTCGCGTTGGATGAGGTCGCGAACATCGCACCCCTTGAGGAGTTGTCGCAGATCGCGTCCGAAGGCGGCGGCCAAGGGTTGTTGCTGCTTGCGGCGTTGCAGGACCTCTCACAGGCACGTCAGCGGTGGGGAGCTGCGGCGGACGGCTTCCTGACGTTGTTTGGTAGCAAGCTGATCCTTCCCGGTATCGCTGACTCGCGGACCTTGGAGACGGTCTCGACGATGCTCGGCGAGTACGACCGGCAAGTCGTGTCCCGCACCCGCCAGCAGACGGGATTCCTGCAGTCGGTGATCGCCAACAACACGCCGACGCCTGGCGGCACCGCCACCTACTCGACTCAGCGAACCCGGGTGCTGTCCCCGGGTGAGATCGCGAACATCCCCGCCGGGCGGGCACTCCACCTCGACGGCGTTCAGTGGGAACTCGTCACCCTCACCCCGGCACACATCAGCGAGCCGTGGCGTACGCTCACCACGATCTCAGCCTCCTGACCGCCATGAGCGCCGGTGGTTGGCTGTTCCCGAGCACCGGATTGAGCGTCGCGAGCCCGGACAACTTCGGACAACTTGTGGGCCTAGCACCCAGTGCGTGGAGTGTATGCCTGGAACGGAGGACCGAAGTGGTGGAGAGGGCGGGGGTGTTCAGGTGCTGATCCTCGCGAAGATCACCAGGACCTCAGCCGGCGGTTATGCCGAGTACTTGGAGGGCAAAGCTCAACCACCAGCCTTGGGGGACTACTACCTCAAAGACGGGGAGCGAGTCGAAGCACAGGGACGCTGGGTCCAAGGAGCCAAACACTTCGGCCTGGACTCAGACCAGCCGGTGAGTGGGGAGCAGTTGCGAACGTTGATGGACGTTCACCGCCCAGACACCGGTGGCGAGCTGCGCCGGGTCGGCGGCAGCGGCGAGGCCGTCGCCGCCCTCGATGCGACGTTCTCGGCACCGAAGAGCGTGAGCGCTCTATGGGCACTCAGCGGACCAGAGCTGAGGGAGCGGATCGAGCGGGCGCACGAGACTGCGATTGACCGTGCGCTTACTTACGCTACTCGGCAGGTGCCGATGCTTCGCCGCCGCCTCAGCGAGGACAAGGTGATCCACGAGAAGGCAACTGGTCTGGTCGCGACCGATTGGCGGCACACGACCGCGCGTGCGGTCTCCGACCAGGTCCCGGATCCGCAGTTGCACTCGCATGTGCTGTTGCATGGCGCGGTTCGGCGTGATGGTCTGATCGTCGCGACCGACTCCCGCTCATGGCTGGTTCACCAGCGCGAGGTTGGCGCCGCGTATCGCACGGAGCTCGCCCGCGAACTCACCAACCTCGGATTCGCTATCCGCCGCGGGACAGGGCGAGGTGGCCGGTACTTCGAGCTCGACGGTGTCCCGCAGCCTCTGCTGGACCGTTGGTCGAGTCGTCATCACCAGGTTCAGGCCGCGATCAAGGAGCGTCTCGTCGATCAGGAACGCAGCCTGGAGGCGACCGTCGCGAGGGGAGGGCCTGCGGCTGCTGACGCGGCTGTGCAGCTCGCGCAGCTGCGTGAGAGCGGGCAGCTCTCACCGGCGCAGGAGCGGCTGATGGGCACGGTTACGCGTAGTGCGAAGCTGCCGGTTACGGTCAAGGACCTCGACACGGAGTGGCGAAGAACCGGCCTACGGCACGGAGTAAGCCGCGAACGGATCGAAGTCCTGCGCCACCAACCCCGGCTGCTGCTCGAACCGGCCGCTCGGTATGAGCTGCTCGATGGGCTCACGGACTTCGACGCGACCTTCCCCGCGCGCGAAGCACGAGCCGTCGCGCTCGAGCGCTCCGCCGGCGCACCGATCGGCGCGGCGCTCGACGCGCTGCGCGAGTTGCGCTCAAGCAACGAGATCCTGCTGCTCGCTGACGGGACCGGCACCACTCGCCAGCACCGTGGCCGTGAACGCGCGGTCGTGCAGATCGCCGATCGGCTCGCCAGCAACCGCATCCAGCCACTCCCGCCTCCCGTCGCGATCAGCGAGATCGACCGACTGAACCAAGAACTCTCCAGGACCGGTGGACGGCTCTCAGACGAGCAACGCACCGCCATCGAGCTGGGATGCGGCGAGCATCAGCTGGTGATGATCGAAGGGCATGCTGGGACCGGGAAGAGCACGACCCTGACCGGCATCGCCCGCGCGCATCAGGCCTGCGGCCGGCAGATCATCGTGACCAGCACTGCCGCGCTCGCCGCAGAGCGACTCGCCGGCGAACTCACCGCCCAGGGCGTCAACACCGCCGCGTACTCGACCGCCGGCCTCCAGGCTGCAATCACGGCTGGACGTGTCGTGCTAACTGCCGACACGACCGTGATTCATGATGAGGCCGCGCTCGCGTCAACCCGCGAACAACAACAGCTCCTCCATGCGGTCGAGTCATCGGGAGCGAGGCTGATCGCCGTCGGTGACCCAGAGCAGAACCAGCCGGTCGGCGCCGGCGGACTCTGGGAACAAGCTGAACACATCACCCGCCGTGCCGACGCGCACGTGCAACTGACCCGCAACCAACGAGCCCGAGATCCACAGGACCGCCGAGACCAAGCGCTGTTCCGGGACGGGCAGATCGAGCTGGCGATCCGCAGCTACGCCGCCCGGGACCGCATCCATCACGGCCCGGACCAGCGACGTGTCGAGGACCAGGCGCTCGAAGCCGCGCACGCTGACCGGACTTGGGGCAAGGCCACGATCGTGATCGCACAAACCTCCAACGAGCACCTCGACGAACTCAACGCCCGCGCACAAGCGATCCGCCAGCAGCACGGCGAACTCGGCCGAGAGTCGCTGGATATCCCGGGTCGGCCGTACCGCCTACACGCCGGTGACCACATCCAGATCCGGCACACCATCAACCACCCCGATCACGGGCAGCTGCGCAACGGCACCAACGCACAGATCAGCCGCATCGACCCGGCGGCCGGAGAGCTGGAGCTTCGACTCCCCGATGGCACCCACATACAGCTCAGCCAACGACAGTTCGCCGACGCCGACCTGCGCCTCGGCTACGTCCAGCACCCATTCCCCGCCCAAGGCCAGACAACCGACACCGCCCACGTGATCATCGCCGGGCACACGACACGCGAAGGGACCTACGTCGCCATCACCCGCGCCCGTCAGCAGACGCAGATCTATGCGACCGAAATCGCAGCCAAGGAGGATCTCGACCGGCTCCAAGAACTCGCCGAGCGCGTCAGCCGCACCGAGCTAGAGGTGCCGTCGATCAGCACCCCGCTTGTCCACGAATCCGAGATTCTCGCGAGCGTCGAACAGTCCGGGATCGACGAGCAGACAGCTCGACCCAGGCCGCGTAACACCAACCGGCGAGAGGCCGATTCCCGCGCCAGCTCCGAAGCGTCCTTGACTCGGCGGCAGGAAAGCAGCGCGAACGCAGAAGTGGCCGTCGAGCTGCTCGGCGCGGTCCCTCGGCGGATGGTCGAGCGTGATCAGGCGACGATCCCGACTAGCCCGGATGGGCTTTGCGAGACGCCCACTCGAGTCTGGCCAAGGAGACCTGGCCACGAGATCGAGAGCACACAGTGCCTGATCGACCGACCTGAGGAACACCAGACTTTGGGTTGGGAGCCGTGACTCCTACCAGCTGACCAGTCGACTGGGGCGATGTGCCAGATTGCGAGTCAGGCTCGCAATCCCCCGACCGGTGGATAACCCGGTTTGGAGTGGGTCCCCGTCGGTGCAACTCTGCCACAGCTGAGCTGACGTTCACCGGCTGGTTCACGCTACCTGTCGTTGACGACTCACTGCTGCAGTCACGGGCCGGGCCTCGCCGCGTCGTTCAGCATCGTGAGTGGCGCTGCGGCGATGAATTCCTTCGAGGTGTCACCGGGTCGAGAGAGGCTGGGCATCGCTTGCGGGCCACTCCGGCACTCGTGCCAGTGGGGTGAAAAAGGGCGACCTAGCACCAACTGTGAGATCTGTCACGCCCACTCAGACGGCGAGATTCGTGAGTGGGCTTGACTTGTAGCCTCGCGGTCAGATACTGTGGCGTCCGCTGCGCTGGGAAACCGACTATTGGGCGCGCGTGATCCTGGGCCTTCTCGGCGTTGCTGGTGTGCTGGTAGTTGGTGGTTGCGGTCAGTCGGCGCGTCTGACTGCTTCAAAAACCGGGGCTCATAGGCCGGGGCTGTCGGCGACGGTAGTTGCGAAGGTCGCCGCCCGGGAGCTTGTGGTCGATAGGACAGCCGCCGGGCTGAAGTTTGAGGCGGCCCGGCTTGTCAAGCAGCAGGATCGTGCCGGCTCCAGTGGGGATAGTCAGCACCGTCTGACCCGGTCGCAGGTGAAGCGTCTGCTGGCCTCGGCGAAAAAGCCTGCGGCGTTTCGCAGCCCAGCGCAGGTCACCACTTGTGTTGACCGTGCACGGGTACGGCTGTTGAAGTCGCTGGCTGGGCGGGCGCCGTCAGCCGTGCAGGTCAAGGCGCTGTTGGATCGGTGTCTGCATCTGGCGGCGATCCGCCATGCGGCTAAAGCCCCGTCGCGGCCGCCAAAGAACTCTACGCCCCGCTCGGCAATGTGGCCTACCACTTCCGGGAGCTGGCCGATCGCGGTCTCGTCCGCGAGGTTGGCAGTCGGCAGCGGCGCGGCGCCACCGAACACTTCTACGGCATCAATCCCGAGTACCCGGACTGGCCCGAGATCCTCACCGACGTGCAGGCCCGTATACATGGCCTGAGCGCCCTCCAGACGCTCGCCGAGACACTCGCCGGATTCGCACGCTGACGAATGACAGACACTCTCGCGTCGCGTCGCGAGGCTGTCGGACCGCCGATAGCTGTTTCGTTGTTGATTCTAATGCCGCTGGTCGTACTCGCCTCTCGTCTCCAGACGTCTGTGTCGTTACTTTGCTGGTCTCACTATTGACAGGCATCCGCGTGGGTGTGTAAGGTCCCCGCGCGTTGCATCGGATTGCGTCATATCGTTCGGCCGTATTTTGGGGGCTCGTGCTCGTTGCAGGCGCGCTGCTGGTGTCTGGCTGCGGGCAGTCGGGGACATCGCTCGCGTCTGTGGCCGCGTCGCGGCATGCGAGTCCGCGGGTGCGTGCGGCTGTTGAGCATGAGCTTGTGGCCGATAGGACTGCTGCGCGTTTGCGAGTTGAGGCGCAGAGCTTGGTTCGCCATCTCGATGCGAAGGGTGCTGGTCATGGTCGGCCTCATCTGACGCGTGGGCAGGTGAGGGCAGCGGCCGCGAAGCTCAAGGAGGTGTCGCGGCAGCCGAGCCCGGCGCAGGTGTCGGCATGTATCAAGCGGGGTCGTGCGCGGTTGTTGAGATCGTTGGGTAGTCGAGCTGGATTGCCGAAAGGGCCGGCGGCCCAGCAGGGGCTACCGAAGTCTTTGACGCAGGCGCCGCCATCGGCGGCCGCGATCGAGCGGCTGGTTGACAGGTGTCTTAAGGGTGCGTCGGGTGCTTGAGCCTGCGGCGCGTTGGCGTGGCGGTCAGTAGTGAGTGATCAACCTATCTGGGGCGGGGGGTTTGGCTGTGCGTGCTAAGGCTGTGTTGGTCGCGTTGGTTGTGTTTCTGTTCGTGCCGGCGGCGGCCGTGGCGGTAAGTGATCCGTCGACATCGACGACCACGACTCCGACGACTACGGCTACCACGGGCACGACTACGACGGCGACGGGTCCCGCAACTAGTACGACCGCGACGAGCACTACTGCCACGACTACGACTCCGACGAGTACGACTACGACTACTGGTTCGACGCAGCCGTCTGAACCTGGGTTGTCGAGTGGGGTGCCGTCGACGGTTGGTAAGACCCCTGCGGATGCCCAGACCGCCTACGATCAGTGGCAGGCGTGGCTTGGGCAGCCGGCGCAGGTTTCAGCTCGGCAGTCGTCGCAGACGGCTTATGAGAATCAGTCGGGCTCGCAGGCGCAGTCGACTGATTCGGGCGCGTTTCCGGGTTGGATCGGTAAGTCTGGGTACACGGTTTCCCCGCCGCTTGGCGGCAAGTTGCTTGGGCAGCCTGGCGAGTTTTCGCAGCGGGTGCAGAACAGTGATGGTTCTGATGGGCTGCTTGTCAGCGCGCTGCCGCTGCAGGGCACGACGCCGTCTGGTTCTAACGCGCCGATGGATTTGAGTCTCGCTGGTAACGGGGCCGGTAGCTATGAGCCTAAGAGCGCGCTGGCGCCGGTCACGGTGCCGTCGTTGTCGACGGGGGAGCTGTCGTTCCCGCAGGCCGGGTTTGGGGTGAGCTTCGCGACCGGCACGGCTGTTGGCGGCCAGCAGCAGGGTGGCACGGTCTTTTACCCCAACATCGACTCGACGAGCGATGACACGGATGTCGTGGCTGACGCGATCCCGGGCGGCGCCGATATCACGTACATGCTTCGCTCACAGAACAGTCCTCAAACCCAGACACTGAGCTTCGAGTTGCCCACGGGCTGGTCGCTGGTCCCGTCAGCAAATGACGCGAACAATATCTCTGTGCTCAACGCGTCGGGGACGGTTGAGGCGACGGTTATGGCTCCGGTCGCGATCGACGCCCAAGGGCAAACGGTGCCGGCTTCATATCAGGTGCAGGGCACCGACCAGCTGGTGTTGACTGTTGAGGATCAGGGCGGCGGGTTTGACTTTCCGATCGAGGTCGACCCGGCTGTGGTCACGGCGTCGCCCAATAACGTGATGTTTGACCCTTGGCAGTGGTACACGACCAATAGCAACTACTTCTTCGCGCACCTTTCTGAAGGGATTGAGAATGGTGTGATCGCGAATACCTGGAACTCCGGTAGCGGCTATGCGAGCGGCGATCGTGGCGCGTTCACGGTGTTCGCGCCCAGCTGGGCGAACATATACGAGCTTTCGCTCACCGGGGTTTACCACCAGCCAGAGAAGTCGGATTTCCAGGCTGGGATCGAACCGAGCGGGGGCAGCGGGAGCTCGAGCCCGTGGCTTGATGGTGCGGGTGACACGACGGGGTCTTCAGAATCGAGCTGGAACCCGTATTGGTGTCTGAACGGCAACTGTTCCTCCCAGGAGGGGTCCTCGACGGAGGGTGATGAGGCTGCGTTCAAGCTGTGGATGACGGGAGGGAAGATCACTACGGCTGCGGAGGATTGGGCGAGCAGCTTTACGTTGTATGCCGGTGACGCTGGTAACCCGCCGTATGTCTACGTCGACTCCGCGCAGGACGAGGACACGTGGCTTACGGCGCCACCTGCGGGCCCGCTTCAGGTCGAGGTGTCGCCTTCACAGGCGTCGTCTGATTTCGGGGTGACCAGTGTCAGTCTGGCTAACAACGGCACGACGCTCACGACCAGCGGTGTCAACAACTGCTCCGTCGGCTACTCGGCGTCTGAGACGATCGGGTGCCAGCCCATGAGCAACCCCAGTTACCTTCAGATTCCTAGCGGGCATCTGACGTCTGCGGTGAACCAGGTTACGGCGACGGCGACTGGCTATGACGGAGTGAACTCGACTCCCAGCACGTATTGGGTTGGGATTGATGGCACTACGCCATCGGTGAGTGTTACTGGTGGCACACTCGCGCCGTCTGGCGGAAACGATGCTGTGACGGCGCTGGATAGCGGGCAGTTGCAGATCACTGCTTCTGACTCGATATCGGGTATCGCGGGCGTTGCCGGCTATCTAGACGGAGCCACGAACAACCTCAGCAGCAGCGGAAATGAGGTGTGCGAGAACTGGAATAGCAACGGGACCCCCGCCGGTACTCCGTGTTCTGCCACTTCTACGTGGACGCCGGACCCTTCGGCGGGCGGCTGGTATCAGTTCTCCGCGAACACCTCGAACTTCGCAGGAACAGCTGGAAGCAGCCCCACGTACACGTTCGCTGAGGTCGCACCGCCGACTATCTCAGGA
>Ga0181537_10001877_pt1 | contig 18933 bp, 11 predicted proteins | sample PEATcosm2014_Bin_39_FD_119765 | JGI IMG/M metagenome (GOLD analysis project Ga0181537, IMG submission 119765) | Peatland microbial communities from MTU Mesocosm Facility, Houghton, MI, USA - PEATcosm2014_Bin23_10_metaG | ecosystem: Environmental > Terrestrial > Soil > Wetlands > Peat | place... | reverse complement strand
TTGCGGTTTTTTCGCAAAGGGTGGGCGGTGCTGCGCCGGTTTGGCACGCGCCGCGATGATGCTCTCAGCGCGTCTCATCCCTCCGTCTCATTTCATTCGAATGATAACCCACAGGTAAAATGTCTTGACAATATAACGGACCCGTGCTACCGTGCAGTATGTTAGCAAGCTCCACCCTCGCGCTTCTTTGCCACCAACCCGTTCCGGGACCGGCCCTCCTCCTCTCGCCCCGACTCCGCCTATCCTCCTCAACCCAAATGGCGCGATCTTGCACCCGACAATCCCTTGCCACACAGTGGCAAAATTGTCCCTTTAGAATGATAACGATACGAATTGCTCCCCACGTAAACCCTTACGGCTCACAACGATATGAAATGCCCTACCGTACACCCCATCCCCAATCACCCGACTGGTCCAACCACACGAGTCGCCCTTTCTTTTCAATGCTTTGCGAGGCAGCCCTCGGAACCCCTTGTTGCGCCACGTTATTCGGGGCTCGCTGTCGCTTGTGCGCTCCCCGCTTTGGCGAGCCCGCCGGGCCACCAGTTCCAATCGCCTGCGATGCGCAGGAGCGCCGGACCAATCACAATGCGAACCAGTGTGGCGTCAATCAACACGGCGATCGCCAGGGTAAATCCGATCATCTTGACCACCAGGAAATCTCCGAAAGTGAATGCCGCAAAAACCACGATCATGATCGCGGCGGCGCTGGTAATCAGGCCTGCGGTCTTAGCCAGACCCTCCGGGATGGCATCCAACTCACTCAGCCCGCTCCTTCTGGCCTCGAGAACGCGTGCGACCAGAAATACTTCGTAATCCATGCTCAATCCAAAGACGATGGCAAAAGCGACGATCGGAACCAGAGGAAACACGCTACCGGTGCCCCCGGGAACGCCCAGCAGTCTGCTTCCGTGTCCATCCTGGATAACGACCACCAATGCTCCGAAGGAGGCCGCGACGGAGAACAGGTTGAGGGCGATGGCCTTCACGGCGGCGAAGATCGAGCGGAAGCCGCAGAGCAGAGCAACGAGCGTGCCTCCCACGACCAGCGCCATTACGGACGGAAAGCGGTGTCTGATAATGGTTTCGTAATCGGCGTTGAGCGCCGGAATGCCCCCAACGAGAAGGGTTGCGCCAGGCACTCCGGTGAGGGCGGGCGCACCGATCTTACGGAGCTCGCGCACCCAGTTCACCTGGTCGCGCAAGGAGACGGAACTCGCGGGTATCACCTCCAGCAGCCCAGCTCGTCCGTCACTACTCAGGAACGTTCGACGCGTTTCCCGCGAGAGGTCCATGAGGGAAGACCGGTTGCTCTGCGCAAGCGTAGTGATAGAAATCACGCGGTCACAGCGAGGGTCGCTCGCGAGGCGCTTGCTAAGACTATCCAACGCATTCCACCCCGCGTCAGTTTGCGCGATGGAATCCGTCGGAAGTTCGACGATGACGCGCAACGATTCAACCACGCCACCCCGATCCATCCGTTCAAGGGCGTGGAGCGCATGGACTGATTCCGCGGCCGGCGGAAGCCAATCCCCCCGGGGCAGACTGGTATCGAGTCGTCTGACCTGCCAGGCGAGCAGCAGCAAAGGAGTACCCGCCACAACGAGGGCCAGCCAGGGATGCGCGACAATCGTCTTGCCCCATTGCCGCCAGCGATTTCCCGCACGCGCGACCCGCTGCGGATCCAACTTTGGAGTAAAGCGCAATCGGCCAAGATCAATGCGCGGGCCGAGCAATACCAGCACTGCCGGAACGAGCGTGTTTGTAAGCAAGACGCTGATTCCCGTAACCAGAAATCCCGCGACACCGATGGAACGGATTTCGCTGATGGGAACCGTCAAGAGGGCCAGGAATCCGATGGCTACCGTGGAGGCTGAAATCAAGAGCGTGCGACCAGCCTGACGAGCCGCGATCACCCCGGCGGTGGGTGCGTCGTTCCCGGCGGCAATCGCTTCCCGAAAGCGGCTGATCATGAGGAGCGCGTAGTCGATTCCCAGGCCCAGGCCAAGCATGGTGGCCAAATTCTGAACCAGAATGGACAAGTGCCAGCGCTGGGCCAGGAATCCGGTAATCGCCAGAGTGGTGGCGATGGCCAGCTGGCCAACCGCCAATGGAATCAGGGCGGCGATGAGGCTTCCAAAGGCCACCAGCAGAAGCGCGAGGGTCACGGGGATCACCAGGCTTTCGCCGCGATGCACGTCGGCGGCGCTGGCTTTGCGAATATCGAAATTCAGCGGAATCTCGCCGGTGAGTTCGAGCTTTGCCGAGGGATAACGGACGCGCAGTTGATTTTCAAGCGAATTGGCCACTTGGTGGAGCTGCGGAACCAGGGACTCGACGGGACCGCCGGAGGAGGTAAGTCCGACGAGCACAAAGGTTCCCCCTCCCCGGCCTAGAAAAATCGGATCGCGCAACTCGAGATAGGACACCACCCCGGAAACGCCGGGTTGCGCTTTCAGCGCCGCCACGATGGTTTCTAATGCTTGCCCGCCTTCCTGCGAATCCGCAGGCGGGAGTCCCTCGAGCACTAGCACCACGCGGTCGACAAATGGCGAGTGAAAACGGCTGGCCAGCTCGTCGCGGACGGTTTCCGCCTGGCTCCCTTCGACGCGGGTGGCGGTCTCCAGTCGGCGCTCCGCGTGAAAAGAGAATGGAAGGAGTGCGATGGCAGCTGCGAGGACGATTCCTGATACCCAAAAACGGCGCACAGACATAGCCCTCATCATGTCATATCAAGCAAAATCGTCGTCAGCAAAACTGTTCGGTGGCACTTAAGAACCACAGGGCGAACGAGGCGCAGCGCCTGAAATCGGCTGGCACGTTTGCGCTTGGTCTCGCGAGTTTACACTTAGGCAGGACGCACTTACGGGGCTATCTGAATCTGCTAAACTGAGCCCCGTCGACTTAGGAGGATCCATTCGTACTTTACTTTTGCTCGGCGTGCTTGCCGCCACCCAACCTGGAGTGGCAGACCCGCGCCTAGGCGCATGGACGCTCGTCTCCGCGCAGTCTAGCGTCGATCCACCGAACCGGCTGACCATAACGCCTCAGCATGGCGGGGCGCATGTGGTCATGTCCGGCGAAAGCCATCTCGATTTCACAGCCAATTGGAGCGGGCACGATTCGTCCGCACCGGGCAATCTGGCATTCAATCAAATTGAGTTGCGCCGGATCGATAAGAGGCAGGCGGAGGTGAAGGAAAAAAAGGACGGAGCGCTGGTGGCCACGGTTCGCGAAAAAATTTCGAATGATGGGAACGAGCTAACGAGCACGACGGCGACCCCCGGCCACGCCGACAAGGTCACCGTGTGGACGCGAAGCGGCGGTGCAAAGGTCCCCAACGATCTCTTCGCCGGCGAATGGACGCAAGATCTCAGCAAGACCCGTATGCGGCAAGGTTTGGCGCTCAAAATTGAGGGGGACGGAAGCGGTGGGATCCGTTTTCTGGGCGAGTTCAGCTATAGCGCGCGTTTTGACGGAAAGCCATACGACTTACAGAACTCGCGCAACGATACCGTGACGCTCGAGCTCGTCGATGCTCATACCGTGGATGCGAGCTACCGGAGAGACAATCAAGTCACGCAAAAGGATCGGTGGGTGGTTTCCGCGGATGGCCAGCACATGACCCTATCCACCACCGGCACGCTGGAAACCGGGCAGCGGGTAACGGAGACGCTTTTGTTTAAGAAGCAGTAGCGGATATGGCATCGGCGCAGCCCAGCAGCCGATCGCTCGGCGCCAACGCGTTTATTTCGCGAGCGGCGACCGAAATGATTCCCTTGCGATACATGAATTTCAGAATCCCATTGACGGTATCTTCCAGAGACGGATCTGCCTTGCCCCACACCGAGGCGTCGCGGGCCATTTGATAAGAGGAGCTCTCATAGCGTTTGAACTCCATCGCGGAGATGTTGTCCACCGAGCCCACCAAGAAATCCAGCAGCGGAAAGAGAAGATCTTCCTTCCGGCATCTGCGGATCAGCTCGGGAACGAAGTCGGGAAGCCTGAATATTTCGAATTGCCGGCCCGTCGCTTTGGTGATCAGCCCGGTAATGTCCATCATGTTGGAATAATCGTCCCGCGTGACGTGGTACGTCTTATTCGCCGTGCCGGGAGTGGTGGAGATGGCCACGATGTTGTTCGCCACGATGTCCGCCGGAACAAAGCTGACCTGGTTGAGAGTATCGACGCCAATGCCGTGATTCACCATGAAGGCCACCAAGCGAACGGCGATATCGAAGTTGTTGCCTCCGCCGGTGACGGAAGGGCTAACGAGAGCTGGCCGGAAAATCCGCGCGGAAAGTCCCCGGTTGCGCGCGTCGACAACCACTTGTTCGGCCACCCATTTCGATTGGCTGTAGCCAAAATCGAGCAGCTCCATATTCTCGTTCAGGTCGGTTTCCTGCAGGACCGATTTGACCGCCCAGCCGAACACGAAGGTGGTCGAAACATAATTGAACTCTTTGGGTCTTCCCGCGAAGGCCAGTCTTACGACCTCATTGGTTCCCAACACGTTCGCGTCACGCATCAGATCGTAGTTGAAGAGGTAGTTTACGGTTGCGCCGTTGTGGAAAACGGTGTCGATTTCATTCGCGAGGAAATCCCACACGTCCTGTGTCAGGCCCAGCTTGGGCTGCCCTAGATCCCCGCAGACGGGGATCACCCGGGCCTCGAACATCTCCATCAGACCCACATCGCAGGGTCCCATGGACTCCATCGCGGCTCGCAATCGTTGCTTCCCTTGCGTTTCGTGGGAAGACCTGACGAGAACATAGATCTTCGCCTGGGACTGTTCCAGCAAGCTTTTCATAAGGAATGGCCCTATGAAGCCGGTCCCGCCGGTGAGCAGCACCTGATTCAGCATCGGTGTCGCCGGCAGAGGCAAAGGCACAGGAGGCTCGAAGATGAGCTTTCTATCGTTAATCATCATCTGCTTCTCAGCGGCGCGCTGCTCTTCACGGAAAGCCGCAAGCGAATGACGCAGATGAACGAGCGCCTCCTCGGGAGCGCGCTTCAACTTTTCGGCCAGTCCAAACAGTTCGGCTATGGCGACACGCTGAACAACACCAACATCTACCTGCCTCGCCAGCATCTCGGCGCCATTATCTTTCAGGAGTTCCTTTAGTTCATGCATGAAGACAACAATATCCAGGGAATCCAGGCCGGCTTCGACGAGGGTGTACGATTCCAGACCTGTCAGCCCATACCTGGCCTTCAATTCAGCGAAGGAGGAATGCATATCGGAATCGGGCGAGGAGTTCCCGGCGTCTTTCTCGCGGGAAAAGTCGGAAAGAACGGTGAACTGACCTCGTTGCCACATCTGCTTGGTCTTGTGGCGCATAATCTTCCCCGAACTCGTTCTGGGGATCGCGCGAGGCGCGATGATGGAAATCACCGCTACTTCCACGTTGAGATAATTACGGACCGCAGCGGCAATCTTTCGAGCGTCGGGGAGCGACCTGAGATTTTTGGCCTCCGCGACGATGGCCAGCGCAGGTTCGCTGTCTTCCTGAATCTGGAAGGCGACGACGCAATTGTGGCGGATCAGAGCGGATGAATTCTCCACGACGCTCTCAATGTCGTGCGGGTAATAGTTTTGCCCGCGCAGAATAATCAGGTCCTTGATGCGGCCGCAGACGTAGAGTTCACCGCGGTGGAAGAATCCTATGTCCCCGGTCCGCAAGTAGCCGTCCTCATAAGGGGTATCGTCCACCAGCCGCGCGCGAAACTGCTTCAGGGTTAATTCCGGATTGTTCCAATAGCCGCGGCACTTACCGCGTCCGGCGACCCAGATTTCCCCGGTGCGCTCTGGCTTAAGCGTAAAATGCCCTTCCGGATCCACGATCTTGACGTCGAGACCCGGGAGCGGCGTACCACAACTCACGATCTGCGTGGCCCCGTCGATTTCAGAGACCTCCGTAGTCATGCGGGCCGTCCCCAGGGAGAGGGCACGCTTGTTGACGGAGACGATGTTGCGACCGCCCTGCGAAACCGCCAGAGTATTCTCCGCCAGCCCGTAGGCGACATAGAAACTCTCGGACTTAAGCCCATAGGACTGAAACGCTTCGAGAAACCGTGTGTAGGTATCCGGCTTCACGGGTTCCGCGGCGCACATCAAAACGCGAAGCGAACTGAGATCACAGGCTTCCAGGCTCTCCTTGGCAAGTCTCCCGGCGCGCAGGCAATAGTCGAAGGCAAAGTTGGGCGCTGCCGTCGCGGTGGCGCGGTAGGCGGTCATGGCATCGAACCAAAGGATCGGCCGCTGAATGAAGTTCGTCGGAGAGAACCCGTACGTCGTGCCACCTTTCAGTGCCGGATATAAGTAGCACCCGATAAGCCCCATATCGTGATATTGCGGCAGCCAGGAAACGACGACGGGCGCAGAATGGTCGATCACCAGCGGACAGGTATCCAGAATGTTTTCGTGCTCGACAATCACGCCCTTGGGCTCCATGGTCGAACCCGAGGTGTACTGCAGAAACAAAATCTCCGCATGATCAACGGCCGGCCGAACCGAAATCGCATCCACGAAATCTTCCGTGGCTATCCAGGGAAGACCGGAAATGTAATCTACGTCCATGCCGCACGCCGAAACTCCGCTTCTGGCGAGATTCGTCTTCAGGGATGCCTGGTAGTCTCTGCTAGTTAAGATCCCCGCCGCCTGGCAATCCTTGGCGATGTGCACCATCTTGTATAGCGCGCTTTGGAATCCGCGCGAACTGGGGGGATACACCGGAACAGGGATCAATCCGGCGCGCACGCAGCCAAAGAATGCGCAAATCATTTCGAGGCCTGGCGGGTACGCCAGCAGCAGTCGTTCGCCGACCGCGAAACGACCATCTTTCCACAAATGACCGGCGATCGCCTCCACGCGATGGAGAAACGTCGCGTAGCTGTAGCTTTCGGTCGGATCGCCGTTTACATCGAGGTACGAATAAAGAGGCTTGTCCGGGTGCTGATCTGCCAGCCTATCCAGGTGGCCTAAAATTGACGCCGTCATCAATCAGCGATCCCCCAATGGTTGAATAGAACGCAAGCCACTATACGAAACTCTGCCCGGCAAGCAAGGTGAGCGCCGTGCGGACCTGAAATATAGGCCGATGGTGAAAATGTTCGCTTAATTTCTTCTCCGCATCAGCGTCGCTCGACGCTCTGGAGAACGGATGTTTTCCTTGTTGGCGCACCAAGGCGAGAATGGGAATTGCTTCTATGGTCCCTTGCAGGAAGCCCCGCTCATTATATTTCATTTAAGATTTTATATTAACAAAACGTCATGGACAATGCCATGCGGTCGTTGCTTCCATTCTTCCCACGCCACAATCCGGCATCATGCGGTCCGAATGTCCTTGCTTGTCCTTGCGAGCCCGCATTAAAATCGTGCTGCGAGGCTGTCGGTACTGTACCAATTTTCGCTGAGCGTCGGCACCCGGATGCGGGTTATGGAAGGCGTCCGGCCCAATAAGAATGACTGCGGAGGCGCCGGTGACGTTCGAATCCGAGGTGTTGATCACGCAAGAGGCGGAGACGCCGGACCTTGTGCCATCGGAATCCCCAGCGGCATCGACCACCGAACCAGTTGTTGCAACTTCCTTTCCGAAAGTCTTACGCCGCCGCCTGGACAAGTTTTTTGTCGACCAGAACATTAGCTATAAAGCGGACCGCGCGATGTGGGTCAAGATCGCCGTGGGTCTGGCAGTACTCGTAGGCTCCTGGATTGCCATATATGCTTTGCGCCCCGGTTCATGGAAGTTTGTTGCCCTGTATCTTTTAGGCGGCCTGGCGCAGACCTTCCTTTTGCTGAACATCGCCCACGACAGCAATCACAACGCCATCTCGTCGCGGCCCCGCGTAAACAAAACCCTGAATTATGTCTTCGATTTGTGCGGCATCAGCTCGTACATGTGGCGTATTCTCCATCATCGGGGCCATCATTCGTGCATCAATCTCCACGGCGAAGATGACGCGCTTTCAGGCCGCGGCATCTTTCGCTTTACGCCGTACGAATCCCACGCGCCGTGGCACCGCTTCCAGCACATTTATGCGCTTTTCCTTTATGCCATGTTCTCGCTCGACTATGTGTTCTTCAGGGACTTCGAGAGCTTCTTCTTCCCGACCCACGATTATTTGAAACGCGCCAATCATCCTTCGCGCGAATACGCCATTCTCATTGCCGGCAAAGCCTTGTACCTCACCTACATGCTTGTTCTGCCGGTGGTGGTGCTCGGGAAATCGCCGCTGCTCGTCGCTGGGGCGTTCCTGCTGGTCCATTTGTTCGTCGGTTTAGCGGTAACGCTGGTATTCCAGACGACGCACACCATCGACAGCACATACTTTCCGGCCGACCGCGGCGAGTTTGACAACGGCGTGTATCACATCTTCGCTACCACCGCCGACTATGCGACGGAAAACCCTCTCGTCGGCTGGCTTGCCGGCGGCCTCAATCATCACATCGTCCACCATCTGTGCCCGTTCGTGTGCCACACGCACTACGCCCCACTGACCAGGATCGTCAAACAGACCGCCGAAGAGTTTGGCGTTCCCTATCGGCAGCACCCCACCATGACGCAGGCCATCCGCCATCATCTGATACTCTTGAAGCAACTGGGGAACGAAAACTGATTCCGAGCATTTCATCTTTACCTATGGTCTGGCTGCTGCTGCCCACAAGTGACATGGAATCAACTGCGATTCGACGCCAGCGCCAGGATGGCCGGGCATGACCTCCTCCGCTGCTATCCCCGTAGTTTCGCGATTTCGCTGCTTTGCGGATTCTGGCGCCATGTTCCGCAATCCCGTGCAGGTCTTGTCTCGCTACAGCGAAACCTTCGGCGACACCTTCCGGCTCTATTTGGGTGGCCTCAAAGAAGCCATCGTTACCATTGATCCCGCGGTCATCCAGCATGTGTTAAAAACCAATTCCGAGAATTACCAAAAATCCGAAATTCAAGTAAAGCGCATGGGCCACTTCCTGGGGAAAGGTCTGCTCACGACCCACGGCGAAGCCTGGCGCACGCAGCGGCGCCTCATCCAGAAAGGCTTCGATCGCACGCAACTCGAGGCGCTGTCCTCCATCATGCAAGACTCTCTTGCCGAGTCGCTGCGCGATTTTGACCGGCAGGCCCGCATCGGCCCCGTCGATATCTACCCCCAGCTGATGAAAATTACGTTCGCGATGGTCGCCCGCTCGCTGTTTGGCGCACGCTTGAAGGACCAAGACATCGATCTTGTCAGCCATACCATCTGTACCGTCCAGGAATTCATTGTTCGGCAAACCCTGCAGCCCTACCTGAATCCCTGGTTTGCCGTCTCCGGCGAACTGCGCAGGCACGAAGACATGCGCACCCGCGCCGACGCCGTGCTGCTCGAATACATCAAGAAGCGCCGCAACGAACCGCCCGGCCACGATCTGCTGCAGACGTTGATGGATGCGCGTTATAGCGACGGCGAAGGCATGAGCGACAAGCTCATCCTCAGCGAAAGCATGCAACTTCTTGTCGCCGGCCATGAGACCTCGTCGAATGCGCTATCCTGGCTTTTTTATCTTTTGAGCTCGCGTCCGGATTGTCTCGCAAGGGTACGGCAGGAATTTGACTCCGTGCTCGGCGTGGCGCCTCTGCGCTTCACCGACGTGCCAAAATTCGAATTTACCACGCAGGTGATTCAGGAGGGGCTCCGGCTCTACCCGCCGTTTTGGATGATCGACCGGATGGCTGTTGCGGACGACCGCGTGGGCGACCTCGTCATACCCGCCGGATCGACGGTCATCGTGTACGTGTACGGTGCGCACCATGCTCCGCGCTACTGGCAGGATCCGGAAATTTTCGATGCCGAGCGTTTCACCAAAGCGAACGAGAAGCTGCGCACGCCGTTCACTTTTCTTCCCTTCGGGGGCGGGCCGCGCGGCTGTATCGGTGGAAATTACGCGATGCTGCAGATCCTCATGATTTTGAGCGATCTGCTCAGAAAATATGATTTTCAGCTGGTTCCGGGCCAACGGATCGAAGCTCGTCCGATGGTCATTCTGCGGCCCAAGCACGGGATCCGCATGACGTTCACCAATACCATTGCGTCGGCCCCGCGCTTCACGCAAGACGCGACAGGGTCGGAAACGAAGTTGAGCCGTAGCGCGTGAAACAAGGCACGCCCGAGAAACACTTTAGGCTTTCACAATTGTGGTCTGCGAAGTAAGCGACTCACGGCTGAGCAACTGGGATGGTGCCGATCAAACCGGTCAGCGGTACCCAATGCTGCCGCTTAGGAACGACCGCGAATGACGGACACGAGCTGCTCCGGCTTGATGGGTTTAGCGAGAATTTCGAAACGATGACCTTGGCTGCGAGCTTTCTCGAGTAAGTCGACTGTAGCGGCTTGCCCGGAAAAAAGAATGACGCGGCACTGGGGAGCTAGTTCGCGGATGCGGATGCCCGTTTCAATGCCGTTGAGGCCGGGCATGATGACGTCGCTAAGGACGATATCGGGTTGCCACTCTTCCGCAAGCACCATGGCGGCGGCGCTGGTAAAAACGGCGCGTGCGTCGAAACCCTCGTGCTTGAGAATTTCCTCGACAGTTTCAGCGATTAACTGCTCGTCATCGATCACGAGGATCCGAAGTTTCCGCCGATCCTCAAGACGCTCGCGCTCGCCTGCGGGTGCGCTGGCGCAGGCCGGAATCCATTTGGGCTCGCCGAACGAAGGAAAACCGGGAACGCTTGAGAATTGCCAACCACTAGCCATAAGGCTCCTTGTGTCGTTCCCGACGCGGATCATTTTAATTGGTGATTGGCGCTTCTGGCAAGTACAGGGAAAAAATCGTCCAGGAATTGCCGGGCCGGATATTGCTGCGCATGCGCAGAACTCCCTGATGCTTGGCAACCAAACTCAAGGTCAGCCAGAGGCCCAACCCAGTACCCACGTCTTTCTTGGTGGTGTAGAAGGGTTCAAAGATACGCCGGCGATGCTCCGGGGCGATACCGGTGCCGTTATCGAAGAATGTGATGCGGATGGCGCGGCGGTGGGATCCATCAGGAAGCCATGATCGCGCGGCGCGAATGGTGATGAGGCCATTCGTGGGAAGCGCTTCGATGGCATTGGCAATTAGATTGGCGAATATCTGGCGGATTTCGCCGGGAAATCCAGAGATGTGCAGACCCTGTGCGTACTCCGGACGGACGGTGATTCTCTTGAAGAGAAGCTTGCCATTGTATAGGGCCAGAACTTCTTGCAAAAGTTGGGAAATATTGATGTCCGTGCGTGAAGTGCTGTCGCGATAAAAGCCCAGCGTGTTTTTGGTGATTTGCGCGATACGATCGAGCTCCTGGTCGGCGAGCGTCAAGTATTTCGCGACGTTGGCAGGTTGCATGCGAGCCAGGTAGACGAGATTGATAACCGCTTCGAGGGGATTGTTGATTTCGTGGGCGATGCTGGCGGCGAGCCGGCCGGTGGCAGCAAGTTTTTCCGTTTGCCGGAGGGCTTCGGCGGAGCGACGTTGCTCCGTGATGTCGGTGTTCGTGCCGAACCAGCGGACGACCTGCCCTTGCGCATCCCGGACCGGCATGGCGAGAGTGAGAAAATCGCGAAACTCGCCGTTGGCTCCGCGTAGGGGAAAGATCATTTCGAACGGCTCACCTGTCGCCAGCGAGGCACGCCATTTGATGAGCACCTCAGGAAGAGTGATTGGGTCGTGGACGGCTTGCCAGCCCCAACCTGCCATTTGTTCCGGCGTGGTTCCGGTGAATTCGTACCAGCGGTGGTTGTACCAAAAGAGATCGCCGGTGGCCTCCGCCATCCACGCGAGTTGCGGGATGGAGTCGGCAAGGCTGCGGAATTGCTGCTCACTTTCCTGCAGAGCAGAGTCACGTTTTTGGATTTCGACCAACATCTCGTTAAAGGCATCGACCAGCAGAGCGACCTCGTCTTGATCGCCGGTAGCGGTGGCGCGGACCGAATAATCCCTTTCCCGCGAGACCAGGGCCGCGGTGTCTGCCAGGCGCAAGATAGGCTGGGAGACGGCGCGCTGCGCGACGCGCGAAAGCGCGAGAGCAGCCGTCAGAGATGCACCCACGATCACAAGAAGGATGATCGCGTAGCTTCGTAAACGCGAGTAAATTGCTTCGAGGTCGGAAGTGATATACACAAAACCTACCGGCTTGTTTTGAAAAGCAATGATTTGCACCAGCGCGAATTGGTGGTCCTGAAACCAATAGTGTTCCGTTTCTTGCGGGGATAGCGCTGGCAAGGAGACTGGAGGAAAGGTTTCCTGCTGACGCCAATAGCCGGAGAAAAATTGGCCGTCCGGAGTGTAAATGCCGGCGTAAACAATATGTCGGGAGGCTCGCAAAGCGGAAAGAGTCTTTTCCGCGGACGGCGGATCGTTAAAGATTAGCGTCGAAACGGCGTTTGTACCGATTATGCGGGCCTGTACCGAAGTGCTGTTGATGAGGTTGCTGCGGAAGGTGATGAGATCGTAGGCGAAGAAAGCGAGCGAAGCGAGCAGCAGGGCGCCGCCGCTGACCAGCATGTTCATGACGGTAAGCTTGCGAGACAACGAATTTCGGAGAGCGCTCATTGCGGGCCGTTCACCTTGGATGCCTCGCCTCGGACCTCTACGGCCACCTTCAACAACTGAGAACTTAGCGCTAAGCCGGCCTTTCCGGCGGCCGTAAGATTCACGGAAAAGCGGACGCGCTGGTCCACGACCACGAATTGGATCATGCCACCAACGACGGTAAAGTTAGGGACATCGCTTACCGTCAAGACCGTTGTTTTTTCCAGTGCAGCCAGGATTTCTTTGAGGTGAGCGGATTCGGAATCGCTGATGAAAAGAATTTGGCAGGGGATAGCATCGCGCGCGGTGGCGACGCGTCTAGCGATTAGCTTGCGGTTGTTGATAGCCTCGCCGGCAACTACCGCGTCCAGGTACGAACCGAAAGGGTCCTGGCCGAGAACGCAGATGGCAAACTTGTCGCTGGTGTTGCCGCTCGCCGGCCATTCCACAAACCTTCCGAAGTTGTAGAGATAGGTGGCTTTTACCTCGTACTCTTGCGGTTTGTTCTTTTGTGCGGCTAGTCGGTAAGGGAGATAAAGGCAGGCTGTCAGTATGCCCGCCAGGCAAATAGCTCGCCGCCAGACGCGGCTAGAGCGCCGCCGGATTGCCAGCGACCGGGGCGAGCAGCGCGGTAGGTCGCGAAAATGCATCAAGGTGATTAGTTTTCCTTGCTGGTCCAGAGGATCTTCAGATATGCGCTTCTCTTAATCGCCACGTTCGGACCAGCACCGCTCGGGAACTCCACATGATCCGGCTGCAGCAGATTCTCACCCACACCGGAAATTTCCCAATGGCGACCAAAGCTCCAGGCTAGCCGCGCGTCCCCTGTCGAATAGGCCTTCACGGCGTAGGCGGGCAGGGAGCTTTCGTAGCGGAAGGCCAAATCAAACGTGATGCGCTTGGGCAAATCTAGCGACGATTGCACCTGCAACTGATGCTGCGGGCTCGCTCCGGAAACCTGCGAAGGCGGTTCGACGTCCAGCGAGTTCGGCCCTCTGCGGATGGCCATATGCAGGAAGGAATACGAGCCGCGCAGTCTCCAGAAGCTGGTGGGGCGCCACTCGGGAGCGATTTCCCCACCAATCGTGGTGCCTTGCAGGCCGTTGCCAAATTCCGCGGGCAGCAGTTCGTGCGTGGGCGCCGGAGTCGTCTCCGTAAACGGCGCGCCGGTGATGTCTTCACTGAACAAATCGTAGTACTGGTTGAAAAAGCCTGCCAAATCGACGTAGACGTTGCGTCCGATCAGGCGCCGATAGCCCAACTCATAGCCGTTCAGCTTCTCCGATTCGAAATTTGGATTGGCGCCGAAACGCGCGAAGAACGGTATGGAGGTCGTCTGTCCCGGGGGCGTGTACGTCCCGATCAACGACGACAGAAAAAAGTCCCGCTCCGCGTCCGAAGGTGTGCGCAGCGCGCGGGTCACCGCCAGCCACAGCGTCTGCGTCGCCGTGGGCGTCCACAGCAGCCGCCCGCTCGGCTCCGCCTGCACAGCGGTGTAGTTGGTCTTAATTATTTTCGTGCCCACTTCGAGCGTCAGGCGGTTTTCCACCAGCGCTATACTGTCTTGCAAAAACGCGCTGTAGATCTGGTCGGTTCTTTCGTTCGGCGAAAAATAGAGCCCGGAATACCTTTCCGGCTGATGCCCGTCGCTGATATTCGCGCCCAAGCCCCAGGAAAAATGGTGGCGCGCCCCCCAATGAAAGCGTTCCAGGAAATCGAAGTCCCCGGTGTTGCGGATATCGGCGAAATTTGGTTCGTAGCGGTTGGTACGGTCGTAATAAACCTTTATCTGAATGTCATCGTCGGCGTCGAATGTCCGCGTCCACTGTCCCAGCAGGTTGCCGCCGGAAAGCACTTCGTTGCCCACCAGGGTAAAATTTGCCGGCGGATTATAAGTGCTGGTGCTGACCTCTTCTCCGGCGCGCTCATCATACAGGTCGCCCTGCAGGGTAAAGCTGTCGCGCTGGCTCTTGACCCAGTCCATGCGGAAGCCGCCCTGCGCAGCCTTCCAATGGTCGTAACGGTCGTCATCGGGATGGTCTTCGGCGGAGCGGTTAAATTCTTTGGCGTACAGCTTATAGGTAAGGCCGTTGGGAGCAGTCGCGCCAATGCGGACGTCTGAAAATCCTTGTTCCTCGTTGCCGCCCCCGGCAGCCACCAATGCGCCCTGGGTATCCTTGCTATTCTTCGTGATGATGTTGATCACGCCGTTTACCGCATTGGGTCCCCACACCGTGCCGCCAGGCCCGCGGATGACCTCAATGCGATCAATATCCTCCATGACCGTGTCTTGCACTTCCCAATACGTGCCCGCCAGCAAGGGCGTGTAAACACTGCGACCGTCAATCAGCACCAGCACCGAGCGCGCCAGCCGGCTGCCGAACCCGCGAATGCCGATGGACCACTGATTGCCGTCGATGCGGGCGACCTCTACTCCGGGCGCCAGGCGCAGTGCCTCGGGAATGCTCGTTGCGCCGGAGCGACGAATGTCGTCCTGGGTAATCACGTAGATGGCCGCCGCTGTTTTCCAAACCTGCTCCGGAGATTTGGATTTGCTCACCACTTCCACGTCCCCGAGTTGCTCCAAGCTGAGTTGTTTCAGGTTCCCTGAGTCTGCCGGCGTTTCCTGCGCGCGTACGACCCTGGCGCTTAAAGCCACAGCGCAGGAAACTCCGCAAAGCACTACGGGGAAAATAGACGCTACCGCGTTGCGCGGCGCGCTCGTCATTGGGATGGGGGGCATGACGGGGTCTCCGGTGAGTTTTGTTCGAATGCTGACGCACACGCAGTTGCGCGGCCGGTCACGCCATACCATCGGCCGCCATTGACCTTCGCGGGCATCACTTCTGTTGTCGTCGTTCCAGCAAGGTATGAATGGAACTCAGCAATTGTTCGGGCCGGTGACTGCCTTTGATGAGCCACCGATCCACAAGTCCCGCGGATTCCCCCGGCAAATCAGACATGCCCGAAAGCATTACGATGGGCATTTCGGGATCTAGTCGTTTCAATTCGGAGGCCACCGTGGTCCCTTTGATTCCGGACATCCAATAATCCAGAACCACGGCATCGATTTTTGCGGATCGAAACGCGCGCAGGCCATCTTCACCTGTATGTGCTTCCACCACACGATAGCCGGCAGATTCAAGCAGCAGACGCCGGGTCAGCTGCCCAACGGCTTCGTCGTCGATGCAAAGAATGGTGGCCGTAGTTGTACCGGGTGGCGGCAACGCAGCATCGGAAGCAGCTTCAGGAATTCCACTGATTTCCTCGTGTACTGAGTGAGAACTGTCCATCGGGACCGTGGCGACGATTTCCGTGCCGTTCTGCCCGCTATGGATTTCCAGGTGACCGTCGAACTGGCGGAGGCGCTCTCGAATACCACGAAAACCCACGCCAGAACTCTCTCCGGAGCAGATTTTTGTAAGTAAATCCACAGGAATGCCTCGCCCGTAATCCTTTACTTTTAAGACGATTTGATCCGGCGACAAAAGAGCAATGGCCACCAGCGCGGTGGTACTTCGCGAATGGCGATAAATATTGGTAAGCGATTCCTGAACGATACGAAATATGGATAACGCGAGGTCGCGCGGTAACCCTTCGCTGAAACCAGGATGCAATTGCAGGTCCACACTGATTTTGCTGCGCTCCGCAAAGCCATCGATATACCAGCGGAGCGCCGATTCCAGACCAACTTCATCAAGCAATGGTGGATGCAAGAGGTGGGACATGGTACGCACGTCTTGCAAAGCCTGCGCGACTAATGTCGCGTTTTCCTCAAGAGTCTCTCGTCCTTGCGGAGTGAGGTTGTTTTGCTCGCGCCCCAGTTTCGAGATATTCATGTTTAGAGCAACTAGTAACTGGCCGACGCCGTCATGCAATTCGCGAGCAATACGCCGGCGTTCTTCATCCTGGGTTTGCAACAGCTGGCCGGAGAGCTCGCGCAACGTGGTTGTTAGGCTCTCGAGTTCGCGGGTACGCTCGGAGACACGCAGTTCGAGGGCCTCCAGGTTGTGCCGAAGCCGCCGGTCGGTCTTCTCGACGTTTTCTTGCGCCTCGCGACGTGCGGTGTCATCCCGAAAACAAACGACGATGCCTGCGGTCTGGTCATCGGTCTTAAGTGGGGAGGCGCTAAACACCACCGGGAAAAAGGTGCCGTCTTTACGGATGAACACGTCCTGCTGCTCGCGCAGGGAAATGCCCGATTCCAGAACCTGCAGACCCGGGCATTCCGCCGCGGGGAACGGTGTGCCGTCAGGATACAAATAATGAGCCACCTCGTGCATCTTCCTTCCTAAAAGTTCAGCGAACCTCCAGCCGAGCATGGCTTCCGCCGAAGGATTCACGTAGGTAACCAGCCCTTGCGTGTCCACGGTGTACAGCCCTTCGGCCATGTTATTCACGACCGCGTGAAAACGTTGGTCGCTCTCGCGAAGGGCCTGCTCGAGGGCCGCACTTTTCCGCAGGATTTCTTGCGAATCAATGAGCATAGCGATGGTTACCGATCATCGTCCGAAGGCCTTTCCGCCCAAACGCCCAGCCATGGCAACCATCCGCCTTGTCGAAAGTTGTAAGAAAGGCTTCGGCTTCTATCCTCTCCTGGCGTTAGACCATAGGTGTTAATTGGGCGCGATTGTATACAGTATTTGCTGTAGGCCGTTGCACAGCACGAAACAATGCCGACTCCCCCAGTGAATATCCCACGCCCGAGCAAGGGTCCGAGTGCGGCGGTGAACTCCAGAACGGTTTCAGCGTGTGATTTCGCCGCGGCTTGATCGAAGGATGCCCGTGGATTTTGCCTCGACGTTAACAACATCTGGGAATTACGTCGGCTGGGTTTTGCAGACGCTCGTGTGGGTTGGGATTTCGAGCCGCCGAAATCTGTGGAAGGACGAGACCACGCTAGCTTCCGCCTGCCATAAAACACATCGGTGCGATAACCCTCTGGCGGGATGGCTCCGCGACACACTTCAGACTTAACTTCCAAAATTTGACGTGCGCTGACGCGCTGTCGCGGGAGATGTCAAGGTTTGCGATGGAGGCCAAACGTGGACCAGATCCAGGTTGCGGAGACAATTGATACGCGGTTGATACGTGGAAATCAGCTAGTCTCGTAAGGACTTGAAAGGACAAATGTGGTAGGGGCGGTGGGGATCGAACCCACGACCTTAGGCTTAAAAGGCCTCTGCTCTACCACTGAGCTACGCCCCTAAACTCTTTATATTGCAATGGCTTGCGAGGAACTTCCCTCGTTGTCATTTTTGTTGGTGGCACTTGGCCCCAGCAAAGAGACCACGGCATGCGGTTTGCTCGGTGCGAGATGCGCGTAGCGTCTGGTCATCGTCAAACTCTTGTGCCCCAGCAAATCCGCGATATCTTCAAGAGGGGCTCCCTTCATCCGCAGCCGACTCGCAAACGTATGGCGCAAGTCGTGCCAATGAAAGTTCTTGATTCCGGCCTCCTGCAAGGCCCGATCAAACCAATGCCGCCCGTTTTCGAGCGGCTCACCCGTCTTTGCCGACTGGAACACCCGGCTTTTGCCGTTTCCCCGGTGCTTGAGTGCCCCCAAGGCTGCCACCGCAGCATCATTGAGTGGCACATGCAAGGGCTCTTCATTCTTGGTCCGCGGAATGTTCAGCATCCGACCCTGCCAGTCTACCATGTCCCAAGTCAGTCCGTACTGGCTGCCCTTGCGCAGCCCAGTGTTCAGCGCCAAATCAAACTCCGGGATATGTACGGCCCATTTGGTATGGACGACTTCGCGGAGACTTTTCTCCTCCGCGGCCGTCAGAAAGCGCACGCGACTGTTGTCTTCACGGCGGTGCGCCACAGAACGTACAGGATTTGTCGTCACCTTCCGGTCAAGAATGCCGAGGCGATAACTGAGGGACATCAGCGAGCGGTAGTGGTTATAGGTGGAGGCTGCCCAATTCTGTTTTTCCGCTAGTCGCGCCAGCGTATTTTCGATGTCTCTCGGGGCCAGATCTTCGGCAACCCGGGACCCGAACCATTCCTTTAAATTCGCAAATCGATGCACGTCCGATCTATGGGACCGCTTGTGCCTCTTGGAATACGCCAAGGCATCCTCAACGAGTTGGCCGAAATTGACGGATGGCTTGCGAAATAGCTCCGGGAGTTTTTTGCGTTCCGGCACCTGCTGCTTGCGCTTCCCATCATAAAGCTTAATCGCGACGCTCTTGCTGCCCGCCTTTTCCCGCCGCCTTTTGCCAAACTGGTCGAAGTAGACGATCCACCAGACCCCCGAATCCGCCACCTTCTCGAACACTCCCCGCTGTTTCACCGGTCCTTCTTTCCAGATTTCGGAGGTCGTCCCGCCCCGGAATCCTTCGCCCACTGGCGCAGTGTCTTCGTATCATATTTCTTGGCGCGCG
>Ga0181537_10001876_pt1 | contig 18938 bp, 16 predicted proteins | sample PEATcosm2014_Bin_39_FD_119765 | JGI IMG/M metagenome (GOLD analysis project Ga0181537, IMG submission 119765) | Peatland microbial communities from MTU Mesocosm Facility, Houghton, MI, USA - PEATcosm2014_Bin23_10_metaG | ecosystem: Environmental > Terrestrial > Soil > Wetlands > Peat | place... | reverse complement strand
TACCTGCGCGTCAGCGGAACCTGGGCCAACTCCACCTACTTTGACGACTCCGACAATCCCGCCCCTGCCCCGACCAGTTCCTCGCCCGCAAGTTTGAAACCACCCACCGGATTCAACGGAGTCCTCACCCGCGCGCAGTGGAAAGGCGTGATCGACTTCTCGCACGCCGTCGACGCAAGTCTCGTTACATCCTTCGCCGTCAGCCAGGGAGTCCGCGACGCCAGCGGCGTCTGGACGCCAGTCGAAGCCGAAAAGGTCTTGCGCTTCACTCGAAACAACGGCGGCAGCATCGTCGCTGCGGAGATGTTCAACGAGCCCACCTTTGCCGTCCTCGGCGGAGCACCCAAAGGCTACGACGCCGCTGCCTATGGCCGCGACTTCCGCGCATTCCACGCCTACATCAAGACTGCGGATCCCACTCTCAAGATCCTCGGGCCCGGCGGAGTTGGAGAAGCCGGCTCACTCGGCCCGGTACCGGGAATGCAGCTTCTCAAAACTGAAGACATCCTCGCCGCTGAGGGCCCCGGCCTCGACGCATTCTCATATCACTTCTACGGCGGAGTCTCCAAACGCTGCGCGATCGGTCCCGCTGCCGCTCTCGCCGGCACTTCGCCAGAAAAGGCCCTTACCGCCGAGTGGCTTGCGCGCACTGTGCGCGACGAAACATTCTACGCAGCGCTCCGCGACCGATTCACTCCGGGCCTGCCAATCTGGCTCACTGAAACCGGCGAGACTGCTTGCGGCGGCGATCCCTGGGCCTCCACCTTCATCGATAGCTTCCGCTATTTGAATCAGCTCGGCGCACTCGCCAAACTCGGCGTCAAAGTCGTCATCCACAACACACTCGCCGCCAGCGATTACGCGCTCATCGATGAGACCACGCTCGCGCCACGCCCCAATTACTGGTCGGCTGTCCTCTGGCGTCGTCTTATGGGCACCACCGTCCTCGACGCGGGCACGTCGCCCTCGCCCGATCTGCACCTTTACGCTCATTGCCTCCGCAATCACCTCGGCGGAGTTGCCGTCCTTGCCATTAATGCCGACAAATCCAGCGCACATGACATTGCCCTGCCTAATGCGTCCAGCCGGTACACCCTCACTGCTCATGATCTGCTCGATCACGCTGTCGAGCTTAACGGAGCAGAGTTGAGTCTCACTGCCGACGGCGACCTGCCTTCAATTGAAGGCGCAGCGCAACCAGCCGGCGCTGTCACCCTCAGCCCCGCCAGCATTACGTTCTTCGCGATCCGGGACGCGCACAACCACGCCTGCCACTAACACGGCTCACTTGATAAAGTAATACGGATCGGGATACTTCACCGAATACTCCGCTTCCTGATCGCCCTTCAGATCGCTCCACTGGTCGCCGACATTCAGCACGATCGTGTACCCCTTGGCCACAATGCCCGCGCGCTCCGTCGGTTTATACACGATCGCCAGCGGACTCTGACCCGCCTTGCGCATGATCAGTTCCTGCCAGCCCTCAAAGCCCTGTGCGCGCAGATTCTGCTCAGTGGCCGCCCGCTCTGCCTCACCCCTGCCTGTCAGGAAGAACACGCTCACACCCAGCCGCTGTGCCTCCTTGTACAAGCGCAGCGTTCCAGGAATCGCCGGAGCCGCTGCCGTCTTCACCCACGCGTCAAACACATTGCCGTCGAATTCAAAATCCTCCTTCAACATTTCCGCATAATTCGAAAGTGTCGTCTCGTCGATGTCCAGCACCACCGCCAGCTTTTCCTGCTTCGCCCTCCGCGCCGCTCGCTCTCGCAAAAACGCGACCGCCCGGTTCGCCTGCAAGTCGAGATCCTTCGCATAGCATCCGCACTTGCTTGTGCACTCGTGATACTGCTTCAGTTCCTCTTTCAGCGCGTCGAGATTCTTGATGCTCTCCGACGGCGCCACCGGCGCAAACACCGGCTTCGTCTGCTGCGCCCGTAAACCCATCGGCATCAGCACCACCACGGCTATCAGCAAAGCCAGACAACGGCGAAAACTCATGTGCAACGCTCCTTTAGTTCGAAGAAACTCTCGTCACCTTGCCGGCGCGAACCTTCTTCTCCTCTGCGGTGTCTAACCAAAGAGAGGAGCAGAAAACATGGTCAGCGGCAGCGCTTTTCCCGGAACGCATTCGTCCGACAAACAACTGGCCGCGCATCTCCAGCGGCTCTGGCCCCATCGCTCTCACGAATCCGGCGTCCTCCGAAGCCTGCTCTGCTTCATCGGTCTGCACTTTTGGGCGCAGCCAGACTACACCAGCCTCACGCCTCATCGAAATCTGCGCTTCTGCCTCTGGTGCTCCACCGTCGAGATCGATGGCGTGCAGTATCGCTGATCCCTGCTCCTTTTCTCTGCTTCACTCTTTCACTGTTTCATTTCTTCACTCTTTCACCTCTTCACTTTTGACTGCCCGCCATCCGCTGTCATCTGTCCTCTGTAAACTGTCCCTATGATTCGTGTCTTTCGTCCCATCCCGGTCGAGTCCATCAAGCTCCTCGTCTTCGACCTCGATGGCACGCTCGCCGACACCGCACAGGACCTCTGCAACAGCGTCAACTCCGCACTCTCGCACATGGGCCGCCCCCGTCTGCCCGACGACCTCATCGCCAGCTACGTCGGCAACGGCGCGGCTCTCATGATGCGCCGCGCACTCGCCAAAGAAGACGGGCTCCTTCCCGAACAGGTACCCGAGGACGAATTCAATACCGCTTACGCATTCTTCATCCAACACTATCGCGCGCACAACCTCGACTTCACCCTTACCTATCCCGGCACAGCCGAGGCGCTCGCCGCGCTGCGCCATCAGCTCGACGGCGCGCCGCGCACCTTCGCCGTACTCACCAACAAACCCGTGCGCCCTGCACGCGCCATTTGCGAGGGCCTCGGCATCGCGTCCTATTTCCTCCACATCTACGGCGGCGACAGCTTTCCCGTAAAAAAACCCGATCCCATGGGTCTTCTCTCACTGATGGAAGAAACCGGCGCTCGCCCCGCAGAAACCGTCATGATCGGCGACAGCATGGTCGACGTTCAAACCGCGCGCAACGCCGGCGTGTGGTCCATCGGCTGCACCTTCGGTCTCGCTCCCGGCAGCCTCGAGGCAATTCCCCCTGACATCCTCGTTGATTCGCCCGCTGACTGGACAGCCGCTCTCCATCCGACGAAAATAGATGGGTAGCAGTAGCTCGCGACGCGGCAACTCATCCGTTCAAGCCACATTCGCCGCGCTCTTCCATAGTGAAGTTTGATCGAACTTGCACTCTCTCCCATACGAGTACCAACATGGGAAACGCACTTCGATCATTCTGCGTCTCTGTCGCCTTGCACGCGCGTCCAATCAACAAGCACCAATTTGCCCGCGTGTCTGCTTTACCGCCGTGGGATTGTCTTCACTTTCGCTTTGCTGTCTTGGAGATTTCGCATCATGCGCTCTTTTGCTTTGTTCCTCTTGCTGTTCCTGCCCCCTGCCGTTTTTGCCTGCAAGCCCACCAACCCTCCTGCGCCGCCTCCGCCGTCTCCAGTCCAGGGCGTCATTGCCGATCCCTCCGGAGCCATCGTGCCCGGCGCCGAAGTTGATCTCGTCGATCCCTCCGGCAGCATCGCGTGCACAGGCCACTCCGCGGGAGACGGCAGCTTTCAGCTCACTCCACCTCACACCGGCAACTACACGCTGGTCGTCTCCGAACCCGGCTTTGAAACCGTGCACAATCCCGTCGTCATTGCTCCGGCATCCGTCTCCGCCGCAGGCCCATCCGCTGCTCACACCTTCGCCGCGCCGCTGCATATCGTTCTTCCCATCGCCAGCTTCGCCACCAACGTGCGCGTCTCTGCCGACTCCAGCGAAGACCTCACCGCCCCCGAAGACAATCACGACTCTTCCGTCATGACCTCCGAAGACCTCAAGGCGCTGCCCATCTTTGACAACGACTATGCCACCGCCATGAGTGCATTCCTCGATGACAGTGCCACCGCCACTGGAGGTTCCGGCCTCATCGTCGATGGCGTCGAAGCCAACCGCGCCACCGTCTCCGCGTCCGCCGTGCAGGAGGTCCGCATCAACCAGGATCCCTACTCGGCGCAGTATTACTGGCCCGGCCGCGGCCAGATGGAAATCATCACCAAGTCCGCCGCAGATCACTTTCACGGCCAGTTCAATTTCTTCTTCCGCGACTCCGCGCTCAATGCGCAAAACGCACTTGCCCCTTCCAAGCCTTTTGAGCAGCGCCGCATCTACGAGGGCCATATCACCGGCCCCATCAAGTTCATCCCCAAAAGCAGCTTCCTCGGCACTTTCAACCGCGCAGAAGAAGACTTGGACGCAGTTGTAAACGCTAACATCGCGCCCACCACAGCCAATCCCACCGGCTTCTTTCAGGCCAATGTCCCCGCGCCCACGCGCGATACCGAGTTCAGCCTTCGCGCTGCGCATCAATTCGCCGACAAGCACTCCGGCTACGCTCAATACAGCTATCAGGATTGGACCGGCCAGAATCAGGCCGTCGGTGGTCAGACCCTCGCCGCTGCTGGATACAACAACGAGTACCACGAAGACGACGTGACCGTGCATCTCGACTCCACGCTCTCCGCCGTCATGCTCAACCAGTTCTCTGTGGTCGGCGAACACGACTTCAGCCACAACGTCAATGCCACTGAGGCGCCCCGTGTCTCCGTCACAGGCGACTTCACCGGCGGCTCCGCGCAAGCCGACGCTCTCGGCACCGAATACAACTTCCGCATCTTCGACATGCTCACCTTCACCCGCGGTCGCCATCTCGTCAAGGCCGGCATCGGCACACCTCACATCAGTCGCCGCGCCTACGACGACAACTCCAATTCCCTCGGTTCCTATGTCTTTGGCCCCACGCTCGACGAAAACGGCAACGTCCTCCAGACCGCGCTCCAGAACTACGCCAACAACCTCCCCTCCGGCTACTCGCAAAACTCCGGCGAAACCCACTTCGTCTATCACCAGCAGGAGATGGGCGCCTTCATTCAGGATCAGTGGAAGATCACCGATCGCTTCGCCATCACGCCCGGCCTCCGCTACGACTGGCAAAACTTTCTCGCCACTGATCGCCTCGGCTTCTCTCCGCGCGCATCCTTCGCATGGGTCCTCGATCCCGATGCCAAGGTTGTCCTTCGCGGCGGCGGTGGCATCTACTACGACCGCTTCGGCTCCGGTCCTCTGCTCGACCTGACCCGTTATGAAAACGCACGCCGCCGCTCCGTCAAGCTCTCTCTCAATCCGGCATCCGAGTCAGCCTGTGTGCCCATCAGCGACTGCGTTAATCTAGCCACGCAACCCGTTGCGCTTGCCCGGCTTGAGCCCGGCGCCAAACTTCCCTACCAGATCCAATACGGTCTCTCCATCGAACGCCAGCTTGGCGAGCGCGCCACCGGCGTCATCAGTGCCTACTCCGCGCGCGGCATCGACGCGTTTCGCTCCGTCGACATCAATGCCCCCACCCCTGCCTCCGGCTTCACTCAGCGCCCCAATTCCAGCTACGGCATGATTCGCCAGATGCAGCCCGCCGGTTTCTGGCAGGGCAGCGGATTCGACATCTCCTACCGCGGCATGTTGAACAAATACTTCACCGGCTTCGGCCGCTACACCTGGTCCCACTACGAGTCCGACACCGGCGGCATCGGCTGGTTCCCGCAAAATCAATACGCGCCCAACGACGAATGGGCGAGCGCCGGCTTCGATCGCCGCCAGCGCATCGGCATGTACGCCATGTTCAACTCCAAAAGCGTTTTCAATCTTTCCGGCGGCGTCTTCGCCAACACCGGCCGCCCCTGGACCATCCTCACCGGTACCGACCTCTATGGCGACGATCTCTTCAACACTCGCCCCGCCGGCGTTGCGCCCTACACTGAGAACGCGCCTTCCTACGTCGATGTCGATCTCCGCTGGGGCCACGACTTCGCCTTCACCCCCGACAAAAACGACGACGCTCCCCGCCTCGGTCTCTCTGCCGGAGCGTTCAACATCCTCAACCACCAGAACCCCGCCAGCATCGACACCGTCGAATCCTCCCCCAGCTTCGGCGATGTCACCGCCGTCAACCCGCCCCGCCGCATCCAACTGGCCATGCGCTTCGAGTTCTAGGGCCTGATTGGGGCGCTCGCAAATCCTTTTCAGGCGTAAACTTGTGGGCAACCCGCGCTGTTCCAGCCAATTTTGCCGGAACTTTTCTCCGGACCGGCTCGTACTGCCAGAAGAGAGGCGCCATGAACCTCAACCGTATTCTCGCCAGCTCCCTTTTGCTCACGGCCTTCGCGTTCGCTGCCACCCCGGCCCACGCCAATAATGACGAAGTCCAGTTTGGCTCCGACATCCTCGTGCCCGCGGGCAGTTCCGTCCACGACGCCGTCTGTTTCTTCTGCAGCGTCAACGCCGTCGGTACCGTCGATCACGATCTCGTCGTCTTTTTCGGAAACGCCCACATCGCCAGCCACTCCAACCACGACGTAGTCGTCTTCTTTGGCAGCGTCCACGCCGACGATAACGCCGTCATCGAGCATGACCTGGTCAACTTCTTCGGCAGTGTCAGCCTTGGAGCAAACGCCTCCGTCGGCAACGACGTAGTCGCCATGTTCGGCGGCCTCCACATGGCCGACACGGCCAGCGTCGGCGGCAATCGCGTCTTTCAGCCCGGCTGGGTACTCTTCATCCCGCTTCTCATCTTCGGCGGCATCATCACTTTCATCGTCAACCTCGTGCGCGACCACCGCCACCGCCAGATGTATGCCATGGGCTATCCTTACCCTCCCCCACCGCCGCCCCCACCGCCGCCGCAGCCGCAACCGTAGTACCCATGACGAGCAGCCTCTAGTGCGCGCTGTACGCTAGCTGAATGGGGATCGCACTGAATGCAAGCTCGCCGCGCCTGCGCATCGTCATCCCCGGCGGCAGCGGCCAGGTCGGCCGTGTCCTCGCCCAGCACTTCCAGCAGCAAGGCCATCATGTCACCGTCCTCACCCGCGGTCCCTACACTGCGCCCTGGCAGACGGTTCACTGGGACGGCGAAACCATCGGCTCCTGGACCGAGCATCTCGAGGGTGCCGATGTCTGCGTCAATCTTGCCGGACGCAGCGTCAACTGCCGCTATACTCCCCTCAATCGCCGCGCCATCTACGATTCGCGCATCCACACCACGCGCGTGCTAAACCAGGTCATCTCCAACCTCGCCGACCCACCCAAAGTCTGGCTCAATGCCTCCACCGCCACCATCTATCGCCACGCCCTCGACCGCCCCATGGACGAAGCCACCGGCCAGCTCGGCGGCAACGAACCTGGCGCCCCCGCCAAGTGGAATTTTTCCATCCGCGTCGCCAAGGATTGGGAAGCCGCCTTCTTCGAGACCGCCACGCCCAACACCCGCAAGGTCGCCTTGCGCAGCGCCATCATCTTCGCAGCCGCGCCCGGCAACCCCTTCGCCATCTACTCCGCTCTCGTCCGCCTCAGCCTCGGCGGCAAGCAGGGTAATGGCCGTCAATTTGTCTCATGGATTCACGAGCAAGACTTTGCCCGCGCCGTCGATTTCCTCATCGCCCGCGAAGATCTCTCCGGCCCCATCAACGTCGCGTCGCCCAACCCGCTCCCCAATCGCGAATTCATGGCCGACCTCCGCGAAGCCTGGAACATGCCGAACGGCCTGCCCGCGCCCGCCCCACTGCTCGAACTCGCCGCTTTCTTTCACCGCACTGAAACTGAACTACTCCTCAAGAGCCGCCGCGTGATCCCCACGCGTCTACTCGACGCCGGCTTCACCTTCGACTTCCCCAACTGGGCCGCCGCCGCCGAGGACCTCGCCCACCGCTACCGCACCCGCAACGACTAACCCGCTTTGTTCGGTCCTTATTCTCTACTCCCTAGTCCGTAGCCCCTAGTCCCTAGTCCTTGGGTGTTATCTCCGTCACCGGCAGATCCCAATGCCCCGCCAATATCTCAAAGCGCCTTTGCTCTTCTTTCTTATAGGTCGTCTGATCCGGCCAAAGTTCCTTGATGATCGCCTCTTCGTCTGGGTTCGCCGTTGTCGCCACCGTCGAGTTCTTATAGCGAATCGTCACGCGATAATCCCAGCGCCCGTCTTCCGTCGTGTGATACGCCGGCGCATCGATCTTCACGCTCAGCATCCTTCCCGTAGCCACAATCCTCTTCAGCAGCGGATAGTGATTCTTCAAAAACAAATCGAGAAACTCCTGCTGATGCCCCCACTGGCATTTGTAGTAGTACTCGATCGTGTACGGCTGATCGGCCCCGACCTGCGGCGGCGCGCCCTGCGCCTTCAACGGCGCTCCAATCGACATCGCGATGACAAGTGAGAGTGCAGCCAGAATAATCCCGCGCATAAAAATTCCTCCACGGTAGAGTTGGTTGCAATTCTACCGTGGAGGCGCTTTGTTCTACTGCACTAGGGAAGACTTGATGTTTCCACCACAGCAACCGGTCAGTCGCCGTGGTGATGACAGCTACTTATGAATCTGCGAAACGGTCGGGATATTCGTTCGGCCAATTATAAACAGCAAATACGATAGCGCTGAATGCAGCAAATGAACCATGGCCCCACTCCTGATCGCTTAACAATGTGCGAGACTCGCCAGTGCCGCCTTGCTCGGAATCGTCAGCGTCGATCCATGGAACGAAACCAATCGCCGGTTCTTAAACGTCGTCAGGGTCCGCGTCACCGTCTCGCGCGACGCGCCGATAAACTCGCCAATCTCTTCATGCGTCATCGAGAAACGGAATTTCGTGCCCGCATCCACAGTCTGTCCGTTCTCACTCCACTCCAGCAGCAGCCTTGCCAGCTTCTCGGGAGCTGATGACGCCAGACCCACTGTGCGCAATTGCTCGCAAGCCAACGCAAATTCACGCGTCAGCTCTGCGCTTATCGTCTGGTAGGCCTCAGGGTGCCGCATTAGGAAGCCAAGAAACTCGCGCCGCGCAATGGGTGCAAGCTTCGCCGGATACAGCGTCTCCGCTGTGATCTCATACGGGCTTCCCGAAATCGTAGCCGCCAGCCCGAGAATCTCGCCTTTACGCGCGATCCTGAGGCTCAACCGCCGCCCTTCGCTCGAGTTGATCGAGAGCTTCACTTCGCCCTCCAACACCACGTACACTCCCCTCGCCTCTTCCTTCTCTGAAAAAAGAATGTAGTTCGCCGGATAGGAAGACGCGGTCGCAAGCGACATCAGGTCTTTCTGAGCCGCTGGGGAAAAATTCTTGAATTGCTCTCCAGGGCACTGCATCGTGCTCCCGAAACTCTCCACTCCATCACGCATCGCTTGCATTCCCGTCCTCCTAGAAAACACTCTTTTGCGCTTGTCTTGTTAATTCCGCGGCTAGATCTTGCGTTGATAACGTGCCGGTGAGCAGCTCCGCGTTGGTTTGGGAAACGATCTTTCTCAACACGCGCTTGCCACCTGCGTCTGCATACGTCACGCTGCGCAAATCAATCGACAGTTTCCTGCTGCCGAGTTCGGGAGCCGCTTCCACCCACACGCGGTCCAACTCTTCCGCCCAGGGTCCTGCGATGCGGCCTTCCAGCACCATCTTCACTGCCGCTTGTCCCGTCTCGTCGATCGTGATGCGAAGCATGCCTTACCTAATGCATCCGCCATGCCAAACTCGCGCGCACGAGTGACGCAGATCACAAGTAACTCAGAATATGTCGTTTAGAAAACCTGTCCGAAAGGAAAGCCCTCGTCACGAAAACTCAAGTGACGAAGCGACGATGACGATATCTCGTCACCGAGACTAGATATAGTCACTTCGCTCGATGCCGAGCTTTTTTATCTTTGAATTCAACGTAGTCCGCTTTAATCCCAGCCGCTCTGCCGCTCCGTCTTCGCCGCCAATCTGCCCTTTTGTCTCGCGCAGCACCCTCAATATATGTTCACGCTCCGCCGTCTCCAGCGTCGGACTCGCCGCCTCGTCGTCCTCTTCTTCACCTTCCGCAAGCTCCAGCTCTGCCAGCGGCACATACAGCGCCGGCCCCTTCGTCAGAATCACCGCCCGCTCCACCAGGTTCTCCAGCTCGCGAATATTCCCCGGCCATTTCCACTTCACCAGCGCCTTCATCGTCTCTTCGGGGATCGTCTCAATCGTTTTCCCCATCCGCCGTCCATGCACCGTTACAAAATGCCGCACCAGCACCGGAATGTCGCTTGCCCGCTCCCGCAGCGGTGGCGCAAAAATCGGAAACACCTTCAACCGGTAAAACAGATCGCTCCTGAATTCCTTTTCCGCCACCATCTTTGCCAGGTCCCGATTGGTCGCCGCAATCAGCCGTACGTTCACCGTGATCGGCTTCGTTCCGCCCAGCCGCTCAATTTCCCGTTCCTGCAGCGCGCGCAGCAGCTTCGGCTGCAGATCCATCGGCAACTCTCCAATCTCATCCAAAAAGAGCGTTCCCTCGTTGGCCAGCTCCAGTCTGCCCATCTTCCGCGCAATCGCACCGGTAAACGCGCCCTTCTCGTGCCCAAACAGTTCGCTCTCCAGCAGGCCCGCAGGAATCGCCGCGCAGTTGATCTTCACAAACGTCCGCTCATGCCGCGGACTCAGCCGGTGAATCGAGCGCGCCAGCAGTTCCTTCCCGGTCCCGGTTTCTCCCTGAATCAATACCGTCGCATCGGTCGGCGCCACCGTCTCAATTTGCTTCAGCACCTGACGCAGTCCCGCGCTCTCTCCCACAATGTCTTCAAAGCGGTTTTCGAGATTGATCTCCTCCTCGAGGTACTGCTTCTCTTGGTTCAACCTGTCGCGCAATTCGGCAATCTGCTTGAACGCCACAGCGTTGCTCACCGCCATCGCCACCTGGTCCGCCACCTGCACCAGCATCTCCACATCTTTTTGTGAGAATGCACTTTCCAGCCGGCTCGCCGCCATCATCGTCCCCAAAACTTCGCCTCGATGCACCAGCGGCACCCAGCATCCTGACTGCATGCCGAGTTCCGTCAAATGGCGCACCGATTCACGCGCAAATTGACCATCCTGCATCCGCTCCAGCAAAACCGGCTCTCGCGTTTTGAATGCCTGTCCCGCCGGCGACCCCTCCACCGGAAGCCTTACCTCGCCGCGCTGCGCTTTTCCCGCCTCCTCGCCAAGGAACTGCACCACCAGCGCATTCGCCTCCGGCTCATAGAGCCCCAGCGTCGCGCAATCCAGCGGAATCACCTCGCGCAGGCTCGCATAAATAGCCCCCAGCAGTTTGCGCACGTCCATATTGGCCAGCAGCGCGCCCGTCAGCTGCAGCATCACCGCTTCTTCCGCCCGCTTGCGATCGGTAAAGTCCCGCGTCACCTTCGCAAATCCCGTCAGCTCACCGCTCGTGTCACGCACCGCCGTCAACACCACATTCGCCCAGAATCGTGATCCGTCTTTGCGAACCCGCCAGCCTTCCAGTTCCACGCGCCCACGCGCCGCCGCTTGCCGCAGCAACTCCGACGGCCGGCCCCGCTCCACATCCTCCTGCGTGAAAAAATGCGAAAAGTTCCGCCCCAGAATTTCGTCCGACGTATATCCCTTGATGCGCTGAGCCCCGGGATTCCACGTCACCACGTGGCCTTCTTTATCCAGCAGGTAGATGGCATAGTCGTCCACCCCATCCACCAGCGAACGAAGCTGCAGGTCCGACCGCCGCAGCGCTTCCTGTGCCAGGCGCTGCTCCGTCACATCGCGCACAAAACTCAGCGCCACCACGCCATCCGCCGTCTCCACCGGCTTCAGCATGATGTCGACCGGGAACTCGGATCCATCCTTGCGCAGCGCAAACAGGTTCAGCGCCGCGCCCATCTGCCGTGCTCTTGGGTGCGCGTGATAGTTCTCACGATGGCTCGGATGTCTTGCACGAAAGCGCTCGGGAACAAGGCTTTCAATCGGTTTGCCGATCAGTTCGGCCTGCGTGTAACCAAATAGCTCGGCCGCGCGCGGATTCGCACCCCGAATGACGCCTTGCGCATCCGTGACAAAGATCGCGTCTGGAGAGACCTCAAAGAGGTTCTCCAGCGCGGCGTGAGCGAACTGGGCGCGATCCTGACCGGCCGCAGTCGCTGCGTCTTCCGGGGAATCAGAAGGGCGCATGAATGACTCAACCTTGCTTGAACGATACGATCCTACGCTCTCGCGTCGCAACCCGTTTCATGGCGCCTTTTAACCCCGCCCCTGTCGCTCGTACCAATTCCTGCACCCCCGACGAACTCTCATGAATCAAAGGTTCACAGGAGAAGATTCCCCATGGCTCAGAAAATCGCATTCATCACCGGAGGCAACCGCGGCCTCGGCTTTCAAACCGCTCTCGATCTCAAATCCCCCGACACCAAAGTCGTCATCGGTTCCCGAGACTTGAAGCAAGGCGAAGAAGCCGTCGCCAAGCTCCGCGCCGCCGGCGTCGACGCCGACGTCCTCAAATTCGACATCACCAACTCCGCCGACCACAAAGCCGCATACGACTACTTCAATTCCAAATACGGTCGCCTCGACATTCTCGTCAACAACGCAGGCGTCGCCGCCGGCAAGTTTCCCGGCACTGGCCCCGAACACCGCGCCTCCGATGTCCCGCTCGATCTTCTCCACAAGGTCTTCGAAACCAATTTCTTCGCGCAGGTGGCGCTCACCGAGACTCTTCTGCCGCTGATTAAGAAAAGTCCCGCGGGCCGCATCGTCAACCTCTCCAGCATTCTCGGCTCACTCACGCTTCACGCCGATCCAAAATCTCCCATCTACAACGCCAAATCTTTCGCCTACGACGCTTCAAAGACCGCGCTCAATGCCTTCACCGTTCACCTCGCTTACGAGCTGCGCGACACCAAAATCAAGGTCAACTCCGCGCATCCCGGCTGGGTCAAGACCGACATGGGCGGCGATCAGGCCCCCATGGAGCTCAGCGAAGGCGGCAAAACCAGCGCGGCGCTCGCCACGCTTCCTGACAGTGGCCCCACGGGCGGCTACTTCCATCAGGGTCAGTCTCTGCCCTGGTAACTCTGCATCCCTTCATTGAGGGGCGATCGCAGGCTCTCTCGCGCGAATCCCTTCGCCGATCGGCCCCTCGTGATGCAGCCGCGCATTCAGCCACTCCGTCATCTCCCGTTCCCAGTCGGGAACTCCCGGCAGCTTGTTCCATCCGCCCGTTCCATGTTTTCCGTTGGGAATCTTGATGATGTCGCAGCGCACGCCCACCTTGTGCAGCGCGTCCTGCAGATTCGTCGCCTCCGAGAACGGAATGTATTCGTCCTGATCGCCAAGAATTTCCAGAAACGGCGGATCGTCCTTGTTCACATACGTGATCGGCGACGCCTCGCGAATCGCTTCCTTCTCGCCCTTCTCCGCAATTAGCGGATCCAGCAGCCGATGCACATCCGCATTCAGCGGCACAAATTCAAAGCTGCTCTGCGCATACAAACTCACCACCGCCTGCGATTGCGCGCTCTCCCGATCCACGGGATCAACCGCCTTCTTGTCGCCCCCCGCATTCAGCAGCCCCACCATGTTGCTTAGAAATCCTCCTGCCGATCCGCCCACCAGCGCAATCCTGTCCGGGTCCGCATTCCACTTCTTCGCATTATGCCGAATGAACCGCACCGCCCTCTGCACATCGAGCACCATATATGGATAGGGATACTTCGGCGCCAGCCTGTAGTTCACTGAAAAAACCGCGTACCCCGCCGGCGCCAGGAAGTCCGCCACATACGCCTCGCTCCCCGCCTTCGCATCCCCTCCGTGATACCCGCCTCCATGAATAATGATGATGATCGGAAAACCGCGCTCGCCCTTCGGCAGCGCCGCCTTCGGCGCATAATAGTCCATCGTCAGCGTCTGTCCATCCGCCACGCCATACACAATCCCATCCTCGGTCGGCGTCCGCGTCTCCTCGGCCCACATTCCGCGTGCAATCCCCGCAACCGCCATCACAACCACGGCCAACTTCAAAAATGTTTTCCGCAAGCGCCCGCCCTCCATTCCCTCCCATCATAGGTGCCCGCCAATCCCGCGATGCACGACCACCATCCACGATCTCTCCGCCCCATAATAGTGAGAGACACAAATCGAGAACCCCTATGACCTTCGACCTTCCCAACACCATCGCCCTTCTTTCCCGCGGCCCCGCTACCTTTGACGCGCTTCTTCGCAATCTCCCCGACGCATGGACCACCTGCAACGAAGGCGACAACACCTGGACGCCGACCGCGGTCGTCGCTCATCTGCTCTACGGCGAGCGCACAGACTGGCTCGTCCGCGCCCGCCTCATTCTTGACTACGGCGAGTCCCGTTCCTTCGCGCCCTTTGATCGCGCCGGCCACATTCCTCTGCTCGCGGAGATGTCCCCGCCCGCGCTCCTTGACGCCTTCGCCCTCGAACGCGCCGCCAACCTCGACGATCTCCGCGCCCTCAACCTCCAGCCCGCCGACTTCGCACGCCGCGGCATCCATCCCGCCTTCGGCCCCGTCACCCTTTCGCAGTTGCTCGCCACCTGGGCCGCTCACGACATGACCCATCTCCACCAGGTCAGCCGCATCCTCGCGCACCAATACCGCGACGCCGTCGGCCCCTGGAGCCAATTTATGGGCGTCCTCAACTGCGCCGGCCACAGCGGCCCGGCCTGATCGCACAAATTTTCAACTGAGAAGAGTCCGCTTTATCGCCCGCCGCGCAGCACCGGCGTCGCGTGCAGCACCATGCCCAGGGCCGCCAATAGCCCCACATAGTAGACAAGCGTGCTCCAGTCCTCGCGCGCTGGCTTGTCCTTCGTGAAAAGCCTGTACACCGCGCCAGCCGCCACCAAAAAGAAGATCGGTTCCCACGTCAGCAGCCAGGCGCCCAGCGCGGCAGCCAGCAGCGCCGACCGCTCCACCATTCCCAGCGAGCTCGCGGCCTTCCCTCCATCCAGCATCCACACCGGAATGAGATTCAGCACATTCAACACCGCTCCGGTCCGCGCCAACGCCGCCCAAACCGGCTCGTGCGTGTAGCCATAAATCACCAGGCAGCTCGCTGCCGCGATCCATCCCGCCAGCGGACCGGCCAGGCTGATCTGCGCAATCTGTTTCTTCGTGACCCCCAGTGCATTCCACTTCACATACGCGCCCAGCCCCGGCAAAAACACCGGCATCTCCGCCGGCAGGCCGCGGCGCTTGATATCGATAAAATGCCCCATCTCGTGAATCAAAATGCTGACCGCCAGCCCCACTCCAAAACGCCATCCAAAGAGCACAACATAAAGCGCGATGAACGAAAAAAAACTGAACAGAAACTTCAGCTTGAACACCGCCAGCAGCAATCCTTTGCTCTTCGCCAGCAAAATCGCAATCGGAGCCAGCGGCCCCAATCTCCGCGCCCACGCGTGCTGCGGCTTCCCCTGCGCCTCGGGTGTCGCGGCCTGCGCCAGCTCCAGCGCGCGCACACGATCGCGCACCCACTCCGCTTGTTTCGAGTCTGGCGGAAGCATCGTCAGTGACCGGCTCCACACCTCGCGCGCCTGCGCCGGCTGCCCTTTCGCTTCCAGCGCTTTCGCGTCGCGCGACAACGCGTTCAGCTCCGCACCGTGCACCAGCGTGTGACATTCTGGACACGCCAGCGCGCCCAGCATCAGCGCCTGCCCGCAGTTGGAGCATTGGCGAATGATCGAATGGCTCAGAGTCGACAAGGATGATTTACGCCGGAGCGCCCGTCACGCTGTAAGGTCCATCCACACTGAGCGGCCTCTCCGCCGTCATTCTGAATGCAATGCGCAAGCCGATAAACAGAATGAACAGCCCCAGCAGTCCATGCACCGGATCGCGCAATTCCAAAAACGGCGATGCAAGCCCCCACAATGCCAGTTGTCCCGCCGCTGCTCCCCAATCGATCTGCTTCGGTTGCGCGCTCGCCTGCGAGTCTTCGCTCGCATCATTCGACGGTGTCACGTCGCCCGACTTCGAGATGGAGACTTCCTTCGTTCCCCGTTGCTCCTTCGCCACCGCCGCAATGATGATCGGAATCGACGCCAGCGAAATCGCCGCATACGTCAGCAGCACCGCCGCAATCTGATAGCGCCTGCCGCCCAGGCCGTTCGAGCCTTTCTTGATCGCCGCGCCCACCAGCCAGCCCACGCCCAGCGACACGTAACCCAGATACCACCCAGTGATGATCGTGAACGTCGCATACAGAATCAATCCCAGCAACGCCGCCCCAACCCCCAGCGTCAACCCGCGCGCAAACGCCGAATGGCTGTCCACCGGCGTCCCCTGCTTTGCCTGCGCCGCGCATTGGCTGCACGCCATCTGCCCGTTCACGCGAAAATACTCGCCCGCAATCGCGTTTCCACAGATCCGGCAACGTTCCGTTCCGGGAATATGGGCGTACTCCGCCGTTGAAAACTGAGGCACCTCCGTAGCTGCAGAGGAACCAGTGATTCCTGTGGTGAGTTCCTGATTGTCTGGCATCTTGCACGCGAGAGTAGCACAGGTCCAGCAAGATTCGCTGTAATAAGACCTCCGACTTCTCCCGCCCTTTCGAGATCAAAACTTCCCTGAGGCGGCCTTCGCCTCATCTTCGCCTTTCTGCTACAATCCCCTAATGGACTTTCAGCTCGTCACCAGCTACAAACCCCGCGGCGACCAGCCCCGCGCCATCGACGAGCTCATGCAGGGCCTCGCCGCCGGTGAAAAGCATCAGGTCCTCCTCGGCGTCACCGGCTCCGGCAAAACCTTCACCATGGCCAAGGTCATCGAGCAGTCCAACCGCCCCGCGCTGATCCTCGCCCACAACAAGACTCTCGCCGCCCAGCTCTATCACGAGTTCAAGCAGTTCTTCCCCGGCAACGCCGTCGAATACTTCGTCAGCTATTACGACTACTACCAGCCCGAAGCCTACATCCCCGCCGGCGACCTCTATATAGAGAAGGAAGCCACCATCAACGAGGAGCTCGACAAGCTCCGCCTTTCCGCCACGCGCTCTCTCTTCGAGCGCCGCGACGCCATCATCGTCAGCTCCGTCTCCTGCATCTACGGCCTCGGCTCGCCCGAGGCCTATTACGGCATGCTGCTTCTCCTCGAAAAAGGCCAGAAGATCAGCCGCAAAGACATCACCCGCCGCCTCGTCGAAATTCTCTACGAGCGCAACGACACCGACTTCCGCCGCGGCACCTTCCGCGTCCGCGGCGACGTCATCGAAGTCTTCCCCACCTACGATGAAACCGCCTATCGCATCGAGCTCTTCGGCGACGAGATCGAGTCCCTCTCCCAGATCGATCCGCTTTTCGGCTCCGTCAAGCAAAAATATGCGCGCCTCCCCATCTATCCCAAGTCGCACTACGTCGTTCAGCCCGAGCGCCGCGGCGAAGCCATGGACTCCATCCTCGCCGAGCTCAACGAACGCGTCGCCCAGCTCGAGTCCGAGGGCCGCATGGTCGAGGCCCAGCGCATCCATCAGCGCACTCGCTTCGATCTTGAAATGATCAAGTCCATGGGCTACTGCCATGGCATTGAAAACTACTCGCGCCACTTCTCCGGCCGCCTTCCCGGCGAGGCGCCACCCACTCTGCTCGACTACTTTCCGCGCGACTTCCTGCTCTTCGTCGACGAGTCCCACGCCACCATTCCCCAGGTCCACGGCATGTGGTTCGGCGATCGCAGCCGCAAGCAAAATCTCGTCGACTACGGCTTCCGTCTGCCCTCCGCCGTCGACAATCGTCCTCTCAAATTCGAGGAGTTCGAGAATCGCGTCCAGCAGGCCATCTACGTCTCCGCCACCCCCGGCCCCTACGAGCTCACCCGCTCTGCCGGAGTCGTCGTCGAACAGGTCATTCGTCCCACCGGCCTCGTCGATCCCGAGGTCGAGATTCGCCCCGTCAAGGGCCAGATCGACGATTTGCTCGCCGAGATTCGCGACCGGGCCAAGCGCAACGAACGCGTCCTCGTCACCACCCTCACCAAGCGCATGTCTGAGGATCTCGCCGGCTACTATACCGAGGTCGGCGTGCGCTGCCGCTACATGCACTCCGAGATTGAAACCCTCGAGCGCGTCAAGCTTCTCCGCGGCCTGCGCAAGGGTGAATATGATGCCCTCATCGGCATCAATCTTCTGCGCGAGGGCCTCGACCTTCCTGAAGTCTCCCTCGTCGCCATCCTCGACGCCGACAAAGAGGGCTTCCTCCGCTCCGCCGGCTCGCTCATCCAGACCATGGGCCGCGCCGCACGCCACGTAGAGGGCCGCGCTATCCTCTATGCCGACCGAGTCACTGACTCCATGCGCCAGGCCATGGGCGAGACCGATCGCCGCCGCGCCATCCAGCGCGCCTACAACGAGGAACACGGCATCACTCCCCAATCCATCATCAACAAGATGGATATGGGCCTCGCCCAGATCCTCAGCGCCGAATACGGCGACGTCGTCGAAGATGCAGCCGAGAGCGTGCCCGACTTCACCTCTCAGCCCGAAGTCGATGCCTACATCACCAAGCTCGAAACCGAGATGCGCGAAGCCGCCCGCAAATTTGAATTTGAAAAAGCCGCCCGCCTCCGCGACTCCATTAAAGAGCTCCGCGACAAAGAATTTTTATTCGGATAAAAAGGGCGACCTACAAAGAGCCACCGTCGGGCCAGTTCCGCCAATGCGTGTTCGGCGACAGCGAAGGCCGATATGACTCGGTATCGCCCGTAGCAAGCACCATGGCGAGTTGTTGGAATGTTTCCGAACCGCTTGGCCGCTCGCTTTCATCCACAACATCAGGATGGTGCCACTCCTCGAGCTGGAGGATTTGCTCCATCTCCGGCAAAATACTCGCGCGCCGCTCCTCCACGGTCGCAAGCACAGAGTCTCTCGCAATGTCGGCTAGCAATCGACAAAACTCGAAAACCTGTACGCGAGGTGAGCGCTCCAAAGATATCCCCCGTCCTGCATATTCAATCACTGATGGAATCGGCCGCTTCTGTCCGCGCAGAACGAACTCTTTTGCGTCCTC
>Ga0181537_10001875_pt1 | contig 18939 bp, 14 predicted proteins | sample PEATcosm2014_Bin_39_FD_119765 | JGI IMG/M metagenome (GOLD analysis project Ga0181537, IMG submission 119765) | Peatland microbial communities from MTU Mesocosm Facility, Houghton, MI, USA - PEATcosm2014_Bin23_10_metaG | ecosystem: Environmental > Terrestrial > Soil > Wetlands > Peat | place... | reverse complement strand
GGAGGAATAACCGGTGCCGAAGTCGTCGATCGACAGCGCCACGCCCGCGGCGCGGAAGCGGCGCATGCACGCGGTGGTATCGTCGACATTTCGCATCAACAGGCTCTCGGTGATTTCGAGTTCGAGCTGCGGCGGTTTGACGCCAGATTCCTTGAGCGCACCGAGCACCGTTTCGACGAAGTCCTCCCTGGCGAACTGCTGAACCGATACGTTGACCGCGAGCGTCAGGTGCCCAAGGCCCTGTTTGGCCCAGGTCGAGAGCTGAACGCATGCTTCGCGTATGACCCAATCACCGAGCGCGATGATCAGACCCGTCTCTTCGGCGACCGGAATGAAGGCGTCGGGAGTGATCCAGCCGCGCTGCGGGTGCAGCCAGCGCAGCAGAGCCTCGGCGCCGATGATTGCGCCGCTCAACAGGTCGAGTTTGGGTTGGTAATAGATCTGGAATTCACCGTTGTCGAAGGCGCGCCGCAGGTCATTCTCGAGCTCGAGGCGGCCCAGCGATCGCACCGCCATCGACTGGCCGAAGAAGGCATGGCCATTTCGGCCCTGATCCTTGGCCTGATACATCGCCATATCGGCCTTGACCAAAAGATCGTCAACGTCGGTCGCGTCCTGGGGGAACATCGCGATGCCGATGCTCGGCGTCACCACAAATCGATGGCCGCCGCACTCGAACGGTTCACCCAGCGATTGCTGGATGCGCTCGGCGATCTTGACCGTTTGCATTTCATTGGTGACTTCGGTCAGAAGCACCACGAATTCGTCGCCTCCGAGGCGCGCGACGCGCGGCGGTTCCGGCTTCGGCGGCTCGCCCATTTGCGACACGATGTCGGTTTGTCGGACGCTCTGTTCCAAACGGCGCGCCACACTTTGCAGCAAAGCATCGCCGACTGCGTGTCCCAGGTTGTCATTGATTCGCTTGAAGCGATCGAGATCGAGGTACAGCAGCGCCAGCATTTCACCCGACTGCCTCGCCTGCGCAATGGCGCGAGCCGCTTCGCGCACGAACAGCTGACGATTCGGCAATCGCGTCAAAACGTCGTAATAGGCGAGATATTCGATGCGCGCCTTGGCTTTGCGGCGTTCCGTTTGATCGCGAATCACGATCAAGAGCTTGCCGTCCGCTTGCGGCCGCAGTCGCGCCTCGTACCATCGAGGATCCTTTTCCCGGTCGACCCCGAACTCATAGGTCGTCAGAGGACCGGCGGCGTTTTCCAGGCTGAGCCGCGCCGCCTGGGCCAAGCCTGCCGGAAAAACCTCCTCCAGCATCTTGCCGACCAGCCATTCGTCGCTCTTTCTTTCGCTGCCGGTGATGTGCTCCAACAGCACACCCAGCGAGTTGACGATGAACAGAGTGTCGGGAAGCGCTTGCAGCAAGGCGCGATTCTTTTGTTCGCTGAGCTTGAGCGCCCGCATGTTGTCGAGCGCCCGCAACGTGAAGCCGACTCGATGCGGCAGCGTCGGCCAAAGCACGGGCTTGTGGATGAAATCCGTGGCGCCGGCCTCGTAGGCCTGGGCGATCGACTTGGTGTCGTCGTGACCCGTGACCATGACGACGGGGACATCCGCGCCGGAGCTCAGGGCACGCAGCGCCGCGCATATCTCAAATCCGTTGCCGCCCGGCAGATCGACGTCGAGCAGCACCAAATCGGGTTTGTCCCTCTCGAATGCCTCGAACGCCTGGGCCGCAGTGGCGGCGATCTTGGCGTCAAATCCGGCTTGCTCGAGGGTCTCTTGCGCGAGCAGCGCAAAGATCGCGTCGTCGTCCACGATCAAGACACGGCGCCGTGGAGTCGTGTGCAATTGCTCAATTTGTTCTGCTGTGGCGGGACTGTTCATAGGCTCATCTACACGGGATCAATACCGAGGTAAGCTGGGTTATCACGTCGGCCCGACCTTAGCTCGACTGACCGGAAAAATGTCGGCAGCAATTCCAGATTCGTTAAGGAAAGCCCCGATACAGGGATTTTCGGGCACAAAATCGAGAACTGGTTCACGCCTTGGGCCAAAAGTTGCGCTCGGGCGCAAGCCCGCAATGCATGGCGGGGGAGCCCCCATGGGGGTAAGGTCGCGAGCCTCACCTACCGCGCCGTTGTCGGGCAATCCGCGCGCGTGGGCGACGATGTCCAGCAGAGACACGGCGACTGTCCAGGTATGGGCGAAAGCCCTCGAATTGGTGTTGCAGCCGCCCTTCAAGCAGAAGATGAGCGCTTTGATACAATAGAATGCTTGTTCTGATTCTTTGATGTACGGTGTCAGGCGGCTTTCGGCAACGAATTTACAGGTTCACACATTGAGGCCTTATGACGAAATCAACGATCAAGCGAGGGGTTAGTCTCTACAGCTTCCAGGAAGAGATGTTCTTGGGCAGGATGGGCATCGAGGACTGCGTCGCTTTCGCCTCATCGATCGGCGCGAAGGGCATCGAGATACTGCCGGAGCAAAACATGCCGACGTTCCCGAGGATCGACGACGCACAGATCGACTGGTGGAGGAATCTGATGGCCAAGCACGGCACGGAGCTGACTTGCTACGACATGTTTCTCGACACCAAGCTGCGCAAGGACCGGCTGATGACCGACGAGGAGCAGGTCGAATCGATCCGCAGGGACTTGACGCTCTGCAATCGATTGGGCATCCGCAACATGCGGATGTTGGTGTTCATTCGTCCCGACATTCTCGCCAAATGCGTACCGTATGCCGAGGAACTGGACGTTCACATGGGTGTTGAGGTTCACGCGCCGTGGCACCTCGAACACGCGTGGATTCTGCGCACCATCGAGGAGGCTGACCGGCTGGGCACGAAACACCTGGGGATCCTGCCCGACATGGGCATCTTCGTGAAACACTATCCGCCCGTGTATCGGGCCCGATTCGAACGGCAGGGGGCGCGGCCCGAAGTGACCCAGTTCATTGTCGACCAGCACGAACAAAAGGTCATGGCCGAATACACTATCTATGAAGTCGCGGTCAAGATGCGCGGCAATAAGGCCGAAGTGGCGATGGCGGAGACGTTGCGTCACAGCCCCTATGCGAACCCCAAGCGCATCCGGGAATACATCCCCTACTTTCGTCATATCCAGGCCAAGTTTTACGAGATGAACGCCGACTGCACGGATCCGTCGATCGCGTACGACGAAGTGATCGGCGCGCTTGCTCGCGGTGGGTGGGACGGTTACCTCTCGAGCGAGTACGAGGGCAACCGCTGGATCCAGGACGTGCAGGAGGTGGACAGCCGCGAACAAGTTCGACGACAACACGTCATGTTCGACCGGCTCATCACGGGCGGGGAGTCAATCTGATGTTCGACAAATATTTGATCGTTGACGGTACGCTGCGCAATCTCGGTCCTGCCACCGCGCCAACCGGTTTCGCGTTCGACGCAAAACTCGGCTATTACCGTGGATTGGGGTTATCGATGATCGAGGATCTCACCATATCCATCGATGGCGTCGCCGTGCCGCGTACGGCCGTACGCTTCGATGAGGGGCCGGGGCCACTGACGCTCGACGAGATGGAAACGGCCTACGATCGGCGCTGGGCATTCGGCGCAACTGCAACCATCGGCGTCGAGTATCCGGGCGGTTTCCCCTCCGGGCGGCACCAACTTTCGTTGACCGAGAGGCTGCGCGTTTCCTACCTCCCGTTCCCGTCGATCAACAGCGACTCCAAGACTCTCGAGGTTCGCAAATGACGGCAGGTCGAGGGCGGATCGCCTCGCTCCGTATTCTGACCCTCGCACCCAGAGTGAGATTTGGTTTGATTCGCGACTCCCTCGTGCTTCCCAACCCCGCGGCGGCGCAAACGATGACGCCGGTTCTCACCGGACTGAACGCCGACGAGGCCAGTGTCGATCCGGGGTGGAACGCGCCGGATGCCGCAGCGCTACAGTCCGTATTCAAGAGTCGTTTCGCGGATCAAGCGCCGTGCTTCGCCGCCTTGTATTCCACCGGCGCTGCAGCCGACGCGCGGGTGACGGTTCAGACAATGCTTCGGGATCGGGGCGTTGCCGCGATGCTCCTATGGGCTCAAGCGCGCGTCTCGGGCTCACCCCCGGTTTATGCCTACCTCTTCGGTCACGTAGAGCCGGGTACCGACGCCACTCGCTTTGGTGTGTTTCACAGCGCGGAAATTCCCTATGTGTTCGACATGCTCATACCCGCTTGGCGGCCATTTACGGCGCAGGATCGGCAACTGGCCGCCACCGTGGGCGCGTACTGGGCAAACTTCGTGAAGACCGGCAACCCCAACGGGCCGGGTCTCAAAGTTTGGCCGGATCTAAGCCGCGGCGAGTTGATGGAACTGGGTGACCGTGTCGGACCGCGCGCCGCGCTCTCGCCGGACAAGCTCGCGAGCTACCGAGCGTACGCCGGCGCGGGTGGTGCGCTAGGGATTTTTTGATCCAATGCGCGGCCGTATATTTGGGCCTATATACTTGCAGGCGCATCGTTGCGATGGGCGGCTCACGGTCAGTCGGCACCGATTTTAGCTGGGGAGCAAATCGTAGATGAATGAAGGCATGGACAAATGACGCGCAAACTCCGCTCAAGCGCCTGGTTTGACAACCCGGCTAATATAGACATGACGGCGCTCTACCTGGAGCGCTATTTGAATTTCGGCCTGAGTCTGCAGGAGCTGCGCTCCGGCAGACCCATCATCGGCATCGCGCAAACCGGTAGCGATCTTTCACCTTGCAACCGCCACCACCTCATCCTCGCGGAACGCGTGCGCGAGGGCATTCGTCAGGCCGGCGGCATCCCGATCGAGTTCCCCGTGCACCCGATTCAGGAAACCGGCAAGCGTCCGACTGCGGGACTGGACCGCAATCTGTCATACCTCGGGCTCGTCGAGGTGCTCTACGGTTATCCGCTCGACGGCGTCGTGCTCACCATCGGCTGCGATAAAACTACGCCGGCCTGTTTGATGGCTGCTGCCACCGTCAACATCCCTGCCATCGCGCTGTCCGTCGGACCGATGCTCAATGGCTGGCACAAGGGTGAGCGCACAGGCTCGGGCACAATTGTATGGAAGGCGCGCGAGATGATGAGCCGCGGAGAGATCGATCACGAGGGATTTATCCGTCTCGTCGCCTCCTCGGCCCCCTCCACCGGATACTGCAACACCATGGGGACGGCCACCACCATGAACTCTCTCACTGAAGTGCTCGGCATGTCTCTTCCGGGCTCCGCGGCCATACCGGCTCCGTATCGCGACCGGCAGGAAGTCGCTTATCGGACGGGGCTTCGCGTTGTCGAGATGGTTGAGGAGGACTTGAAGCCCTCCGATATTCTGACGCGCAATGCCTTTCTCAATGCGATCGTCGTGAACTCCGCGATCGGCGGATCGACCAATGCACCCATTCACCTGGCTGCCATCGCGCGGCACATCGGCGCAGAACTCTCGCTCGATGATTGGCAAACGTATGGTCACAAAATTCCGCTGCTCGTCAATCTGCAACCCGCCGGGGAATATCTCGGTGAGGACTATTATCGCGCGGGCGGCGTGCCCGCCGTTGTAGCGCAGCTGATGAAGCAGCGGCTCATTCACGAGAACGAAATGACGGTCAACGGTCGTTCTATCGGCGACAATTGCCGCGATGCCGTGATCGAAGATGAAAAAGTAATCAGGCCGTTTGATCAACCTCTAAAAGAGGAGGCTGGTTTTATCGTCCTTCGCGGCAACCTGTTCGATGCAGCCATCATGAAAACGAGCGTGATCGATCCTGAGTTTCGCAAGCGATACCTGAGCAATCCCGATGACCCCGATGCATTCGAGGGACCCGCCATCGTATTCGATGGTCCCGAGGACTATCACGCGCGCATTGATGATCCGGCACTCGGCATCGATGTGACGACGCTTCTTGTCATGCGCGGCGCAGGTCCAATCGGTTATCCCGGCGCAGCGGAGGTCGTCAATATGCGCGCGCCCGCCTATCTGCTCCGCGAAGGAGTGCACCACTTGCCTTGTCTTGGCGATGGCAGACAATCCGGTACCTCCGGCTCGCCGTCGATTTTAAACGCCTCGCCCGAAGCTGTCGCGGGTGGGGGACTGGGACTTCTGAAGTCCGGAGATCGGATACGTATCGATTTGAAACGGGGTACCGTCGATGTACTGATTTCCGATCTAGAGCTATCCGAGCGCAAGGTCGCGCTCGCGGGCGCCGGCGGTCTACGCTATCCTCCGTCGCAAACCCCCTGGCAGGAAATCCAACGCAGACTCGTCGGCCAGCTCGACACAGGTGCGATCCTGGAGGGTGCAGAGGACTTCCAGCGAATCGCACAAACGCGGGGACTGCCGCGTGACAATCACTGAGATCTTGCAAACTCAGCCGTGAAGATTGCTCGGCTGTGTGCTTCGCTCATGCGAGACCGAGCGTGCGTCGAGTCAAAGCCAGACTCTCGACGGTCGGCAGGCTGGGGAGGTATTCGAGACCGATGCTGGACGAGTAGCCTTTCTCGCGCAGTGTCGACATCACCTGGTTCCAGTCGAGACCGCCGGTGCCGGGCTCATGGCGTCCGTCGGTGTCGGCTACTTGGACATGGCCGACCCATTGCATGCGTGTGCCGAGAGCCGTCCCGAGGTGCTCACCGGTCACCGCCGAGTGATAGACATCGCACAGCAACCTGAGTCCTGGGCTATCCACCGCCTCGACGATGTCGAGTCCTCGCGCGATGCTGTCAACAAACATGGCGGCGCCATTGAGCGTCATATTGACGGGCTCAAGCAACAACATCGTACCGGTCTGTTCAGCCATCGCCGCCGCGGCTTTGAGGACACGCACGGCTTGCGCTTGCTGAAGCGCGATCGGCTCGTCGGCACGCGTGAAGCCCGAGGCGACGATCATTGCTGCACCCCGGAAACGCTGCGCCACCGGAATGGCGGCGCGCACCGCGGCGAGCACCTGTGATTCTTCTCTGGGGTCGACCAGGCTCTTGCGTGGCTCGACGCAAAAGCTGATCAAACGCACCCCGGTTTCGTCGAGCGCCGCTTCGATCGCATCCAGGGGCTTTTCGGGGCGCCATAGGTGCATTTCGACTTCGGTCAGGCCGGCCGCTCGCGCCGCGCGAATGCGCGAGCCGTAGTCCTGATATTCGGTGAACATCCACTCGATGCATGCGGCCAATTTCATCCGTGCATTCCCGTCGCCGGCCATCATGGCAGGGACCGTTGCCGGTTTCCCATTGCGAACTCCACTACATGACGAGCCTGCATCGTGATCGATTCGACTATGCCCTGATCGGCAACTTGCCCGTGCACGATCGCGCGTTGCGCGACTGTATTCACCGTGATGCCGTGCGGTGTCGGCCATCCGCGCATGGCGTGGACGATCCCGCGCATCGACATCAGCGTGACTCCGCACGCCTGCCATCCGGCTGCGGTGACGATGAGGCCTACGGCGCGTCCGTCGAAGTAGGAGCGTTTGTCTTCCCGCAGGTCTTCCAGCAAATCGATTGCATTCTTGACCAGTCCGGAGACTCCGCCGTGGTAGCCCGGCGTCGCGATCACGATGCCGTCCGACGCGCGAACCGCCTCCACAAATGCCGCTTGCTCCGCGGTCCGCTCGCTGCGCTCCGGCGCAAAATGCGGAAGCGCGGCGAGAGCTGCGCCTCCAAAAAGTTGCGTGCGTGCGCCAAGCCGCTCGGCCTCGGCAAGAACCGCCGACACCAAGAGCTCGCCGGACGAGCCTGGCCTGGAAGTGCCCCCGAATCCAACGATCAGCGGTGCGCTCATGTCGCGATCCTCAGTTCATCCGACAAGGTCGGCGGGGATTCATATTAGAATTACCATTCTAAATAGAGTCTGCCACGGCAATTACACGACGTCAAGCAAGCACTGCCGGTGTTCATGCTGCGAGCGCGCGGTAACGAAAGTCGCGAAAGCGCACGGACCCCGTTCCCGCCGCGAACAGTGCGGGCCGCAGGCTCGCCAGGTCATCCATGGTATTGGCGTTGTAACCGGACGTTTCGCTGCGTAGGGCATGCCGCGTCCAGGCAATACCGTCGATACTGTAGTAACAGGTGACGATATGCCGCTCGTTCACGATCCTCATGTGCAGCTTGCGCGCTGCCGGCGCCGGCTCCTGCCAGTAGCTCGGCTTGCCGCCCCGGTAAGTCGTCATTTTGCTGCCGTTATGGCCCATACCCAAGAAAAGGCGGTCATCGAAAAATAGCAGCAGTCCGCCCTCGACGTCGCCGATGAGTTCCATCGAGACGCTTATTTCATATGCCTGGTCACCCACCAGTTGCGTGAGCGGCGAGCAATCATGCGGTCCGGCTCCCTTTCCCGACATCAACAAAGAGCGCTCTTCGATCCGCAACCGCCCTGCTTCATCGGGCGCGGCGTCATAAAGCGTCCATCGTGTTCCCAATGCCAGGCGCGAGAAGTCGTCGGAACGCGCCATACCGTGGGGAGCGGATCGACCGGCACTCGGCCGCGGCAACGGAGCCGACAGGTCGCCGCCCGCCGCATGAGGCCACCCATCCGCGCCCCAAGTCACAGGGTCGAGCAGCGTTTGTCTCCCCAAGGAGCGGTATCCGTTCTCATAGCCGTGGTAAACGAAGTACCAGCGTTCACGCGGCCCTTCGAACAATGTCGCATGTCCTCGCGACCACCAACGCTCTTGAGCGCTGCTCGTACGGACGATCGGATTGTGGGGACAATTTTCCCAGGGGCCGTTCACGGAGCGTGACCGGGCGGCAATCACCATGTGGCCGGTCGGCGGCCCGCTGGTGCCGCCGACGGCGCTGATCAGGTAAAACCAGTCTCCCCTGCGCACCAATTTGGGTCCTTCGAGCGAATAGGCCTCGGTGATCCAATCCTCGGGATATTTCCAACCATCGTAAACCTTGACCGTCGCCCCATCGGTCGAGAGCCCGTCGGCCGACAGACGCACGCGATTGACGCCGGACAGAAACAGATAACGGCGGCCATCCTCGCCGACGACGTGCCCCGGATCGATCAGGCCGCCAATCCCCAAGTCGATCGGTTCGCTCCAGGGACCCGCCATGCTCGCGGCATGGATGACATAGATGTTGGCGAAGCTCTTTAACCCCTTCGACCACGGCGCTTGCATGAAGGGGATATAGACGAAGAAGCGGTTGTCATGCTTGACGAGGTCGACCGCAAACACGGTGCCGAGTGGACGCGCCAGCGCCGGTCCCACCGGCAACCAATTGACGAGATCTCGCGAGTGCCAGATGAGAAGGCCCGGCGATGCGTCGAACGACGAATGCGTCATGTAGTAATCGTCGCCGTCTCTCAACAACGAAGGATCCGGATAGTCTCCCGCCAGAATGGGATTGAGATAGCGCCCGTCAATGAGATCGGCCTTTCGTTGATTTTCGAACCCGACGCCCCACGCAACCTGCGCATCGATCCGCGATTTTGCGGGCGCGGCTGCGGGCACGCCCGCCGAGGCAGCGAGCGCCAACGCCAGAATCTCCCTCCGCGATGTGTTCATCGTTTCATCCTTCCGCTGACCGGCTTCAGCTCACCCGCAGGATCAGGTGTTTGGCGATGCGCCCAAGGTCAGTATCCGAACTTCGAAATCCTTCTCCCGGAGCCGGCGAAATATCTCCGCGGTCGTGTCCGGCACCATATCCCGAAACGCCAACTCCTCCACCGGCATTTCGGCCTCCGAGAAAAACCGTGCTTCCGAGGTTTCGTGACCCAGGTTGAACGGCGGTTCCGATGCGAACTCGGTCCTGAACCCCACAAAGATCTGGTTCATGTGCGGCAGGCTCGCAACCCGGAACAGAATGAAGCCCGACGGCGGAACCCGGATTCCGGTTTCCTCCTCGAGCTCACGCGCCATCGCCTGCTCCAGGCTTTCACCCTCCTCCACGAATCCGGACGGCGGATTCCACAACCCGAACGCCGGCGCAATCGCCCGCCGACACATGAGAATTTTGTCGCCGCAATAAGCGCTGCACCACACCAGAATCTTCGGGCTCTCATAATGGATGGCGCCGCACGCATCGCAGATACGCCGCTCGCGCTGGTCCAACGCGTGCCACTTGAGGCAAAGCGGGCCGCCGCAGTCATAGCAAAACTTTTGTCCGGCGATCTCGCTCACGAGTGCCGCAACTGACGGCGCGCCGTTGCCGGAGCCGCAGGAAGATCGATGAGAAGGAAGGCGAGCGCCATCAAGCCCAGGTCATCCAGCAGCCGGTCCCAGTTCCCTTCCCCGATCGAGTCGGAGTTCGGCGCAAGTCCCAAGTACCGCGCCAGTGATCCGTACACGACGGTGAAGCATGCAGCGGCGGCATGATCAGGGTCGGGATGGCGAATTTCGTGGCGCTTCTCCAGCAGCAACAATTTCAAATCGCGCAGGTCCTTGGAATGAGCTCCGCGTCCGACCCTCGCCACGAGCGGATCGGACATGGCGGCCTGCATGAATGCGCTCAACAAACGCGCATGACGCCGCAAGAAGAAAGCCAGCTCACGCACCACAGTGGGGACGAGCTCGCGCAGCGCAAGATCCTGGGTGCGAATCTGCCCGACCATGGCTGAAAACTCAACCTGGATTTGGGAAATTGCCTGCGCCTGAGCGGCGCGAATCAAATCTTCTTTGCTGTCGAGCCGGCCATAAATCGAACCGATGGAGACGCCGGAGCGACGGCTTACCTCCGTCAGGGTCAATGCCGCCAGACCGCCTTTCTCCAGAATCGCCGTTGCGGCCGCGATCATTCGCTCGAATGAGCGCCGGCTGCGCTCTTGTTGCGGCGCGCGCGCGTGGCTTGCTGTCGACCGGGCTCGCGGCATCGATTCCTCATAGTGCGATCGCGCGGCAGGCAGGCCCGCGCGATCGGCCAAAAAGGGATCAGGTTTGAGAATGGTCACCGCCTCCTCCCTCACACCGCAAACGGGGCTGGTTCGATTCGCCCGAGGCGTCAGAACTTGGCCTGTACCTGCAAGCCCACCAGGCGCTTGTCGTTGGCGTCGTATACATCCCACAGACCACCGGTGGCGAAGGGGGTTGGGTACAGCTGGCGCGGGAAATGCGAGCTACCCAAATTGCGGCCGAATACATACGCCGACCAGTTCTTGGCCGACGACACGCCGAATCGCGCGTTGTAGATGCTGTTGGCAGGCACCTCGTATTGCGGCAGCGCCGATAGGTAGAGCGATTGCGCCGAGCGATACGTGTAGTCCGCTCCGATGACCAACGAGTAGTCGGCTGAGATCGGCAGGCTCTCTTCGGCCGACAGCGTGACCTTCGTCTTCGAGGCATAGTTCAGCTGGCGACCGCCGAGCAACGACCCATCGGTTCCGAGAAAGCCGCCCGGATAGGTCGCAGGATTCAAGATTCCGGACAGATTCACGGTCAGGCCCTGGAATGGGTGTCCGAAAATATCCAGCTCGAGTCCCTTGCTGTCGACGATCGGCACGTTTGCGGCCACACAGATCGGAGTGCCTTGCGGCCCCGGGGTGCAGGCTTGGCCCTGGTAATCCTTCACATGCTCGTAGAACACGTCGGCATCCACGGCGATCCGATTATCCAGGAACGACTGCTTGATGCCGAATTCAAAGGAGGTCGGCAATTCCGGCTGCACGACGTACATTCCGCCCGACCACGGCTGCCCGGGATGCGGATTGGGCGCGAGCGCATCGGAAATCTCCGGCGCCTTGTAGCCTGTCGAGACGGTCGCATACAGCATCGTGTGCGTCGACAAATCCTGTTGCGCGCCGACACGCCACGAGACCTTGTTTGCGGTCGTGCTGAGCGAGTACTTCACATCATCCTCGGTCACCGACGGATCGAATTTGTTCTCCTCCACGCTGCTGCGCGTATAGCGTGCACCGGCAATCAAGCGAGTCGCATCGGTCAGATTGTATGTGAGGTTGCCGAAGACAGCGGCATCGTGCGAAGCAGCGTTCGCGTCGAAATCTGTGTTCGAAGGAAAACCGCCGGTGAAAATAGCGGTAATCGATCCCGGCTCATAGTCGGCAATCTTGTAGTGCTGGAAGAACGCCCCGCCGACCCACTGCAACGGTCCGCCGCCGTTGGACGAGAGCCGCAGTTCTTCGCTGTAAAGCTGGCGATTCTGCGTCTGCAGTTCGTTGGTGCCGCCCGGCAATATCGAATAAATCGGCACGCAATCGTAAAAATGGCAGCCCGACAAATATTTCTCGGTGATCGCCAACGGAATCGACTGGATGTCGCCGCGGCTTGCGGTATCGCCGATTCGGAATGCGCTGATCGAGGTCAGTGTTGCGAAATTCAGGTCGTAATCGACCTGGAACGACAGACCGCGGTCTGTTTGCGTCAGCACATTGTAGTACTGCGTACAGAAATCGAAATTCGAACTCGAGGCGGTCACGCCGCAGGCTGCGAGGGCCTCCCCGAGCTGCGGGAAGGGACCGGTGTCGCGGTACAAGAGCACGGGCGCGCCCGTGGTATTGGACTTGTTGTAGTCCGCGATGACATTGAAGGTCAAGGCGTCCGATGCCTTCAACAGGTAGCGAACCCGAACGCCGTTGTCCGGGTTGTCGCTGCGCATATTCTCGTAGGGATTGTAGAAAACGTTGGAGTTATCGTCGCTGTGCAGCGCGACGCGTAGAGCCGAATCCGCGCTCAACGGCAGATTCAGCACTGCGCGCAATGAGCGCCGATCGTATTGCGATCCCAGATCTCCGGCGCCATATTCGGCACTGACCGTGGCGCTCATGGCCGAAGGATCCGGCGCATTGGTGACGAGCGAAATCACGCCGGCGGATACCGAACTGCCGAACAGCGTGCCTTGCGGGCCCTTGAGTACTTCGACCCGGCTCACATCGAATATGTCGGTGACGTTCGTGTTGCCGAGGACGACGCCATCGAGGACGACGCTCACGGATGCCGTGGTGGTATCGCCGCCGACCGATTCGGTACCGATGCCGCGGATGAACGCGCCGCCGCCGGGCGCAGCGGAAGCGGCGGTAAACTCCAAAGAGGCGCTCATGCGCGACAGATCGCCGATGGTTTGGACGCCTTGGCGCCCCAACTCCTCGCTCGACAGCACCGTGATGGAGACCGGCACACTTTGCACGGTTTCGGCGCGTTTCTCCGCCGTCACGATGATTTCACCCAGGGTGTCTTCCGCGGCCGCGGTTTCCGCAGCATGTAATGCGACGCCTGGCAATGTGGATCCTAGCAACAAACCCGAGCAGTAGACGGCCGACTTGGCATGTTTCATATCGCTCCCCGTTCAAATTGAAGATCGTGACTTGTCGCCGGCCCCAACCGACGACTCTGTTCTATGTCCGTAATTGGAATTCTATAATTGGAATTCCAATTCGGATATAGGATAGACCGATGCATGGGTGGGTTGTCAAGCCGTGAAGCGTTGTATTGTTGCCACCGATAGCGGTCGCCCGCGAAATGTCCGTCGCCCACCTGCTTGAACATATAACCGGGAATCCAGCCGAGCGACGCGTTTGGGCATCAGGCCACCGGCCATGGCCGGGTAAAGCCGAGCAATGAATATACAGAATACAGATACTAATTCGGGGGTCACACGCCGGTCTTCGGGCCAAGCGAGCCGCGAATCATCAGCGCCACAACCGCGCCGGCGATGCCAAGAACGCCCATTCCGATGAAGGCATGCGGGATCCCGCCGCCCAACGCCGCGAAAGCGCCGAACACCAGCGGACTGACAAATTGGCCGGCAAAAAAAGCACACACCCACATGCCGGTGCCGCGGCCGCGGTGCTCGGCGGGCAGGAGCGACGTCAACCAGTAAATCAAGCTGACGACCGTCATGCCGGCGCCGACCTGCTGCAGCCACGCGAATGCAGTCATCTCGATCTCGTTGCTTGCGAACCCGATTCCGAGCATGCCGATGCCGAACAGCGCCAGATATAGGGCAATCAAATGGCGGATCGGCCAGCGACCCGATAGCCAGCCGAACGTCAAGGCGCCGATCGGCACGCCGGTGGCGGCGATAGCGATCAAGACCCCGAGACGCGACGAGGAATGCACGCCGATCGTCTCAAAGGCGAGTCCGCCTTGGACGATGAAAACGTAGTACAGCACGGCCGTAAACAGCGTCACGGCGCAGCAAGCGAGCGCGGTCGGCCAGGGAAAACGGGTGTGCACGGCATTGGCCGTCTCCTCTCCGCGCGCACCGACCTTGACGGTCGGTTCGTACAGGCAAACGAGCATCGCGGCGAACACGGCAAAGGCGACAAAATAAATGAAAAATGATCCGCGCCACGAGTATTCGGTCAGCACCCCGGAAAGAGCGATCACCGAAATCGAGAACACGGGGCCGATGACGCCCTGCACGGTCAGCCACTTGCGGCGCTGGCGCGGCGTGAAATAGTCGCCGATCAGGGTGTTCGTCACCGTCAAGATGACGGCTTCCGTCAGTCCGATTCCGAAGCGCGAAGCGAAGATCGCCTGGAGACTGTCGAGAACGAGCGGAGCAATGCCGAGGAAGCCGTACACCAAGGTTGCGACCAGCAGCATTTTGCGCCGGCCGAAACGGTCCGCCGCCCAGCCCACAAGAGGGGAACAGAGCGCGATCATCATGCCGGGTGCGGTCACCATCAAGGGCACCAAAGTATCCGCATGCGGATCGCCGGCGAAATGGTGCACGATGCTCGGAACGGCCGGCGCGAGGGACACGATGGCCAGGATCGGAAAGAAAGCGGCAACCGAAATGGTGAAGCCCTGCGCAGCGCCGGCGCGGATCGGAGCGCCCGATGCCCTCGGCGCCCCGGCAGACGCGAGGCCGGAACTATTCATGGCGCGAGGCATGGCGGAAGTAAGATCGGCTCACGTGGCTATCTCCGCGAAGGTGTCTTTGAGTTGGCGATGCACGGACGCGCCGCGGGGCGCGGGATCGAAGGATAGAACTGAATGCAGAGGATTTGCAGCAAGGTCACACCGATCGCGGGCACGTAGTAAAGCCCGCGAATCATGTGAGCGACGCCGGTAGTGACTTGCGTAGGCGCGTAATGCGCGTACGCGAGCCCATAGGCGATGACGGCGCTGCCGAGTGCCGTGCCGACTTTGAGCGCAAAACTGATGCCGGCCGACAACAGCCCCTCGTCGCGAATACCGAACATGTGCTCGTGATAGTCGACGGTTTCTGCGGCCATCGCGAATATCGCCGTCATCGTGAGGCCGAGGCAGGTTTGCGCGGCCAAGTACAGAGCAAGAAAAGCCTGAGGACGCTGCTCGAGCAGCGGCAGGAAGGTTGTCATCGCAATCGAGGCGGCAAGCGCCAGCGTTACGGCCCTGCGCATCCCAAGCCGGCGCAGGTAGGGAGGCGCAATCACGGATCCCAATAACAACGTTCCCGAGACGGCGGGCAACAACACCGAGATCATCCATGGTTTATGCAAGACATTGATCGCGAAGTACGCCGTCACGGACAGCAACGCCCCGAAGCGGACGAAATTGAGAAAGGTAAACACGGAGACAACCACCCAAGCCCGGTTGCGCAGCATGGCATGGATGTCGCGCCAAACCCCTTTTGGACGGCCCGCCTCCACGTGGGGGACGGTCTCGCGGCAATTTACGAACAGATTGAGCATGATGGCCGTGAAGATCCCGGCGGCGATGAGCGCGACCGACAAGAAACCCGCCTTGCGGTCGCCCCTGCCCAGCCAATCGACCAGCGGGATCAAGCCCGCCGTCGCCAAAATTACCGAGAGTGAGGTACCGGCGGAGCGTAGCCCGCTCAGCTGAAAGCGCTCGCGCGGACGCTCCGTGATCATCGGCATCAGGGCATTGTAGGGAATCGTGATCAACGAAAACGCCAGCCCAAATATCCCGAAAGTGGCAACTGCCCAGGCGAGCCGGGCGCCCACGTTCCAAGGCGGCGCCCAGAACGTGAGCACGAACAGCACGGCAACAGGGGCCGTTGCGAACAAGAAGTATGGCCGAGCACGCCCCCAACGGCTTCGGGTACGGTCGACCAAGAGGCCGACGAAGGTGTCGAATCCCGCATCGAGTATCCGTGCACAAAAAAACAACGTGCCCACGGCGGCCACCGGCAACATCGCCACGTCCGTGTAGAACACGAGCAGGAATGCCGCCACGATGTTCCACAACAGTCCCTGTCCAAAGTCCCCGAACCCGAAGGCAAGCTTGGTTCGAAGCGGAAGTTCAGGCGTCCGTTCCGCTAAAGTCCCGACATTTGTCGCTGGGATGAGGCTGGCTACCATCGAGGCGCTCGACCGGCGCTAAAACATCGGATGCGGGTTGGCGGACTTCTCCGGCACGAGTTGAATGACATCCCAGTGCTCGACGATTTTCCCGTCCGCCAAGCGGTACATGTCCACCACCGCGGCGCCATGGCCGGGTGGCGTGGGCGAGGTCACCCGCACGTGAATCGCGGCTAACTCGCCATCGACCAGGATCCGCTCGATGGCGAAGCTGTGATCAGCCCGACCGAACAGGGGTACGAGCGCGGCGACCGCCGCGTCGCGACCATCGGCGATTCCCGGATTATGTTGGATGTAGTTCGGCGTCACGTAGGTCAGGAATGCCTCCTCGACCTTCTTCTGCCGATAAAACAAATCGGCAAAGCGCGTGACGATGGTTCGGTTATCGTCCACTGGAACCGCGCCTCTGACCGACAAAGACAGCAGAATCGGCAGCAAGCCGATCAAACCGAGACGACTCGTCAGCCGGGCGTGATTCACGACGTTCATTCTCCAAGGTTGACTTCGGCGAGTTGAATGCGATGTTCGAACGATGGATCGAGACTGTGGATTCCGACTCGAATGCGATGTTCACCCGCGCTGATCTTCCAACCACCTGTGCGCCATCGGGCGAAGGCGCGTTCGCCCAGATCGAGACTCACGAATTGCGCCGCGCCGGCGTCGATGTGCACCGACGCATATGCCTGCAAACGCGCGGCCTCATCCGTCGGCCCCTGCACATACACCTGGACGACGATTTTGCCGGCGCGCGCCGAGCGATTGCGCACCATCGACTCGACGTGCGCGGACGCCGCGGAGCCTGAAACCACCCGAGAGGATTCGATGACGATATCCGCGAAGCCGAGGCCGGCACCCAGCGCAAAGCGCGGCACTTTGCCCGCCCGTGCCATCCCGAGATACCCGGGATAACTGCCCTCCGAATACGCGACATCGCCCTTCGCATCCGGACGCGTCGAGAGCACCGGATAATCCGCGTCGTCGCGGGCGATGCTCACCGGCAAACGCCCGCCGGGCTCGCGGTCGCCCGGCAGCACGGCTGCGAGCGCTTCGGCAAACCTCTCGCCCGGATACCAACACAGCACGAGTGCGGCGACCTTGCGCTCCCACGATAAATCCAGCGCGTGGCCGACATTGACGAACGCCACGCAGTGCGGGTTGACCGAAGTGATGGCATCGATCAAGGCGAGTTGTTCCGCCGGCAGGCTGGTCGAATCCCGATCCTTGCTCTCGACCCCGGAATCCGCGGTCTCGCCGACCATGAGCACCACCGCGTCGGCCTCCCGCGCGACCGCCACCGCGCGCTCGATCATCGCCTGCGGAGTCGAGGGCGCGCGGATGCCGTACCACATGCCCTGGGCGCGCGCCGGCCGATAGCGCATTTCGACGCTCACCAACACGCGGCGGCCGGCTTGGAGAGCCGCCACGGTCGAGTCCGCGTCGCCGGATTTCAGGGTGCCCATGATGTCCGACGGTTTGATCTCGCGTTCTCGCGCGAAATGTTCGACCCCGTCCACGCAGAGGCGCATCGAGCCGGTGCCCCCGACATAGAGCCGGTAGTCGCCATCGACCTCGGGTGTATACCAGCCGCTGGCTCGGATCATGCCGGGCTTGTCGAGCGCGCCGATGCCGGGCATCTCGGTAAACCACGTGAGCGAATTGGTGTCGCGCGTCTCCGCGAACACCGGCGCGTCGCCGGCAGAGTGGCCGACGAAGAATTCGACCGTCATACCTCGCGTGCAGCCATCGCCTAGCGCACGAGCCGGAACGACCGGCATGCCCGGCAAGCGCGGCGAGGGATCGACACCGGGCTCGAACAGAATTTCCGCTTGACCCGCATATCGCGCACGAATCGCGTCGACCGGCTTCAGCGCGTCGCTGCGCAAGCCTATCTTTGCAAACGTGCCCCCTTGGAAACACGGCGCGGCGGCGTTCGGGCCGATGATGGCGATCCGCTTGGCTCGCCCGGGTATCAACGGCAACAGGCCGTCATTCTTCAGCATGACGAATCCGGCGGCGGCCGATTCGATCAATGTGTCGGCCACCCAGTTTGCATCCAAAGCTCGCGGAGGTTTCGGCAGCCGATCGATCTGGCGCACGCCCGCGGCAACGCGCTCCGCGGCGTCTTGCAGGCGCTCCGGCGTTACGGCGCCCTCCGCAACTGCAGCGGCAAACTTGCTGCCGAGCACCCGGTTGGGCCCGGGCATGTCGAGATCGAGACCAGCCGTCGCGCAGGCAAGCGTGTCGTGCGCGCCAAACCAGTCGGAGATCGTGAATCCAGTGTACTTCCAGAGGCGCTTCACCACGCCGTCGAGCAATTCGCGGCTTTCCGAACAGTACGGACCATTCAACCGGTTGTAGGCGGCCATGACACCGACGCAACCCGGCTGCGCAGCGGCCATTTCGAAGGGGCGCAGGTAGATCTCGTGCAGCGGCGCCTCGTCGATGACGGCGTTCATCGTATCGCGCGCGGTTTCACTGTCGTTGCAGACCAAGTGCTTTGCGATACAGCCCACGCCTTGGGAAGCAACTCCTGCAATCCATGCAACACCGAGCGTTCCCGACAAGACCGGGTCTTCCGAGTACATTTCAAAGGCGCGCCCGACCAGCGGACTTCGCGGCAGATTGAGATTGGGGGCGAGCAGCGCATCCACCCCCAAACGCCTGGCTTCATCGCCGACGGTCTGCCCTACCCTGCGCACCAGGTCGGCATCCCAGGACGCGCCGAGCGAATGGCCGCACGGAGTGAGCACGGAAACATCCCGCTCGTCGACCCGGCCG
>Ga0181537_10001874_pt1 | contig 18939 bp, 17 predicted proteins | sample PEATcosm2014_Bin_39_FD_119765 | JGI IMG/M metagenome (GOLD analysis project Ga0181537, IMG submission 119765) | Peatland microbial communities from MTU Mesocosm Facility, Houghton, MI, USA - PEATcosm2014_Bin23_10_metaG | ecosystem: Environmental > Terrestrial > Soil > Wetlands > Peat | place... | reverse complement strand
CGCGTCAACATGGACCACCGGGTCAAGCCCGGTGGTGACGAGTATTTGGTTGTTGGCAAAGCTCGGACGCTCACGCGCCGCGAGAACGAAATCATTTTGCTCTCCCCCACCGGGGTCAGGGAATGCGTGCTATTCTTTTCCCGGAAGCAATCTCCCATGACCTCGCCCAAGAACCCGCCCCAGACCCCATCCAAGAAAAAATCCCCTGAGACCCTGCGCAGCTATCGCTGGCTCGGGCCCGACAATCTGCGCGCCTTCGGCCACCGCTCGCGCCTGCAGCAAATGGGCTATGACCGCGCCGACTGGGCCGGCAAGCCGGTGATCGGCATCGTCAACACCTGGAGCGACATCAACGCCTGCCACGGCCATCTGCGGGCGCGGGCGGAGGATGTGAAGCGCGGCGTCTGGGAGGCCGGCGGCTTTCCCGTCGAGCTGCCGGCGATGTCGCTGGCCGAGCCCTTCGTCAAACCCTCGACCATGCTTTACCGCAATTTCCTCGCGATGGAATGCGAGGAAATCCTGCGCAGTCATCCGATCGACGGCGCGATCCTCATGGGCGGCTGCGACAAGACCACGCCCGGTTTGATCATGGGCCCGATCTCCATGGGGGTACCGGCGATCTATGTGCCGGCGGGGCCGATGCTGCGCGGCAACTGGCGTGGCGGAACGCTCGGCTCCGGCTCCGACGTCTGGAAATACTGGGACGAGAAACGCGCCGGCCACATCGGCGAGAGCGAATGGAACGAGATCGAGGGCGGCATCGCCCGCTCGTTCGGCACCTGCATGGTGATGGGCACGGCGGCCACGATGATGGCGATCGCCGAAGCGCTGGGACTCACCCTCCCCGGCGCGTCGTCGATCCCCGCAGTCGATGCGAATCATCCGCGCATGTGCGCTGCCGCCGGCCGCCGCATCGTCGATATGGTGTGGGAGGACCTGACTCCGGAAAAGATTCTCACTGCCGCAGCCTTCGACAATGCCATCCGCGTGCATATGGCGCTCGGCGGCTCGACCAACGCCATCATCCACGTCATCGCCATGGCGCGCCGCGCCGGCATTCCTCTCGACATGGCTCGCTTCGACGCGATTTCGCGACAAGTGCCGGTGATCGCCAACATCACGCCGTCGGGCAAATACCTGATGGAAGATTTCTTCTATGCCGGCGGCTTGCGCGCGCTGATGGCCGAGATGGCGGGGTTGCTCGATCTCTCCTGCCTCACCGTCACCGGCCGCACGCTTGGCGATAACATCGCCGGGGCCAAAGTGTATCTGCCCGACGTGATCCATCCATTGTCGGCGCCGCTTTACGCCGAGGGCGCGACCGCGGTGCTCACCGGCAATCTCGCGCCGCGCGGCTGCGTGATGAAGCCCGCCGCCGCCGACAAGCGTTTCCTCAAGCATCGCGGCAAGGTGATCGCGTTCGAGAATTACGAGCACATGGCGCGCGAGCTCGAACGCGACGATCTCGACGTTACGCCCGATCATGTGTTGGTACTGAAAAACGCCGGCCCCAAAGGCGGCCCCGGTATGCCGGAATGGGGCCAGCTGCCGATCCCGAAAAAGCTCCTCAAATCAGGCGTGCGCGATATGGTGCGCATCTCCGACGCGCGCATGAGCGGCACGAGCTACGGCGCCTGCATCTTGCACGTGGCGCCGGAGAGCTTCGTCGGCGGCCCGCTCGCTTTGGTGCAGACCGGCGACGAGATCGAGATCGACGTCGCCGCGCGCCGTATCCACCTGCATGTCGGCGACGAGGAGCTCAAGCGGCGGCTTGCGGCCTGGAAGGCGCCGCCGCCGCGTTACGCGCGCGGCTATGGCGCCATGTATTCGGCCCATATCGGCCAAGCCGATGAAGGCTGCGATTTCGATTTCCTCGAAGGCACGGCGCGCATTCCCGAGCCGGAGATTCATTAGGCTTATTCAGTCAGAAGGATGAGACAACGAATGACAGGCACGGCAATCGTCACCGGAGCATCGGGCGGCATCGGCCGCGGCATCGCCGAACGTCTGGCGAAGGAAGGCTTTCCCGTCGTCGTGCATTATGCCGGCAACGCGGGGAAGGCAGACGAAGCGGTCAAGGCCATCGAAACGGCCGGCGGCAAGGCGATTGCGGTCGGCGCCGACATCGCGAAGGCAGCCGACGTCAAGCAGCTTTTCGCCAAGACGAAATCCACGTTCGGCGACATTACTGTTGTCGTCAACAGCGCCGGCATCATGCTGCTCGCCCCGATCGCGAAGGGCGACGTCGACAGTTTCGACAAGGTTATCGCCACCAATCTCCGCGGCAGCTATCTGGTCATGAGCGAAGCGGCCAATCACGTCGTCGACGGCGGCCGTATCATCACCCTCTCAACTAGCGTGCTGGGGAAGAATTTCCCGGGCTACGGCGCTTACATCGCCTCGAAAGCGGGCGTCGAAGGCCTCACGCGCGTTCTCGCGAATGAGCTTGGACCGCGCAAAATCACCGTCAATGCGGTGGCGCCCGGGCCGGTCGCGACCGAGCTGTTCTTGAAGGGCAAGAGCGAGGAGCTAATCGCGAATATCGCCAAGATGGCTCCGCTCGCGCGGCTCGGCGAAGTCGACGACATCGTCGGCATCGTGTCGTTTCTCGCCGGACCGCAAGGCGGCTGGGTCAACGGACAGGTCATCCGCGTCAACGGCGGCTATACTTGAGTGGAACTAGCCCGCGGGCAGGATCACCGCGCGGCATTCGCCGAAGCCGATGCGCGGATAGCCGGCCTTTTCGGCAAAGCCGCGGAAGATGATCTCGTCGCCGTCTTCGATGAAAGCGCGCTGCTCGCCGCCCGGCAGCACGATCGGTTCGCGGCCGCGGGCGGTGAGTTCGAGCAGCGAGCCGAGGCTCGTCTTGTCCGGGCCGGAGACGGTGCCCGAGCCAATGAGATCGCCGGTCACGAGGTTGCAGCCGTTGCTGGTATGATGCGCGACCATCTGCGCGACGGTCCAATAGGTGTCGGTGAAGGACGTGCGTGTCAGGCGCAGCGGCGCCGTGCCGGCGCGCCGCATCGTCTCGCTGGCCACATAGGCTTCGAGCGTGATGGCGATGCCGCCCTGCGCGCGGTCGGCGGCATCGTCGAGATAAGGCAAAGGCGCCGGGTCGTCCTGTGGCCGCGAGAATGCCGGCGCGCGGAACGGCGCCAAAGCTTCCTGCGTCACCACCCAGGGCGACACGGTGGTGGCGAAATTCTTGCCGAGGAACGGGCCGAGCGGCTGGTACTCCCAGCCCTGCACGTCGCGCGCCGACCAGTCGTTGAGGAGACAGAAGCCGAAGATATGCTCCGCTGCCGCACCGATCGGCACCGTCGTCCCCAGTTCGGACGGCGCGCCGATATAAAATCCGAGCTCCAGCTCGAAATCGAGATTGCGCGAGGGCCCGTAGCTCGGCGCGGTATCGTCCGCGCGCTTGCGCTGGCCTTGTGGCCTTTTGACCGGCGTGCCGCTGACGCGCACCGACGAGGCGCGGCCGTGATAGGCGACCGGCACGTATTTGTAGTTCGGCATCAGCGGATTGTCCGGCCGCAGCATACGTCCGACGTTGCTGGCGTGAAACACCGAGGCGTAGAAATCGGTGAAGTCGCCGATGGCAACCGGCAGTCTGATCTCCGCTCGCGCCATTGGCGTCAAATGCTGGCGAAGGCCCTGATCGCCGTGCTCAATGCTCAGTGCACGCGACAGCGCCAGCCGCAGCGCCGAGGCAGCCTCTGGTCCAAGCGACATAAGGTGATTGAGATACGGAACGGCACAACTTTCTGCTGCCTCGGCGGCCGGACCAGCGAAGGCGGATGCCGACGCCGCGACGTCGAGGATATGGTCGCCAATCGCTACGCCGACACGTGGCGGGAATTCGGCCGCCGGGCGAAATACGCCGAACGGCAAATTCTGGATGGGAAACTCGCAGTCCGGCGCATTGGCGCTGTCGATGAAGCTTTTTCGCGCCGGATCGTGCGTTTCGTTGAGCATTATGGTCATGGAGCCGGCAATGAGGGACTCGAGAAGGATTGATTTAGGTTGGCGTGACGCCGCCGTGCAGATGCAGATCGCGCCGGCGCTTGATGTCGCCGAGCCGCCGCTCGGCTTCGGCCTCAATGGCGCCGGCCAGCTCCACGTGATGCGCCATCAGCTTGCGGAAATCCGCCAGATCGAGCACCAGCAAAGTCGATTGCCTGGTCGTCGATACGTTGGCGGTGCGGACCTGGTCGCCGAGCAAAGCAAGCTCGCCGAAGAACGTGCCCTCGCCGAGAAGAACCGGCGTCGGCGCGACATCGACCTGCACCTCGCCGGCGGCGATGAAGTACATGCAGTCGCCGATCTTGCCGCGGCGGATGATGGCTGTTCGCGGGGGCAATTCTATGCGTCGCAGCATTTGCGTGATTTCGGTGATCGCCGAAGGATCGAGCGTCCGGAAGAACGGCACCTTGCTGACGACGTCCCAGGTCTGGATGAAATTGCGCCGCCGGCTTTCGGCGGCAAAGCCGGTGGCCAAAATGCCGGTCCACAAACCGAATGTGGCGATGCCGCAAATCATCACCGTGGCGCCGAGCAGATGGCCGAGATGCGTCAGCGGCACCTCGTCGCCGTAACCGGTCGTGGTCAGCGTCACCACCGCCCACCACAGACTCGCCGGCAGCGTGCCGAATGCCGTCGGCTGGCCCTCGCGCTCGATCACATGCATGGCGGCGGAAGCAAGGAACAGCACGATGAGAAACAGCACCAGCACGCTGGCGAGCGGCTTCGCCTCGAGCACGAAGACGCGGCCGAGCTGAGCGAAACCGGGCGAATTCTGCGCGAGCTTGAGCACCCAGAGGCTGGCCAACAGCCAGGCGGTTTCCGGCGCCGCGCCGCAAGCAAGCGCGATCGGCACCGGGAATACGCCGAGGAGATCGACCACGCCCGCCGGGGAAAGAAGATAGTGCCGCGCCCCGCGGGCACGCCATGCCGCGCTCAGGCGCACCGCGCAGTCGATGGCGAAATAGCAGAGGCAGCACCACAGACCGACCTGCAGCCAGAGGCCACCGGCGTCGCGCGCCTCCGGCACGGTCAGTACCGTCATGGCGACGAGACCGGCGGCAAGAATCGCATTGCGTACCAGCGACGACGCGACGAAATGGCGCAGCGTTGCGCTATACTGTGTCAGATTGGAGGGTGCGCCTTTCGACATCACGCGCTTACTGGCCACCGACCGGGCTGCAATCCGTGCGCCCTTTCCGGGGGACAAATTACGCTGTCGAAGCTCGCATCACCAGTCGAAATTTGCGCGGCGGCTGCCCAAGGAAGGCGCGGAGGCAATCATGCATTGGACTGAGTTCTTCACCAGCGGTGCGTCTTTGTTCATCGTGGCGACCGCCTCGACTAAGACGATGGTGCCGCTGCGCATCCTTGCCATCATCGCAAATTGCTTTCTGATCACCGTCTTCGCGGTCTCTCACAGTTGGGTCCCGATGGCGATGCAGGCCGTGGCGCTGCCGCTCAACGCTTTCCGCCTTTATCAGATGCTGGTGCTGATCCGTAACGTGCGCGAAGCGATCCGCGGCAAGCCGTCGCTCGAATGGCTCAAGCCGTTCATGGCGGAACGTCATTTCCACAAAGGCGATTTGTTGTTCGCCAAGGGCGAAGCCGCCCACGAGATGTTCTACACCATGACCGGACGCTATGTGCTCATGGAACTCGGCATCGAAATCGCTCCCAATCAGGTAGTCGGAGAGCTGGCGATGCTGGCGCCTGACAACCGACGCACGGCGACGCTCGAATGCATCGAGGATGGCGTCGTGCTCTCCATCACCTACGAGCAGGTCGAGCAACTTTATTACCAGAACCCGACTTTTGGCTTTTACTTCCTGCGGCTGGCGACGGCGCGGCTGTTCGAGAATGTCGGCAAGCTAGAAAGCGAATTGACGCGACAGCGCATCGCCCAAGGCCAGGGGTGAGCAAATCGCTGATTTATTTGGCTTCTCCACCGGAACTTTCTGTGCGATTTGCGGCCGAAGTGTAGGAACTTCAAACCCACGGCACTAGGATGCTGACAATAACGAATCGCGCGGCACGCGCATCCGGAACGCCATGACAGGGAAGCGAATCTCACGCATCGAGCTGGCGGGCTATCTGCTCTCTCCCCCGCTGTTCGTGATGATCGTTCTGATGGTGGCCGAGGCGATGCTCGCGGCGGCGACCACCTGGCTCGTCATCAGCGCCGGCCGCAAGGTCGCGGTCGGCGAATTTTTGATCAACGATTTGGTCTGGATCCTGATCGCGCAATCCGCCTCTTACGTCGCCGGCGTCATCAGCTGGATCTTCGCCGAGCGCGCCGGCTATCGCGGCTTCGGCAAGTTCATGCTGCGCTTCGCGCGGGAGAACCGCGGCAAGGTCAAGCTATTCGGCGACAAGACGGCGCGCGAGCAGGTCGAGCCGTTTCTCACCGGCGAGACTTTTCAGTGCTTTTTCAATCTCATGTACGAGCTCGAATTCACCCTCAAACTCCTGCTCGGGCTGGTCTTCAATGCTCTTGTGCTGGGCGCCGAGATCGATCTGAGCCTGCCGTTCGCCTATGTCGGCGCCTTCGCCGCGCTATTGCTGATGCAGTGGGTGCTGCAGAAGCCGATCACGCGGACCTATCTGGAAAACCAGCGCATGAACAATCGGGTCACTGCGCAGGGCTATACCGCATGGGACAATATCTTCAGCGGCAATCGCTACAACCTGCGGCTCTGGCTCGTCGGGTTCAAAGGCCGCTTGCGCGAGGCGCTGGTCGCCCAGATCCGCGCCATCGTGGCACGCGAAGGCATGAGCGCGATGAGCGGCATCGTCAGCCTCGCCATCGTCTTCGCCACCATCACCGTCGTCGCCGTGCACGATCGCGGCAACATCGTCGCGCTGGTGGCGCTGGCGACGACTTTGCCGCGGCAGATCGAGATGACTTACGAGCTGCATCTACTCGCTTCGGGATGGAACGATTTCATTTCCGTTTGGACGCGTTTCGGTGGCGTGGCCGCCAACATGCTGCCACAGCCGGACCCGGCGTTCGACGACCGCATCAAGTTCGACCGCTTGGTGTTGCGCGAGGGCGAGGACGCCAACGTCGTCTCCTCGCTTAACGACGCGCTGCGCATCGTGCAGGCGCGGCCGACCGGGCGCGTCAATATCCGCGGCGGCAACGGCGCCGGCAAATCCTCGCTGCTGGCGAGCCTGAAGACCGAAATGCGCCGTCGCGCCTTCTACTGGCCGCCGTCGGACCGGCTGGCGTTCAAGTTCACCGGCGGCGTCGTGCCCGTTGACGTTGAAGGCGACGAAGACGACGAGGTGATCGTGGTCGCCGAATCGATGGACAAGAAGCTCGGTTTCTCCACCGGCGAGCGGCAGCTCAAGTCGCTCGAGGAGATCGTCAACGCGACCGATGCGCAGGTTTATCTGCTCGACGAATGGGACGCTAATCTCGATGCGGCCAACAAGGCCAAGGCCGACGCGCTGGTCGACGCGCTCGCGGCTCGCGCCCGCGTGGTCGAAATTTCCCACCGCGACCGCACGGCGTAATTGCGCCGGTGCGCGAGCGCGCTTACATCGCCACGATCGGCCGCGCTTCGAGCACCGGTGCGCGCGGGGCAACGCCTGAGAACGCCGAACCCTCGTTGAACCACGAAGCCGGCGCCGGGTGGCCCCACAAGGTCTGCCGCCGCGGATCGGTCAGCGACCACCGGATCGGCGCGTGGTCGGGATCGACGGTCAGATAGTCGGAGGTGAACAACTCCACCCGGTGCCCGTCGGGATCGCGTACATAGAGGAAGAAAGCGTTGGAAATGCCATGTCGGCCAGGCCCGCGTTCCATGTTGTCGAGATAGCCACAGGTCGCCATCACGTCACAGACATGGATGATGTCGAGCACGCTTGCGGTCCATAGCCCGAAATGATGCAGCCGCGGCCCCACGCCGTTGGTGAAAGCGATGTCGTGCACGTTGCCCTTGCGGTGCATCCACACCGCCCAGAGCTTGCCGTCGTCGCCGTCGGTCTCGGTGTATTCGGTAAGGCGGAAGCCGAGCTCGTGATAGAAGTCGTAGCTCGCCTGCACGTCGGGCGTGAAGCAGTTGAGATGATCGATGCGCTGGATGCGCGCGCCTTGGTGCGCGCTGTATCGTTGCAGCATGGAATCAACGCGGTCCATCTGCGCGTAGAGGTCGAGCGGCATGCCCAGCATATCGGCGGTGCGCAACGTGCGTCCTTGATAGGGCAAATCCGGGAACGACGTCGGCAGATTGCGGCGGCCGAACCAGAAAGCGGCGCGATCGAGGTCCTCTTCGCTCGCGAGCTTATAACCTAGCGCGCGCACATCGGGCTCACGCGAACGCCGCAGCACGATGGAATGATGGTTGCGTTCCTCGATGCCGCGCAGATAAAGCGCGTCCTTGGTTTCGTCGCTGGGCAGAAGCCCGAGGCAATCGACGTAAAAGGCGCGCGCCCGGCCGAGATCGCGCACGCCAAGTTCGACATGGCTCGCGCGCACGATATTGAAAGGCGGATCGAAGACCGGGTCGCGGATCGGCATGGTCGGCTGCCGTTGACGGTTGCTGCGCCGACTTCTAACACATCGCGCGGGTGGCGGAAGCCCGCGACGGCGGAGTGAAAGCGAGATGCGCCTTGCCAGCTATAATTTGCGCGGCCGGCCGAGCTTTGGCGCGGTGGTCGACGAGGGCATCGTCGATCTGCGCGCCCGCGGCCGCTTTTCCACCTTGCTCGACGTCTTTCGCGCGCAGGCGCTCGGCCAGATGCGCGCCGCCATCGAAGGCGTGAGGGCCGAAGTGCCGCTCGCCGAAGTCGAGCTTCTCCCACCGCTTGCCGCGCCGGAGAAGATCCTCTGCATCGGCATCAATTACGGCGACCGCACCAGGGGCTACGACATGGCCGAGCGGCCGCAATATCCGAGCATGTTCTATCGCGCGCCGAAGTCGCTTGTTGGGCACGGACAAGATCTCATCCGGCCGAAGGTGTCCGAGCAGCTTGATTATGAGGGTGAGATCGCCATGGTGATCGCCCGCGAATGCAGGCACGTCGCGAAGGAAGATGCGTTGGCGGTGATTGCGGGGCTGACGCTCTGCAACGAGGGCACGATCCGTGATTGGATCCGCCATGGCAAATTCAACGTCACCCAGGGCAAGAATTTCGACGCGACCGGCAGCATTGGCCCGTGGATCGAAACAGATGTCGATCTGAAAAAGCCGCTGCACCTCGTTGTGCGCAAGAATGGCGAGGTCACGCAGGACGACACAACAGCGAACATGATCTTCCCCTTCGGCGATTTGATCGCCTATATCACCACCTTCATGACGCTCAAGCCGGGCGATATCATTTCCACCGGCACGCCGGTGAAGCAGGAACCGAAAAGCGATCAACCGGTGTGGCTCAAACCCGGCGACACCGTCGAAGTCGAATGCCCCGACATCGGCGTGTTGCGCAATACCGTGGCGGACGAAGCGTGAGCACCATCCTACGCGCGGCATGCGTCATCGGCTGGCCGGTCGAGCATTCGCGCTCGCCGCTCATCCACAATTATTGGCTCAAGCATTACGGCATCGCCGGCGGTTACCGGCGCGAGCTGGTGCCGAAAGAAGAATTCGCAGCCTTCGTCGGATCGCTCGTCGCACGCGGCTATGTCGGCGCCAACGTCACCCTGCCGCATAAGGAAGCCGCGCTGACGCTGTCGCAGCCAGACGAACGCGCGCGCGCGGTCGGCGCGGCCAATACGCTGTGGCTTGACGGCGACGTACTGCGTTCGACCAATACCGACGTAGAGGGTTTTTTGGACAACCTCGATGCTTGCGCACCGGCCTGGGATCGCAATTTGGGCAAAGCCGTATTGCTCGGCTCGGGCGGCGCGGCGCGGGCAGCGATCTACGGGCTCCTCAGCCGCGGCGCGCGACAGATCGTCGTGGTCAACCGCACGCTTTCCCGCGCCGAGGCTTTGCGCGAAGCGTTCGGTCCGCACGTGCAAGCGGTGTCGTGGGAAGAACGCAACGCCGTGCTTGCCGACGCGTCGCTCCTGGTCAACACCACGACGCTTGGCATGCAAGGCCAGCCGCGTCTCGCGATCGATGTGGCGCGCCTGCCGCCGGAGGCAGTCGTCGCCGATCTGATCTACGCGCCGGCGGTGACGCCGCTGATCGCTGCCGCCACGGGCCGCGGGCTACGCACGGCCGATGGACTCGGCATGCTGCTGCATCAAGCCGTTCGGGGCTTTGCGCTGTGGTTTGGGACAACACCCAACGTGAATCCTGAACTGCGGGCGCTGGTCGAAGCCAATCTCGGCGCCGGCAGCGCGTAATCGGATAACGCAGTTGTGTTGATAACGACGCAGTCACGGTCACCGGTCTCGGGTACGCTGCCGTCTTGGGCGACGTGCAACTGCGAGTGACGGCAATGATCAGACTTCGGACGATTTGCGCGGCCATCTTCGCCGTTTCGGCAACCGTATCGATGGCGGCGGCACAGCAGCCGCAGACCGCACGCGTACGCGGCACGATTGAGAGTGTCGAAGGTCAGGTCGTGAACGTGAAAGGGCGCGACGGCGCGCTGATGACCGTCAAGCTCGCCGACGGCGCGCCGGTGCGGACCGTCGTGCGGAAATCGCTCGCCGACGTGAAGGTGGACACCTTTGTCGGCATCACAGCCATGCCGCAGCCGGACGGCACGCAAAAAGCCGTGGAGATTCACATTTTCCCGGAGGCCCTACGCGGCAGCGGCGAAGGGCATCGGCCGTGGGACCTGATGCCGAACAGCACCATGACCAATGCCAATGTCGATAGCGCGGTCGCCAGCGTCGACGGGCAGGAGCTGGTGCTGAAATACAAAGACGGCGAAAAAAAATTCATCGTGCCGGCAAATGTCGAGGTCGTCATGTTCGAGCCGGCGAGCGCGGCCGACCTCAAGCCGGGCGAAAAGGTCTTTGTCGCCGCGGCGAAAAAGCTTCCCGGCGGCACGCTCGAAGCGCCGAACATCACGGTCGGCCGCGACGGCGTTAATCCGCCCATGTGAGGCCGCGGGCGGGTTCCGGCGCGCGCGAATGGCACGGCCTTTGCTCGGAAGAAACCGCCGGCGCTTAAGGCCGGGCAGCAGGCGAGCCGCAGGAGGTCGTCCATGACCAGAGCCGAACTCACAGAGAAAATGCTCGGCATCAAGCGCGAGAAAGGATGGAGCTGGAAGCAAATCTGTAGCGAGATCGGCGGCATGTCGCCGCTCCTGATTACTGGCGCGGTACTCGGGCAGATGAAGCTCACCAAGCCGCAGGCGGCGAAAGCCTCCGAGCTGTTCGGCCTGAGCAAGAGCGAGCAGGCGCTCCTCAACGAGGTGCCGCATCGCGGCACGTCGATGCCGCCGACAGATCCGCTGATCTACCGCTTCTACGAGCTGGTCATGGTCAACGGCCCGGCACTCAAAGCGCTGATCGAAGAGGAATTCGGCGACGGCATCATGTCGGCGATCGACTTCGACTTGCTGATGGAGCGCCAAGCCGACCCCAAAGGCGACCGCGTCAAGCTCACGATGACCGGAAAATTCCTGCCCTACAAATATTACGGCGCCACCGGCAATGCCCAAGCATACGGATACAAGGAAGAATGATCGCCAGCTCTAAGCGCCGGCGATTACGCTCCTATCGATCTTGTCGATGCTGGTAATTCCGGTCAGCGCCATGCTCACGCTCAGCTCGTTGCGCATGATCTCGATGGCGCGCGCGACACCGCCCTGTCCGCCGGCGCCGAGCCCGTAGATATAGGCGCGGCCGGACAGGCAGGCATGCGCGCCAAGCGCAATCGCGCGCAGGATGTCTTGGCCCGAGCGGATGCCGCCGTCGAACAGAACCTCGATAGAGGAGCCGACAGCCTCGGCGATTGGCGGCAGCGCGGTGATCGACGATGGCGCGCCGTCGAGCTGGCGGCCGCCGTGGTTGGAGACGACAAGCGCCGCGGCGCCGGTCTTGGCCGCGATCAGCGCGTCCTCGACATCGAGAATGCCTTTGAGGATAAGTTTACCGCCCCATTCGCCGGCGATCCATTCAACGTCTTTCCAGCTCAGCGTCTCATCGAATTGGCTTGCGATCCAAACCGCGAGCGAATTGACGTTTTCCATGCCGCGGACATGACCGGCAATGTTGCCGAAAGTCCGGCTTTTACCGCGCAGCACGCTCAGCGCCCATGCCGGCTTGGTGGCGATGTCGATGAGATTCTTGATGCGCGTCTCTGGCGGGACGCTCAGGCCGTTCTTGATGTCGCGATGGCGCTGGCCGAGCACTTGCAGATCGACGGTGAGCACGAGCGCGCTGCACTTGGCCGCCTTCGCCCGCTCGATCAGCGAACGCACGAAGCCGCGATCCTTCATGACGTAAAGCTGGAACCAGAACGGCTTTTCGACGGACGAAGCCACGTCTTCGATCGAGCAGATCGACATGGTCGAGAGCGTGAACGGAATCCCCGCCGCGTGCGCGGCGCGGCAAGCGAGGATTTCACCGTTGCCGTGCTGCATGCCGCAAAGCCCGATGGGCGCTAAAGCAAGTGGCAGCGACACCGGCTCGCCAAGCATCGTGGTGCTTGTGGTGCGGCCGGCGACATCGACGAGAATGCGCTGGCGAAGCTTCATAGCCTCGAGATCGGTGCGGTTGGCGCGGAGCGTCTCTTCGGCATAGGACCCGCTTTCGGCATAATCGAAGAACATACGCGGCACGCGGCGGCGCGCGGCTTGGTGCAAATCCTCGATGCAGGTCATGGCTTTCATGGCAAACCCCGGCGTTCCCGGCCTTCCGAATAGCACAAAGCCGGTCGGGCTTCCGCAGCGGCGGAACATGGACGCCGCATGGCGCGTTTGTTCAAAGTCACGGCAATTCAGGTACGGGAGAGCGCCATGATCGAGCGGGACGCTAAGGACCACGCCGGTAAGCATGGGGACAAGTCCGAAAAGCGCAAGGAAGCGCTCGACGACACCCTTGAGCGCGGACTGGAGGACACATTTCCGGGTTCCGATCCCGTGTCGATCACCCAGCCCCCACCGAGCGCCCGCGATAAGGATGAACCGTAACGCGCCTCAAATCCCGCCGGAGGGTTTGCGATGGAACCCAAGGCCATTGATTTTACGTGGGATTCCGGGATCGCGGCATGCAGAAAAGGTTACCGGCGCCGGTAAGATTATTGAATATTATTTGAGGTAGATATCACCCCGAAAGCGTAATATCCCCGCCTGGACAAGGCGGTGGGGAAATCATGGTCCGTAAGTATTTTGGCACCGACGGCATCCGCGGCCGTGCCAACGGCGTGATCACGCCGGAACTCGCGCTCAAAGTGGGTCAGGCTACCGGCCTCGTTTTCCGCCGCGCCGGAGAAGATCGCCACCGCGTGGTGATCGGCAAGGACACCCGGCTGTCCGGCTACATGATCGAAACCGCACTGATCGCGGGCTTCACCTCCGTCGGCATGGACGTATTGCAACTCGGCCCGATGCCGACGCCCGCGGTCGCCATGCTGACGCGCTCGATGCGTGCCGATCTGGGGGTCATGATCTCCGCCTCGCACAACCCCTTCGACGACAACGGCATCAAGTTGTTCGGACCGGATGGATACAAGCTTTCGGACAAAGTCGAGCATCAGATCGAGGCGCTGATCGACAGCGACATGACCACCAAGCTGGCGAAGAGCACGGAGCTCGGCCGCGCCAAGCGCATCGACGGCGTTCATGACCGCTACATCGAATTTGCCAAGCGCACGCTGCCGCGCAATCTCTCGCTCGAAGGCTTGCGCGTCGTTATCGACTGCGCGCATGGCGCCGCTTACAAGGTCGCGCCGGAGGCGCTGTGGGAGCTCGGTGCCGACGTCATCTCCATCGGCGTCGAGCCGGACGGCTTCAACATCAACCGCGACTGCGGCTCGACCGCGCCGGACGCGCTTTGCCGCAAGGTGCGCGAGTTGCGCGCCGATATCGGCATCGCGCTCGACGGCGATGCCGACCGCGTGGTCATCGTCGACGAACAGGGCCAGCTGATCGACGGTGATCAGCTTTTGGCGGTGATCGCCGGAAGCTGGCGCGAGGACGGCAGGCTTGCCAAGCCGGGCATCGTCGCCACCGTCATGTCCAATCTCGGCCTCGAGCGCTACCTCCAATCGCTCAAGCTGTCGCTGGTGCGCATGCCGGTCGGCGACCGCTACGTGCTCGAGCATATGCGCGAACACGGCTATAATGTCGGCGGTGAGCCGTCCGGCCACATCATCCTGTCCGATTACACCACGACCGGCGACGGCTTTGTCGCCGCGCTGCAAGTGCTGGCCGTGGTCAAGAAGATGGACAAGCCCGTGTCCCAAGTGTGCCACCGCTTCGCGCCGTTGCCGCAAGTGCTCAAGAACGTGCGCTACCGCAGCGGTAAGCCGCTGGAAAATTCCAAAGTGCGCTCGGCCATCGAAGATGCGGAAGAGCGCCTGAACGGCCACGGCCGGCTGGTGGTGCGGCCGTCGGGCACCGAGCCGGTCATCCGTGTCATGGGCGAAGGCGACGACAAGGATCTGGTCGAGGAAGTCGTTGACGGCATCGTCGACGCGCTTACCGACCACGCGGCTTAACGCCTGCGTCTACCCGCGCGATTTGAGAAATTGCGCAAATGCCTTCAGCGTGGTTTCCGAGACGTGGTGCTCGATGCCTTCGGCATCGGCCTCGGCTGACTCGGTGGGCACGCCAAGCGCGCGCAACAGGTCGACGACCAGCCGGTGGCGGACGCGGACGCGATCGGCCAGCGCTTGCCCCCTTTCGGTAAGGAACACCCCGCGATAGGGGCGCGCGGTGGCCAGGCCAGCGCGTTTGAGGCGGGAGATCGTCTTCACCGCGGTGGCGTGCGAGACGCCAAGCCGGCGGGCGATGTCGGTCGGCCGCGCTTCGCCGGCCCCGGAAAGTAGATCGGCGATCAGCTCGACATAGTCTTCCAGCAACGCGGTCGATTGTGCCGAGCGCGTCTTGCCGAAACGGCGCGCTTGAGTGCCTTCCGCTGGAAGCTTTTCCGTCATGTTCGCGCTTTTATGTCTTGCCGTATCCGCCATCGCCAAAGTCACGTTTTCAGCGATCCGCCTGGAAGCGGCCCGCGAGCCGAAACCACACTTCTCTGATCGTGTCAAAATGTAACTGATGCTACACTTTGAAACCATTGACGAAATTGGTATGACGCCTTAAGATGTAACTGATGCTACACTTTTCAGTAAATGGTCCATGTCGGCCGCAATGACCAACCTAACGGACCGGCGAAAAGGATCGCTGTCGGAGCGCGCCGTCGCAACCGCGCAGCAGGTGCTGGCCGGACAGCGCGGCGGCGTACGCGCCTATGCCGTTTTCGCCGGGCCCGCGGTCATTGCTTCCATCGCCTATATGGACCCGGGAAACTTCGCCACCAACATTCAGGCCGGCGCGAAGTACGGCTATGGCCTGCTCTGGGTGGTGTTGCTGGCCAATCTGATCGCGATGCTGCTGCAGGCGCTTTCCGCAAAGCTCGGCATCGTCACCGGCCGCAATCTCGCGGAATTGTGCCGTGACCACTTTCCGCGGCCCATTGTTTGGGCGATGTGGGTCATCAGCGAAATCGCCGCCATGGCGACCGATCTCGCCGAATTCCTCGGCGGCGCCATCGGGCTTTCCTTGCTGTTCCACATCCCGCTGGTGGCGGGAATGGGCGTCACCGCGATCGTCACCTATGGTCTGCTCATGCTCGGACGCTTTGGCTTCCGGCCCCTGGAATTGATCATCGGCGCCATGGTGAGCCTGATCGGCATTTGCTATCTCGCCGAGATGTTTATCGTTCCGGTCGATTGGGCATCGGCCGCTTTCCATGCTTTCACGCCGCAGATTCCCGATGCCGAGGCGCTGCTGCTGTCGGTCGGCATTATCGGTGCAACCGTGATGCCACACGCCGTCTATCTGCATTCCGGCCTGACGCAAGCGCGTATGCCGGTGCGCAACGACGACGAGCGGCGAAGAGTTCTTCGATTCTCTAACCAGGAGGTGGTCGTCGCGCTGGCTGTCGCCGGCCTCATCAACATCGCCATGGTCATCATGGCCTCGGGCGCGTTTCATGCCGGCCATCCCGACGTTGCCGAGATCCAAACCGCTTATCACACGCTGACGCCGCTGCTCGGCGCCGGCGCGGCCGGAGTGTTTTTGCTTTCGCTGATTGCCTCGGGAGTGTCGAGTTCGACAGTGGGAACGATGGCCGGCCAGATGATCATGCAAGGCTTCGTCGGCTTTCGCATCCCGATATGGATACGCCGATTGGTGACGATGGTGCCGGCGTTCGTCGTCGTGGCGATGGGCGTCAACGCGACCAGCGCGCTGGTCATCAGTCAGGTCGTGCTCAGCATCGCGCTGCCGCTGCCGATGATCGCGCTCATCATTTTCACCAACCGGCGCGACATCATGGGCGTTTTCGTCAACGGGCGCCTCACCCGCATCGCCGCGCTGCTCGGAACCGCCGTGATCCTGATCCTCAACGTTGTGCTCATCGTGCAGACGTTGGGTATCGTGCTCCCCGGTTTTTCCGGCGGACATTGACGCGAACGAGCCTCACATTCGGGCTCGTTCAAGTGTTCAATTTTGCACATTAAAAATCGCGACGTTCCCCAACATGGACGACGACCGCCATTCGTGCTTTAGCCGTCGGAAAGAAGAGCCGCACGATGATGCAAGCAGGCGGCCAAAAGGGGACACCGCCATGCGCACTTTGACGTTGGCGTCCGCCATGGCGGGGCTGATCCTGTTATGCAGCGCCGCGTCAGCCGGCGCCCAGCAACTAGGCACGGCGCAAGAAGCCAGGGCAATGCTCGATCGCGCTCTCGTCGCGCTTAAGGCCGATCAGACAAATGCGTTGAACGAATTCAACGACAAGAGCAACAAACAATTCCACGAAAACGATCTATATGTGTTCTGCTTCAGCGCGACAAACGGCAACACGGTCGCGCATCCAAATCCCGCACTGCTCGGCACCGACATCCGCGCTTTGAAGTTCAAGGGCGACCCGTTCGGACAAAGGGTGTTTGACGCAGCCAAAGGCGTGAACATCGCCACGGTCGATTATGATTTTCCCAAGCCGGGAACGACCGAGCCCGTCCCCAAGGAATCCTTCGTCACTCGGGTCGGTAACCTCGCCTGTGGCGTCGGCTACTACAAATAGCCCGCCCGACCGCTATTGCGGGAAGATGAAACTAGAGGCGAGACCGCAGTGCGGTCTCGCCGTTTTCGTCAGACGGTCTTCAGATTTTCCGCCGCCGATTTTCCGGTCTTGCGGTCGACCACGACTTCGAACGCGACTTTCTGGCCTTCTCGCAGTTCACGCAGTCCGGCGCGCTCAACGGCGCTGATATGTACAAACACATCCTTGCCGCCGCCGTCGGGTTGGATAAATCCGTAACCCTTCTGCGCGTTGAACCACTTCACTGTTCCGTTGCTCACGGGACACTCCTGCTTAGCAACCAAGATATGAGCCGCGCGAGATGCACGGCCCGGTTCGCTCGAGATTTTGGTGAAAGATCGTCAGTCAGGCGCGGGTTTTCGTCGCTGCGTGGCCTAGTCGTTCGGCCGAAAAACTCGATCCCATCTATTTAGCCAGAACCCGGATTATTCGCAAGGGCGCGTCGGCCGAAGGCCGCCGGCGGCGCACCTCGATTTCGGTGTCACCTGCCGGTCATGCTCACTGCGGAACGATCTCGCGATGAGGCCTACGTCATATTGGGCAAAAAACAGGCGGCCGCCGACGCAGCGATGATGCAGAGCGCGCCGCTTGCCGTTGAGGGAATGTCATATTCGCTCCGACCATCGCGCCGCTCGCGTCCATTCGACCGATTTTGTTAGCGGAGTTTTTGAGTGAACCAGATGTCGGCGGCAGCCGCCACGACGATGCCGCGCCAGGGACCGTTGGTCGGCTTATCCCTTCAGCGTTCCGTTTCCTTTTGCGCCGCATGGGCTGCGTGCCAGACGCGCGACGGCGTCAGCGGCATGTCGATATGCTCGACGCCACAGCCTTGCAGGGCATCGAGTACCGCATTGACGATCGTGGGCGGCGCCGCGATCGTTCCCGCCTCGCCGATGGCTTTGATGCCGAGCGGATTCGTCGTGGCAGGTATCTCGACCAGTTCGGATTGGATCAGCGGAAAGTCAGTGGCGCGCGGCATGCCGTAATCGAGGAAGCTTCCGGTCAGCAATTGCCCGGATTGCCCGTCGTAAACGATGCCTTCGAGCAACGCCTGGCCGACGCCCTGGGCTATACCGCCGTGGATCTGCCCTTCGCAGATCGACGGATTGATCACCATGCCGAGATCGTCGACCGCGGCGAAGCGGTCGATACGAATTGTGCCGGTTTCCGGATCGACTTCGACTTCGCAGACCTGACAGCCGTTGGGGTAATTCGGCGCGCCGCCCGGCCGGCCCGACCAAGTACCGACGCCGTCAAGCCCGAGTCCGAGCTTCAAGACTGGCCCCATCGGGGCGAAGAAACCGCGCGCCACTTCGCCAATTGACATGCGTCTGTCGGTCCCGGCGACCGTATAGGTTCCGGCCTTGAACTCAATATCGGCCGGCGCCGCCTCCATGAGCGCGCCGGCCATCTCCTTGCCGCGCGCGATCAACGAGTCGGCAGCAACGCGCAACGCGTTACCGCCGACGAGCGAACTGCGGGCCGCATAAGTGCCGCGCCCGAACGTCACCTTGTCGGTGTCGCCCTGGATGTAGTTGATCGCTTCGAACGGCACGCCGAGCCACTCGGCGACGAGTTGCGCAAAGGCGGTGGCGTGGCCCTGGCCGTGCGAATGGGTGCCGGCAATGATCGTCACCGTGCCGCCGGGATCGAAACGCAGCTCCATGCACTCGTTAAGGACGCCGCCGAGTTCGATGTAAGGCGTGACCGCGCGGCCGCGCAGTTTGCCTTGCCGTTCG
>Ga0181537_10001873_pt1 | contig 18940 bp, 22 predicted proteins | sample PEATcosm2014_Bin_39_FD_119765 | JGI IMG/M metagenome (GOLD analysis project Ga0181537, IMG submission 119765) | Peatland microbial communities from MTU Mesocosm Facility, Houghton, MI, USA - PEATcosm2014_Bin23_10_metaG | ecosystem: Environmental > Terrestrial > Soil > Wetlands > Peat | place... | reverse complement strand
GCGGTCAACCGGCTGATCCAGACCTGCGCCGATGGTTCGACGATCGTCTACGCCGATGTTGGTAGCGTATTGGTCCAACCCGACGGCGTGCTGCTGCGCAGCGTCTCGCCCGATTTGCTGCACTTCACCGCCGCCGGCTACGAGCGGATCGTGCCCAAACTCGACCCGCTGATCGACCGGCTTCTCGGCCCATGATCTATCCGCCGAGCAATTTACCAAAGCGCAGGCGATCGACCATCCGCCCGCCGATCAGCGAGTAGCTCCGCATTGTCACTTCGGGATCGTAGCCGAGCCTGATGGCGAAGGCGCGACCGACATGGTTTGGTGCCTGCAGCGAAGCGGTCAGCCGGCGCACCCCGAGTCCGAGCGCCCAGGCCTCGACCCGATCGTGCAATCGCCGCCCAAGCCCCTCCCCCTGCCATTCCGGCAGGACCGCGACGTTGATAAAGGCGTCGTGTTGCATGCGGAAGCCGAACTCGATATTGGCCGAGGCGAAGCCAACGATGCTCTCACCACCGCGCGGCTTGGGTACGGTCGCGACGACCCAAAGGCGCGGGTCATTGGCGACATGCGCGATGTCGCGCTCGATGGCTTCGGCCGATGCGACCTCGCCTGGCACTTTTAGCGCATAGGGGGTCGCCTCCGCCATGCGGATGTCCCAGGCGCGAAAGCCGGCACCGTCGCCGGCGCGCATTTCGCGCAACACCGGCGCCGGCCCGTTCCGTACCGCTGGCATGGCGCGCGCGGTTTCGAGTGGTGCATTCGCCAATTTGCGGCCCGGCAGCGGCTCGAGGAGCTTTCCCATCCAGAAATCGTCGGTCCACGCCCCGCGCCGGAAGACGCCGCCGCGGATTCGGCCTTCGATCGCGAAGCCGCGCCTGTGGTAGAGCGCCTGGCCGCGCTCGTTCAACGAACTGACCCTGAGTTCGAGCCGCCAAACACGCCGCTCGCGCGCCCAGTTCTCCACCGCCTCAAAGAGGCGCGTGCCGATGCCCAGCCCGCGATACGCCTCGCGCAACCCGACGACGGCGATAAACACATTGCCTCGGTTGCGCGTGAAATGCCCGGTGAAGGCCGACAAATAGCCGACGATCGCCCCCGTCTTGGTTACCGCCAGCAGCACGGTGCCGAGGTTGTTCTCGACAAGGGTGCGCAACTCCGCCTCGGGCCGTTCCGCCCAGGGGTGGGGCTGACCCGGAATCCCGAGAAATTCGGTCTCGGTATCGATCCGCGCCGCTGCCGCCATCAGCGCCGCCCCATCGGCCGGCGCCGCGGGTCGGATCAGAATGATCTCGGATCCTGTTGGCTCGGCCACTGCTGAGTTCGCCTGCCCAGGGGATTGGCTGCCAGAGGGTTTGGCTACCGGGGATTGCCTGCGATGTTGCGCACACCGAGCGGGCCGGGCAAGTGTTGAAGCGCATTTTATCGTCGCCGCGCCGTTGTCGTACCGGTCCTACCCGGAGTTTTTAATGCCGACCGCCAATCTTGGCCGCCCTGCCGCCGACCGACACGCCAATAATTTCGACTTCCTGCGCCTCGTCGCGGCGCTGACCGTGATCTTCTCCCACTCGTTTATGATCTCGGCGGGGACGCAGAGCAACGAGCCGCTGGTCTGGCTGACCCACAACCAATGTTCGCTTGGCCTCGTTGCCGTGTTCGTGTTTTTCGTGATCAGCGGTTACCTCGTCACCGAGAGCTTTTGCCGCAACCCAAAACCCGGCGGTTTTGTGCTGCGCCGCGCGATGCGGCTGTATCCGGGTTTGCTCGTCAACGGCCTCGTCACCGCGTTTGTCCTCGGGCCGATCGTCACCAGCCTTCCGCTTTCGAGCTATTTCGCCGATCCCGGGCTCCGCGATTTCCTCTGGGAGATCGCCGCGATGTGGCCGGGACCGCTCACGCTGCCCGGCGTGACGTTCGCCGACACGACGGTCGGCCTCCTGATCAACGGCGCGCTGTGGACGCTGTGCTTTGAAGCGATGATGTACGCGACGGTGCTGATCCTCGGCATCGCGCGCAGCCTCAGGCTGTCGACCGCCGTCGCCCTGCTCGTCCTCGGCATCGTCGCGATCTATTGGGACGAGCGTTCGTCATTGGCGTGGCTCGGCTATCTGCGGGGCTGGCTGTGGATGTTGAGCCATTTCGCCGCCGGGATGGTCATGTACTTCCTGCGTGGCCGCATCGTGTTCCGCTGGTATTACGCGCTGCTCGCGGTCGGGTTACTAGTACTGACCAGCCAGATCGGCGAGTTCATCACGTTCTTCTCGTTATCCGGCGGCTATCTGACGATATACGCCGCGCAGACCCGTTACCGGCCGCGGCTCGACTATGCGCGCCGTGTCGGCGACCTCTCCTACGGCATCTACATCTACGGCTGGCCGTGCGAGGAGCTCGTCATGTGGCTGTCGGGCGGCCGCGCACATTGGTGGGAGGTTACGCTCGGCTCGCTGGTGCTGGTCCTGCCGCTGGCGTGGCTATCGTGGCACGGCGTCGAGAAATGGGCGCTGCGCTGGGCGCGCGGCCGCCGCAAGCCGGCCGCGCTGGCGCCGCCCGTCTTGCCCGAGTCGGCCGGCGCCGATTCGTGAGGCGGTTGGACCAATCAGATCTTTTTGAAGAAGCTATGGTGCCGGCTGGTCGTGTGCGGGCGGATTTTGGTCGCCCAGTCGCCCCAGGCGCCGGCGACGTCCCATTCCTTCGAATCGACGACTTCCGGCGTTTCGATTTCGTAGATCGCCATATATTTCTGCATCCGGCTGTCGTTGGATTTTTCGAGCTGGTAGCGGGTCACATTGATGACGCCCGGCACCTTGGACAGCATCGGCACGTGCTCGGTGTCGTAGATGCGGTTGAAATCGGCCTCGTACTGCGCCGGGATATCCATCTGCACGACATAGATATACGACATGGCATAAACCCTTCTGGACGTGAGGCGCCAATCTAACCGACCCGCCGCCGCGGCGGAACGATCGAAACCCCAAGGCCGCACCCGTGGGATTAATCGAGACAACCGGCCGTTATTGCCTCATCAAACAAAAATTCATTACCTCGGCGGTAGAATAAGGCCATGTTGTCGAACCAACCTGATATAGCCAGTTCGTACGGCACGCCCGTGCCGCGTAGCAACGGGCGACCACTCCGCAAGACTGGCTTGCGACATACCAGCGCATCTCAGCCATGCGCTTGCAATTGTCGCTAAAGGTTACAGTTCTACCGCAGTTTTTTCCAACACCCCCGCGAGCCCCATCATGACGCGCACCAGTGCAGCACGACGTACCTTGATTCTTGCCGGCCTCGCTTTGTGCGCCGGCCTGGCATTGCCGGCTCAACAGGCCGCCGCGGTGGCGGCGAGCGATGCCGTCGGTGGCGGCGCCGACACGGTGCGCGCCTTCTATTCGACGCTCCTCGACACAATGCATGCCGGGCCCCAGCTCGGCGCGCAGGGGCGCTATGCGAAGCTCGCTCCGGCGATTGCGCACAGCTTTGACATCCCGCTGATGACACGCTTGGCCATCGGCCCCGAATGGAACTCGTTGACGTCGGCCCAGCAGGCGCAGGTCACGCAGGCTTTCGAGCGCTATGTCGCCGCGGTTTATGCCGAACGCTTTGACAGCTATTCGGGCGAGCAGCTCAAGGTTACCGGCCAGGAAGCGTCGCCAGCGGGCACGGTGATCCTCAGCCAGATCGTCAAGTCCGATGGCGAGCCGGTGCACATCAATTACTTGATGCGCCAGAACGGCGGGGCTTGGCAAATCGCCGACGTGTACCTCAACGGCACGATCAGCGAGCTGGCGACCCGCCGCTCGGAGTTCGGCTCGATCCTAAAATCCCAGGGTATCAATGGGCTGATCACCGCGCTCAACAACAAGGCCGCGGCGCTGGCGTCGTAACCGCTTCGGTGTATCTTCCCGCGTAGCGATCCATCGCAGCCAATACCGTGGGTTAGCGTGAAGGTGCGAGCGCCCGCCTGACAACTCGATACCGTCCTCCAGCAAAACGGTGGCCCGGCGTGCGCCCTGCGCCTATCCTGCCGCGATCGATCGAATTCTGGAGGAAATGATGATCCACGTGCTGGCGATTATCACGACGCTGCCTGGCAAGCGCGACGAGGTGTTGGCCCTCTTCCGCGCCAATATGCCCGCCGTCCATGCCGAAGACGGCTGCATCGAATACGGCCCGGTGATCGACGCCGAGGGCGGGTTTGGCGCCAAGTTTGGCGGGGACACCTTTGTCGTCGTCGAGAAATGGGCAAGCCTCGACCATCTGAAAGCGCATGCCGCTTCGCCGCACATGGCCGCTTACGGCGCGAAGACCAAGGACCTCCTCGCCAACCGCGAAATCCACGTCTGCGAGCCCGCCGCCTGAGGCCCGCCGTACGCGACGGTGCGGGGGTCGCGTCTCGTTATTACTGAATATGCAAAACCGCCTTGCCTGTAAAATCGCGGTCGATCAGGCGCTGGGCGATCGCGCCGATTTCGCTCCAACCGGCCTCGACCGCGATTTGCGGCTTGAGCCGACCGGCCGCGATCTCGGCGGCGAGCAGCGCGAGGCCGATGCCGCCGCGCTCGACGCTCATCAGCTCGTGAAAGAGCGTCAGGCCATAAAGCCGCGCGCCGCCGGTGCCGAAGAAACTGCGGCTCTCGATATTCGCCGTGCCGGCTTCGGAAATGCCAAAGGTCACGCAAGTGCCGTTCGGCGCCAGCATCCCCATCGCCGCCGACAGCGCCGAGCCGCCGACCGAGTCGAGGACCAGCCAATACGGCCCCTCGCCTTTCGCCACACCAAGATCGCGGCCGACAACCACGCGCCCACCCGTCCACGCAGCGACCGGCGCGCGATTTTCCTCGCGCCGGACATAGCCCCAGACGATCGCGCCGGCGGCGAGCGCGAGCTGGCAGGCGAGATGCCCGACCCCGCCCGAGGCGCCATCGACCAGCACCTTGCGGCCAAGGAGCAGCCCGCCCTGGCGCAGCGCGTGAAGCGCGGTCAGGCCGGCGACCGGAAGGGTCGAGGCCTGCGCATCGCTGACCGCGTCGGGCAGCGCGGCGACCGCGTGGCTGCGGCAATTGACCCGCTCCGCCCAGGCGCCGCTCGGCAGGATGCCGACGACCCGCGTCCCGACCTTGGGGCCGCTGCCATCGGTGGCCTCGGTCTCGACGATACCGGCGAAATCCCAGCCCGGCCGCCAGCCCGGTTCCGCCTGCTGCACCGCCCGCCGCGTCTCGCCGCGGTTTAGCGAGATCGCGGTGACCTTGACCGCGACCTCATCCCGGTCTGGGTCGCGCAACTCGACCGGCTTGATCGCCAGCCGCCCCGACGCGGCGGGATCGACGACAATGGCGCGGATGGTCTGCGGCATGGGGGCCTTCCAATTTTTTTGTTCGCAAGCCAAGTTGACTACAATGCGCGCGGACGAAAAAGAGGCTGGGCCTTGCCGCAACGCGATATCGTGATCTTTGATCTGGGTGGAGTGCTGCTCGACTGGAACCCGCGGCACCTCTACCGCACGCTGTTTGCGGGCGATGAGGCCGCGATGGAGCATTTTCTCGCCACGGTCTGCCATGGCGAGTGGAACCGCCAACAAGATGCCGGCCGCGCCGTCGCCGAGGGCTGTGCGCTGCTGAAAGCCGAATACCCGGACAAGGACGACCTCATCGATGCCTATTACGGCCGGCATCTCGACATGATCGCCGGGCCCATTGTGGGCAGCGTGGCGATCCTCGCGGAGTTGCGCGAACGCGGCACGCCGCTTTATTTCCTGAGCAATTACTCGGTCGAAACCTATCCGCTGGCGCTCGCCCGCTACGATTTCCTGTCATGGTTCAAAGGAGGCATCGTCTCCGGCCAGCACGGGATCATCAAACCTGATCCCGCCATCTATGAATTGCTGCTCAGCCGCTTCGACATCGACCCGGGGCGCGCGATCTTTATCGATGACGTCGCGGCAAATGCCGAGGCGGCGCGCCCGTTCGGCATCCACGGCATCCATTTCCACAGCGCGGACGCGCTGCGCGCCGAGCTGACGGAATTGGAGCTGCTGTAACCCGCGCTACAACCGCTCGTATTTGACGATGCGACGGATGCGGCCCCATTCGCCGGGCTGTACGGCGTAGATGTTGCGCTGGGAATCGCACCAGATGCCGTGCGTCGATTTGTGGATTTCATGACCCCAGCGCGCGAGCCGCTCGCCATCGAGGGTCAGGATGCTGATCATCCCGGCATTGTGCTCAGGGATGTAGACGATGTCGTCCGCGTCGACATAAAAAAAGGCGCCACCGATCAGCTCGACCGGCCAGATCGCCAGCAGATTGCCGTCTTGATCGAAGACCTGCACGCGGTCATTTTCGCGATCGGCGACCAGCAGCCGGCCGCGACTATCGATCCACAACCCGTGCGGCAGGTTGAACTGGCCCGGCCCGTTGCCCGGCTCGCCCCAGGATTTGACCAACCGCAGATCGGCCGAGAATTTGTGCACGCGCGCGTTGCCGTAGCCGTCAGACATGAAATACGAGCCGTCCGGCGCGACGACGATGTCGGTCGGCAGGTTGAACGGGCCGCCGCCATGCGTGACCTTCTTCCACGCGGTCGAACTGTAATCGTCGTTCGGCACGCCGGTATCCGAGCGCGCGTCGCGCTCGCCAATCGTCTGGAGCAGCTTGCCGTCAGGGGTGAATTTGAAGAACTGGCCGTAATGCTCGTCGGTCAGCCAGACATTGTTGTCGGCGTCAAAGCGGATCGCGTGCGGGAACTGGAACAAGCCGGCGCCCCACGAGCCGACAAAGTCGCCGTCGCGGTCAAAGATGACCACGGGGTGGTCCTTGTTGCGGTTGAAGCAAAAGACCCGGTCCTGCGCGTCGACCGCGACCGCGCAGGCCCTAACCTCGACGTCTTCCGGCGCGTGCTGCCAATCCCAATGCACCCGATAGCGGTATTGGCCCTGGCCGACGATCTCGTCCATCGCACGCCCCTTCCCTGATTGCACCTTTGGTTGGCGTCACTATAGCAGCCCGCGCCCACTTCGAGCGTGGTCGAAGCGAATGGCCCCATGCGCGCGCCGCAGGGTGCTAGGTTTGCCATCTTGCAGCTCAAAGGAACGGCCATGCCGGACGACCAAAAAATTCTCGAACAGCTCAACCGCGACTACATCGCTTCGGTGCAGAATTCGGATGTGCTCCGGTTCAACGAGATCCTCGCCGAGGAGTTTTATTGCTCGAACCCGGACGGCTCGATCGTCGACCGCAAGGGCTTCCTCGAGCAGACCGCGCTACCGGTGACGATTTCCGGGCTGGAGGCGACGGATGTCATGATCAGGTTGTTCGGCGATGTCGCCATCATCCACGCTCGAACGACCTACCGGACAGCGGATGGAGAGGCTAAGTCGGGCCGCTACACCGATGTCTGGGCGCGACAAAATGGCCATTGGCTTGCAGTATCCGCGCACGTAACCCGCGGTTGAATTAACCATAAAATTGAAAATTCGGACGCCGTTCAGGCGATTTTCTTTAGTTCCACGATGATAGCCATGAGTTATCATAATTAACCTTCTAATAACTTGGCAGAGACCGCCACCGTCCTATTGTGTCCAGACCCTTTATCTTCAGGGATTGGAAGAAATCGATGGTCTCCACCAACGACTATCTCGGAAAACCCGGCGTTCCGGTTACCGCTGACGCCACCCCACCACGGCAGAAAAAACGTCGCTTCGGGCTCTTCGCGGCGCTCGCGGCTCCCTTCACGGATATCGACGAGCGCGCGATGCACAAGAAGCGGCCGCGCGGCCACGTTCGGAACAATAGCAAGGGCAACATGTTTGCCCCACGAGCGGCAGGGCCTGCAAAGATGCCGATCAAAAGCTTTCCGCGCGGGGACGTCTGACCCTCATCGGTTCCCCGCCCTGCCCGGCTAGGTTCACGACGACGGGAACGGGTCATGAGATTGCCGCCGGTCGGGACAGTGCGGTGGACCGCCCTGCAAAAAATCGCGGTTATTCGGGCTGTCCGCGATGGCGTGCTGACTTCCGCCGAGGTCTGTGCCCGCTATCTGCTGTCCGTCGAGGAGCTGGCCGCTTGGCAGGCCGATTTCGAGCGTAATGGCCTTTCTGGGCTGCAACAGAAATCGCTGGGTCAACGCCGCCGGCATCACCGGCAGCGCGCTCATTTCCCTTCTGCGGGAAGCTGACGCATCTTGTTCGCCGTCCCAAACCGCACCGGCGCTTCCCTTGGTTTCCCGCGAGCGGTAGAATCGCCGTGGCTAATTGAGGGCCCGGTCCTGAGCGAACACGATTCCACCGCGTCGATCCCGGCGGCGGCCCCCGCCACCCCGGAACGCGACAACGCGCCTGGTGCGGATAGCGATGGCGCGCGCGCGTCGCACGACGCCGCCCAGTCCGACCCATCCGCCGCTCCATCGGCGGGGCAGCCGCCGCGTCATCGGCGCCGCCGCCGTCGTCGGCGCACGCCACATCCCGCCGGAGCGGTCGAGGGTGCGACGGCGACCGAAGGTGGGCCGGCGGCGAACGATGGAGCCCCCGCATCCGCGGAGGGCAGTGACGCCGCAGCCGCCGAAAGCTCGGCCGGCCCGCCGATCCCGAACCATGTCCCGGGCCCGAACACCCTGCGTCTGCGGACCCGGCCGCCAAGGCGGCGCCGCCGGCCATCGGCAGCGCCGGCGACCCCTGCGGCAAGCGGCGAACCCGGCGAAATGCCCGCCGGCGAGGCGGCCGCACCTGCGCCCGCGGCACCACGACTAGGCCCCGACGGCCAGCCGTTGCGGCGGCGCAGACGACGGCGCCGGCCACCGCAGCTCGGCGGTGCCGGCGATAATGTCGTCAGCGCGGAAACAAGCGCCGGCGCTGGGGTTCCGGCAGTCGCCGATCCCAACGCGGACCCAGCCCGTCGCCCGCCGCGACGGCGTAATCGTCGACCACAGGGTGACCGGCCCCGGGGCGACCGGCCGGGTGGCGACCGGCCGGGTGGCGATCGGCCGGGTGGTGATCGGCCGCCTGCCACCGCTGGCGCTCCGACGACGCAGGAAGCGCGTCCCGATCGCGATCGCCGTGCTGGTTCGGGGCGTGGTCCCCGTGATGGCGATCGGCGTCGGGATGGTCCTGGCGGCCGCCGGGACCGGCGCGACGGCCGAGAAGGACGCGGTCGTGGCGAGGCTCCGAAACGGGTCGAGCGCAAGCTCTACTCGATCGACTCGGTTGTCGATCGCGGTTTCGAGGATGTCGAGGACGAGTCCGGCGCGCGCCGGGTGCCGTGGACGATCGTCAAGCGCACGGTCGCCGACCAGGTCACCCGCAAGCCGACGTCGCAGAGCTATGTCCTGCAACGCGAGGGGAACGACAGCGAATTCCCCAGCCTTGGCGCGGCGCGCAATGCGGTCAACAAGAACATCGTGCACCCCGAAAAGCTGACCCGCTCGAAAGCGGACCACGCAGCCGCAAAGAGCAGCCGGTGAGCCAACCCCGATCGTTGTCGGCCCATCTGCGCCGGCTCGAGGCCGAGGCGATCGGCATTTTGCGCGAGGTCGCGGCCGAGTTTCGCAACCCGGTGCTGATGTATTCGATCGGCAAGGATTCGAGCGTCCTTCTCCACCTGGCACTCAAGGCGTTTCATCCGGCGAAGCCGCCGTTTCCGCTGCTGCATATCGACACGACCTGGAAATTCCGCGAGATGATCGCGTTCCGCGACGCGATGGCCGCGCGGCTTGGTGTCGAGCTGATCGTCCACACCAATCAGGAAGGGATCGCGCGCGGCATCAACCCGATCGCCTCCGGTTCGGCGCTGCACACTCAGGTCATGAAGACCGAGGCGCTGCGCCAGGCGCTCGATCAATTCGCCTTTGACGCGGCGATCGGCGGCGCGCGGCGCGACGAGGAGAAAAGCCGCGCCAAGGAGCGCATCTTCTCATTCCGCGCCACCGGCCATGCCTGGGATCCGCGGCGTCAGCGGCCGGAATTGTGGCATGTATTCAACACCAGGCTGCGGCCCGGCGAGTCGATGCGTGTCTTCCCGATCTCGAACTGGACCGAACTCGATGTCTGGCAATACATCGTCGCCGAGGACATCGACATCGTGCCGCTATATTTCGCCAAGGAGCGCCCGGTCGTGCAGCGCGGCGGGGTGTGGATCATGGTCGATGACGAGCGCCTGCCGCTCGAACCCGGCGAAACGCCGGAACTGCGGCGGGTTCGCTTTCGTACCCTGGGTTGTTACCCGTTGACCGGCGCCATCGAGTCCGACGCCACGAATACCGCCGAAATCGTCGCCGAGTTGCAAAGCGCGCGGCAATCGGAGCGGCAGGGGCGGCTGATCGATGCCGACGAGGATTCTTCAATGGAGCGCAAGAAGCGCGAGGGCTATTTCTGATGGTCGCCGAGCCGTTGGCGGTGGGTGACGCCGTCGCCGATTGCACCGAACGGACGCTGCTGCGCTTCCTGACCTGCGGTTCGGTCGATGACGGCAAATCGACGCTGATCGGCCGGCTGCTCTATGATGCCGAGGCGATCCTCGCCGACCAGATGGCGACGCTCGAACGGGAATCGAAGCGCTTTGGCACGACGGGCGAGGAGATCGACCTCGCCTTGCTGCTCGATGGGCTCGAGGACGAGCGTCAGCAAGGCATCACGATCGATGTCGCCTACCGGTTTTTCGCGACCAAGCGGCGCTCGTTCATCGTCGCCGACTCGCCGGGCCACGAGCAATACACACGCAACATGGCGACCGGCGCCTCGACCGCCGATCTCGCCATCCTGCTGGTCGATGCCCGCAAGGGCGTTGTCGCCCAAACACGGCGGCACTCGCTGATCTGCTCGCTGCTCGGTATTCGGCACATCGTGGTGGCGATCAACAAGCTCGACCTTGTCGATTTCGACCAGGCCGTTTTCCAGACGATCGACGAGACCTATCGCCGCTTTGCCGCCGATCTCGGTTTCGCTTCGCTGCAGGCGATCCCGATCTCCGCGCGCTTTGGCGACAATGTCTCGGCACGCTCACCGCGGATGGCGTGGTACGCCGGGCCAACGCTGCTCGATTACCTCGAAACCGTCGATGTCACCGATCTCACCGAAGGCACTGGCTTCCGTTTTCCGGTGCAATGGATCAGCCGGCCCAATCTCGATTTCCGCGGTGTCGCCGGCACGGTCGCCGCCGGCTCGATCGCGGCAGGCGATCCGATCGTGGTGACCGGCTCCGGCGTCACGACGCGGGTCAAGGAGATCGTGACCTTTGACGGCACGGTTCCCCACGCCGCGACCGGCGAGGCCGTGACCCTCACCTTCGCCGACGAGATCGACGTGACGCGCGGCGATCTTTTGACCGGCCCCAAATCGCGCGCCGAATTCGCCGACCAGTTCGCCGCCCATGTGATCTGGATGAAGGAGGAGCAGCTCGTTCCGGGCCGTTCCTATTGGCTGAAGCTCGGCACCCGCACCGTACCGGCGACGGTGACCGCGCTAAAACACCGGATCGATGTCGATAGCGGCGCGCATGTCGCCGCGCGCACCCTCGCCCTCAACGAGATCGGCTTTTGCAACCTGTCGACCGCGCAGCCGATCGCCTTCGACCCCTACACCGCGAACCGTGACACTGGCGGCTTCATCCTCGTCGACCGGTTCACCAACGAGACCGCCGGCGCCGGGATGATCGCCTTTGGGCTGCATCGCGCCACCAACATCCATCTTCAGGCGCTGACCGTCAGCGCCGACGACCGCGCCGCGCTCAAGGGACAGCACGCGGCGGTGGTGTGGCTGACCGGGCTGTCTGGGGCGGGCAAATCGACGGTCGCCAACCGGGTCGAGCAGCTTCTCTTGGCGCGCGGCGCGCATTCGATGCTGCTCGACGGCGACAATGTCCGGCACGGGCTCAACCGTGACCTCGGCTTTACCGACACCGACCGGGTCGAGAACATCCGCCGGCTTGGCGAAGTCGCGAAGCTGATGGCCGATGCCGGCTTGATCGTGATCACCGCCTTTATTTCGCCGTTCCGCGCCGACCGGCAGATGGCGCGCGAGATCGCCGCGCCGCACCAATTCGTCGAGGTGTTTATCGACACGCCGCTCGAGGAATGCATGCGGCGCGACCCGAAGGGTCTGTATGCCAAGGCCAAGAGCGGCGCGATCCCCAATTTCACCGGTCTCGATTCGCCCTACGAAGCGCCGGAAGAGCCGGAATTGACGCTGTCGACGGTCGATCGGACCGCCGACGCCCTCGCCGAGGCGCTGGTCGAGGCGCTGCGCGCGCGCGGCATCGTGCATTAAGCTCGCGCCAATGGACATTCCCTTCCTGACCGTGGCCGAACTCGGCCGTTCGTATGACAAGCGCGAGTTGTCGCCAGTCGAGGTGACGCGCGCGCTGCTCGACCGCATCGCCGCGCATGACGGCAAGCTCAACAGCTTTATCCGCGTCACCCCGGAGGTCGCGCTGGCGGAAGCGCGAGCGGCGGAGGACGCGCTGATGGCCGGCGAGAGACGCGGGCCGATGCACGGCATTCCCTACGGCCTCAAGGATATCGTCGAGACCGCGGGAATCCCGACCACCGGCCATTCGAAGCTGCGTCAGGATCACGTGCCCAAAAAAGACGCCGAGATCGTCCGCCGGTTGAAGGAAGGCGGCGGCGTTCTGTTGGGCAAGCTCGCGACCTGGGAATTCGCCAATGGCGGGCCGAGTTTCGACTTGCCCTGGCCGCCGGCGCGCAACCCGTGGGACCGCGACCGCCTGCCGGGCGGCTCGTCGAGCGGCCCTGGCGCGGCCGTGGCTGCCGGGTTCATGCCGGCCGCGATCGGCACCGATACCGGCGGCTCGGTTCGCGGGCCGGCGGCGTTTTGCGGCATCGCCGGGTTGAAGCCGACCTATGGGAGAGTGAGCCGCCGCGGCGTCTTCCCGAACACCTTTACGATGGATCATTGCGGCCCGATGACGCGCAGCGCCGAGGACGTCGCGCTGATGTTGCAGGTGATCGCCGGTTTCGATCCGGCCGACCCGAGCACCGAGGATCGCCCGGTACCGGATTACCGGGCGGCGCTCGATGGCGGCGTCAAGGGATTGCGGCTCGGCCTCGTCGAGGGCTGGCACGAAGGCGGAGGCGCCCACCCCGATCTTGGTCCCGCGATCATCGAGGCGGTTGGCGTGCTGGAGACACTCGGCGCGTCGGTCGAGACCGTCAAGCTGTCGAGCCTGCGCGACTACACCGACTGCAAGACGACGATCTCGCTTGTCGAGCTTTACACGATCCACGAGCCCGATCTGCGAACCCGGCCACAGGATTTCGGTCGCATCCTGCGCAATCATATCCTGTCGGGCGCACTGATCCGGGCCGATGAGTACCAGGCGGCACTGCGCTGGCGAACCGCGCTCGCGCGCGAGCAGGCGGCCGTGATGAAGCGTGTCGACGCGCTCATCACCGCAAGTGCCCGCACCATCGCTGACCGCGCCGATCCGAACCGGCACAGTCACGGCATCGGTCCAAGCATCACCCAACCGTTCAGCATTAGCGGTGTGCCGGCCCTGGCGATCCCTTGCGGTTTCAGCCGCGCCGAGGGCATGCCGCTGTCGCTGCAGATCGCCGCCGGACCATTCCAGGAACCGACAGTACTGCGCATCGCCCATGCCTATCAGCAGGCAACTGATTGGCACCGCCGCCACCCGGATTTAACCTAGCGGCCAACAGCCCTCACCGCTTTTCCGCAAGCGCGGATGACCCGCCACCGCTTTTCCAAAAGAGGAACAGATGGCTGATCTTTATACTAAAATCGTGTTGACGGTGATCGCGGTCGCGCTGACGGTCATCGCCGGGCAAACCCTCGTGGGGTTGTCGACGCCGGCGCTGGCGCAGACACCGCAAGGGCCGATGAAAGTCGTGATTTGCGACAGCAACAACCAAAATCGCTGCGTCGGTGTCAGCGACAAGGGCTGGCTCGACGTCGCCTCGCATTCATAGGAAGACGGGAATGCCCAGCGAGTTGAGCCACCTGCCGGCAGCAACGGCCGACGAGATCCGCGTCCTGGTGAAGCGCGCCGGTCTCGACCTGCCGGAAGAGCTTATGCTGCAATTCATCGCGGCATGGCCGGAATACGAATCCATGCTCCGCCGCATCCCGCGCGGCTGGACCTATGCCGACGAACCGGCCCACATCTTTCGCCCGACTCGCCTGATCGAGGGTTAAGGATGTTCAAGCGCATCGATCATATCGAGATCGTTACCGACCGCCTCGAACCGACGATCGCCTTTTATGTCGAGGTGCTCGGCTTCACCGTCGGCCAGCGTGACCGCATCGCGCGGCCGGATGGTTCAGCCCTCAATATCGCCTATCTTGGTCTCGGCGGGACGACCGTCGAGCTGATGGCCTATGACGGCGTCCCCGTCGCGCCCGAACCGGCGCTCGAACATCTCGGATATCGGATGATGGCGGTCGAAGTCGACGACATGAAGGAAGCGCTGGCCTATCTCAAGGCGCGCGACATCGAACCGGTCTGGGGCCCGGTCTATCGCGACAATTACGCCCGCGCCGAAATCTGCGATCCGAACGGCTACCGGATCGAGCTGCGCCACTGGTTCTGACCGGCCGTTTTGGCGCGAGCCGTGCATGGGCCAAAAGCTGTTCTGTGGGAAGATCATGCTCTAGATGGGCGATTTTGTTCTCGATCACTACGATCCGGGCGAATTTTACTGCGAGATGCTGGGCTGCCCGGCGACCGCCGAAATCCGCGACCGGCTTGGCCGTATGCCCATCGGCGAGTTCAAGCGGCGCGCCGCCGGGGTTGAGCAGGCGCTTTACAATCTCGGCATCACCTTCACGGTCTATTCCGATAGTCAGGCGATCGACCGCATCCTGCCGTTCGACGCGATCCCACGCGTGCTGCCGTCATACGAATGGGACCGGATCGAACGCGGGGTCAAGCAGCGCGTCACCGCGATCAATCTGCTGCTCGACGACCTCTACCACGACCAGAAAATCCTCAAGGACAGGGTCGTCCCGACCGATCTGATCCTTGGCAACGCCAACTGGCGGCCGCAGATGCGCGGGGTCAAGATCCCGCACAAGGCCTATGTCAACATCTGCGGCACCGACATCATCCGCGACGAAAAAGGCGAGTTCCGTGTTCTCGAAGACAATGCCCGCACCCCGTCCGGGGTTAGCTATGTCATTGAGAACCGGCACATGATGTTGCGCTCGTTCCCGGACATGGTCGACGAGATCGGTCTGCGCTCGGTCGAGGATTACGGCATGCACCTCGTCGGCGCGATGCGCGAGATCGCGCCGGAAAACACCACCGGAGGCAAGCTCGAACCGGAAATCGTGCTGCTCTCGCCCGGCACCTACAATTCGGCCTATTTCGAGCATGTGTTTCTGGCGCGCGAGATGGGTGTGCCGCTGGTCGAGGGGCGCGACCTCGTCGTCGAGGACGACCGGGTCTGGATGCGCACGACCGGCGGGCTCGCGCGGGTCAATGTTATCTATCGCCGGATTAACGACGATTTCCTCGATCCCGAAGCGTTCCGCCCGGACAGCATGCTCGGCGTCCCCGGCCTGATGCGTGCCTATTTTGCAGGCAATGTTGCCCTGGCCAATGCAATCGGCACCGGCGTCGCCGACGACAAGGCGGTTTACGCCTATATGCCGCGCATCATCCGGTATTATCTCGGTGAAGACCCGGTCATCGAGAACGTCCAGACCAATATCTGCCGGGAAGAATCGGCGCTGCGCTACACACTCGACCATCTCCACGAGTTGGTGGTCAAACCGGTCGGCGAGGCCGGCGGTTATGGCATCACGATCGGCCCGCGCGCAAACCGCGCAGAGCTCGAAGAGTGCCGCGTAAAGCTCCTGGCCGACCCGTCCAACTACATCAGCCAACCATGCATTTCGCTGTCAGTGTCGCCGACTTTGATCGATGGCGTCGTCGAGCCGCGGCATGTGGATTTGCGGCCCTTCGCGATCACCGGCAAGGATACCTGGGTGCTGCCGGGCGGGCTGACCCGAGTGGCGCTGCGGCGCGGCTCGCTGGTCGTCAATTCATCGCAGGGAGGCGGGTCGAAAGACACGTGGGTGTTTGATTAACCCGCTTCTCGCGCGCTACGCCGAATGCCTCTTTTGGCTCGCCCGTTTTGTCGAGCGGGCCGAGAACCTGGCGCGCATCCTCGAAGTCCACGAAACCTACGCCCGCGATAAGAGCGGCGCGCGCGATTGGTACACGATCGTTCAGCTGCATGCCGATGAGGAAGCTTTCGCCGAAAAGCACAAGACGGCGACCGCCAAGAACGTCATCCGCTTCTATCTGACCGACCGTGAGAACACGACCTCGATCGTCAACACGGTGCGCTATGCTCGCGAGAACGCGCGCACCCTGCGGCCGTTGGTCTCGACCGAGATGTGGGTGCAGCTGAACATCTTCTATAACCGCCTGATCGCGATCGATGAGCGCGAGCTGACGCCGGGCAGCCTGTCGCCCCTGCTGTCCGAGATCAAGGAAGCCTGCCAGACTTTTACCGGCATCACCGAAGGCACGTTCTATCGCGACCAGGCTTGGTATTTTTACCGGCTCGGCCGCTATATCGAGCGCGCCGACCAGACGACGCGGCTTCTCGATTCGAAATATTACGTGCTGATGCACGACACCGATGTCGGCAACATGGTCAATACCGGCCAATGGTTGGCGCTGCTGCGCGCTGCCTCGGGCTATCACGCGTTTCGGCTGTTGCATCAAAGCGACCTGACGCCGTGGCGGATCGCCGCGTTCCTCTTGTTTAATCCGAGCTTTCCGCGCTCGGTGTATCTCTGCGTGCGCGAGGTCGATTCCGCGCTGACCGGCTTGAAGTCGCGCTACAATCTGCGCGGCGGCAATGATGTCGCGGAGGGCCTCGACCAGCTCCGCTCGATTCTCGGCACGCGCTCGATCGAGGAGGTGTTGGCAGGCGGCCTCCACGAATTCATTGATTTTATTCAGCGCTATCTGATCGCGATCACCGATCGGCTCGGCGCGGCGTTTTTCGGCCATCCGCCGGTCGAGACACCCGCCTGGCAGGATGCCGATCTGTGGCCGCCCTTTGCCACAACTCCGGATGCCGACTTGCAAATCCAGTCGCAAGCCTAAACATTGATTGTTTGGCGCCCTAGGTTCCCCATGCGATGAAAATTCTGACGGTCCGTCACGTCACCACCTACCGCTACAAGCAGCCGGTCTCGTTCGGCGACCACCGGATGATGCTGCGGCCACGCGACAGCTACGATCAGCGGCTGATCGAGGCGCGCCTGACGATCGATCCCGAGCCCTCCGTGCTCAATTGGACGCATGACGCGTTTGGCAATTGCGTGGCGATTGCGCGGTTTACGCGCCGCGCCGCCGAACTCACATTCAGCAGCACGATCCGCCTCGATCACGAGCCAAACAACGCGCTCGAATTCGAGCTTGAGGATTACGCGCGCGAGTACCCGTTTTCCTACAGCTCGGAAGAAATCCCCGATTTGCTGCGCACGATCGAGCGGCAATATCTCGATCGCGAGCGCGAGCTCGATCGCTGGGCGCACCAGTTCCTCAAGAAACAAGGGCCGACGGGCACGCGCGAATTGCTCGCGGCGATGACTCACGCGATCCACGAGCGCTTTACCTATGCCTCCCGCCCCGAGATGGGAACGCAAGACCCGGCGATCACCTTAAAGCTCGGCAGCGGCAGCTGCCGCGATTTTGCGCTGTTGATGATGGAAGCCGTGCGCGCGTTGGGTTTCGCGGCGCGGTTCGTCTCCGGTTATCTGGTGCCGTCGGGACGGTTTGATCAGACGCGGCTGGGCGGCGAATCGACCCATGCCTGGTGCGAGGTCTACCTGCCGGGTGCCGGCTGGATCGAATACGACCCGACCAACGGCCTCATTGGCAACGAGGATCTGATCCGCGTCGCGGTGGTGCGCGACCCGCGCCAAGCCGTGCCAATCTCTGGCACCTGGACCGGGTTTCCGTCGGACTTTATCGACATGACCGTCGATGTCGCGGTCATCCCAGAGGAACCCGCCGCCGCGGCAGAAGCGGTTCCCGACGGCGGGTTACGCGCCGCTCAGCCCCAGGTGGCTTGACCGCCGACGGCGGTGATCGTGATGTGCCCCATCGTCGTATCGGCCTTGGCGCCATGCCAGTGGCGCTCGCCGGCCTTGATGTGCACGACGTCGCCGACATTGATCTCCTGCGGCGCCCCGCCCTCGAGCGCGACCATGCCGGAGCCCGAGGTCACCACCAGGATCTGATCGCAGGTATGGGTGTGCCAGCCCGTGGTGCAGCCCTGGCTGAAGTTCACGACGCTGCAATTGTAGTTCGGGGAATCCCCCGGCTCGATGATCGTCTGGCGCGACCGGGATACCGGCCCGGTCCAGCCTTCGATCCGATCGGCACCCTCCACCGGGAGATCGGGGATGTCCTTGAGCGTGACCACCTTCATGACATTTCTCCTCCGTGTTGATCGCTGCCTTCGTGCGGCGCCTGTCGGCTAGCGCAGGCGCGAGCCGGGATCCATCCCGAGATAGACCCGGCCGCCGATCGGGTACCATTCCGGCGCGATCGTGACCGTCTGGCCGACCACGTGCAAGTCGCGCCAGCACTCGGCGAGCCGGCTTTCGCGCTCGAATGACGTGCTGCCGCCGTACCGGTACACCAGATCCATCGCCTGGCGCGCGCTGTCGCCGGCATAGACCGAGGCCAACCGGCAGCGGGCGCGCTGCTCGAGCGTGGTTTCTTCGCCCGCGGCCATCGTGTTCCACAATTCGGTGATCATCGCATTGCGATAGACGCGCCCGGCATTGAGGATCGCATCGGCCCGGCCGACGGCATCCTGAACTTGCGGATTTTCGCACAGCAGACCGGTGGGGCGGCCGCGCGGCTGTTTGGCGACGGCCAGCTCGATCAGCGCGTTGATACCGGCGCGCGCGATGCCGGTGATCACGGCACTGTGGTGCGGCCCT
>Ga0181537_10001872_pt1 | contig 18941 bp, 16 predicted proteins | sample PEATcosm2014_Bin_39_FD_119765 | JGI IMG/M metagenome (GOLD analysis project Ga0181537, IMG submission 119765) | Peatland microbial communities from MTU Mesocosm Facility, Houghton, MI, USA - PEATcosm2014_Bin23_10_metaG | ecosystem: Environmental > Terrestrial > Soil > Wetlands > Peat | place... | reverse complement strand
TCTTTCCCGGATTGTGCTATCAGCCTGCCGCAGGACTAGAATTGGTCGAGTAGAGCGTTATCAGCCGTTATCCGCAGTTGAGTCCGGCGCGTGGCATAATGCCGGACGGAAGCGAGGTCTTTTATGCGATTGGGAAAATATGAGTCTTCAGACGACAGTCACATAGGTACAGCAGTCACGTTCTTGCTGATCGGGATGGGGGCCGGCGCGCTGGCTGCGCTGATGCTCGCGCCCAAGAGTGGCAAGCAGTTTCGCCGAGATCTGAAAAAGGGCTATGACGATGCCAAGGACACGGTCGGGGATTGGGCCGATGAGGCCAAGGATCGTACGCGCGACGCCCGCGAGCGGGTACGCGAAGTTGCCAAACGCGGCGCCGACCTCGCGGAAGACTTGCACGACACCGTTCGCGAAAAAGTGGAACCGCTGCGGCGCGTCATCAACCGGGACTAGCCCCGCGACTCGAGCCTGTCGCTGTCTCATAAGTCCTTGGTCGGGTGGACACGAGCGAAGCCCTCAAACGCTAAAGCCCGGGATTTCCGGGCGCTTCGGTGGCACGGCTCGAAAGCCGTGCCCTTCTCGAACCGATTTATGAGATGGCCAGGTGGCTTCTAGCCAAAGAGTGCGAGAAAAAAACGTTTGAGACGATGCAGCACCGGGTGTGTATCTCTCGGCGGCGGGATCACGGTTTCAAGACGCATGCGGCGGGAGGAGTCTTCGAGCGGGAGACTTTCGACCTCTTGCACGAGCACGGCCGGCGGCGCCGTGGTCTTGTTCCGGCCGCTGAAAACAAACGGCGCGTCGACCTGGATGTGGACCTCACCGGGTTTCGGCGGAGGCAGCGGATCGGTCTCGGATCCGTGCGACGGCAAGGCAGCGGAAGACACGTTTTCGGCGGGTGCGGAAGGACTGCCCAGCAGCGCATTCGCCGAGAGTTCTGAGCCCGGGGCGGGCGCGGTGTTGGCGCGCGACCTATTCGCGAGCATGGCAGGAGACGGCGGCGGGCAGCCACATTCGAGGGGAACGTCCGTATCCACTTTGTCGATTCGTCCGGAGCGAAATACGGCCTGCTCGGTCGGCTTGACCTGATAGATGCGATCTCCCATCAGTTCCGAGACAAGCGCAGAAGCGGTGTTGCCCATCAGCGCCCGCACGCAGGTATTGCCGTGGGCGTCGGCGCTGATGGCGTAGTGAAACTCCCCTGGCCCGGCGAGCAGGATTCGGAAGTCGGGAGTAAGCACGGAGTCGGCAGCCGCATCGAGCGCGTAGTGCGCCTCTACTGCGCCGCTGCTCATACCCAGCATCAATTCGTGCTTGCTTTTCGAAGGCGTCACCGAGACCGTGGTGCCGGGGCAGACGCGGATTTCGCCGCCGCGGGATAAAGCCAGAACTGCCGTTTCGGCGCCTGCGGTGACCGAGGCGCCCGCGCCGACACGGCTCCCCGCGAGCGCCACCGTACCCGGACCGCCCGACACGGGCACAACGGCAGGTTCACTCGCCGGGACTAGCGTGGGCGCGGCGAGCGGCGGGAGCGCCGCGTTCTTCTCGGCGCCCGCGTCCGAACTCTCGCTCCCGGCTGGCTTCAGACGGATCATCAGGCGATTTCCGGCGGCATCCCAGCTGTAGCCGTAGGGGCCTGACAAATCCACGACGATCCGCGTCACCGGAGGTTGCCACCGGTATTGTTCGGTGCGGATCGTCGCGATTCCCTCTTCCTTGATGGAGATACGTTTCTGCACTTGTCCCACCCGTGCGTAGGGCAGATCGACAACCAGGCGCGCCGGAGAGTCGAGAGTCTGGATCACGGGCACGATGGGATGGGTGGCCACGATTTCAAGGGCGGGAACACCATGCTCGTGAATAACTTGCACGCTGTTCACCAGCGCCACAGCTGAAGTTTTGGAACCAGGGTTCACAGCGGCGGAGTTCGTACTGGCAGGGCTCGTGGGGGCAGGGCTACGTCCCGAATCCTGCGGGAAGGCCACAGCCGGCTGAATCAACGTCGTCGCTGTCAATGCCAGGCACGCAAAATGGACGGGGGATCGCGGCAAAAACACTCCTGGAAGCGGCGCAGTGCGTATGAAAGGAACATACCACCTGAACCGGGAAGGGTGAAAGGGTAGGCGTCAGACACGCTGAGAACTGGATTTTGATCACGGAGCCACAGAGAGACGGAGAAAAACTTAAGAATTGGTTTTCGCCGAGGCTCAGTGCCTCCGTGGTGAAAACCCGTCTTGCCGAGAGCTCACGCTTCCGGCAGGAACTCGTATTCTTCGATCACGGCCGCGACGGCAATTCGGCCATCGCCCGCGCCGTTTTCCACGCGGACGACGCGTCCCTTGCACTGCACGCGGATACTCTCGGTCAGCGTGATCTCGGGCGGCAGAGTCATCGTAAATCCGATCGATGATCCCTGCGCGACGGCGGAATCTACGTAGAAGCAAATCCCCCGGGCACTCACGTCGCGGATGTGGGCCTCTTCCTGTTGTGCAGAATTCAAGTCTCGATTCACGGAAACGGGGATGCGGAGCGCGAAGCGTCGTGCCGCCCGTTTCTCCTGGGCTTCAGACATGCAGATCTCCAATTCTGTTGGTAGTGGAAGCTATGCCATAATGAGCAAAGAGCTCGGGAAGCGTCAATGCCACCACTGTGCGGAGCATAGCCCGTTTGGGGGGCGGATCTCCGCGGCTGGTTTTCTGACCGGATCTTTCCGGCATTGTTTCTGGCGCACCCCCTGGATTGAGGTCTATTTCTGGTCTTTGTGCTCGACAACTACGATTCCTTCACCTACAACCTGGTCCAGTATCTGGGCGAACTGGGAGCCAGGGTGGAGGTGCGCCGCAACGATCAGGTAACTGTCGCTCAAGTGGAGAAGATGAAGCCGGAGCGAATCGTGATTTCTCCCGGACCTTGCACCCCGCAGGAAGCCGGCATCAGCATCGACCTAATTCGCCACTTTGCCGGGAAGGCTCCGGTGCTGGGGGTGTGCCTGGGACATCAGGCGATCGGCGAGGCTTTCGGCGGACGCGTGGTGCGGGCGGGCCACGTGATGCATGGCAAGACCAGCGCCGTGATGCACGACAACAAGCGAATTTTTCAGGGCCTGCCGATGCCCATGACAGCTACGCGTTATCACTCGCTCATCGTAGAAGAAAAAGATCTCCCGGCAGAATTGGAAATCAGCGCCTGGACCACGGAAAAAGACGGCACCCGCACGATCATGGGTTTACGCCACCGGCAGTATCCGGTTGAAGGAGTACAGTTTCATCCCGAAAGCGTGCTTACGGATGAGGGGAAGAAGCTGGTGGAGAATTTTTTAAACCAGGGGTAAGGGGGTTAGGGATGAGTCGAACCGCGACTAACCTGAGCCAGCTATTCGCGACGGTCGCCCCGAGGATTAACTAGCCCCTGTTCCTCGCCATGTCCACAGCGCGCAGCAGCGCCTGAGCCTTGTTCATTGACTCCTCAAACTCGCTGGCGGGATTTGAGTCAGCGACGATTCCCGCTCCCGCCTGCAGATAGGCGTGCTTGCCCTGCATGAGCAGCGTGCGTATGCCGATGCAGGAATCCAGATTGCCGGCGAAGTCCGCATACAACACCGACCCTCCGTAAATGCCGCGGCGCGTAGGTTCCAACTCTTCGATGATCTGCATCGCCCGAACCTTGGGCGCGCCGCTGAGCGTTCCTGCCGGGAAGCAGGCGGCAAACGCATCGAGCGCGTCGAGATCCTTGCGCAGCGTGCCTTCGAGCGCCGAGACCAGATGCATCACGTGGGAGTAGCGTTCCACATACATCAGATCTTTAACTTTGACGGAGCCATATTCGCTTACGCGCCCCAGATCGTTGCGGCCCAGGTCGACCAGCATGACGTGTTCGGCGCGCTCTTTTTCGTCGTTCAGCATTTGCTGTTCCAGGCGTGCATCTTCCGCTTCGTCGCGTCCGCGGGGATGCGTGCCCGCGATCGGGCGATACTCCAGCTTGCGTCCGGTAACGCGCACCAGCATTTCCGGAGACGACCCGAGAATATGCGTACCGTCCATGCGAAGAAAATAAAGATAGGGCGAGGGATTCACCTGACGCAGCGCGCGGTAGAGATCAAACGGCGCAACTTCCGGTTTGAAATCGAGCCGCTGCGAAAGCACGACTTGGAAGATGTCGCCGGCAGCAATGTAGTCCTTGCAGCGCTTCACGCTGCGCAGGAAATGATCGCGGCTGGTGCCGGAATGAATCTTGAGCTTCGCTGCCTTGGTGGTTGTCGACTTGGCGGAAGTCGACTTGCGCCACAATCCCGGACGCAGCCCCGACGCCAGTTTCTTCTCAATCGCGGCAATATCGCGGACCGCACGATCGTAAGCCTGCCGCGGGCTCTCGCGCGAAACGTCGGCAGCGGCCAGGATGTGAATCTGATGACGCAGGTGATCAAAAGCCAGCAGTCGGTCGAAAAACATCAGTTCGGCGTCGGGCAGTCCGAGGTCATCCTGCGCACGCTCGCCAATGTTTTCTAGCTGCCGCACGACGTCGTAAGCAAAATATCCGACGGCCCCAGCCGTAAATGGAGGCAGTCCTGGCACCGAGGCGAGGTGGTGCGCACGCAGCGTCTCTTTCACCACCTGAAAAACATTTCCCGGACGCTTTTCGCCGCGACCATTGCGTTCCACCTCGACCTTTCCGGCCGAAGCCCGCACCCGCATGTAAGGCCGCGCCCCCAGAAACGTGTAACGGCCGATCTGCTCTCCGCGCTCGATGGACTCGAGCAGAAAGGCGTGCGGCTCTTTCTCGGCGATGGCAAGAAATGCGGAAACAGGCGTGAGCAGATCCGCCGAGACGGACTTCACGACCGGCACCAGCGTGGCTTCCCGGGCGAGCCGGGAGAATTGTTTGAAGTCGGGTTGCAGCATACTCGTTTGCGCCAACAGTGCCGGGCGTTCGCGGGCTTTTCATTATAGGGGAACCGGCAGGCATGAATGTCGGCGAGGCCACTTCGTGATCGAAGGGGCCTTGTCCCAGCCCGTAACGCACCGCCCGTGGGGCCCCGGACGCCTCGTCCGGGGGGGCAGCGGCACACCTCCATCGCTCCGGTGCGGTGGCCCGCCTGGGCGGACGAGGGCGTCCGCCCCTCCGCAAACTCGACTCCATGGAATCCCCACCCACGCAGCAAGCCTTAGGGAACGAGGAACCGTTACCTTCCTGCCGACGTGCCGGGAACTTTGGTCACCTTGCCGGGGTCGACCTCAGGGCTAGAATTAGAAGGTCTATAGACTGAAGACAGAGAGTAGCCCGGATTCCTATGCGTTGCTTGCGTCTCGGCGCCACCGTATCGGCTGTGATTTGCGGTTTGTTTGGCATGCTTGCCGCACTCGGAGCCTACGCCCAGACCGCCCCGGCGGCCTTTCCGTCGACGAGTGTTCCCCCCGCAGATCAACCCGCCTCCGTGGCAGCCGCTGCGAAAACCTCGAAGAAGCCTGCCGCCCACGCCAAAAGAGTGATCGACGACGATGATCTGGAGCTTCACAAGAGTCCAATCCCGAGGCTTAGCCTGGAAGGCGCCGACAACACCGCCGAAATTGTGGATGCGGTCAAGAAATACAAAGAATCCCACACTCCGCAGCAGACCGAAGTGGCGTTCCGTGACTGGTTTGATGACACCAACGACGTGCTGACCGCGGCCATCCGGGAGAGCAGCAACCTGCGCGACCTGAGAGAGTCTAACATCAACAACAGCAACGACTTATGCCAGGATAGCGGCGACTGGGAACAGTGCCAAAAGCTGCGTCTGGCCGATGCCCGCGGAGCCCGCCGGGACCAGAACCGCATCCGCAACGATGGCTTCGTCACCGGACGCATTCAGCAGGCCTTCATGAGGATTCGCAACGACCTCATGACGATCGGCTTGCATTACCAATGGTTCAAAATCCAGAACGCGAACGGAGTCGGCAGTTTCTGAGGTAACGCCAGCGAACCACCAATCCAATTGACGGAAGCTCCCTCGCCGTCCAAGATTAGAAAGCGAAATCCAACCAAACCGATGCGGATCAAGTTTTGGGGCGTCCGTGGTTCTACGCCCACGCCACAAGCCGAGAATCTGCGTTACGGGGGCAACACCTCGTGCGTCGAGGTTCGCGTTGGGGAGCGGATTTATATCTTCGATTGCGGCACCGGCTTCCGCGTGCTGGGTAATGAACTGAAGCACGAGTTCGGCGACCGCGACTTCCACGCCCACGTTTTCGTTTCGCACTTTCATTGGGATCACATTCAGGGCATGCCGTTTTTCCGTCCTTTGTACGACAACCCGGGCGGACATTTCTCGTTTCACTCGTCGAACCGTATTCGCAGCCTCAAGCAGGTGATGGCCGAGCAAATGGCCGCGCCCTATTTCCCCGTCAACCTCAACGAGATGAAAGCCAAGCGGGAGTTCTTCAACATCGACAGCGACAGCGTAAAGCTCGAGGATGGCGTCCAGTTGCAGACGGCGTGGCTGAATCATCCCCAAGGTTGCATGGGGTTCCGCCTGGAGACCAAAGACGGTGTTCTGGTCTACGCCACCGACAACGAACCCGGCGACGCCGGATTCGACAAAGCCGTCCGCAAATTAGCCGCGGGTGCCGACGTGCTCATCTACGACGCGCAATATCTACCCGAAGAATACGAAGCGCGCCGCCGCGGCTGGGGACACAGCCACTGGCGCGAAGCCGTCAACGTGGTCATGGAAAGCGGCGCGAAAGAACTTGTGCTTTTTCATCACGACCCTGAACATACCGACGCCATCGTCGACAAAGTCGTGCAGGAAGCGCGGAATTATTATCCCAAGGTGCGGGCCGCGGCCGAGGGGATGGAAATCAAACTCTAACCTGTTTCGGTTGGAGTACGGCCTACGTTCGCGAGTAGCGGACACTTCATGGCACCCGCACGATGATCACGACATTACCCAGCGTCCGGCGCGATAGCGAATCACAGGCGGCAAGTCCTTCCCTGGCCATTTCATCAGCGTCCCGAGCACCAGCTTGCGCCACGGTCTCGCCAGCGTGGGGACCTTTAGCGCACTTGCGCTGAGGGAGCGAAACCCGCGCAGCAGGGCTGCATGCGGCAATGCGGCAACTTCCTGCGCGAGAATTTCTTCGTGAATCGCGTGACACTCGTCCAGGTTGCGCAACCCCAGTGAATCTGGATGGGAACGGAAGCCGCCGATCAGCGCATCAACCGGATAGAGCTTCGCGAAGCGGAAGAATCGCACCCACAGCTCAAAGTCGCTGGCGCTGCGCCGCGCATCATCAACGCGGCCGCCCGCGCGCTCCCACAAGCTGCGGCGCCAGAACGTGGACTCCTGTTGAATGTAGCGATTCGCGCCCGCCAGAAATCGCCAGCGCGACCATTGCCGCAGCCGCAGAGTTTCGACCGCCATGCCCTCATCGCTGAATCCCGTAGGGCGCCCCGTGATCCAGTCCACTTCCGGAAACGTGCGTAGCACACTACCCACTACGAACAGCGATCCTGCATGCAGCAGATCGGTCGCGCTGATCCATCCCATTCCATCGCGCATGGCATCGCCGGTCGCCTCGCCCGTTGCGGCGCCAGATGTGCGCGCGAAGCCTTTATTGATGGCGTCGTACATGCCGCGATCCGGTTCGCTGAACCAGGCGTGCAGCTGCGGCTCATATTTGCGGATGATCTCAACACTGCCGTCGGTCGAGCCTCCGTCGGCAATCACATACTGCAGATTCGGATAACCCTGGCTCAGCACCGAGCGGATGGTGGCTTCGAGATAGCGCGCTGAATTGAATACCGGCGTCACCAGCGCAATCTTCGGCCATTCGCCGGACGTTGCGGCGGCATGGTTGACGGCGGGCGATCTGGTGGAAGCTGCGCCCGCCGAAACCGAGTTGTTCGTGGGCAGAACTACCAAGGCGTGGCATCTCCCGCAACAGCAATAATATTTTCAGAATCAAAATGGGCCCGGGGCGGAAGCGCAATCGGCGATCCGGTGGCGGGATCAAAGCAGAACATCCGATACCCTTGTCGCAGCAGCCACTCGAGCACCTCACCGCTGCCGGTGCCTTGATGTTGCAGCGAACGATCGGAAATTTCGATCAGCAACACCGGCTTGAACTGCCGCAAAGTTTCCGCCGCGCCGCGCAGCGCTGCCATCTCGGCACCTTCAATATCCATTTTGATCACGTCCACCCGCGCCACTGCTTCGCCATAAACGACGTCGTCGAGTCTTTCTGCCTGCACCCGCTCGCGATGGTCGAGCGGAGTATCGTAGGCAAAAGCTCCCAGCGTATTGTGGCCTGATTTCCCCGGGGGTGCGACCGCCAAGTCTAGTTCCGAGGCGCGATCGGAAACTGCTTTGCGAATCGGGATCACGTTGGTCAGCGAATTCAGTTTCACATTTTTTTGAAGGATTTCAAACTCACGGACGCTGGGCTCAAGCGCCAGCACTTTCCCCCGCGGACCCACCCGGCGCGCGGCAAAGATGGAATAGAGTCCCATATTCGCGCCGGCATCGATGAACGTCATGCCGGGCTTAAGGATCCGCTGCAGCAGGAAGAACTCGTTGGGCTCATAGCGCCCGGTCACGAACACCGAACGGCTGGTTTCGTTGCCGGGATATAAGAATAGCTTTGAGTTATCCAGCCAGGAGACGGTGAACGGCCGCCGCAGCAACGGCCAAAGCTCACGGCGCAAGCGGCTCGCATTGTCGGTGCGCTGGCCTGAGCCGAGCACCCATCCCGGGAAAAGCTCCACGACCGGCTTCGCCGCCAGGCGAGGTCCCAGCCAGCCGCTGAGGCTTATGTTGGCCACAAGTTTTTAGTCCTTAGTCCTTAAGCAGCGACACAAGGGCCGGATTTTTCAACTCACTGCGCGAAGCCACAAAAACACAGCGGAGTGGATGCCCATCGCGCACACACGCTAAGTCGTTGGTCCAGGCAAAACGAAAATCTTCGTGCGCCGGCGGGGTCGCCGGAGCATACACATGCTCGAAGCCGGCCCGGTTCAAGCCCAGCACCACGTAGTGCGGTGTGGGCCGCCCAGCAAGGCCGGCCATGGCTTGATTGAAGTCCGTGCTTTCGTCTTCGATGCGAACCACCGGCAGCGTGTGATCGCTCACCATGGTTTCGAGCAGCAGCAAATCTCCGCACACCGCGGCCATGTTACGAATGGACTGCAACGGATTCTCCAGGTGATAGAGCAGCCCGTAAGAAAACACGATGTCAAAGCGTCCGAAGCGCGACAGATCCTGCTCCACGTCGCCTACATGAGCTTCCAGTTGCGGATAACGTATTTGCAAATTCTCAATATTTTGCGCGCGGCCGTCGACGCATACCACCGAACAGCCCATCTGCTGCAGGCGAATTCCCAGATGTCCCACGCCACAGCCCAGGTCCAGCGTGCGTTTCTCCTTGAGTGGTAATCCCAGAGATTCCAGGTGATCCATGCGGGCGGCGTTGAGGGCGAGTGCACCGGGCGTGTCGAACACCTGCACACCGCCGCGCTTGCGCACATCTTCATTCTGATAGCGGCGCCGCTTCACCTGCACGGGATACGGAAGCTGTTCCGGAAGCAACGCCGTCGGCTTTCCCTCCGAGTTGCCCTCGCGCTTGCCGATGATCTTCTGCAGGATGCTCATGATGTTCCGTGTCCGCGCTTGGAATCACTCGCTTCGCGCAACTGCGCCGCGCTCGGTGTCGTTCGCGCGCCGGGACCAGGACCAAAGACCGCCCGCTTCACCAGCTTCGCCACACCCACCGGCCGCGACGAGTGGCGCTTGAAACTTTTCCATACATGGCGCGGATTGCCCGTGATCCCGTGCGGCGTAAGTTTGTGCGTGGCGTCGTCAATCGTATAGATGTAGCGCCACGACAGGCCTTCATCAAAGTCTGTGGGATTCCGTTCGCAGGTGAGCCGACAATTCAAAATAGCTTCTTCGCTCGCCATCATCTCCGCTTTGCCCGGACCGTAGGTGGTGTGCGAGTAGTCGTGGTTCTGATGAATCGCGGTCACCACGGCGGTCGCGTCGAGCACCGGCGCGCCGAGTGACCGCGCCTTCCAGAGCAGCCAGTTGTCCCACCAGAAGCGGCCAATCGCAAGCGGCGGCATCGCCGGGTACAGTCCGCGCGAGAACGCGAAATAATCGACGTTGCGCGCAATTTGCAGCCGGCCTTTCGCGCGCGCAGATTCTTTCAGTCGCGTGGCCCAGTTCGTTTGGGCAAAATCCTGAGGCTCGTTTAGGTCCAGATCCGTACGTCGGCCCACCATCAGGAAGCGTTCGCTCCAACCCGCCGCGCGAGACACCCCGGCGACGAAGTCATCGAAGAGAATAATGTCCGCATTCACATAACACAGCCACGGACTGCGACCGACCTGCTGCGCCTGCGCAAACAAATCGCTCACCAGCGGCGTGCCCCACTGGTTTTTCTGCACCGTAGGGACATGTTGCACTGCGAGTTCTCGCGCCACTTCCGCCGTGCCTTCGTCGGTGCCAAACAAAATCACATCCGGCCGTGGATTCATGCGCGTCCAGCTGGCGATGGCGTTGCGCTGAATCACGGCGATGTGCCCGCGAAACGGCTTGGGGATGGCGAAGATGGTCAGCGGAGGAGAGGCGCCGCTCATAGGAAGCCTTCCCCGATGCCGAGGCCAAGATAGTCCACGCCCGGCGTGTCGTGCAGAAACTTCACCGCACGCCAGCAATCAATCACGGTACGCGGATCGCCACTGCGCACCCATTGCGCGCCGGGAATCGCGCTGAACTCGGGCCACGACGTGGCCAGCACCACCAGATCTGACTTTGAAATACATTCGATAGCGGTCGCCGCGAAGCTCACATTCGCGATCGCGTCAGGCGCGGAAACTTTTCCATACGCTGGATCAAACGCCAGGACTTTCACGCCGCGGCTTGCCAGTTCCTTGGTCAGAAGAAAGCCCACGGCTTCTTCGACCACGTCGGTGCCGGCTTTGTAGGTCAACCCGAGAATGCCCACGATTCCCTGAGATGCTCCCGGCGCCTTCTTATGAGCGCCGTTCTGCACGCGGTGTTGGACCAGATCGGCGAGCCAAATTCCCTGCAATCGGTTGAAGCGGTCAACCGTCTGCGCCAGATCGGGAGGAACGCCGAGCTGCTGCGCCAGTTGCACCAGAGCGAGATTATCCCGGGGAAAACACGGCCCGCCGTAGCTCACCGCGCCCTTCAGATATTTCGCGCCGATGCGGGTATCAAGACCGAGCGCGGAAGTGATCACGTCCACATTCGCGCCCGGCAGCCGTTCGCAAATGCGCGCCAGCATGTTGGCGTAGCTGATCTTCGTGGTGACGTAAGTATTCACCGCGAGCTTCGTAACTTCAGCATTCACAAACGCCATTCGCGCCACCGACGGCTTGTTCTCGCACACCTGCGCGTAGAGCGCCTGCAGCAGGTCGCCTGAGCGCGCCTCCGATTCGCCGATCAGCAGCATGTCTGGATTCAGGAAGTCGCGGATGACGCTGCCGAGGGCGATAAACTCTGGGCTATAGCACAAACCGAAGTCCACGCCCATTTTCTTGCCGCTGGCTTTCTCGAGCATCTCGCGCACTGGGCCACCGGTCGTACCCGGCATCACCGTGCTGGTCAGGCAAACGAGATGATACTCATTCTTTTTTGCGAGCGCGCGGCCAATCGCCTGGCACACCGGCTCCACATAGCGCAGCGAAAATCCGCCGGCGGGATCGCTCGGAGTCGAGACCACAACAAAAGTAATCTGCGTGTCCCGCACCGCGACTTCAATGTCGGCGGTCGCGGTCAGCCGTCCTTCACTCTGCGCCAGCATTTCTGCCAGGCCGGGTTCGTGCACTGGAGGCTGGCCCTGATTGATCGCCTCCACCTTGCGCGGATCCTGATCCACGCCGATGACGAACACGCCCCGCGCAGCCAGACATGCCGCCAGCGGCGATCCCAGTTTTCCCAGCCCGATGACAGACGCTTTCATCATTTATGTTCTTGCTCGATTTCTCGCACGCGCGACCCGACAAGGGTTTTGCAATGAACCTTCTCAATGAACCAGAGGGAAACCTCAGAAGCTAGAGCCTTCGACAGAAAAGAACGACTCTACCGCAGCGCTGAAAGCGCTCGGCCACCCACTTCTAGCCCGCCTCTGCGGTCAGGCACAAGTGCCAGCCGAAATGCTGCTCCATCGAGCGGTACAGGCCCGGCGGAGTCCAGCTCCACGGCCAATCCTTCACATATTCGTACTTGACGTAGTCGGCGATGCGATAAGGAAAAATGTGGTCCACGAACGCGTCGGTCATGCGGAATCCCGAATGCTCGATCAGCGCGCGTCCCTCGCCGCGCGTATAGGAATAAGTCACCGGACATCCGGTCTGCGCCTCGGAATGTTTGGCGATCAACTCTTTCAATTTCCAGAATTGTCCCTTACCGTACCCCATCAGAATCCAAAACACTTTCCACGACCGGCGGTAATACACCATGATCTTCACCGTGGTCCCGGGCCGCGCGTACTGCCGCATCTGCTCGACCACCCGCTCGGGATGCGGCGTGTGATGGATCACGCCGAAAGAATAAATAAGATCGTAGGCCTCGACCGGCACAAACCGCGCCAGCTCTTCGGCGCTCCCATTGTAGAAACGTACTTGATTACTCAACCCAAAAACGTCCACGCGTTTGCGGGCCACCTCGATCGACTGCAATGACAAATCCACCGCCGTGACCAGAGCCCCGTGGCGCGCGAAGTTAACGGTGTCGGTGCCAATGCCGCATCCAATTTCGAGCACGCGCTTGCCCCGCCAGCGCTCGAATTCTGCAAACCGCGGAATGTGCGGCTCCACAAAATATTTCCGCGCCTCCACTTCGTCAAAATATTCGCGCGTCCCCACCGGCTTCGGCGAATGCCGGATGTTGCAAGGCCGCTGGTCCCAGTAACTGCGAACCTGCTCGACCGTAACCTGGGAAAAATCAGACATGGGCGTTGTCGGTAATCGTAATCTTATCGGTCATTGTCGGTCGTTAATTGTCAGTCGTTGATTGTCAGTCGTTAATTGTCAGTCCTTGGCGAGCGCCGCGCATAGACGCAGCCTGCCGAATGAGATCACTGACCAGGAACTTCGAGTCTATCGAAGTAACAACCGCAGCGGCAAGCGGCCGGCCGCGGGCATTTGGGAAGGTCAATTTCGGACACATTCCGGTTTGCCGTTCTTGACCGCCCGGAATCGGTACGCATCCTGTGCAATTCGTACGGTCTATAATTGCGCGCATCGATGACGCTTACCTCCGGCATCAAACTCGGGCCCTACGAGATCGTATCGCCAGTGGGAGCGGGCGGCATGGGCGAGGTGTACCGCGCACGCGACACGCGGCTCGGGCGTGATGTCGCGATCAAAGTCCTGCCCGAGGCGCTGGCGCATGATGCCGACCGACTGCGGCGTTTCGAACAGGAAGCGCGCACAATTGCCGCGCTGAACCATCCGAACATCCTGGGAATCCACGACATTGGTACGCACGACGGTGCGCCGTTTTTGGTCAGCGAATTTCTGGAAGGACAAACGCTGCGGGAGAAGCTCGTATCAGGGCCGCTGCCGGTGCGGCGCGCGATTGAATACGCACTCGGCATCGCGCTGGGACTCGCGGCGGCACACGAGAAAGGTATCGTGCACCGGGATCTGAAACCGGAGAACGTATTTGTCACTCGCGACGGACGGATTAAAGTGCTGGATTTCGGGCTGGCGAAGCTGGTTCGGCCGGAGGAAAACCACGAAACTGCAGTGACGCTAACGAGCCCGGCGACTTTGCCGGGTATGGTGATGGGTACCGTAGGCTACATGTCGCCGGAGCAAGTGCGGGGCGAACCGATCGACCCGCGATCGGACATTTTCAGTTTCGGTGCAGTGTTGTATGAGATGCTCACCGGCAATCGAGCCTTCAAACGCGAGACGTCCGCAGAAACGATGACCGCAATATTGCGCGAAGAGCCACGGGCGCTAAGCGATCCCGGCGGGCAAGGTCCGCTGACTCCGCAACGGATTCTTGCGCGATGCCTCGAAAAGGATGTCGCGCGACGATTCCAGACGGCGAGTGATCTGGCGTTTGCCATGGAATCGCTGAGCGGAACGCTGACCGGAATCTCGACCGCAACGACGACCGCGAAGAGTGGGGCGCAGCCGAAGTCAAGGCGAGCGTGGCTGCCGTGGGTCATAGCCGCTGCACTGCTGCTGGGAACTGCGGTCTGGGAAATATCTCGGCCGGAGGCTGCACCGGCCAACCCGCTCGAAAAAGCGCGTTTCACGCGCGTGACCGACTTCAAGAGCGTGGAAGCGGCGATCTCGCCGGACGGCAGGTTCGTGGCTTTTGTCTCCGATCATGACGGGCCCTTCGATGTATGGCTCACCCAGGTGGGTACCGGACGTGTGACCAATCTGACGCAGGGGAAGGTGGGCCCTTTACCTGGGCCTTTACGGAGTGTGGGATTTTCAGGCGATGGCTCGGAGATTTGGCTCGGCGGTGGTGATGTGGGTATGCGGCTGCGTATGCTGCCTCTAGCAGGAGGTACGCCGCGTAATTTTCTCGGTGAGGAGACCGTCAACCTGGCTTGGTCACCGGACGGCGAACAGATTGTCTACCATACCTTCGGTAAAGGCGACCCCATGTTTGTGGCGGACCGCTCTGGCGCCAATGCTCGGCAGATATTCGTTTCCCGACCTGGAATTCACAGCCATTTTCCAGCTTGGTCGCCGGACGGCCGTTGGATCTATTTCGCACATGGGACACCAGCGACAAAGGAAATGGATTTATGGCGCATCGACCCGGCCGGCCGGAACCCAGAGCGCCTCACGCAAATTAATACAGACGTCGCCTATCCCACCCCGGTCGGCAACCGCACGGTATTCTACGTGGCGCGGGACGAGGACGGTTCAGGACCTTGGCTGTGGGCGTTTGATCTGAAACGCAGGGATTCGCGGCGCGCCAGCGTCGGGCTCGAGCAATATACGTCCGTGGCAGCCAGCGCGGACGGCCGTAAGCTCGTGGCCACCATCAGCAATCCCGTCGCCGGACTTTGGACGGTTCCGATTCTTGATCGCGTCGCCGAAGAAGGCGACGTGAAACCGTTTACCGTGCCGACCGAGCGCGCGCTGGCACCTCGTTTTAACGGCTCGTCGCTGTTTTATTTATCTTCCCTGGGGACAGGCGACGGACTGTGGCGCCTTCGGGACGGACAGGTGACTGAGGTCTGGAAGGGTGCCGATGGTGCGTTGTTCGAAACGCCCGCGGTTTCGCCGGATGGAGGTCGCGTGGCCATTGTGCTGCGGCGGAGCGGGAAACGCCAACTGCACGTCCTCTCTTCAGACGGCGCCGAACTCCAGCCGATCGCAGAAGGAATTGACGTCCAGGGCACGAGTGGCTGGTCGCCGGATGCAAAATGGATCGCGACTGGCGGCAGCGATGCCACCGGTCCCGGCCTTTTCAAAATCCCGTTGGATGGTGGATCGCCAGTCCGCTTGATCGCCGGGGAAGCACTCAATCCAGTCTGGGCGCCGGATGGAAACCTGATCGTATATGCGGGTACGAATGTGCGCACCTTCGCTCCGCTTCTGGCCGTGCGCCCGGACGGAACCAGCGTCGAATTGCCCCAGATCAGCTTGCGGCGCTTGGGCGAGCGCGTGCGCTTCTTGCCCGATGGCAAGAGTCTGATCTACATGCGGGGATTGCTCGCATCCCAGGACTTCTGGCTACTCGATCTGGCGTCCATGAAGTCGCGCCCCCTCACCCGGCTCGAGAACCGCGCCACCATGCGGACCTTCGACGTCACCAGCGACGGGAAACAAATCGTCTTCGACCGCTTACGTGAAAACTCGCAGGTCGTAATGATTGATCTTCCCAAGCAGCCTTAACCAAATATCGAGCCAGCCGGCAGTTCCAGACCACTCGATTTGGAGTGAGCTGCTCATCGGACTCGAGCCGCGCTTGGAATAAATTTCGAGACCGCCCAACAATCCCGCGAGACCTCTCGCTTTTCTCGACCACATCTCTTGGCCACCAGGGGGACACTTGTTTATCCAAGTCAGCAGGACCTAGACTAAGGCTCGATATATAAACTCCATTCCGGTTTCAAATCTACGATTTTGTTGCCATCGATCATGCGTCCAGTCATTCAAGTTTCCGCAATCCGAAAAACCTACGGTTCGACAGTCGCGGTCGACGAAGTATCTTTTGAGGTTAACGATGGTGAGATCTTTGGTTTAATCGGGCCGAACGGCGCAGGAAAGACCACGACGATGGAGTGCATCGAGGGTCTGCGCACGCCCGACCGGGGCGCCATCTCGGTACTGGGCCTTGATCCCTTCAACGACGTTTACCAACTGCAAGAGCGGATTGGCGTCCAACTCCAGCAGGCACAACTGCAGAAGCGGATCAAAGTGTGGGAAGCGGTAGACCTCTGGGCCTCTGTTTACCGCAGGAAAGCGATCGAGGGCGAACGGTTGCTCGAACAGCTTGGCCTCGCCGACAAGCGGAACGCCTGGTTCATGACCCTGTCGGGCGGCCAGAAGCAGCGACTGTTCATTGCGCTTGCGCTGATCAACAACCCGGAGGTCGTGTTTCTCGACGAGCTGACAACTGGGCTTGACCCGCAGGCGCGGCGCGCCATCTGGGACTTGGTGCGCGGCATCCGCCAGCGCGGCAAAACGGTTTTCCTGACCACACATCTTATGGAGGAGGCCGAGCGGTTGTGCGACCGGGTAGCAATCATCGAACACGGACGCATCATCGACATCGACAAGCCGGCCAGCCTCGTGAATCGGCACTGCCCCGAACGAACCGTCATGCTCTCCACAGACGATCAAACTGCTGCGGAATGTTTTCGAAAAATTCCGCGAGTCGAGGCGGTCATTTGCGGCAACTCGCAGTTCACCATCCGGGGTCACGGCGACGATCTCGTCACCGAGGTGATTCATTGTCTGTCCGAGAATCGCATCCGGGTCACGGATTTCCGCACCATTCTCCCCAACCTTGAGGACGTCTTTCTCAAACTGACCGGTCACTCGATTCGCGACTGAGGCTTGATCACTATGCTGCGTGGACTCTCGAAATTGACCTGGATCGAGATCAAAATCTTCCTGCGCGAGCCGCTTGGGGCAATCGGGACGATCGTGATCCCGGTTCTGGTGTTTGTTGTAACGGGGCGAATCGTCGGCCACGGACTTGCACCATCGTCAGTCGCTGCCAGCAGTTTTCTCACTGTCGGTCTTCCGGTACTGGCTTCGGTTCTAATCGCCATCAGCGCGGTGCTGTCTCTGGTCACGATCATTTCGATCTATCGCGAGGGGGGCATTCTCAAACGACTCCGCGCCACCCCGCTGCGCCCCCATACGATTCTCACTGCCCACGTGATCGTCAAGCTACTGCTCACCGCGGCCACCCTGACCCTAATGGTGCTGGCAGGCAAACGCTACTATCCGTCTGGCATTCATGTTCCCTTGTTTGGTTTCACGATTGCGCTTCTGATCAGCACCTGCAGCATTCTGTCGATCGGATTTCTTATCGCCAGCATCGTTCCCACGGCGCGCTTTGCGCAGCCGATCGGCGCGGTCATCATGTACCCCATGATCGCGGTATCGGGACTTTTCGTGCCGGTTGAAGCGCTGCCGCCAGCGCTTCAGGTGGTGGCAAGAGTTGTGCCGCTAACTTACGCGGTGTCACTGCTCGAAGGAATTTGGAAGGGGGACAGCTGGTGGGCGCACACGCGCGATTTAGCAGCACTGGCGGTGGCGTTTATCGTGTGCACGGCGCTCTCGGCGAAGGTGTTTCGATGGGAGTAACGAATATTTTCTGGAAACCCTTGAAATTCTCTGCCACGCGACCTGAGCCCGACACGCCCGACCCAGGTACACCGGGTACCACGGGTACCACGGCCTCTCGCTTGCTTCTGCCCCATCCCGCCTCATATACTTCTGAACGTTTGCCCGCCCACTCCGGGATCTCATCCCGGCGCCGGCTCGCATCCCCGACGCCATTATTCCGGAGAATTATTTTATGGGTACTCTGTCCGCTCCACCGCCCTCCGCCAATGAAGCTAATCCCTGGGAATCGCAACGGGCGCGCTTCGACCTGGCCGCCCAGAAGCTCAACCTTGATGAAGGCCTGTGGCGGGTTCTGCGCTATCCCAACCGCGAACTGATCGTGCACATTCCCGTCTCGATGGACGACGGTCATCTCGAAGTCTTCACCGGATTCCGCGTGCAGCACTCGATTGCGCGTGGTCCCAGCAAGGGCGGCATCCGCTACGCGCCCGACGTCACGCTCGACGAAGTCCGCGCGCTCGCTGCCTGGATGACCTGGAAGTGCGCCGTGGTGAACATTCCCTTCGGCGGCGCAAAAGGCGGAGTCATCTGCGATCCCCACAAAATGTCCATGGGCGAACTGGAGCGCATGACGCGCCGCTACACCGCCGAGCTGATCGAATTCATCGGCCCCGAAAAAGATGTTCCCGCGCCCGACGTCAATACCAATGAACAAACCATGGCGTGGATGATGGATACCTATTCCATGCACATGCGCCAGACCGTCACGGCGGTGGTGACCGGTAAGCCCATCAACATTGGCGGATCGCGCGGCCGCCGCGAAGCCACCGGACGCGGCATCATGATCGTCTGCGATGAAGCCATCCGCAAGCTCGGCCTGCAGCGCGAGCGCAGCCGCGTCATCGTACAGGGCTTCGGCAACGTGGGCTCGAACGCGGCGCTGCTGATGTACGAGGCCGGCTACAAAGTGATCGGCATTGCCGAAGTCGGCGGCGGCCTGCTCAACACCAACGGCATCGACCTGAAGGCGCTCACCGAGTTCCGCCAGAAAAACGGAACCGTCCACGGATTCCCTGGAGCCGAAAAAGGCGAGACCGCAGACCTGCTCACCACCGAATGCGAAATCCTGATTCCCGCGGCCACCGAAAACGTCATCACCAGCC
>Ga0181537_10001871_pt1 | contig 18948 bp, 19 predicted proteins | sample PEATcosm2014_Bin_39_FD_119765 | JGI IMG/M metagenome (GOLD analysis project Ga0181537, IMG submission 119765) | Peatland microbial communities from MTU Mesocosm Facility, Houghton, MI, USA - PEATcosm2014_Bin23_10_metaG | ecosystem: Environmental > Terrestrial > Soil > Wetlands > Peat | place... | reverse complement strand
GGAACTTGCGCTCCGGTTTCAGAGGAGCCGTGCCAACCAGCCTGGCCCGGCTTTTCCCCGGTCACCCGGGATTATCCTGGAACTTTTAACGGCAACCTTTCGACCGCCGCCAACCGCTCCGTTCTTTCAATGAACTGTGAACAGTCTAGCAGATTTCACCCTTCCTTCAACGAATTGATATGCACAGGTTGTTCACCAAATCACGCCTGTGGACAACCTGTGGACAACGCAAATCAGCCCGTTAAATCAATGCGATACTCAATTCGCGAAGGTGAATTATTCACCGCTTTTTCCGGTCAAGAAGACCTGCGGTGAACAAGTTCCGTTTGTGACTTTTCGGAAAAATCCCGCTCGACAGAGAAGTTCCGCGAGCACAAAATCTTGGCTGCGACAATTCTGAATATAATTCACATGTCTATTACAACTGAAATAGTTCTTGGAGTGATTGCATGGTTCGCAATTGTTTTTCTGGGTGTTTTTGCTCTTTTTAGTGCAGTAGGTCGGTTGGACACAAAACATCCATTCAGCATTACTGAAGGAGGGCGACGCGGATTGTTTACTGGTGTCCCAGCAATTGGTTTCATTGTGCTTATGTGCAGAGGGGAAGCTATAGCACACTTTGTCGGCGAAACAGCTTACCCGTATGTTTTCTTCGGGGCTTTTATCCCGCTCGCGTTAGGCGGGATGATTTTGTATAATTGCACTCCTAAACGATGGGTTCTTCCACTGGGAATTGCCGGTTGGATAACTTCGTTTTCGTTGGCTTACTGGTATTTCTGGTTTGGACCGGGCGTCAATTCACCACCACTGTAATCAAAAAGATGGCTACCGATAGCGTGGCATGATCTACCTTCCCTTCGCGCTCACCACCTTGCGGCTGCTGCTCGGCCCAATTGCCCTGGCGTGCGCGCTCGCGGGCGTCACGCGATTTGTTTATCTGCCCATTTTAATCGCCGCCACGCTCTCGGACATTTTTGATGGCGTCCTCGCCCGCAAATTCGGCGTGGCCACCCCTGCCCTGCGCCGCTACGACAGCATCACCGACATCATTTATTACCTGTTCATCCTCGCCGTCGCTTGGATTTTGTGCAAACCGGTCATCGCTGGAAATGTTTGGCTGATTGCGCTGATGTTGCTATCGGAAGCGGGCTGCATTTCAATCTGCCTCATCCGGTTCGGAAAATTTCCAGCGACGCATTCGTGGCTGGCGAAATTTTACGGATTATGCCTGCTGGCCGCTTTCATCGCCCTGCTCGCCTTCAACGCCGGAAGCTGGGTCGTCATCGCGCTGGCGGCGGTTGCGCTCGTCACGAATTCAGAAATCATCGCCATGCACCTCATCGCGAAGTCGCCGCCGGTGGATGTGCCGTGCATCTTTGCGATGAAGAAAAGATAGGGACAGAGCGCTGCGCTGTCCGGACGCCGCAGCGCGGCGTCCCTACCAAAGAAAAAGGCCGCCCGGATGAGCGGCCTTTTCAATGTTTCAAAACGCCCGGTCAGGCTTTTTTTGTCGCGGCGGCTTTCTTGGCCTTGATCGCGGTTTTCTTGCGTTTGATGTAGCTGTTCCGGCGTTTCCGGTTTTCGACCTTGTTGTATTGTCTTCCCATAATTCTTTACTTTGTTTGCTTGTTGCGGTTTTGTGGTGTGCAATATGAAAGCGAATATGCGGCAATTCAATCTTTTTCTGGCATTGATGGCGCTGGCCGTCCTTTGCGGGTGCCAGACGGACAAGAAAAACAAGGAGGTCAGCGCCCTGCGCATGCACATCGAAGCCAATACCGGTGTTGTCGGCACGACCCAGGCTGTTTCCGTGCCGCCGCGTGATGATCCCGTGCTCATCACCATCGAAAAGGAGCCAATCTTGACGGAAGCCAGCCTGATTCAGTCCAGGGTCATTGACTCGCACGGCGGCATCGCCATTCAAATCCAATTTGATGAAAGCAGCGCGCTTGTGCTCGAACAATACTCCGCCGCCAACCCCGGAAAGCACTTCGTCATCTGGGGTCAATGGGGCGAAAAAGCGGCGAACGCCCGCTGGATTGCCGCGCCGCTCATCACCCACCGCATCCCCGGCGGTGAATTGTCGTTCACGCCGGACATGTCGCGCGAGGAAGCCGACCGGCTGGTTCTCGGCCTTAACAACGTCTCCAAAAAAATCATCAAGGGACAGTTGCAATGATTTTTCCCGCCGTCCGCCGGGCGGTTCGATTTGCCCTGGCATCGCCGTTGTTTTTTTGCGCCGGTCTTTTGGCGCAGGAGCCGTTTCAATTTCCCACGGCCAACCACTATTTGTATGAGCGGGGCAGCGAATTGAAATTTTTCGCGCCGACCGCGCCGGACAAGCCGTGGACGAGCGGCAGCTTCGGATGCGTCCGCAACAACGGCCAGCGACTGCATGAGGGACTCGACATCCGCCATCTGCAAACCGACAAACGCGGCGAACCGACCGACCCCGTGATGGCCACCGCCGACGGCACGGTGGTTTATTTCAGCACAAAGCCGTCGCTCTCGAACTATGGCAATTACATGGTCATCCGCCACGTCGTCGAAGGAATTGAAATTGATTCGCTTTACGCGCACCTGAGCGCGATCCAGCCCGGAATTGTCATCGGCAAAACCGTCAAGCAAGGCGATGTCATTGCCACGATGGGCCGCACGTCGAACGCCGAAATCATCACGAAAGACCGCGCGCACGTGCATTTTGAATTGAACGTGCTCGTGAATGACAATTTTGCGGCCTGGTTCAAGACCGCCTCGCCCGGCGAGCACAACGATCACGGTGAATGGAACGGTCAGAATCTCAACGGCCTCGACCCGCGCGCAATCCTCCTGGCCGAGCATAATCCGGTCACAAAGTTCAGCCTGCTGGATTACATCCGCAGCCAGACGGAATTGTGCCGCGTGCTCGTCCGGGCGACCAATTTCCCCTATTTGAAACGATACCCAATGCTCGTGCTGCGCAATCCCGTCGCCGAAAAGGAAGGCGTGGCCGGATATGAAATCGTGCTGAACCTGAACGGCGTTGCATTTGCCCTGATGCCTCGCGCGGAATCCGAAATTAAAAGCCGCGCCAAATTCCAGTTGTTGTCCGTCAATGAGGCCGAGGAAAAGGCGAACCCCTGCTGCCATCTCGTCGTCCAGCGCAATGACCGATGGGAACTGGCCAACGAGGGACTGCGCGAGCTGGAATTGCTGACGTATTGAAATCCAAGCGGGAGATGGATTGAAGTCTGCTTGGTTTTCCCGCCCGCGCCATTTACCCTGAAGAAGTGCTGACCGACATCAAATCCCTGACGCGAGAGGAACTGGAGGCGCAGTTTAAAAGCTGGAAGCAATCGGCTTATCGCGTCACGCAACTGCTCGAATGGCTTTACGTCCGCCGGGCCGCGGGCTGGGACGCCATGACGAACCTGCCCAAGCCTCTGCGCGAAGCGTTGCGCGGAAAATTCTCCCTGGACAGCCTCGAACTTGTCCGCAAGCAGGGCGCGAGCGACACGACGCAGAAGTTTCTCTGGCGGCTGCGCGACCATTCGCTCATCGAAAGCGTCCTGATTCCCGCGAATCCAGCGCTTTACGGCGAGGCAAGCGACCGGCACACGCTCTGCATTTCCACGCAGGTCGGCTGCGCCTACGGCTGCAAGTTCTGCGCCAGCGGTCTCGACGGCTGGAAACGCAATCTCACGCCGGACGAAATCGTGGAACAGGTTCTGGCGGTGGAGCGCCTCATGTCCTCCTCGCTCTCGTCCTCGTCCTCGAACTCCTCAAAACCGATTACGAGGACGACGACGAGGACGATTGATAATGTCGTTGTCATGGGCATGGGCGAGCCGCTGGCAAATTACGAGCATTTGCTCAAGGCGTTGAAAATTCTGAACGCACCCTGGGGCGGCGGCATCGGCGCGCGCAAAATTACCATTTCCACCAGCGGCCTCGCGCCCCAAATCCGCAGGCTCGCCGCCGAGCCGCTTCAATTCCGTCTCGCCATTTCGCTGCACGGCGCGACGGACGCGGTCCGCAACCGGATCATGCCGGTCAACCGCAAGCATCCGCTCAAGGAACTCGTCGCCGCGTGCGAGCATTACCAGATTCAAAAGGGACGGATGCTCACGTTCGAATATATCCTGATCGCCGGCGTCAATGATTCCATCGAACAAGCCGCGCCGCTCGCCGCGCTTGCCAAAAAACTGTTCGCGAAGGTGAATTTGATTCCTTACAACACGGTTGAAGGACTGCAATGGGAGCGTCCCGACGAAAAAGTTTGCGAGGCATTTCTCCGCGCGCTGGAAAAACAGAAGGTGACCGCCACGCTGCGCCGGGAGAAGGGCCACGACATTGACGCCGCCTGCGGCCAGTTGAGGCTGAAGACGGAAAAGGAATTGAATCCCACCGTTTAATCTGGTCTGGCCGGCGCAATGGCTTGTTCCGGTTTGCGTTTGTAAATGGCGATGTATTCCCCGCCGTCGTTGAGATGGCTCCTTGCCGCGTCATCCCAAAAGCTTTCCACTCCGCCGTCGGAGCCTTTGCGGACAAAACCGACGGGTTCGTATAAGCGGTTCACATATTGTTCACACCAGTTCAGAATTGTCTTGTCCGAGTGGGGTTGAAAGAGCCATGAATCTCTGCAAAGGACAGCTACCATATAATCCGGCCGGTTCAATTCAATTTCATGCATCATTTCCTTTTGCATCTCATGCGCATGGGGCTGCGCTTCCATCAGGGCGTAGGTGTAGATGTAGCCGGTGGCGGAATGTCGGTGCGCGTAGAAATAAATCTCCGGCTCCGAACCCACCACCGCGATGCGCGCGTCGGGCGCGGAATGATCACGGATATATTGCGCGGCTGCGATGGATTCCTCAAACAGGTCCAAGCCGTATATGACCCGCCCATTTAGGCTCGGTGACCACTGGAAGAAAGACAGGCTTTGATAGTAAATGACCCACGAGAAGGCCATCGCGAACAAAATCAACGGTAGGCTCTTGAATACATCCATGAGAATCTGGAAGCGCATCGCCCGCTGCATCGCGACCACCGCCGCCCCCAGCAGAATGGCGAAGGCGGGCAATGCCATTACGAAATAGTGCGTGCGGAAATAAAGCCCAATTGCCACACCGATGAACGAAAAAACTCCGAACACAACCACAAACAAGGTTTGTCGTCGGATGCCTCTATCATAAAATGCCAGCGGCAATCCCAAAATCAAAACCACCCAGAATCCCAAGGCCATGTCGAACGTGCCTTTCATATATCCGGCGAGATATCGCATCCCATCCTGCCAGGACTCGGCTGTTACATACGAATGGGCATAGGTGAAAGTCCAAAACCAGAACCTTGAAAAAACACCGGCACAGGCGAGAATCAGGCAGATCAATCCAAACGGCAAAAACATCCCCCCGCCAAAGGCGCAGCCCTTTTTCAAAAAGCCGGGCGATATCAGCGATTTCTCCATCACCGCCCGCGCGAGGATGAAAAGGCACCCGAAGAGACAGAAGCAAATCCCCTGCTGCTTCATCAGAAATGCCAGGCCGTAAAGCAGCCCGCTGAAAAAAAACGACCGGAGCCGGTTTTGTTCGACTGCATTCCACAATAACACTGTCGCCGGCACCGCGAATAAAACCACGAACTGCGTGGCATGCGCCGCCATCCCCAAGACCGGCACGCTCACCGACATGACGCCGTAACTGGCGCAAGCCACCAGCCCGGCCGTCGTTCCGAAAAGTTTTCTGGCCAGCAGAAATACGAACACGATGGTCAGCGCGTTGGCGACCAGCAGCGTCAGATGCACCCCCGCGCTCGTTTCTCCAAACACCGCCATGCCCAGCGCATAGACATAATACGTCCCAGGCAATTTCATGTTGTAGGCCAGCTCGTAAGGCGGAATCCCTTGCAGTATCAATTGTCCGGCGTAGGCGTATTCTCCCTCGTCCCGTTCCAGCGGCATGTTGAGTAAGCGGACGCGGATGAACCCGACAAACAGAAGCACCGCCAGCACAAACAGCCACGGCCAGAAACGAGACAGCGAACTTCGGGGAGGATTTGTCGCCGGTTGATTATCCATTTGCGCTTTGAGATAGCACGGAACAATTCCCGGCAAAAGCTTTTTGAAAATCCATGTTTCATCTGTGTCCATCTGTGGCTAAAATATCAGCGCATGATTGCTTTGCTCGATTACGGCTCCGGCAACCTGCGCAGCGCGCAAAAGGCGCTGCTCAAGGCCGGCGCGGACGTGCGCGTGGTGAAATCGCCGCGCGAAATCGGCGACGCCCGCGCGATGGTGCTGCCCGGCGTCGGCGCGTTCGACGATTGCATCAACGCCCTGCGCAAGCAGGATTTGCTCGAAGCCGCGCGCGATTTCATCAAGACCGGCAAGCCATTCCTCGGCATCTGCGTCGGCTATCAGGCGCTGTTTGAGCGGAGCGATGAATTTAATTCCTGCGCCGCCGGTCTTGGCGTTTTCAAGGGCAGCGTCATCCGCTTCTCGGAAAAGCGCGGATTGAAGATTCCGCAAATCGGCTGGAACCAGCTTGAGATTGTGAAGACCGATTGCCCGCTCTATCGCGGCATCGCCGCCGGAAGCTACGTTTATTTCGTCCACAGTTTTTATCCGCAGCCGGTGGACCAGACGATCATCGCCACGCGCACGGAATACGGCGACACCTTTGCGTCGTCAGTCTGGCGCGACAACGTTTTTGCCACGCAATTTCACCCGGAGAAAAGCCAGAAGGTCGGCCTGCAACTGCTGAAGAACTTTGTGGAGCTGGCGGACGGTTAAGCCGCCTTCTCGTTGCAAAACAAAACAACCGCGACTGTTAAATCGCGGCTGAAGTCGAATTCTGGCCCAAAAAGTTACATCGCCATGTGGCTGACCGGGTCGCTCCAATCGCCGCTGCCGGTGCTGCCGCCCAGGGCGCGGAACATGAGTGTATAAGTCGTTCCCGGCGTCAGGTTGGTGACGATGATGTGCTGCGCCTTCGGGAAGGTGCCAATGGATTTATAGGTCTTGCCGCCATCGGAGCTCATCTGCCCCTCGTAGGCGTAGGCGTTGTCCTGCGGGTTCACCCGCACCAGCAGTTGCCCGCTCATCTGGTTGATGATGGCTTGAATGATTGTTTTTACCAATGGCTGTTGCGGGCTGGGACCGCGGTGCACCACCTGGAAGCCCGACAGCTCGATGACGGTTGCATCGCCTTTGGCAATACCTTCGACGAAAGCCGCTAATAGACGTAACATGTTAATCACCACCGCTGCCGCCTTGTCGCGCGCGTCGGTGTGGTCCGTGCCGCCATTGAGGGCGGCGGCAATGTCGCTGATCAATATTTTATTGGCCGCATCCAGGTCCGCCGGCTTCACCGTGGGATTGGGAAAGACCGTGGCATTATCCGTCAGGCCCTCCACAACTCCGGTCGTGAAATTTGGCAGTTGTGCGACCGGCATTTGCGCAAACGCGAGAGAAACATGGTCTTGCATAATTTTATTTCGGTTGAGCTTTGAAGAAGTTTAAGGAATGCTGGAAAAAGCGGCTAACCACGAATTGGCTTTTTTCAGCCGTCTTTTGCCAGCTTGAAAAAGACCCGGTTGGGTCAAATCCAGCCCTTTTCCGCTCCAAACCGGCTTAAAACCGTAGAATTCCTGTCCACGATTGCCGAAATCATATCTACGATCATCGCAATCGTATCCACCTTTGCCGGAATCGTATCTACGATTGCCGCAAAGGTATCTACGAACGTCAAAATCGTATCTATGACCGTTGCAATCGTATCTACGACCGTCGAAAAGGTATCCAAGACCGGCGCAATCGTATCTACGATTGCCGTAATTGTATCTACAAATGCGGCATTTGTATCTACGACTGTCGCAAAGGTATCTACGATTGCCGCAATCCAGCTTAAGAAACTGTATAAAAATAGCCAGTTTGGAGGGTCAAAACACCCTAAAATCAGCGGAACACTCTGAAAATGAGGGGTTTAACCGGAAAACGTCAAAAAACCATGTTTTTGGGCAGCCTGCGGAAGCCAGGAACCAAGCCCGTCAGGACTGGAATGGCTGTGGATGGATGCCCATGTCGGCAAATTGCACCTTTTTCGGGATGCCGCCGAGGGGGATGACGGCCCAGTTCTCAAATTCAAACGGCGGGATGGTAGGGCGGGCAGTCCTCTGCCCGCCGGTCTTTGCAGACAGCCACCATTGCCAACGAGCGCGTTCTGGTTTCAGGCCGAGTTCGCCTGCCTGCTGCTTGCGCGGCGCGGCGCTGGAGGAGACGGGGAAGATGCGGCCATCCACGCCCATGTCGCCGACCTGCACCTTGTTGGGGATGCCGCCGAGGGCGATGACGGCCCAGTTATTCATCATTATTTTCTGCCTCGTCTTTATCTTTTGGAAAATCTTTGAGGCGTTCTTCTGCCAATCGCTCCAAACGTCGCGCTTGGGTTAAAAGTGTCTGCCGGAGTCCTTTTGAAACCTTTCGCTCGCTAATGACGCGGGCAAGACTGGCAATGGTATTTGCCCGGCGCGCGATTCGGATGTCTGGATGTTTCCGATGAGGGAAAATATCGTCGGGGATGATGCGCTTGCGGTATGCCTTCGGAAGTTGAACCAGCGACATTGGACGCGGCGGCTTTTCATTCAGAACCGCGCCCAGCTTGGATTCAGTAACAACCTTCTCAAAAATGGTGAACTCGGCGCGGTCGAGATGATCTTTTTGCTCTTCGGCATTGAGATGTTTCAAATCAAGCGGCCAGACGCAGATTTTGAATCAGCGGCTGGCAGCGGAGTGCCAGCCCTACCTTTGGCTTCCGATTTCTTTGCCATACGGCGAAGTGTGCGCCTGAAAATTCGCGGCGTCAATTCCACTTCTCGGCACTTGCATTTCCTCCGGCATTGAAGCAGTTTGTTTTCCGCAATAACGCAACAAGAGACAAAAGAAAGGAATTAAAAATTATGGCACATGAACTACCGCCCCTGCCCTATCCCAAGGAGGCCCTGGAACCGCACATTGACGCGCTGACGATGGAAATCCATCACGACCGCCATCACAAGGCTTACGTGGACAATCTCAACAAGGCCATCGCCGGCAATGCCGCGCTGGAGGCCAAATCGCTGGAGGCGCTCATCGGCGACCTCGCGTCCGTGCCGGACAACATCCGCGGCCCGGTGCGCAACAACGGCGGCGGGCATTGGAACCACTCTTTCTTCTGGAAGCTGCTCGCGCCCAAGGCCGGCGGCACGCCCACCGGCAAGCTCGGCGACGCCATCAACGGCACGTTCGGCTCGTTCGCGGATTTTCAGGCGAAGTTCGAGGCGGCGGGCATCGGGCGTTTCGGCAGCGGCTGGGCGTGGCTCGTCTCCAATGGCGGCAAGCTGGAGATCGTCTCGACGCCGAACCAGGACAATCCGCTCATGGGCAAGGCCATCTCTGGCGTGGAAGGAAAGCCATTGCTGGGCGTGGATGTCTGGGAGCATGCTTATTACCTGAAATACCAGAACAAGCGCGCGGATTATCTCAAGGCGGTGTGGAACGTGATTGACTGGAACGTTGTCGGGAAGGGGTTTTAAGTCGGAAACCGTTTTGAATTCCATGGCCACGCTGGCAAGAACCGGCGTGGCTTTTTGTTGGAGTTCAGCCTTCAGGCTGTCCTGAAACACGCTGAAGCGTGAACTCCAACAAAGGCAAATTGCACCAACAAAAATCTTTTGTCGGGCGCGGCAACGGGTATTTTCCGGCCATGCCGCAAGACGAAAGCGCCAACGCCCGGACCACTTCCCTGTTGCGCCGGGCATTTGTCGTTTGCGTGATTTGCCTCGCCGTTTTTCAGTTCTCCGAGAACACCACCGACATTGACCTCTGGGGACACGTCCTCTTCGGCGAGGAGTTTCTACAGACCGGCCATCTTGCGCGCACCGACCCTTATTCGTGGACCGCGAGCGGCCAGCCGTGGATCAACCACGAAATCATCGCCGAAATCGCGCTGGCATTGGCGCACCGCGCGCTCGGCGGCACGGGCTTGCTGCTGCTGAAAATGGCTGTGGGCCTGCTGACCTTCGGCATTGCCCTGACAATCGCGCGCAAACAGATGAGCCCCGGTGCGCGCCTTGTCGCGTGGGCATTTGGCGCGCTGGCCGTTGTGGAGATTTCCTATGGCTTTGCCCCGCGCCCGCAAATCTTCACCGCGCTCGCGCTTGCCGCCGAGCTATGGATTCTCGCTGAAATTCATCGCGGACACTGGCGCTGGGCGTTCGTGCTGCCGCCACTTTTCGCCGTGTGGATAAATACTCACGGCGGCGTGCTGGCTGGAATCGTTTTGCTCTTTGTCGCCACCATCGCCACAACGGCGCAAAATCTTCGGAGCCGGATTACGCCGGGCTTTCTCCACTCGCGCATCGCCGCGCCCGTGCCAAGCACCGTCATCATACTGCTGGCCTTCTTCAGTGTGGTTTCATCTGCGGCCCTGCTTGTCAATCCCTATGGCTTTGGACTCATTCGCTGGCTCGCCGGAAGCGTGCTATGGCTGCGCCCGCAAATCGGGGAATGGAATCCCGTGCAGTTCAACGGCGACCACGCGGCTTTCTTCCTGTGCGTCGCGATTGCCGTTGCCGGCTTTCTGTTCTCGCGCCGACCCATCGCGTTGTGGGAACCGGCTGTAACGGTCGCGCTCTGTTTCATGGCGTTTCGCTCCGCGCGCCACACGCCTCTATTTTGTATCGCCGCGCTTGCTTTTGTCCCGCCACATCTCGCCGACGTGCTGGAACGCTTCAAGAATTCCTTTGCGCGCTTGAGGAGTCTTTTCCGCAAAGCCAGCGTGCAAAAGTTTTCTGCTGCGTTGCTCGCTATCGTCTCACTGGGAATCATTTTTGCCGCCGGGACGCTGCACAAGGAGCGTGCGTGGACAATGGAAGTTCCCCGCAAGGAATATCCCGTCGCCGCGCTGGAATTCATCAAGCAACACGGATTGCATGGCAACCTGCTCGTGTTCTTTGATTGGGGCGAGGAGTGCATCTGGGAATTACCCGACAGCCGCGTCTCGATTGACGGACGGCTGGACACATGCTATCCGCGCGAAGTTTTTGACGCGCAGTGGAATTTCTACAATGCCGAGATGTCCAAGCAACCCGTGCTGAATCTGGAGCAGGCGGACTTTGCCCTGCTGCCGCCGAAGATGGCCGGGGCGGTCTGGCTGTGGAAACAAGGCGGCTGGCAACCGGTTTATCATGATGACGTGGCGGTGGTGCTGGTAAAAGACTTGAAGCAATTTCCGCTGCTTGCCGGATTGCAAGCCACCGTGCAAGGCTCTGCTGAAAGCGCCAAAGGCCGGACGGCTTTTCCAAATGCACCGTCGGCGCGAATTACCGGGCCGTAAATCTCAAGAACCGGTCAAACGGCGCGTTTGACAACTTCGATGCGATTGCCTTTGCCCAGAACGACAATGCGCGGCTTCCAATTCTTTGCTTCCTTTTCGTTGACAGCGGCAAAACTCATTATGGTGAGCAAATCGCCCCTCTTGCCGAGGTGCGCAACCGCGCCGTTCAGGATGATTTCGCCGGCGCCGCGTTTGCCCTTGATGACGTAGGTTTCAAATCGGTTGCCGTTGGCCATGTTGCCGCACAGGATTTTTTCGTATTCCTGCAGGCCGCATTTTTCCATCAGGTCAACGGAAATGGTCAGGCTGCCCTCGTATTGAACGTTGCCGCCGGTGACCGTGGCGCGATGGATTTTCGATTTGAGCAAAAAGACTTGCATGAGCCATGAGTATAGCGCAACAGGCGGCTACTTCAACTTGAGAAAATTGCGCATGATCTGCCGGCCGTTCTCGGTAAGGATGCTTTCGGGATGAAACTGCACGCCCCAAATCGGCAACGTCTTGTGCCGCACGCCCATGATCTCGCCTTCGTCGCTTTCGGCGGTGATTTCCAACACATCCGGAATCGTGTCGCGCTTGATGACGAGCGAATGATAGCGCGTGGCGGTAAAGGGATTGGGCATCCCCTCGAACAAAAACTTTCCGTTGTGCTTAATTGGCGAAGTCTTGCCGTGCATCATACGGTAATTCACGACAACCTCTGCGCCAAATGTGTGGCCGATGCACTGGTGGCCCAAGCAAACGCCAAAAATGGGAACACCTTCCTTCGCAAATGTGCGGATGACGTCGTTCGACAATCCCGATTCGCGAGGCGAGCACGCGCCGGGCGACACCAGGATGCGCTCCGGCTTCAACGTGCGGATTTCGTCGAGCGAAATCTCGTCGTTGCGCTTGACCGTCATCTCCACGCCTAGCTCGCCGAGATACTGGACGAGGTTGTAGGTGAATGAATCGTAATTGTCCAAAACCAGAATCATGAGCGTTCAGCTTAGTTCACCCTTTGGGGTTTGCAAATCAGGAATCAAGAGCCTGCTGGATTTGATTTTCCGGCACACACTGCCCCCAGGCGACATGTCCAATCCGTTTCGCCAGAACGAATTTGATTTCGCCGTCGCTGACTTTCTTGTCCAGGCGCATGGCATTGAGCAACTTCTGGCGTTTTGAGGCATTCAATTCGATTTGCACCGGCAAGCCGGTATTGCGAAAAAGGTTGTCAATCCGCTCAACATCGCGTTCCGGCAAACCGAGAACCGCATGGGATAATTTTGCCGCAGCGACCTGGCCGATGGCAATCGCCTCGCCATGCAAATATTTTTCGTAGCCGGAAATGTTTTCGATGGCGTGGCCGACGGTGTGGCCGAAATTCAAAATCGCGCGCTGCCCGTCATCGGTCTCATCCCGGCCGACAACCTCGGCCTTGATTTCACAGCAACGTGCAACGACCGCTGCGAGCAATTTCGGGTCGCGCTTCAGGATTTTTGGCAGATTATGTTCGAGACGCGCGAACATGTTAGCATCGTAGATGATGCCGTATTTGATGACCTCGGCAAGACCGGCGCGGAATTCACGTTCGGGCAGTGTTTTCAGCGCATTCAAATCGCATAAAACGAGGCGCGGCTGGTAAAACGCGCCGACGAGATTCTTGCCAGCCTTCAAATTGACGCCGACCTTGCCGCCGACGGAGCTGTCCACCTGCGCAAGCAACGTTGTCGGAACCTGCACGAATGCGACGCCGCGCAAATAGGTTGCCGCGACAAATCCGGCCAGATCGCCGACCACGCCGCCGCCGAGCGCGACGATGAAGGATTTGCGTTCGAGCCGGTGCAATGCAAGCTGGTCGTAGCAGCTCTCGACCGTTTTCAAACTTTTGGCCGTCTCACCCGGCTGGACAACGATCAGGGATGGCGTAAAACCCGCCGTGGCGAGGGAATTGAAGACGGTCTTGGCGTATCGCCTGCCGACGTTGGTGTCCGTGATGATGGCGCAACGCTTGCCGAGATTCAGTCGCACGCACTCACGACCGAACCGGTCAATCAACCCCGGCGCGATTTTGATGTCGTAGCTGCGGTTGCCCAGTGAGACGTGAACGGTGCGCACGGGTGAAGCATAAAGATTGGCCGCAAAGTGTCAAAGTTTTGACGATGATGAAAAACGGGCCGCCTGGCGATGAAAACTTCTTGCGTCCCCTTTATGCATCAGCCATGCTTCCTATTCCTTGATCGCGGGGTGGAGCAGCCCGGTAGCTCGTCAGGCTCATAACCTGAAGGTCGTGGGTTCAAATCCCACCCCCGCAACCATTTTCAAAACTGCCGGCGCCAGCGCAATTTGCAAAAAGTTATCGCCGCCCCCGGTGCTTGGTGGGTGTAATCGCCCGCTGTGGGCGAAGTTTCAGGAGCATTTTTTGCCGATTTTTGTTTTCGCAGCTTGCCAAGATTTCGTTTCACCGGCAGATTTCCAGAAAACGGAAGTTAAAAACGACAAGGAAGCACATGAGCAACGAAGCAAAACTGGAACTGGAAGGGAAGTCTTACACGCTGCCAACCGTCGTCGGAAGTGAAGGCGAGAAGGCGGTGGACATTTCATCGCTGCGCGCCAGCAGCGGCTATATCACGCTCGACGAAAGCTACGGCAACACGGGCGCGTGCGTGAGCAAAATCACGTTCATTGACGGGGAGCTGGGCATTCTGCGCTACCGCGGCATCCCGATTGAGGAGCTGGCGGAGAAATCCACGTTCATTGAGGCGGCGTATCTCATCATTTACGGCACGCTGCCGAACCGGGCGCAAATCCGGCGGTTTTCGGATTTGTTCACGGAATACCAGTTCCTGCACGAGGACATGAAATATCATTTCGAGAGCTTTCCGGGAGGAGCGCACCCGATGGCAATCCTCTCGGCGATGATCAACGCGACGAGCTGCTTCGACGAGGGGCTGATGAAGTGGCAGTGGAACAGAGGAAAGGAATTCGACCATTACGCGGCGAAATTGATGTCGCAGGTCCGCACCATTGCGGCGTATTCGTTCCGCAAATCGCGCGGGCTGCCGCTGATTTATCCGAAAAAGGCCTTCAAATACACGGCCAACTTCCTGCACATGCTGTTCTCGACACCGTATGAGGATTTTGAATTGAAGCCGGAGGTGGTGCGGGCGCTGGACCTGATTTTTCTGTTGCACGCGGATCACGAGCAGAACTGCTCCACCTCAACGGTGCGGATGGTGGCATCGAGCCAGGCGAACCTGTTCGCCAGTTGCGCTGCTGGCGTGTGCGCGTTGTGGGGACCACTGCACGGCGGTGCCAATCAGGCGGTGCTCGAGATGCTCGAGGAAATCCACAAGACCGGTGACGATGGCTCCAGATTTATCACGGCGGCCAAAGACAAGAACAGCGGCAAAAAGCTGATGGGCTTCGGCCATCGCGTCTACAAAAATTACGACCCGCGAGCCAAAATCATCAAAAAGGCGTGCGACGAGGTTTTGTCCAAACTGCACGTCAGTGACCCATTATTGGACATTGCCAAGCATCTCGAGGAGGCGGCGCTGAAGGATTCCTATTTTGTAGAGCGTAAACTTTACCCGAACGTGGATTTTTACAGCGGCATCATCTTGCGCGCCATCGGGCTGCCGGTGGAGATGTTTCCAGTTATTTTCGCGATTGGCCGCATGCCCGGCTGGATTGCGAATTACAAGGAAATCATGGAGGATCCGAAGAGCCGCATTTGCCGCCCGCGGCAGGTTTACACCGGGCGCACCCTGAACCATTACGTGCCGGTAGATGAACGGAAATAATTTATCCATCCGCACCGCTTGAATATACGACCAGAGGCCGGTTGCAGGCACAATTCGTGCTCTGTTTTAAGACACATTTTAGGATGAAAAAAATTCTGGTGATTGATGACGAGGAATGGCTGCGCGAAATGATTCAACTCGCGCTCCAACAGCGCGGCTTTCAAGTCATTGAGGCAGCTAATGGCGGGGACGGCATCGAACTGGCCCGAAAAGAACTGCCCGATCTCATCCTTTGCGACATCAACATGGGCAAGGTGGACGGCTACCTGACGCTGTCCTCGCTGCGCAATGAAGCGCCCACCGCCGCGATTCCATTCATCCTGATGACAGGCCTGGCTGACAACGCCGGCATGCGGCACGGCATGGAACTGGGCGCGGACGATTATCTGCCCAAACCGTTCACCACCGACGGTCTTTACGCTGCCGTGGATGCGCGGCTCAAGAAGGCACAGACCATCCGTGACGAGGCAGAGCGCAAACTCGCCCATTTGCGCGACAATATCAGCCTGATGATGCCGCACGAAATGCGGACGCCGCTCAACGGCATTTTGTCCAACGCCGAGATGCTTGCGAACTCGGCAGCAACCCTGAAGCCGGGCGACGTCGCCGAAATCGGGCAGGAAATCCACAAGTCCAGCGAACGCCTGGCCCGGCTCATCGAAAATTTTCTCATTTATGCGCAGCTCGAACTGGTGGCCGCCGATCCGAAAAACGTCAACGCCCTTCGCGTGGGCCGGACAGAACATCCCAAAGGTCTGATCAAGAACCACGCCGCCGCGCAGGCAGCCCAGACCGGCCGCCTGCCGGATTTGTCATTTGAGTTGGCGGACATTCCAGTGCCCATCGCCGAGGAATACTTGAGCAAAATCACGGACGAGCTTCTGCAAAATGCCTTCAAATTTTCCAAGGCCGATTCGCCGGTGCGCGTGACGCTCGAAGAGGCGTTTAACGCCACCACGCTCTCCGTCACCGACAAAGGCCGCGGTTTCACCGCCGAGCAGATCACCCGCATCGGCGCCTATATGCAATTCGATCGCAAGCTGCACGAGCAGCAAGGGCTGGGCTTGGGGTTGACGATTGCCAAGCGGCTGGTGGAATTGCATGGCGGCACATTTTCCATCGCAAGCGACAAGAATTCGGGCACGGTCATCTCGGCCAAGTTTCCCAAGACGAAAGTGGACTAGGTTTCTTCATCAAACTAGTCCTTGGCATCCTATTCTCAATTCAAAATAAATCGTTCAATGCGGAAAAATCAAAGTGGCAGCCGGCTGTAAAGAAAAACCAGAAGGCGCGCGGCCAGTCCCGCCAGCAGGAACACCAGCGCGATGCCCGCGGCCGGCGCGAAATCCGCCTTGCCCGCGCGCAAGGGAATTTTTTCCAGCGGACGCACCAGTTGTTTTGCCGTCGCATTCACGTAATTCCAGAACGGATTTTTGCCGAAGTAGATGTAGCTGTTGAGCAGATGGAACGCCAGCAGGGCGGCTACCAGAAATTTCCAGACAAGATAACTACCCAGCGCGATGACCAGCGATTCTTCAATCCGGTGCGCCACCGTCATCGTCGTTTTGGGATGCAGCCAAGCGAACGGCCAGCTCGTCAGCCCCCAAGCCAACGCAATGACGGCGAGCGGCAAAAGGATTTTGATCCAGCGCGGCCAGCCGTCAATTGCTCCAAGCTGCATTTTCACAAGCCGGTGGGTCGGCATTGGACCGTCCAAAATGGACAGCAGCACCAGCCACAGATAAACGATCCCGAACATCCGCGCGAAGCTGAAAATGGAAAACAAAAGCATCTGGCCGAAAACGTTGCTGCGGAAGAAAATTGCGGTGACACCCAAATCCAGCTTTCCAATCCATCCCGCCGCCGAACCGATTTGCCAGTAGAACAGCGCTCGCAGCAACAGCAATCCGCCCAGCACCGCCGGCAGATGCCAGCGCCTCGCATTCGCCGGCTCGGCCCGGCGCAGCGTGCCGATCAGGGTGGCAGGCTTCAATTTGCCAAGCGGATCCGCTTTCGCAGCGCGCCAATTCAGCCAAAGCAGCAGACCCGCAAGATTCAGGATGAAATCAATCAAGCCCATGTGAATTCGGAATGACAAATTTAGAATGACGAATCGCCTGCAAATCGCAATTCGCAAATTTGCGCCCGGAACCGGCTACAGCATTTTTAGCAGCGTGTCCGCCATTTCGCTCGGCGTGACGGCGATGCCAATGCCGGCGTCTTTGAACGCCGCGATTTTCGCCGCCGCCGTGCCTTTGCCGCCGCTGATGATGGCACCGGCGTGCCCCATGCGGCGTCCCGGCGGCGCGGTCGCGCCCGCGATGAAACCGGCGACGGGCTTCTTGCAATTCTTCTTTATCCACTCGGCGGCTTCTTCTTCCGCGCTGCCACCAATCTCGCCAATCATGATGATGCCGGTCGTTTCCGGGTCGTCGTTGAAAAGTTTTATCACGTCCAAATGTGACGTGCCATTGACCGGGTCGCCGCCAATGCCGACGCAGGTGGACTGGCCGACGCCGCGCGACGTCAATTGCCAGACCGCCTCGTAAGTCAGCGTGCCGCTGCGCGAGACCACGCCGATGTTCCCCTTTTTGTGGATGTAACCGGGCGAGATACCGATGCGACAGCCACCGTGCGAATCTTTTCCTTCGCCCGGCGTGACGACGCCGGGACAATTCGGTCCGATGAGCCGGGTCTTGGTCTTGCCTTCCATCGCACGCTTCACGCGCACCATGTCGCGCACCGGAATGCCTTCCGTGATGGCGACAACGAGTTCAAGTCCGGCATCCGCGCCTTCGAGAATCGCGTCGCCGGCAAAGGCTGCCGGGACAAAAATCGCGGAAGCCGTCGCGCCGGTCTGTTTCACGGCATCGGCGACGGTGTCGAAAATGGGAACGCGCTTGCCGCCGTGCTCGAAAAATTGTCCGCCCTTGCCGGGCGTGACGCCGGCGACGACCTGTGATCCGTAATCCATCGAAAGCTGCGCGTGCTTCGCGCCAAAGCTGCCGGTGATGCCTTGAACGAGGATTTTGGTGTTGGGTTTGACTAGTATTGCCATGATAAAATTATTTTGCCTTCCGCTTGTGGATGCAGATCAAGTTGCCCTCGGTATCGTAAATGAACGCCATCTGGCAGACGGGCGTGGCCATTGGCTCGACTTGAAACTTCACCCCGTTTGCGCGCAAATGCGCGATGGCCTCGTCGAAATGTTCCACTTCAAGGCCAACAGAGCAGCCGTCCGGGCGCGGCGTCCAATCGGGTGCGCCGCAGCCGAGTGCGAGCGTGCCGCCGGCGATGTCATATTCCGTCCATTGCATCCCGCCGGGTTCGCCGAAGGCCATCGTGGATTTCAAGCCGAGCACGCCTTCGTAAAACTTCCGCGCCCGCGCCATGTCCTTGACCGGATAACAACTGAATGCGATTTCGGTGACTTTGAGCATGGCTGAAAATTATTTACAGACAGCTTTGACCACCTTCTGCGCCGCGTCGGCCATCGAGTCGCCGGAAATGATGGCGACGCCGGATTCAGCCAGCGTTTTTTTGCCGGCAACGACGTTGTTGCCTTCCAATCGCACGACGAGCGGAATTTTTAATTGCGTTTCCTTCACCGCCGCGACGATGCCGGTGGCGATGACGTTGCAATCCATGATGCCGCCAAAAATGTTCACCAGAATCCCTTTCACGTTCGGATCCTGCAAAATGATCTTGAACGCCGCCGTCACCTGCTCCTTGCTCGCGCCACCGCCGACATCAAGAAAGTTTGCCGGACTGCCGCCGAAATGCTGGATGATGTCCATCGTCGCCATCGCCAG
>Ga0181537_10001870_pt1 | contig 18951 bp, 15 predicted proteins | sample PEATcosm2014_Bin_39_FD_119765 | JGI IMG/M metagenome (GOLD analysis project Ga0181537, IMG submission 119765) | Peatland microbial communities from MTU Mesocosm Facility, Houghton, MI, USA - PEATcosm2014_Bin23_10_metaG | ecosystem: Environmental > Terrestrial > Soil > Wetlands > Peat | place... | reverse complement strand
GGGAAGCGGCTGACTTGTGGCTGGGAGAGCCTGCCGAGCCCACATGACCCGTGTCCGCATCTGCCCGAGTGGGGACAGCCGCCCCCGGCTGTCCGGCGGAGCGAAGCTCCGCAGCCCCTTCTCAGCTGTTGGCAATCAGGGGCCTCGGCACCACCCCACTTTTTCCGCTAAACTGGTTCTGTAGCGAATCAATTTTCTCCGCATCTAAAAACCGTGTTCCCCCAACTCTTCCATCTCGGAAAGTTCTTCCTCCCGACCTACGGTTTCCTGGTCGCACTCGGCGTCCTCGTCGGCCTCTGGATCAGTGTCCGCAACTCCGAGCGCCTCGGCATTGACGGCGACAAAGCCTGGAACCTCGGCATCCTCGTCGTGCTCTGCGGCATCGTCGGCGCCAAGGTGCTCTACGTCATCAACGAGTGGAGCTACTTCTCCGCCAATCCCCGCGAGATCTTCAGCATCAACACGCTCCAGGCCGGCGGAGTCTTTTCCGGAGGCCTCCTGGCTGCGTTCGTCGCGGCGGCCTGGTATGTCTGGAAGAACCACATGCCGGCTCTGGGAACTTGCGACGCCTTTGCCCCCGGCCTCGCCCTCGGCCACTCCATCGGCCGCATCGGCTGCTTTGCCGCCGGTTGCTGCTACGGAAAACCCACAAATCACTGGTGGGGCGTAGTCTTCCACAATCCCTTGGCCAACTCGATTACCGGGACGCCGCTGGGCGTGCCCCTCGAACCCACCCAACTATTCGAATCGGCCGTAGAACTGGCCAACTTCTTCTTCCTCATGTGGCTGCTCAAGCGTAGAAAGTTCGACGGCCAGATCATCGGCGCGTTCATGTTCATCTACGGCGTAGCCCGCTTCTTCCTCGAGTTTTTGCGCGGCGACGACGGCCGCGGCTCCGTCTTCAACGGCGCCATGAGCGGCACCCAACTGATCGCCATCGGCCTGGTCTTAGCCGGCGGCCTGATCTGGTGGCTCCGCCCCGGCTCCAAATCAGTCCCCGCCCAAACCATCACCGCCACCCGCTAAGCTGCTCCAAGGTTCGTGTGGGTCCGGGTCTCAGACCCGGACAGGCCCAGCAACGCTCGGCGGCGGCGGCGGATATCACGCCTGGTGCTCCATCCTAGGCGCCTTCTTTGCGGCTGGAAGGGGGACTTTGAGCTACGCTCCCGTCCGAATTTTCTTCAGACTCGGCGCCTGTCAAGCAAAAATTTCCCGCACCCCGCTAACCCATTCTCTCCAAAGCAAATTCTCCTCGCGCCACGGCCGAAGAAGTCTCCTCAACCTTGCTAAAATAGATGTATCCGTGTTCACGAACACGACCAGCCGCGTCGTCAGCCTTGCCACAACGGGAAACGACCAAATCCAAAACCTGCCGCATAAGTCCTTATCTCACAGGATTTTACCTGTAAGTCCTTGGCGCTCAGGATTTTGCCGCGAATCGGGCTGGCTCAACCATGCTAACTACAATAAATCCCATATTTTAGCCAAAAATAGGGGGGGAGGGGGGATACCCCTGGCCAGCAGTTCTGCCTCGCGGAAAATCCTTCCTCGCGACCGCGCCTCGTAACCCGATCACCAGATAATGACCGCCACCCTCCCCACCGCATTCGTCGTCGCCCCCGACTCCGCCGGCCAGCGCCTCGACCAGTTCCTCGCCTCCGGTCTCGACGTCAGCCGCGCCCGCGTGCAGCAGCTCATCGCTCAGGAAAAAGTTCTGGTCAACGACGCTCCCGCCAAAGCCTCGCTCAAGCTCCGCGGCGGCGAGCGCATCACCGTGCTCGGCGCAGCCGCCCGCCCGCCTCTCCGCGCCATCGCCGAAAATATCCCGCTCGACATCGTCTTCGAAGACGACGACCTCGCCATCATCAACAAGCCCGCCGGAATGATGGTCCACGCCGGTGCCGGCGCCATCGGCCCAGATGAAGAAGACCGCCGCAACCGTGGCACTCTGGTCAACGCCCTGCTGCATCATTTCGCCACCCTCTCCGCCGTCGGCGGAGAATTGCGCCCCGGCATCGTCCACCGCCTCGACAAAGAAACCAGCGGCCTGATCGTAGTCGCAAAAAACGACGACGCCCATCGCAAGCTCGCCGAGCAGTTTGCTAAGCGCGAAGTTAAGAAAACTTACATCGCGCTCGTCCACGGATGGCCGAAGAAAGATCGCGGAACCATCTCCGCCAGCATCAGCCGCGACCGCATCCGCCGCATCCGCATGACCACGCGCGGCACCGGCGGCCGCGACGCCATCTCGCACTACACCGTCGTCCGCCGCCTGGAAACGGCCTTCGGCAAGTTCGCCCTGGTCGACGTGAAGATCGATACTGGCCGCACTCATCAGATTCGCGTCCACATGGCCTCGCTGGGCCACCCGGTCGTCGGGGATGCTCTCTATGGCGCGCCCAAGGAGATGCGGGCGCGGCGCGGCCGTTCAACCGACGAAGGCGCAGCAATTTCTCTCCCCCGAAATTTTCTGCACGCCGCGCACCTCGAACTCACCCATCCCCGCACCGGCGACCAGATGGTGTTGCACAGCCCGCTCCCGCCCGAACTGCACGCATTCCTGGCAAAGATCGAGGCTGAAGTTGCCTAGCCGCGAAGCGGGAAGGAAGTGCAAAGTTCTCAGCCGCGAAGCGGCACAACGAGAGTCCGAAGGTGCCAAGCAGCGAAGCGGCGCAAGGAAGTGTAAAGTTCTCAGCCGCAAGCGGCGCAAGGAAGCGTGAAGTTCTTAGCCGCGAAGCGGCGCAAGAATACAGCCCACGGCGCAAGCCGTGGGTCAACGCGCGAAAAAAGGAACAAGCCCTGAAAGGGCGAAAGAGCGGTCCCCCGTCTAGGGCACAAGCCGCGCCGGATATAATGTCGAACGTGATGGAAACCTCGGAAACGAAATGGATCGCGAGTTCCGCGCTGATTCTGCTTCTCTTGGCGGCCAGCGCCGTCGCACAGTCGCCCGCTCCAACTCCGGCCACTCCGCCGCCCTCCGCGCAAGAACAGAAGCCCGACGACTCCGTCCCCACGATCCGCGCGACCACCAACGAAGTCAACGTCGTCTTCACCGTAACCGACAAGCACGGCAAGCGCATCATTGACCTGAAGCAGAACGACTTCCGCGTGCTCGACGACAACAAGCCGCCGGAACTCATCCGCAGCTTCAACGCCGAAACCAACCTCCCGCTCCAGGTCGGCCTCCTGATCGATGCCAGCAATTCCGTGCGCGACCGCTTCAAGTTCGAACAAGAATCGGCGATCGAGTTTCTCAACCAGACCATCCATCCCCGCATCGATCAGGCGTTCGTCGTCGGCTTCGACGTCACCCCTGAAGTCACGCAGGACTTCACCGACAACACCGAAGCGCTGGCCCATGGCGTTCACGAACTGCGTCCCGGCGGCGGTACGGCACTCTATGACGCGCTGTATTTTGCCTGCCGCGACAAGCTGCTGAAAGCGCCGAAATCAACCAACGTGCGGCGCGCCATTATTCTGCTCAGCGATGGTGAGGACAATTCCAGCCACGTCACCCGCGAAGAAGCCATCGAGATGGCGCAGCGCGCCGAGGCCATCGTTTACACCATCAGCACCAATGTCAGCGGCACCAAGGGACCGGGCGATAAAGTTCTGGAGCGCATCGCCGACGCCACCGGCGGCCGTCCCTTCTTCCCGTTCCAGATTCGCGATGTGGCCAACGCGTTCCTCGAAATTCAGGACGAACTCCGCAGCCAGTACGCCATTTCCTACAAACCGGCTGACCTCAAAGCGGACGGCCACTACCGCACCATTGAGATCGAGGCCAACGACCGCAAGAATCTGCGAGTGCGCGCGCGCCGCGGATGGTACGCGCCCACGGCGCAGTAAGTTTCAAAGAGGCACAGAAGCCGGATTGATTCCTTCGTGAACCTTCGTGTCCTTCGTGGTTGAGGATTCTTGTGGACAGAAGCAGAGGCCAGCTATGCCGGGATATTCACGAACTCCGCTGCCGAAGAAACTGGGAATCAAGCCCGGGTTCCGCATCGCTCTCACCGACCCGCCGCCCGAAGTCACCGCCGAGTTGCGCGCCGAGCTGGCTGAATGTGTAATGGTCCGCGACCCGAAGACTCCGCTCGACTTTACGATGGTGTTCACCAAGTCGAGTGCTGCGCTGAACAAAGAATTCAAGCGCATCACCAAGCGGCTCGCGCCGACAGGAATGTTTTGGGTAAGCTGGCCCAAGAAGAGTTCCGGCGTCGTCAGCGACCTGGATGACAACGTCGTCCGCGAGATTGGACTGGCCGCGGGACTGGTCGACGTAAAGGTTTGTGCTGTAACCGAAATCTGGTCCGGACTGAAATTTGTGCGCCGCCTCAAGGACCGCTGACCAGCGGTCCCACGCAAAGGAAGTCACGAAGGAAGTTCACGGAGGAAGACAGAACATGGTACGAGTGGGCTTGATCGGCTTTGGCCTGGCGGGACAGGCGTTTCATGCTCCCGTCATTCGCGGCGTTCCGGGCATGGAACTGGCCTGCATCCTCGAGCGCCACAGCTCGAACGCGCAAAAGAAGTATCCGGAAGTTCGCGTGGCGCGTTCGCTCGACGAAATGCTTTCCGACAAAACGCTTAGCTTGGTCGTCGTGGCCACGCCCAACGATTCGCATTACTCCTACACCAAAGCCTGCCTTGAAGCCGGACGCCACGTGGTCGTGGATAAGCCCTTCACGCCGACCCTGGCGGAAGCTGAGCAACTCGTGCGTCTCGCAGCCGAGCGCGGCCTCCTGGTCACGGTTTATCAAGACCGCCGCTGGGACGGAGAATTTCACACCGTGAAGCACCTCGTGAAATCAGGCGCGCTCGGCGCGATCGCCGAATATGAAGCGCGCTTTGATCGTTTCCGTCTGGAGTCCAAACCCACCGCATGGCGCGAGCGTCCGGACCATCCTGCTGCCGGCGTTCTCTGGGATCTGGGTCCGCATCTCATCGATCAGGCGCTGGTTTTGTTTGGCACACCGGAAACCATTTGGGCATCTGCATTCTGCCAGCGCCCGACCTCGCAGATCGACGACTCCTTCGACGTTCACATGGAGTATCCGCACTTGCTCGCGACGCTACGCGCCCGCATCATCGCGTATGCTCCCGGACCGCATCTGTTGATTCACGGAACCGGAGGCTCGTTCATCAAGTACGGAATGGATCCGCAGGAGGAAATCCTGCGCAGCCCCACTTGCCCCGATGGTCCGGATTGGGGCCCCGATTGGGGCGTCGAGACGGAAGACCGTTGGGGAACTCTCAGCCGGGTGAATGGCGAGACTCGCAAGGTGAAGACCGAGCGCGGCGACTATCGCGGCTACTACGCCAACGTGCGGGACGCGATCGAAAAAGGATCTCCGCTGGACGTCACGCCCGCGCAAGCGCTGCTGACCATGCGCGCCCTGCTGCTGGCGCACAAGAGCAGCCGCGAAGGCCGCAGAGTTCGCTGGACGGAAGCGGCGGAGTGAAATCGGCTGACAATTTCAAAGCAGAAGCAAAGTCAAAGTCAAAAGCAAAAGCAAAATCAAAAGCAGCCGGCGAGAGTGCCCGCTCCACACAATCACAGCCCGCACACATCTACTGCACGAACCTACTGCCCGGTTCCGGTTACGCTCAGCGTTTGCACGCCGGGGTTTGCGGAGTCGGTTACTGTGATCGTGCTGGTGCGCGTTCCAACTGCGCTGGGCGTGAACGTCACCGTGAAGGTGCATTTGGCGTGCGCTGCCAACGATGAAGTGCACGGAGTCGTCCCTCCCGGAGCGGCCGTGTAGTCGCCGCTGCCGGCAATGGTTGGAGTCAACGCTGTGGCCAGGTTGTTGGTAATGGTCACGGTCTGCGCCGCGCTGCTGGTGGCCACGGTTTGCGCTGCGAAGGTAAGTGACGTGGGTGCGAAGGTCAGCGGCAGTGCGACCGTTCCTTTGGCATCGAGGATCTGCTGGCCAACCGTTGCAGTGTCGGTCACGACGACCGCTCCGGTGATGCTGCTGCCTGATCCGAAGGCGGGAGTGAACGTGGCGCTCAAGGTGCAACTGCTGCCCGCGTTCAGGACGTGTCCCGCGGTGCACGGAGTCGCTCCGCTCCCGCTCGCGGAAAATTCTCCGCTCGAGGTGATCGAGTTGAGCGTCAGCGCGCTGGCGCTCGTATTTTTCACCGTCACCGCCTTCGCGGCGCTGGTCGTGCCCACTACTGCCGAAAGGCTCAGGCTAGTCGGAGTAAAGGTTAGTGGTGCGGCACTTCCGCCCGATCCCGTTCCTGTGAGCGTCACCAGTTGCGGGCTGAAGGATGTGCCGTCAGTGAGCGTGACCGCGCCGTCGACCGCTCCCGCGGACTGCGGAGTGAACGTTACTGCGATGTTGCACTTCGCTCCCGAAGTCAGCGAAGTGCCGCAGGTGGTGCCGCTTGCGCTGATCGCATAATCGCCGCTGGCGGCGAACGTAAAATTCAACGTCGTCGTTTGATTGTTGGTGAGTGAGAACGTTTTCGCCGCGGAAGTGGTCCCGGCCGCAACCGTGCCGAACGCAAGGCTCGCCGGACTGATGGTGAGCGGCAGAACGCCCGTCCCGCTGAGCGCAACCGTCTGCGGAGAATCCGGCGCACTGTCACTGATCGCGAGCGAGCCGGTGAGTGCTCCGCCTACCGTCGGAGTGAATGTTACCGTTGCCTTGCAGGTCTTGCCCGCGCCCAGGCTCGAACCGCAGGTCGTAGCGGCCACGGCAAAGTTTCCAGTCGTCGTAATTGGATTGATGCTGACCGTTGCGCTGTTCGTATTCTTAAAAGTAATAATTTTCGCCGCGCTCGTCGTGCCCACCAACTCCGGGCTGAACGCTGCGTAAAGCGGCGTCGGGGTCACAACTGGTGCGTTGGCCACGGTGAAGGGAAGAAAGCCAAACGCGGCGCAAACCGCTCCGCTGGGAAAGTCTTCCACGTAGACCTGAAATGCCCCCGGCTTCGCGATCTGGGCGGCCGTCACGGTTACGCTGAGCTGGGTTGGGCTGATGTATTTCACCGTTGGATACGTGCCATCGACCGATACCAGAGTGGTTGCGCTGAAGCCGGTTCCGTTGAGCGTGAGCGTGAAGCTGGGACCGCCCGGAACCGCTGCGGCCGGACTGAGGCTCGCCAGCGTGAGCGGTGTGGTCGTGGTGTTGTAGTCGGCGGTGGCAAGCACTTCATCGGTGACGGTCAGCAGTTCTGAAGCAGAAGTTCCGGTCAGATCATATTGCCAGCCGGTAAAGAGCCAGCCGGTGTTCGGAGTTTCGGTGAAAGTGAGCGCGTCTCCGGTGGGATAAAACCCGTCTCCGGTGGGCGAACTCGGGCTCACATTGATCGAGCCTCCGCAGGATTCGTTGGCATAGTCGGTGACGTAGAACTGAGGCGTGAGATTTGCGGTGTAGGCCGCGGCGGTCGCGGGCAAAGTTATGTTGTCCGTGGTCGCCAGGGTGCCGTCGCTCCAACTGGTGAAGGCGTAGCGGCTGTTCGAACTGTAAGGATATTCCGGCGGATAGATGTTCAGCGTGTGCGCGCTGCCGGAAGTCCAGGTCGAATCGTAGTACGAGGAAAAATTCTTGGGCACGTACCAGAAGTCGTTGTCAACGTATAGATAGAGATTCGAACTGAAGGGGTTTGGATTCGCGTTCACGGTGTAGACCGGATCGGGTGAGAACTCCACGGTCGTATTGACGGTCAGGCCGGTATCGGGCACGTAGAAGGTTTTCGGATTCGCGCCCAAGCCTCCGGGCAACCAGTAGGGCGCGTTGTTGAACTCGTAGAAATTTTGCCCCGAGTTCGCAGCTGCGGTCAGCGTGACCTGTTGCCGCGCGGTGTAGAAGACGAGCGCCGATCCCGAATAACTGAGTGGCGCGGGCGAAGGCGTCACCGTACCTGCACCAGTCGGGTAAATCGTCGCCGCATAGGGAACGAGCTGAATGAAGTTTGCTGTATAGGTTGTCACCGCGGGAGAAGTCGCGGGCGTGGCCGGCTCTCCATTGCCCGGAAGCACGGTAATCGAGTTGCTGGCGGCAGTCGCGTTGTTCCAGCGTCCGTAGGTGTAATAGAAAGTTGCGGGGGTCGAGCTGTTTTCAATCAATCCCGACTGGGTCTGCACGCCGGAGGGGATATTCAATGTATGCGTGGAACCCAGCGCCCAGTTGTACACCTGCGGCGTGGTCACGGTGGTTCCATCGACGATCACCTGCAGCCCCGGAGGATTGCTGGTCACGGTGACCGACGTTGGTGCGCTGCCGTAGAGGCGCTCAATGCCGTCGATGTCGGCCGTGCTGTATCCAGTCTGATTCGAGAGTGGAATGCCGGCGGGAATCGACTCGATGGCCGGGCCTCCGTTGCGCGAAAACGAGAAGGCGGGATACTCCATGATCGAGGCGTAGTCGAAGTAGGTGCCGAAGGTCTGCGCGTTGTCGTAGATCTGGTTGAAGTTTCCGATCGAGCCTTTGATCAGGTTGTCGTAGTTGACGGAAACATAAGTATCGCGGTCAGGACGCGATTGTTCATGCCAGAGGCCGACGGTGTGGCCTAATTCGTGAACGATCGTAGGCACGGTGCAGGAACCGGAACCGCCGACCTGCTGCTCACCCCCAGCCATGCCGACGATGGCTTCGCACTCTCCGCTGAAATCGTTGGGATTGAAATAGAAGCTGACGTAGTTGGTCTGGGTGGTGTAGGCGACGAACTGGATGTTAGGGAACGTGTTGTTGAAAATCATGATGGCGGCGTTCAGGTTGGAAACGTCGCCGGAGCCAGACGCGATCATGTAGGGAATCTGATACTGGCTGCCCACCTTGGGCCAGAGATACTGCGAGTAGTCGATGCCAAACGAGGGGAACGGGTGTTGCGGATCGAGCGGTAAAACTTTCTCGAGCACGATGTCGCCCTGGAAGATGTTCTTGCCATTCTTGACCGTGTAGGTCACGGGCATGCCGCGGTAAAGGCCGCGGCGAATCTGCTGCGCCTGTGCGGGCGCGCTGCTGAAAGTGAAAATTACGAGACAGGAAATGGCGAGCAGGGCGCAGACGAGGCGCGAAGACTTGGTGGGCAAGACAGACCTCCGGGAGAGCTACGGGGGGAGGGTCGAATTAGTCTCGCCAGTTCGCGGGCGGCTGTCAAGGTGCAGGAATTTGCAGTCGAGGAGGTTTGAAGTGGAGCACTTACGGATTCACCGAGGTCATCCCGCAGGAGCGCGCCGAGCGCTCCGGAGGGACCTTACGACAATCGACGCAGTAGATGCGGTGGATGGGAGTGCCTGCACTTCACGCCGTGCCGTCGCCTCCTCGCATCAGCGCATTAGATGTCCGGGTTTCGTAAGGTCCCTCGCCCGGCTGTCGCCGCGCTCAGGATGACATCGGGGTGAATAATTTTGAAATTGAGCCACTACCCAATTTGCAGGCATGCTCTCTTAATTATCGGGCCAGCCTTATTATCGGGCCAGCCTTGCCAAGGCTAATCCTGACTGCGTCCTGCGTAATAGCCGGCGCGGGCCTGGATTTTGTAGCCCTGTTTGTTCTTGATCTCTAGCTTGCGGTAGGAGCCGTCGAGTTTGGTATTGGTTGAGGTGAAGCCGATGTCGTACTGGCTGCGCAGTTCGGCGGCGATCTGGTCGAAGGCTTCGCGCAGCTTGTCGAACTTGTTGCCGACGTTGATGACGCGGCCTCCAGTGGCCTCGGTGAGTTTGCGCATGTCGAATTCGCCGGAGTAGCCGCCTCCCATGCCGCCGTAGAACCCGCGATCCGCGCACAGCAGCACGTAGACGATGGCGTCGGCTTTTTGCGCGGCTTCAATGGCATCCTTGATTTTCAGCTGGCTGCCTTCATCCTCGCCGTCAGTGAGCAGGATCATGGCCTTGCGCCCCACCTCTTTCGCCAGCATGTCATGAGCGGAGAGATAAACCGCATCGTAAAGAACCGTACCCCGCTGGCTCGCGGTGGGCACCGGTCCTCCGCCGGCGCCGGGGATGGGACCGGTGGAAAACCCGGTATTAATCTTCACCGAGTTCAGCGCGCTCTGCAGCCGGTGCACGTCGCGGGTAAAGTCCTGCAGCAGGCTGGCGTCCACATTGAAGTCAATGACGAAGGCTTCATCTTTGTCGGTGAGAATCTGTTTGAGGAACGCGCCGCCAACTTCCTTTTCCATGTCGAGCACGCGCAGCTGGCTGCCGCTGGAGTCGATCAGGATTCCCAGCGTGAGCGGCAGGTTTGACTCGGCGGTGAAATATTTGATGGTCTGCGGCTTGCCGTCTTCCTGGATTTCAAAATCGTCCTTGGTCAGGTTCGGCATGAGCGCGCCGTGCTTGTCTTTGACGTTGAAGAAAAGCTGCACGATGCTGACGTTCACTTTCACGGTCTCGCCGGGCTGCTGCGAGTCGTTGGTCTGCGAATCGGTGGTCTGCGGCTCTCCGGGTTTCTGTGCTGGCGCCGCCGGTTTCTGGTCCGATTGCGGGGAAGACGACTGCGGAGTCGACTGCTGCGCCATGGTGAAGGGGGCTGTCGCACACACGGCGGCCAGGGCTGCTACGGCCAGGATTCTGCGCTGGGAAACGGGAAGCTTCGGCATTCGGGGATTCTCTCGCGGTTCGTTAGTTAGTGTTAATCGGATAGTGTTAGTCTAGTCCTGAAGCTTTAGATGCACCAAACCGGGCGTTTTGGGCATCTTACAAGGGCGAGGCAGTTTTTTTTCGGAACGGATAGAGCCATGGCGACGGTGAACCAAAAGAAATCATCGCGAAGCCCCTTCGGAACATTGCTGATGGCGCTGGCCATCACAGGCAGTCTGGGAATCACTGCGCTGCAGGCCCAGTCTGGCAATAGCCAGACCCAGCCGCCCCCGGCCAATGCCCAGCCGGCGCAGGATATTCCGGACGCGCCGTCGACCGTCCAGCCGCCTCCCAAGGACACGTTTCCCACGCCGCCGCCCGGTAGCCCCAAGAACGACGCGAATCCATTTCCAGGCGACGCCCCGAAATCGTCTCCCCAGAATGCTCAGGATCAGAACACGCGGGATCAGGACTCGCAGGGCCAGGAAAAAACGGCGCGCCCCATGCCTCCGATACAAACGGTTGCGCCCACCAGCACACCCAGAAATCAGATCAACCCCGCGGAAGGTCTTTACGTCATCCGGTCCGTCACCAACTTCGTGCAGGTTCCGGTGATGGTGAAAACCGCTGACGGGCGCCCCGTCGATGGATTAGGCCCCAAGGATTTCACCGTGCTTGAAAATGGCCAGCCGCAGACCCTCACCTTCTTCACCAGCGATCCTTTTGAGCTTTCGGTCGCGGTGTTGATTGACACTGGCATGGCCGATGTTGCCCTGCAGAAGGTGAACGAAACCTACTCCGCGCTGGCGGGAGCGTTTGGTCCCTATGATGAGGTTGCGCTCTATACCTATAGCAGCACGGTGAGCCAGGTCATCGACTTCACAGGCAGGCCTGAGCGCCTGACCGCTGCGCTGGACGAAATGAAGTTGGTGCGCGGTAGGAATAATGGCCCGCCCGTGACAGGTGGACCACTGGGCCCTGAGAGCCCCACAATAAGTGGCCTTCCGGTCGGCGGCGGGCCTGCGCAGACGTATACGCCGGAACGCGAATCGCACGTTTTGAACGACGCGATCCTGCGCGCGGCGGTGGACCTGAGCAAACGCGACCGAGCCCGCCGTAAGGTAATCTTCGTGATCAGTGATGGGCGCGAGATGGGCAGCCGCGCCAGTTATGCCGGAGTGCTGCACCTGCTGCAGAGTCGAGACATCCAGGTGAGGGCGGTAGTGGTGGACAGCGGAGCATTGCCAGTTTACAAGCAGATCGAAAAGTTCCATCTGCCCGACCAAGGGCGCACGAACAACCTGGCGAAATTCGTGAAGGCCACCTGCGGTGGAAGCCCGCTGGCCGAACTCTCGCGCAATTCCATTGAAGACGCCTATGCGGAAATCACTTCCGAAGCGCGGAATCAATACACTTTGGGCTATAGCCCCAAGTCGGTGACGGGGAACTCTGCCTACCGCAGCGTGGAAGTTCTGGTGCACAAGAAAGGGCTGAAAGTTTCCGCCAAGGATGGCTATTATTCGATTCCGTCGCCCCACTAAAATACGGTTCGATTCCCTGGGGAATCTTCCCAAAAGGGATGCCTTTGTCGGCGGGGGTCACCTGAGTAACCTGCGTTCGGCACCCTCCGTATGATATAAAGGCCCCGAGCCTCCATTTAAGGATATGAGTGTGCGCGGCCGCCTGCGAGGGCATGCCCGCCTTTGAGGAAAGCCTTGAGTTTCATCAACTTCGCAGCCCGCGAGATCAATTGCAAGATCGTGTACTATGGCGCCGGACTCGGCGGCAAGACCACGAATCTGCAGGTGATCTACCAGAAAACCGCGGACCAGCAGAAGGGCAAGATGATCTCGCTGGCCACCGAAACCGAGCGTACTTTGTTCTTCGACTTTCTGCCGCTTGATCTGGGCTCGGTGCGCGGCTTCAAGACCCGCATCCATCTCTACACGGTGCCTGGCCAGGTGTTTTACGATGCCAGCCGCAAGCTGATTCTGCGCGGCGTGGACGGCATTGTGTTCGTTGCCGACTCCCAGGAACAGCGCATGGACGCCAACGTCGAGGCGCTCGACAACCTGATGTCGAACTTGAAAGAGCATGGCTACGACTTCAACAAGATTCCCTACGTGCTGCAGTTGAACAAGCGCGACCTGCCCAACATTCTGCCCGTCGATCTGCTGGCCACCGAACTGCGCAAGAAGAATGAAGCTATTGTGGAAGCGGTCGCTTTCCAGGGCATTGGAGTTTTCGAAACTCTCAAAGAAATCGCCAAGCAGGTGCTCACGGAGCTGAAGGCGGGCGGGTAAGAAAGCAGTTCTCAGGCCCCGGGGCTCCCGGTGTAATCACAAACCAGCACCGTTAGATCATCGTCCTGCGATGCTGCCCACTGCTGCACGGCGGAAATAATCCGGTCCGCCGCTTCGGCGGGAGCAATCCCCGCCGTCTGGCGGAGCACCTTTCCAAGAGCGTTCTGCCCGAAGTATTCGCCAGTGGCATTCGCCGCCTCGACAATTCCATCGGTATATAGAAGCAACCGGTCTCCCGTCTGCAGGCGCTGCGCCGCGGTCGAGTACGTGGCGTAATCAAAGGCTGCCAGGATCAGGCCGTTTTCCGCGACTTCGAGCACCTCGCCGGCGCGGAGCAGAAGCATGGGCGGATGTCCCGCTGCCGAATAACGCAACTCCCGCGATTGCGCGTCGAGATGAACGTAGGCCGCGGTAACGAACTGCTCCTGCGTATTGCCGCACAGAATGGCGTTCATGCCCGCCAGTAGGCGAGCGGGATCGGCGGCGTTGGCGCGCTGGGCGGTAGCTGCTACTTTCACCATGGAAGCAATGAGCGCGGCGGGAACGCCGTGGCCGGAAACGTCGGCGATGAGCAATCCGGCGTGAGCGTCATCGGCCGCGATGAAGTCGTAGAAATCTCCGGCAACCGAAGTCATGGGCACATAACGCGCCGCCACGCGGAAGTTGGCGGAGTTGGGGAATGCGGCGGGCAGAATCGACAACTGGATCCGCTTCGCCACTTCGAGTTCCTTTTGAATTTCGCTGAGCTGCAAGTCCCGATGGAGCGTCTGGCGGGCGGCCACATATCCGAGAGCCGCCAGAAACACCACAAACCCGAGCGGCTCGACGTCGCGGAAGTGAAACCCGAGCACGCTCTGTATGTTCTGCCAGAAAATGAAAGCGGCATAGAACAACAGCCCGCGGCGGATTACAACGAAATCCTGATTCGGCAAACTCCCGCGCCGGGGGCGGGCGATCACAACCCAGAAAGTTCCTATGACGAGCACATTTTCTGCCAGATCAAAACTGTGATGGGGGCCGAAGACGAGAGTCGCGATCGCCAGCAAACTCAGCACGATTCCCATCAGGTACGCGGCGATCTTCGCTTGTCGTTGCAGCAGGCCGGCGGAGCTGAAATACAGGAACCCGGGAATTGGGATGACGAAGTTCAACGCGGAACTGAGGGTCGAGAAGAGGGACGAGCCCCGCATCGTGAGCTGCAGCAGGTCGGTCTGAATCCAGATGCGCGTCCCGTACAGGACGGCGAAGAGGGCGAGGTAAATCAAGAGAAGATCATGCCTGCGGCGGATCACGGCAAGCGCTGCCGCGACCAACCCCACCGTGACGATCGCAGCGCCGAGAAAGAGAAAAGGCGCATCGCGATGAAAAGCCTGCAAGACTTGTGGAGCGGTAAGTTCGGGGCCAGGCGCGTACATGTCAACAGGATGCTAACTCATTTGCAGAGCAGCCGACGAAATGACCCTTGCCGTAGCGAAGCGAGATACTGACGCCCCATTACCAACGTAAGAGGATTCCGCCGTTTCCTGCTGCCCCGTGGCTCGTGCATTCGCTAGCCTATCTGCGGGGGAGGCGTGTCGACACCCCAACGGATCCTTTCGGTGACGCTTTCGATCTTCATCGCGCGCCCTCCAGACGGCCGCGGCCTGATGCTTTATTGCCTGCTCGGCTTAGGTGTGGGCATTTTCATTTTCGTCAAAGGCTTTCGTCTGCTGCTGCGCCGCCGGCTCATCCTCGACACTCCGTTCTCCAAGATTCGCAGCGCCTCCATGGGGATGGTGGAAGTCAGCGGACAAGCGGTCGGCCCTTACACCATGACTGCGCCCATCACGGGCCGCTCCTGTTACTACTACAGCACGCTGGTCTGGGAGTGGAGGCAGGAGGGCAAGAACAAACGATGGGTCAAGGTCGCCGGCGAAACCATGCATGTGCCGTTCTTCGTGGACGACAATACGGGACGCGTTCTGGTGGACCCGCGCGGCGCTGACCTCGATCTCCATTGCGATTTCGAGCAGGAATTCTGCGACTCATTTTTCACCATCAAGAATCCCGCGCCCCCGAATGTGCACAGCTTTTTGTCGCGCCACGGGATTTTCACCAGCAACAAGATCAAGGTGGAAGAGCGTTGCATCAAGCCCAAGAATTCGCTGTTCATCCTGGGCACGCTGGGCGACAATCCCGGGATCGAGGTCGGGCCGCAGCCGATTCAGGATGCCGAGACCGTCAGTTCGTTTTCCCCGCGAGGATTCTCGCTGTCGCTGGATGCGCTATCGTTTGCCGCCAGCAGCGGCCGAGAAGCGTTTCAAACCGGCTCTCCGGCAGAGCGCGTCGCGACCCCATCCGTAACTCAGGCCCAGCAGGTCATTCGCTTGTCTCCTCCGTCCGGCTCGACCAACACCGCGGATATGACGCAGCAACAAAAAGTCGCCGCCGCGCTGCTGAAGGCGGGCATTGCCAGCCCGACTGCCTGGGCTGCTGCGGGCGTAACTGCATCCGGCGGCGTGCAGGTTCTGACCGACCCAGCGACAGCCACGCTCGACGGCAACGGCTCGAGCGCAGACGCCGGTTCCGCTGCGTCGAGCATCGCTTCCGCTTTCGATCCGCATCCCCCGGTGGTGCTGATGCAGGGCACTAACAATAAAGCGTTCCTGATCTCCTGGCGCAGCCAGCAGGAAGTTGCGCGCTCTCTGGGATGGAAGTGCACATTGATGATCTGGGGCGGCCCCGCTCTCGTGCTGCTCAGCCTGTACTTCCTTCTGGGGGTTAAGAATCTGTTCTAATTTCGCTCGCTGCCCGCCCCTAAGTTGATACGCGCCCATGGGGCTAGCCTGCTTTGTTCCTCTAGTACAATCAACCCGTGAGCGACGCCGTCCGCATCGGAATCCTGGGCGACTTTAATGCCGACTTCCGCTCACACCACGCTACTAATGACGCCTTGCAGCACGCCGCCCGCAAGCTCAAATTGACGATCGAATCCGAGTGGGTGCCGACTCCATCGCTCACCGCCGCGAATGCTGAGCAGACTCTGGAATCTTTCGACGGCCTATGGGCCGCGCCCGGCAGCCCTTACAAGAGTTTCGACGGCATGCTCAAGGGCATAGAGTTCGCCCGGCGCCGCGACTGGCCCTTTCTGGGGACGTGCGGCGGATTCCAATATGCCTTCCTCGAATTTGCCCGCAACGTCCTGCACATTCAGGACGCCGACAGCGCGGAAAATAATTCGGGCTCCAAGAACATCATCATTTATCCCGTGGCCTGCGCTGTGCCCGACCGAAAGGGTGAGGCCCCTAAGCTTTCGGGCGCGGTTCCTGAGATTCGCCTGCGGCCCGGTTCCTACCTGCAGACTTTTTACGGAAAAGGCCAGGAAACAGCGACCGAAGAATTCTTCTGTAACTTTGAAATCAATCCCGACTATGAATGGGTGGCCATGGAAGCCGGGTTCCCCGTGGTAGCGCGCGGAGCGCAGGGCGAGATCCGTGCGATCGAATCTCCCACGCACCGCTTCTTCCTGGCCACGCTTTTCCAGCCGCAACTGTCGTCGACGGAAAAAAAGCCGCACCCCATTGTCCTCGCGTTCGTCCAGGCCGCGGCCGACTGGGGCAAGAAGAAGCTCGACGACAGCGTTCTCGAGTAACCATGCGTCCCGCGGGCCCATTTCCCGCCTCTTTTTGCGAGACGTGGAGTGGGTAGTACCGTAACCGAGGCCAATTGGACTCTGCGCTGGTTACTAAAGTCCCTGCCCTGTTCCGGTTACCCGCCCCGCACCATGCGTATCTTGGAGCCCCGGGCTACCCCTCGCTAGACTCATTCGAATCGCCCATTGGTCCGAGTCCCAGCCGCAGGAGCCGCGCGCCTATGCTCATACCGTTGGCCAACTCGTTTCGCATCCCTTTCTCTACGCTGATCAGCTACATCCCGGTCCTTGCGACCGTCGTCACCACTTTTTTCAGCGTGATTCTCGCCCGGGCCACGCTGCGCTACGTGGAGGCGACGGATAAAGGCCTGGCCCTGGCCCGCGAAGAATTCGAGCGCGAGTGGTCGCCCGACCTGCATATCAAGATGGAGCGCGTCTCGGCGAGCGAGGCCCGAATCATCGTCACTAATCTCGCGAAGACCTCCGTTCTGTTGCAGTTGCTGCAGCTGCGCAAGATTTCGCACGCCATGCCGTTCGAGCGCTGCCGGCTGAATGATCCGCTGGTCGGCGGCATGACCTGGACGCAGGAAATGGGCCGCCGCATTCTAGCCTGCACCGGAACGGAATTCGATGGCCCGATCGCAGCGTCCATGACGTTCTACGCCGCCGGGCGCATGTACCGCACCGACTGGTTTCGCTCGCAGATTCAAGTCCGCGAGGGGCGCATCGTCAGCCTCGAGCCCAGCACCATGCCGGCCCGGCGTGTCCGCGTGGTCGAGCGCAAAGGACCTGAACGCCGGCGCGAGTTTGTTCAGGACGTAACCGCCGGCGCAGCCGGAGCAAGAATCAACGCCAAGCCCGAGGCAGGCCTCTTCGTAGCCGGAACTTGAACCGAGGGATGGGGCCACGGCCCGGGGAGTGAGCGGTTAAAGTGCCAGAAGCTCGAACGCAGGATAGATCGGGGAGAGTTCGGTGAAGGCTTCGAGCGGCGATCCTGCCGCCACAGGAAAATAGGTCTGCACCTCGCGCTTGAAGCTGTCGAGGTAGGCTTTCAGGATTGGTGGTTTCTCGGCGTCGGGAATTGCACGCAGGCGGAATTTCCGGAGGGCGCTGCCCTTCTTCAGAGTGATCTCGCCGGCGGCCTCAGCGTTGCGCACCCACTGGGTTCGTCCGCGCGGAGCTACCAGATAATTCTTGCCGTTCAGTTCCAGCAGATCGACTGGAGTGGAGTAGAGTTTGCCGCTCTTTCGTCCGCGGACTTCAAGCAGATAGCTGTGCTTGAAGCCCAGCCCGAGGCCCACGAGAAATCCGAAAACACGGTTGAAAACTTTCTCGACCGTGGTGGGTTCGCGGAAAACAGGCAAGGCGGAGTTCATGACCCGATTCTACGCGCTGCTAGCTCTGCTTCACAAAACGCAGCGCCGCGGAATTCATGCAGTAGCGGAGATGCGTGGGCTCCGGTCCATCGTCAAAAACATGGCCCAGGTGAGCATCGCACTCCGTGCAAGCGATCGCCGTGCGGGTCATGCCGAACGTTGTGTCGCGGATTTCGGTTACGTTCTCGGCGGCGATGGGCGCCCAGAAGCTGGGCCATCCCGTGCCCGATTCGAATTTGGTGGCGGAATCGAACAGCGCATTGTCGCAGCAGATGCAGCGGTAAATTCCTTTGTCGTGCAGGTTCCAATACTTTCCTGAGTATGCGATCTCCGTGTCGGCGTGACGAGTAATCTCGAACGCGTTGTTGGAAAGCTGTTTGCGCCACTCGTCTTCGGTCTTGACCACCCTTGCGATGCGGACCGGCTTGATCCGCTGCCCGGCATCGGAGAAAAGAACGACGGTAACTTCTTTGGGTTCAGAAGCCGCGGCGGGTGCGGCTTGCAGCAGCTCGGGCCTTCTCCATTGCCAGACCACAACGCCTCCGAGGGCTGCGGCCGCGCTGGCCAGAAAAGCCCGGCGGGGCAGATTCGTACTGCCTTGGGTTGCTTTGCGCTCCAGATCGGAATCGAACATCGTCGTCTCCTCGTTTACTTTCCGGTGTAAAGGTCAGGAAATTCCTGGCGCAGGTGCTGGACCTTAGGCGCGTCGTTGATTGCGATGTAGGGCTGGTAGGGATGCAGCGCGGCATAATTCTGGTGATAGGCCTCGGCTGGATAGAAGGCCTGCAAGGGCACGACCTGGGTCACGATCGGACGCGGAAACACTCCGGCCTTGTCGAGTTGCGCGATGTAAGCCTGGGCGATCTGTTTCTGTTCGTCGTTGGCGTAGAAAATTGAGGAGCGATACTGCGTGCCTTCGTCGGGACCCTGGCGATTAAGCTGCGTGGGATCGTGCGCGACGGAGAAGAACACGCGCAACAGCTCGCCGTAAGTAATCTGCGAGGGGTCATAGACAATCTCAACCGACTCGGCGTGTCCGGTTTCTCCCGTGCTCACGGTTTCGTACTGGGAAGTTTTGGCCGAGCCTCCGGAATAGCCGGAGGT
>Ga0181537_10001869_pt1 | contig 18951 bp, 16 predicted proteins | sample PEATcosm2014_Bin_39_FD_119765 | JGI IMG/M metagenome (GOLD analysis project Ga0181537, IMG submission 119765) | Peatland microbial communities from MTU Mesocosm Facility, Houghton, MI, USA - PEATcosm2014_Bin23_10_metaG | ecosystem: Environmental > Terrestrial > Soil > Wetlands > Peat | place... | reverse complement strand
CCGCTTTACATCCAGGGACTCTTTAATTGCCCATCCAGCACCAATGTCGCGTCCACGAATACCATCGGCTGCCGCCCTTGCTCGGTCATTTGCGACGCGCTGACTATTCTGTCGCCGTCGTGGAACGATGGGAGCAGCACGCCCGCCTTGGCAATCACCGCCTCCGACGACACAGTCAATGCCGCCATCATCGCCGGGAATGTGCTTACGACCGACACGACCGGCACGGGTTTCAGCGGAGGTGTGATGAACCTGACCCGCTTGCTTGAAGATTGGAGTGCCGCAAATCTTTATCTCAACACATCGCTCATCAATCTCTACTCCAGCGTCCAGGCCACAAAACAGTTCCAGCTTCCCGGCGTGTATTATTACGCGCCGAGCCGGCATTTTTCTTTTGACCTGAATTATGCGACGTCGACCGGGTTACCGCCCGGTACGCCGTTGATTGACCGGATGATTCGCGCCGGCTGGGGCATCGCGCCGCCCAACAATGTGACTTACTACTCGCCAACCCTGGATTTTGTGCCTCATTGATCATGCGCCGATTCGCCATCGCCATTACGGTTTTTACAATGCTGGTGCCGACGAACCCGTCGCGCGCGCAAGAGACATCCAACGCGCCGACTCCGCTCCACGTGTGGATGAGGAGGGAGGCCGCGCCTTTCGCGGTGCCGCGCTATACCGCCATGATCACCGAGGGCAAGAACAAGTTTGCCTTTCTCGTCCCCGACGACCTTTATCTGCGCGGAAATCCGGACTCAGGAACTTTTACGCTGGCCACCGCAGCCGGCAACTCCTCCATCAGTTTTGCGGTTGTCCCGCAGGATTTGTCTGACGCTCCGACCCCGGGCGCCGATGACTACCGGGAGATGGTCTTGAAGGATTATCCGGCGGCGACCATCCTGCAGGAGTTTTCGAGCAGCGCGGCTGGCGGGAGCGGGCCGGGGTTCGATCTCCAGTGGAAAGCCTCGGGTGCCATTGTGGAATGCAAGCGCATCATTTACATTTCATCGAAGGCGGGGGTTTTGAGGTTTACGGCGACTACCAGCCGGGACGGTTTTGAGAAGTTGAAATCGAGCCTTGGCAGCATCCTGCAGACCTTTCACTACAGCACGGACGGAGTCCTGAAAGTGCCTCCCTTGCCGAGCACCAACTGAGCGGTTCTTTGGTCCTTTCGGCCCAATCCAAAGCGGGTTAGCTGCCTTGGCGCGGCAATCCTGAAACTCTCGGAGGTCAAGAATGTCCCGAGAGTTTAGGCGTTCAACGCCATCGTCGAAGAATACTACCGCGTTGCGTGGCAGGCACTTCCCGCGTCCGTAACCGGATTGTAAAGGGGCCGTGACACAATTGTAACACTCCCAGACTTCCAAGTGTCTCTTGGGAATATTATGTTATGAGGCGACATGCTTTGCTTTGAGAAGCAATGCGGGCCGGGGTCTGGAAAATTCGGCCGGCTGGCGAAGTGGATTTCGGATGATTTAACATAAACCCTTTGATTTGAATATATTATGGCATCCATACACCTGATTCCCTTCTTGGCCGAAGGCGGCGCGCCCCAAGGCAATGCGTTCTGGTTCGCGATCCAAAATGCCACGGTTGAAGGCAAGGCGACGATCTGCTGTCTGCTGCTGCTTTCGCTGTTCAGTTGGACCATCATCATCACGAAGGCGAGGCAATTGTATATCGCGCGAAAATGGGCGAAGAAGTTTTTTGCGTCGTACAACGAAACGCGCGATCCGCTGGATATCAAGCGCAAGGGTGACGCCTATGAAGGTGCGCCGGCGTATCAGTTGTACATCCGGGGAGCTGACGAGGTGGAATACCAACTGAAAAACCATCCGGTCAAAGTGAAGGGCAAGTCGTACATCAGTCCGGCCTCGTTTGAGGCGGTGAAAGTCGTGATGGAGGAGGCGTCGTCAGCGGAGGCGATGGCGTTGGAGAAGGGGATGATCGTGCTTTCAACGGCCGTGGCCGGTGGGCCGTTCATCGGGCTGCTGGGCACGGTCTGGGGTGTCATGTCCACGTTTGCGGGCATTGCGCAGGCGCATTCGGCCAGCCTGACGGCGATGGCGCCTGGCGTCGCGGCTGCATTGATTGCTACGGTGGTGGGGCTGCTGGTGGCGATCCCCGCGATGTTCGGATATAATTTCATGGTCACCACTGTGCGGGCTATCACTCAGGAATTGGACGGCTTTGCCAGCCGCTATGCCAACCAGATCGAGCACGAGTATGTGGACAGCCGGCCGTTGGCGGAGGAAATCGCGGCGGCCATGAGCAGGGAGCGGCAAGGTGGCTATGAACAAACCGCCGTTGAACCCGCGCTGGCGTGAAAAAGTGTTCCCATACAGCGCATCACACGCTTTCGGAGTTGAACATCACTCCGCTGCTGGACTTGGCGTTCGTGTTGTTGGTGATATTCATCATCACGACGACGCCGATTGTCAATGACATGGAACCGACGCTGCCCACGGCCTCGAAGCATCAGAAGGACCCGACCAAGGACGCGTATTACATCACGATCGACGCCAATGGAACGATTTGGATGCAGAAGCAGGTGGTGGAATTGGAGAAAGTGCAGTCAACGCTGGCCACGTTGCGGGCGGAAATGGCGGAAGAGCATTCGGACCTGGGTGTGATCATCCGGGGAGATGCCAAGACGAAGTATGGCCGGATCCGGGAAGTGCTCGACGCCTGCCAGTCTGCGAACGTCGTGAAGGTGGAGCTCCAGACGGATCCCGCAAAATAGGCCAAGATTATGGTGCCCAGAACGCAGGCGCGCAAACCGCGCAATTCGTCGAAGGTGAACCTGATCATCTCGGTGGTGTTTCACGGGTTGATCGTGGTGGCTCTTGTGTATTTTGCGGCGAGGGAAGGCGTGCTGGGCAAGCAAATGAGGAAATTGGCGGTTTCGATGGTGAAGCAGAAGCCACCGGAGAAGCCCAAGGAGACCGAGAAACCCAAGGAAGAGCCGCCCAAGGTGGACGTGCCGAAGCTGGCCGTTACGCCTAAAATGACGGCTCCCAAGGAATCCGCGCCGGCGCCCTCGAGCGTGGTGGCCCCGCCCGTGGCCGCTCCGCCGGCGACGGAGTTGCCGTCCTTCTATGTTGCCGGGGGCAGGGACGTGGTTACCGGTGACGCGGTCTCGGTTTACAAGGGGCAGATCGAGGCGTCCCTCAAGGCGAAGTGGAACCGCCCCGAGGACATTACCGATCCCTCTTACGTGGCGGAGGTGGACATCCAGGTGGACAAGGATGGCAACATCAGCAATCCGGTTTGGAAAAAGGGCTCCGGCAACCAGCGCTGGGACGATTCAGTGAGGGCCGCCCTCGCGGCGACCAAGAGCCTGGACTTGCCGCCTCCCAAGAATTTCCCGTCGCACGTGACCGTGAAATTTGATGTCACGGAAGAGGCGCAGCCGATCATGCCCTGAGCATTATGAAGAAGACGAGCAAGCGCGGCCACAGCACGATGAGCGAGTTGAACATCACGCCGCTCCTCGACCTGGTGTTTGTGCTGCTGGTGATCTTCATCATCACGACGCCGCAGTTGGAGAACAATTTGGAGATGACGCTGCCATCGGGCAAGCCACCGCCGCAGACCAATCTCCCCAAGCCGAAGGTCAACAATATCCTCGTGGACGACACCGGCCAGGTGTTTTTGAACGACGCAGCCTACACGAAGGCGGGGCTGAAGGAGCAATTGTCGCGCATGAAGGCGGCCGATCCGGACTTGGCGGTCGTGGTGAACGGCTCTGACGAGGTGGCGTACCAAGGCATGGTCACCGTGCTGGACGTGCTTCAGCAACTCGACATTACCAAGGTGGCGCTGGCCACGCATTAAGCGCGGTTACCGCCCGCGCGCAGCCTTGAGAGGAACTTCCGGAAGCGGAATTGTCTGCGCTGGTTCATAGTCCTTTTTGCGGGCTTCGGCCTGGGTCGCAAGACGGTTGTGGTCGCGGTAAAGGGTGATCGACACATGCTCGTTCTTGCGGATGCATTCCTTGATGGCGTCCTCGTTCTTCTCGCAGAACAGAAGGGTTTTCCACGAGTAAATGTGCTTGGGCTTGTGGAAATCGCTGTTGGCGAGGAACGGCAGCCGTTTCATGCCGACGCAATCGAAGATGTTGTCGCGGTTGGCGATTTCCCACGCGTCAATCAGCGGCGCGAATTTCTCGTGGTTCTCCCAGAGATACAACGTGTTCTTGCCCCACTCGCTTTTCATGATGTGCGGATGGGACGCCACCGACAGGCCGCCCTGCGCGTGGATTTGCGCGATGGTTTCCGGCAAATCAAGCGCGGATGAAATCGGCGCCTTGAGGCCGATGCCCAGCAGATGTGCGGACGTCTTCGGCGTGTAACCGTCCTTGTTGAACTCGATGCCCGTCATCACAATCATCTGGTATTTGCGCCAGGCCCGGCGACGCTCGCGTTCAATCACATCAAAATACTCGTCCAACTGGCTCTCGCTGATCGTCATGTTGGTGAGCCGCGCCAGCTTCCCGATCAGCCGCCGCGGATCCGCCAGATGGTCCGTGATGCAAATGCAATCGAACCCAAGCCGCCCGTAAAAATCCACCACCTCCGGCACCGCGAGCTTGCCGTCCGAGTAATTCGTATGAATGTGAAAATCGCACAGCAACATTTTCGCCGGCGCGGCCACGGCCGGCACGTCGGTGGTTTTCGCCGGCGGCGCAAACAGCTTGATCTGCTTGGTCGTGGGATCGCCGGCCTCGCACTCGGAGATGACGAGTTCGGCGAGCCGCAATGCGGCGTCGGGCCGGCTCAGGCGCGTGAGATTGCGGCGCCATTCCTGCCAGAGCCGTGCCTTGTGCGCGAACGCGTCCTTGACGAGGTCGGGCACTTCGCGATTGCGCTCGGCGACGGCCCCGATGTCATTTTCCGTGATCAACCGCGCGTTGCCCTCTTCCTGGCCGGGGATGACCTGGTTGACGATCAAGGGACATTTGGCGGCGATGGCCTCCTGGACAAACGCCCCGCCCGCCTTGCCGATGACCAAATGACTCGTCAGCATCAACTGCGGCATCTGGTTCGTCCATCCGAACACCCGGACCCGCCCGGCGTGCTCCTTCGTGCGCTCAATGAGCGCCGCCCGCAATTCCGCGTCCCGGCCGACCGTGATCGTCAGCTGCGTGTCCGGGATGTCCAGCAGCCGTTCGATGACTTTCCCGGCCTTTTTCTTGCCCGTATTGATGACGTAAAGAATCCGGCGCTGCTCCCCCGACACCGGCGGCTCGACCGGAATCGACGGCGCTTCGGTGAAAAGATGGCTCACCGGGAAGCCAAACATTTTGATCTTGGCCTCGGGCACGCCCGCGTTCCGCAACAGGTCCGCGGTGGCGTCGTTGGCCACGCAATAGAAATCGCTCGGCGCCCGGTACCACGAGGAATTGACCGTGATCGACTCCGTCACCACCGTGATGAATCGAAACGGCCGCTCCGAGTGGTCGCGGTAAAGTTCCTGGATCACGTTGGCGTACACCGGATAAACGGACACGACACAGTCGGGCTGGGTCTCGTGGACGATGTCGCCCAGGGCATTCTTGAGGCGGCTCAACCCGCTTCCGCCGCCGATGAATTTGGAGCCGTCCAGCATCGAGTTGATGCCGCCCCAAAATTTCGGGGCGTACTGGACCATGCCCAGGTACGCATTCTTCGCCAGGGTGTTGAACGCCCCATAGCTGCTCTCGAACAGGTCAAGGACCTCCACCTTGACGTCCTCCGACACGAGCTCAATGGCGTCACGCAGATTGCGCGCCGCCGCGTTGTGGCCCTCCCCAAATCCCGCCGTAAGTATCAGAACTTTTTTCATGCGGTTTCTTTTTAAGGTCGGCCCCCCATGTTACGGACAGGTGTCGAACAGGTTAAAAGTTATCCACATTTTATTCACATATTGTTCACCCGGCAAATCTCGAAAGCTGTCTATGCGTGTCATTTAATGTAAGCCTTTGATTATTAAGTCACTGGGGTCTGTGTTTGTCCTCTCGGTACCACCCCGGAATGCCCCGTTATTCCCCGCCCTCCATATGGCAATACATCGATTGCAACGCGATCTTTCCCGGCCCCGTGAACCGGTTCCAGCAAACCTGGCCCGCGCTCGCGAACAACCCCGTGGACAGCTTCTGCAGCATCGTCTGCATCTGCACCGTCCGCTCCTTGTAAATCCACCCGCCCGGCTCGATGTCAATCGCCTCCCCCGGCGCCAGCGTCACCTCGAACACGTTTCCGAAACCGTGCAGCCACAGAATTCCTTCCTGCGACGGGCACGAAAAGGTGTCGATGAAAAATCCCGTGCCGCCCAGCAAAATGTTCGCCGCGCCCCGCACCCGCGTGAAGCTGTATTCCACATTGTTCGTGGCCGCGAGCCATTGATGCTCCCGCACGTCCACGCCCGCGCCCGGATGCAGATGCAGCGCGAAGACGTGCCCCGCGCCGTCGCGGCTGAACGCGATCCGTCCCGGCCCGCGCGCGCCCGTCAGCAGGAACGGCATCCCCGCCAGCATCCGCTTGAACGCCCCCTTCAACGGATGCAGCTCGATCTGCACCGCCGGGTCCTTCCACAGCAAAATATGATGCTCGAAATACACCCCCGTCGATTCCAGCTCCAGGTGCAGCGCCGGCACCAGTTCGCCTTCGATGTGATACGTGACCCCGCCAAACTTCTCATTTTGCGCGGTCGTGGGGAGCAATTGTGGAACAGCCATATTTTTTAGCGGGTTGAACAGCTGGTTGTGCTTGTTGTTTGCATCCTCCCAAGATTTCAACTCCGCGCCTCCACTCCGTCAAGTTTATCCCGGCGCCTGTCCCGCCTTTTCCCAAAAAAAATCGCACGCGGGACAACGCGGGACAATGCGGGTCAACCGGGACGCATTTGCCTTCTGCGTGGCGGCGCTCGGCAGAGCGCCGCTGACCCGACCTGCCCGACCTCTTCTTTTCATTTCAGCCATCAACTCTCAACCCTCGATTTTTTCACGTCTTTCCATCAACCATCAACTCTCAACCCTCAACTTTTTAATGTCCCCCGTCCTTCTTCACATTCCGCAATCCGAAATCCGCACTCCGCAATTTACATCCCCCCTCCCCCCTTCCAATTAAGCGGAATTAAGCGGACTTAAGCGTTACGGCCGATGGCTGCCCGCGAGCCAACGCGGACAACCCGGCAATTTTTGCCTGTTTTCAATTTTGAGTTTTAGTGGCGCTACGCTAGTAGTTTGCATTTTACTTTTTAATTGGTCCGTTCCTCCTCTTTCCGTCCCCGCTCTCAACCCTCAACTCTCACCACTCAACCGTCCCATCGACCAACGCCCCAAACCATACACCATATCTTCCCTTTGTCAAATCGACCGTGACGAATCATCGACCAAAATGGAAAATTTTACGGTGACGCGATTCCTAAGCCCCATCGGGGCGGCATCTTTGTAGATCTCCATTCGAAACGAATCCAAGCTCCGTCAGGAGCGGCATAGTCTCCAACTTGACATCGCAAAATGGGTCTCACGCTCGGGGCTCGTCAGAAAAGGAGCGCGACCTTCAGGTCACTTCAACAAGAGCAGGCGTACGGTGCAAAGGAGGAACGATGCTTTTTGGAATCGGTCGCAACATTCTGCCACCCGCTCTAATTCTCCGCCCCCTGGCTCGCCCCCGCCAGGACCTCCTCAAAATCCACAATCTCCTTGATCTGCACCAGAAACCACCGGTCAATCTTCGTCAGCTCGAAAATCTCGTCCACCGTCATCCCCGCCCGCAGCGCGTGCCGGATGAAAAATATCCGCTCCGCGTTCGGAATGCTCAATTTGCGCGCGATGACCTCCCGCGGCAGGATGTCGCGGTCCCCGTAAACCTCCGCGTCAATCCGCCACGGCTTGCCGTCGCCGCCCAGCCCGCTCCGCCCGATTTCCAGCGACCGCAAACATTTCTGCAGCGATTCCTTGAACGTCCTCCCAATCGCCATCGCCTCGCCCACGCTCTTCATCTGCGTGTTCAACGTCGGGTCCGCCTGCGGAAATTTCTCGAACGCAAACCGCGGTATCTTCGTCACCACATAATCAATCGTCGGCTCAAAACTCGCCGGCGTCTCGCGCGTGATGTCGTTTCTGATTTCATCCAGCAAATAGCCCACCGCCAGCTTCGCCGCAATCTTCGCGATGGGAAATCCCGTCGCCTTGCTCGCCAGCGCCGACGACCGCGACACCCGCGGGTTCATTTCAATGATCACCATCCGCCCGTTGTCCGGGTTCACGCCAAACTGGATGTTCGACCCGCCCGTCTCGACCCCGATTTCGCGGATGACCGCAAACGACGCGTCCCGCATGATTTGATATTCCTTGTCCGTCAACGTCTGGATGGGCGCCACGGTGATCGAATCGCCCGTGTGCACGCCCATCGGGTCGAAATTCTCGATCGAACAAATGATGACGCAATTGTCCGCGCGGTCGCGCATCACTTCCATCTCGTATTCCTTCCAGCCCAGCAACGATTCCTCCACCAAAATCTCGGAAACCGGCGAAAGCTCGATGCCGCGCTTCGCCAGCTCCTCGAATTCGTCGCGATTATACGCGATGCCGCCGCCCGTGCCGCCCAGCGTGTACGCCGGCCGGATGATGAGCGGAAAACGTCCAATCTTCTCCGCCACGGCGCGCGCCTCGGCCACGTTGTGCGCCGTGCCGCTGATGGGCACGTCCAGCCCGATCTTGATCATGTGATCCTTGAAAATCTGCCGGTCCTCGCCGCGCTCGATGGCCTCCGAATTCGCGCCAATCATCTCGATCCCGTGGCGTTCCAGCGCGCCGTTGCGATGCAGCGCCATCGCCGTGTTCAACGCCGTCTGCCCGCCCAGCGTCGGCAGCAGCACCAGCTTGCCCTGCGCGCCCATCCGTTTCATCTCCGCCACCTCGCGCATGATGATTTTCTCCACGCATTCGGGTGTGACCGGTTCGATATACGTGCGGTCGGCGAACTCCGGGTCCGTCATGATGGTGGCCGGATTCGAATTCACGAGCACGACGCGGTAGCCCTCCTCCTTGAGCGCCTTGCAAGCCTGCGTGCCGGAATAATCAAACTCGCAGGCCTGGCCGATGATGATCGGCCCGGCGCCGATGATGAGCACGGAATGTATGTCAGTTCGCTTGGGCATGGAAGTCATCTCGTAAACGGGAGCAGAGGGCGCGGCAGGAGATTTGGGGCGCCCGCAAGGCATGAGGAGGGAGCATCCCCGGAGGGGGCGGTGACCGACGAATAACGAAGCGGGCGGCCCAAAGATCCGCCGTCCGCACTGATTTCATCCGCTCATTCATATTTCCGTCTTCTCTCCCGCCATCCCGATACGCCGCTGCGGGCGTTTATGAGATGGCTTCCGGTTCAAACGGGCACAAATTGAACATCGCCCCGCCGCGGAAGGAAAGGGAAAAAGCCGCGCCTTTCAGCGTGGACCGCCAACTGTCGCGTGGTAGGGGCGCTTTCCACAGCGCCCCAAACATTTCCCTTTCTAATCTCAATTCCGCACCGCTGCCGTTGGGTTGCCAGGACCAGCCGCCATCCTGGGCGCAACGCGCCAAAACTTTCTCCCTCTCCGCCGCTTGCGGGGGAGAGGGATGGGGAGAGGTGGCTTCTCCCGCTCAATCTTCCCAATCCCCGCCCGTCCCAATCGCCGTCCGCAAATCATCCGTCAGGCCGAGTCCCGGCGGCGGCGCCTTCAATTTCAACACGCCGGGAATCCGCGCCAGTTCCGGCATGACGTCGTCCAGGTTCAGCCACGGTATCTCGCGTTGAATCTCGTCGTACGGCACCTTCTTCAGCCGTGACGCGAGCAGCCACAGCACCGCCGCGCAACTGTGATTGTCCTGCTGCTCCCAGCGGCGGCCTTCGCGAGAGGAGGCCACCGCCCAATCCACCAGCCTCGGCCCCGTGAACAAAATCCACATGGCCAAATGCAACACCACCTCCGCGCGTCCCGTCGCGAACTGGGACATCGCCCGGTCCACGGCGTCGCCGTCCATGCGTTCCTCCATCAAACTGCGCCGCGGCACCAGCCGGTTGCCGAGAAACATCAGCGGAATCGCCGCCACGCTGATCCAGAAACACAGCGCGGCGTCTCCCGGATGCGGGTATCTCGAGCGCGTATACAACCTTACGAACCCGTAAACGCACGTCGCCGCCACGCCCACCGCCACCGGGGCGAGCGCGAAGCCCGCCACCGCCTTCAGCCGGCAGTTCTTCGCCTGCTTCTCCGCCTGCCGCGTGAGCCATGATTTGACACCCTCGAATTCCATTCGCTTGCAACCTGCCCGCCCGCCATCGATTCCTTTGGAATCCGCCGGGGCAGACTTTAAAAAAACGGTTCGGCTCCAGACTTAACAAGACGAAAGACCCCGTTGAAAGCCAAAACCAGCCTGCCGAACCAACCGTCAAACTGTCGCCCGCTCCGGGCGGGGATCGCCGCGTCTGCGCCTCAAAAAGCCGGCCAGTCCGAGCGTGAAAATGCCCAACGCGCCGATTTGATACCCGCTGAACGGCCCGAAAACGTCAGGCGTGGCGCGGAGGTATTCATGAAAAAATCGGAACACGCCGTAGGTCATCAGGTAAACATGAAAATGCTGGCCGGGTAGCAGCCTCCTCCAGCGCAGCAACAGGACGACACCGAACATCAGCACGTTGAAAATCAGTTCAACCAGCGCCGCGGGCCAGCGCGCCACGCCGGTCGCGTCGTTCATCGTGAACCACGCCGGCTCGCACACCCGTCCCAGGCAGCACCCGTGCAAGAGGCAGCCCACGCGTCCCAACACGATTCCGACGGGCACAACCAGCGCGAACCAATCTCCCGTCGTGCGCGTGTAGCCCAGAAGCTTCTTGGTGATTTCCACCCCCGCATAACCGCCCAGCAAGCCGCCCACGATGGATTTTCCCGTGGCCAGTTGCAGCCAGCGATCCGGGTCGTGCCAGTGCAGCCAGCCTTCCGCAAACAAATACATCAGCTTGGCTCCGAGAAACGCCGACACCAGCGCGCCCACATAAACAAGCACGAGCCGTTCATCCCGCTTCGCCAGCCGCACCCAGAAAAGCAGGCTCACAAATATGCCCGCCAGCATCAGCCAGCCGTAAGCAGTGCTTCTCATGGCGCGATTCTTCCCGTGCCGGAGCAGCCCGCAAAGATGACAATCGCTACATTCATAAAGAACAGGAAAATGGCGAGCAACATGCCGACAGCGACGCGCGTGCCATCGTTCTTTACCCGGGCCGTGAGACCAAAAGAGGCCGCGAGGCTGCATCCCAAATTCAGAAGGAGAAGGCAAGGAAAGACCCATTGCCCCTCCGATTTATTCCGAGGCAGGCGATCCCGGCGATGCCGGGGACGAAGGCGCACAGCGCCCAGGCAATCAACGGTATCTGGTTTTCCCCGTCTCGGTTTGGATGTTCGTCCATGGGCGTGGCTATAACTGCCGGCAATCCGCAAACCCCGAATAGTACCGGCAAAACGAATCAAGTTTCCCATCCGGCCGTATCACATGCGTGCAACAGCGGTCGATTCGATCCTCATCCCAGGTTCCCGCATCCATGAACGGTTTGATGAACAACCGGAATGTATGGGATTCATCGAGCTCGAATTGCCTGAGTAAATCGCCCAGCGGCTCCGATTCGCAACCGCATTTCATCAGGTCCTCCAGCTTGTATCGGACTTTTGAGCCCAGGAACCCCTGCACATTCTTGAAATCGATGAAATCGCTCACCGAGCGCACCTTGCCGCCGACCTTCAGCAGATATCCAATCGTCGCGCAATTCGGGTCGCCGCACGGCAGCGGGGTGAAATCCTCGTAACGCAACTGCCCGCGCGATTGCCCCACCGCCGCCAGAATGATGTCCGCCGTGTTCAGCCGGTTGGGATGCGTTCCCGGCACGCGCCCGCTCCCGAACATCGGCTGAAAAGCCACGCCCCGGACATTCGGAAACTTCAGGCCAAATTCGATCGTGTCCCAAAGAAACGGCAGATTTTCCGGCGTCACAGTCATGGCCAGCGTCACGGGCAGCTTCATTTCCCGGCAGCGCTCCAGGCAGCGCTCGCGCGTCGCCCGCAGGTCCGCCCCGCGCAAAAATTTCTGTCCCGCCTCCTGCACGCCGTCAAACTGAAGGTAAAGCTGGAATTTGCCGTAACGAAACGTTTTCCCCAGTTCGTGTATGAAGGCGTCATCGTTGGCCACGCGCACGCCGTTCGTGTTCAGCAGCACGTAATCGATGCCCGGATTCGCGTGCAGCCAGCGGAGCAGTTCGAAAAAATGCGGATGCAGCGTCGGTTCGCCGCCGGATAGCTGCAGGATTTCAATTTTGCCTTTGCGGTCAATCACCCCTTGGATGCGTCGCTGCAACTCCCCCGGCGCCACCGCCTCCACCTTTTGCTCAACCCCCGGCGGCGAATCGGCATAACACGTCGGGCAGGCCAGGTTGCACGAATTGACAATCTCAATCAGCGCCAGGCACGTCGAAAGTTTTTCCTGGACGCCCAGCGCATCCCCCGGGTCCGCATTGCGGCCGAGCGTGCCGGTGTTGGAGCCGTCCGCCGAACAGCACGAGCCCGGGCCGCAGCCGCAGTCGTTTTCTGTTTTGCCTTTCGCCAGCCAGTAGAATCGCGCATCCGACGCGATACATACCGAGGCCTCGCCGTGTTCCGGGCAGGCGCGTTTGAGGAGGACTTTCGCCGGAATGCCGCCGGTGCGCCAGACCTCGGCGGGACACGCCTTTTGGCAGACCGGGCACCGCGAGGCGGTGCGCTTGAGCAGTTCATCCTCAAGTTTCAAGACCGAAGATGGAAACTTGGCCGTCATTTTCTTCAATGGATGCGAAATCCCTGTGAACCGGCCAGGCAACCGAAAAAATTCATCACCAGGCTAACGACAAACATTGCCGGAACCAACACGATGCAAAACAGCGCTTTGGCTTCCCCGCTCCGTCCCAGGCGCCTTGCCAGCATCATGCCACTGACGATGCCGGAAATGACCGCGCTCCAAAAGGCGGTTGCCGCCGGGTCGATGGGTGACTTGGGGGAGAACCGGGCGGTTAATATTGTCAGCAGCACCGGGGCAACGAGTGCCAGAAAGAAAAACGGCCAGCTCACTTTTTGGCCCGGATTGAGAACCGGTGCCGGATTCGGGGCCGTCGGCAGATCCTTTCCGCACGAAGGGCAATGGACGCCCCCGTAATTGGCATGCAGCTCAGCTTTGCAGCAGGGGCAGTTCATCGACTTTGTCCTCAGGCCTGGTCCACGCGGAAGGATTGATCAGTTTATGGTCGAACAACATGCGCTTCCGGCCAGCATAAGCCAGTTCACCGACCAGAGAATCGCGGTCATCAACGCCCCAAGCCAGACGAAGTTCCAGCGGATTCCACGCAAAGCCCCCGCGAACCAAAACCCGGCAACGACGGGGCCGAGCGCGGCCAGCGGATTTGTGACGGCCGTGGCGCGCCACGCGAGATGCACTATGGATGGCAGTAGCGCGAACATCCAGAGGAGGGCAAGGACCGTGGGACGCTGGAGGTCCGCCCGGAATTGAACTGGTGTTTTCATCATGTTGACCGCTTGTTGCCCGCACTTCACGCGGGTTGCGGCGACGATACCATCTTGCCCGCAGGCGGCAACTGATTCTTGGCCCGCACCAGCCGCGGGTTGAACTCCTTCAACCAGCCCGGCCCCGGCCCAAACCCGCGTACGCTCGTGTCTTCCCGGCGACGCAATCCCACCGTGTGCGCCAGCAGCCATTCCAGTCCGTTCCAAAACCCGACCCCGTCCAGCACCGGGTTCAACACATTCGTCACGGTGCAATAATGGCTGTTCTTCGGGTCCGTGTGATGCAGCGCATGATGCCGCGCCGTCTGCAGCACGCCGATGCGTTGCAGGAACGTGATCACCCGCCCGTTCTCCGTCGGCGTGCGATGCGTCCACTTGTGGATTTCGTTCGCGTTCGCGCTCAAAATGGCGAACAGCCACACCGGCCACGTGAGCCTGCCCAGGCACCATGCGCCCGCGACGAACAATCCCGCGAGCAGCATCAAGTCCCAAGAACTCTCCAGCCAGGTGTGCCGCGTGAAATATCGCGGATAATGATGATGCACGATGTTCGGCCGCGCGACAAACCGCCCGATCACCGGCGTGTCCTCCCGCACATACGCGTCCTCAAACCAGTGGACGGCCCCGGCCGCAAGCTCCGCGGCAAGGACAGCGATGACAGTTTGCATGAGAATGATGAACATGATTTTCATGGGATCCCTTTCGAGTTTCCGGATTTGATTCCGCCGGCGGAACCGCCCCGCCCGCGCCGGTGGCGAACGGCCCTTCGGCCCGCGCCCCGGCTGGCATTGTTTCCGTGCGGTTGGTTTGCACGCTCCTGCTTTAACCCGCCTTGCATTGCGGGCGTGAATTGATAAAAGATTTCCCAACATCGGTTGAATCAATGTCATGAACATCCACCACCTCGAGCTGTTTTATTACGTCGCGAAACACGGCGGCATCATGGGCGCGGTGCGCAACATCCCCTACGGCATCCAGCAACCCGCCGTCAGCGGCCAGATCGCCCAGCTCGAGGAACACCTCGGCGTCACCCTGTTTCAGCGGCGGCCCTTTTTGCTCACGCCCGCCGGCAAAAAACTCTTCGACTTCATCCAGCCGTTCTTCGCCAGCCTCACCGCCTTGGAATCCGAGCTGCAGGGCGGTGAAGCGCGGCATGTCTGCATCGGCGCGTCCGGAATTGTCCTGCGCGACCATCTGCCCGAACTCGTCCTGAACTTGCGCCGCAAATTTCCCAACCTGAAAGTCGGCCTCCGCGAAGGTTTGCAACCCGAACTCGAAGCCATGCTCTTGCAGGAGGAAATTGACCTCGCCATCTCCCTGGTTGAAAAAAAATCCGCGCCCGGCGTCCACTCGCTTCCCCTCATCGAACTGCCCCTCGTCCTGCTCGTCGGCAAAAAGAGCCGAATTACCAGCGCCGATGAACTCTGGCGGCTCGATAAAATCACCGAACCCCTCATCTGCCTCCCGCCCAGCGAATCCATCTGCCGCAATTTCCGGGCCGGCCTTGCCCGCATCGGCGTGGACTGGTTTCCCGGCATCGAAGCCAGCTCCCTCGACTTGGTGGATGCCTATGTCATCGGCGGCCTCGGCATCGGCCTGTCCGTCGCGCTTCCCAAGCTCCCCCTCCGCGCCGGCCTCCGCGCCCTGCCGCTGCCGGGCTTCGACCCCATCGTCGTCGGCGCGTTGTGGCGCGGCAAAATGACCCCGCTGCTGCAAATGTTGCTCGACGAAATGAAAGCCCGCGCAAAACTGCTGGGTTAATCCTCAGGTGCAGGAGAAATGGGGAGCGCACGCGCCCTCGCGAAACCGCCATTACCCGGGCCTACAGCAACCTCGCCTGATTTCCGCCCGCCGCCTTCAAGCCCAGCTTCTGGTAACTCAACTCCGTCGCCACACGGCCCTGCGGCGTCCGCTTCAGATAACCCTCCATGATGAGATACGGCTCGTAAACTTCCTCCAGCGTGTCCGGCTCCTCGCCCACCGCCACCGCCAGCGAACCCACCCCCACCGGCCCGCCGCCGAACTTCGTGATCACCGCCTCCAAAATCCGCTTGTCCATCTCGTCCAGCCCGTTCTCGTCAATCTCCAGCATTGCCAGCGACTGGTCGGCGATGCCCGCGCTGATGCGCCCGTCCCCGCGCACCTGCGCAAAGTCCCGCACCCGCCGCAATAAATTGTTCGCGATGCGCGGCGTCCCGCGGCTGCGTCTCGCAATTTCCTTCGCGCCGCTCGCCTCAATCTCAATGTTCAACAGCCGCGCCGACCGCACCACAATCCGCTCCAGTTGCTCCGCGTGATAATAATCCAGCCGCTCGCGCACCGGAAACCGCGTCAGCAACGGCGCCGTCAGCAGCCCGCTGCGCGTCGTCGCGCCGATGAGCGTGAACCGCGGCAGGTTCAGCCGCACGCTCCGCGCGTTCGGCCCCTGGTCGATGATGATGTCCAGCTTGAAATCCTCCATCGCCGGATACAGATATTCCTCGATGGTCTTTTGCAGCCGGTGAATTTCATCGATGAACAGCACGTCGCCCTCCTCCAGGTTCGTGAGCAGTCCCGCCAAATCCCCCGCCTTCTCAATCGTCGGCCCGCTCGTGCTCTTCAGGTTCGCGCCCATCGCCTTGGCGATGATCCCCGCCAGCGTCGTCTTGCCCAGCCCCGGCGGACCGCTCAGCAGCACGTGATCAATCGCCTCGCCGCGCTGCTTCGCCGCCGCCACCGTGATCTCCAGCCGCTCCTTCACCCGCGCCTGGCCCGTGAACTCCGAGAACAACGACGGCCGCAACGTCAGCTCCAGCGCGACATCCGGCTTCGTCAGAACATCTGAAATCGCTCTTTCGGCCATGCCCGCCAACAATGCGAAATGTCCCCCCGCCGGACAAGGCAAAACGCCGTGGAGCGCGGAGCCTCGCTCCGCCTGCGTCTCCGGTCGGCAGGGTCATCGCGCCTTGCCCCGAGGGCCTTGAGTCGGGGCTGCGATGACCGCGTTTGAGCGTGTGTGGCAGGGCGAAGCTCCGGCTGAGCCCAAACTTTTCGGGTCCTCAATTCCACCCTCCATCCGCCATCCCCCTTGGCGGCAATCCCGGTCATTCTCATTTGCTCAACTGGCACCACCGCTGCTGTAACATTGCCCGCGTGCTCTGCGTAATAGAAGTCAATCGGAACGAAAACCGAAAATTAAAAAAAGCATGAATATGAAAAAGAATGAAAAAACTTTAATAAAACTGTTGGCTGTCATCACGGGTGTGATGGTGCTGGGTGCGGTCGTCTTCCCGGCGTCCGCCGGGGAACGTCAGCGTTCGGGCACCTATGAAAATAGCCGGGGCGCCAGCGGGACCTTTCAGCAGAGGATCAACTGGCAGCCCGGCCAATACTCGCGCGTCACCACCGCCCAGACCGCGAATGGCGGCGTGTGGAATCGCAGCGTCCAGGACACCTGGAACCGGCAGGCCGGGACCGCCAGCCGCTCCGTCATGACCACCGCGCCGAACGGGAAAACCGCTGACATAAGCGAAACCGCCGCGCGCAGCGGCAATACGGTGAGCGTCGATGGCAGCCGCACGGGCTACGATGGCAAGACCAGTTCGTGGGACAAAACCATCACCGCCAACGGCAACGGAACCGCCACCGTCAACAATCAATACACCCGCCAAAACGGCGCCACGATCGATTCCAGTTCGACGGTGACCAGGACCGCGGACGGCCACGATGTCACCGGCTCCTACACCACCAGCACCGGCAAGAGCGGGACCTACAATCAGACCGTCGTCAATAACGACGGCACCCACACCGTCACCGGAACCGTCACCGGCGCGAACGGTCAAACGGTCGAGCGCGTGGCGACGACCACCAAGGATGGAAATACGATCGATCACTCCGCGACCGTCACCGGCCCCAACGGCAAGAGCGAAACCTACTCCGGCAGTGTGACGTTCAATCAATAAGTTGCTGAAAGTTTCCGCAGGCCGCCCGTCAAAGACATTGTGCTTTCTCGGGCGGTCTTTTTTTTATCGGTTCACTCGCCCCCCTTAAAAAATAACCCTGCCACGCGCCGGAGCGCCCTCCGTCTGCCTCACAAAAAAGCCCAGAAGCACCATGGGGTGAGGCAGGCGGCGAAAGCTCCGTAAAACAAAAACCCGTTCATCCTTCCGCCCCGGCGATGCATGAGCAGCATCAAGACCGCGAAAACAGTTCCGATTAATGGACACAACCCGGCCAAAAGGGTCCAGATCAGCGGCAAACTCGGCAGCTCCCTGGGCCGGACGATGTCCGCCACGAAAATCAGCGCATACCAAACTGCCGTCACCGAGACCGCTGCGATGGCGGAAGTCTTCAGGTCCAAACTGTGCTGTCTGCAATCATTCATGCCGTCAAAAACAGCATGTCCCATGCCGCCGCCGCGCAACGACATCGTACAACTTTGTCTGCTGCGCCCGCCAATCCTAACGGGATTGGAATCACTCAGCCCAGCGGTAGCCCCGAAAGCTTTCGGGGCTACCTGGGTTTGCGTGTCCAAAATGATTTCTCCTTCTCCTCCTGGAACGAGGAGAGGGATGCGGTGAAGAGTCGAAATCGAATCGCAACGCCGTTGGCATGTACTCCCGTCAATTCTTCGCGTGTAACGATCAGCGCCCCGAATAGGCAACGCGCCAAATCGTGCCGTTGCCGTCCTCGGTCACCAGCAACGCGCCATCCTGCGCCACGGCCACACCCACCGGCCGGCCCCACACACTGCGGTTGTCCACCACAAAACCCGTGAGAAAATCTTCATATTCACCGGTGGGCACCCCGTGGTTCAAATGGACCCGCACCACCTTGTAACCGGTGCGCAAGGTGCGATTCCATGAACCGTGTTCGGCCGCGAAGCCTTCGCCCCGATACTCCGCGGGAAATGCCGCCGCGCCGTTGGTAGCCGTATAAAAAGTCAGCTCCAGCGACGCCGAGTGCGCCTGCAACAGCACATCCGGCACGATGGCTTTTCCCGCCAGGTCCGGCCGTTCACCGGCATGGCGCGGATCCTCGAACTCGCCCATGTAATACCATGGCCAGCCGTAATATCCGCCCTCTTTCACGCGCGTGATGTAATCCGGCACCAAATCATCGCCCAACCCATCACGTTCATTGGTCGAGACCCACAGGTCGCCCGTGTCCGGGTTCACCGCCAGTCCTACGCCGTTGCGAATGCCCGTCGCAAACGCGTGCAATGGTTCGTGTCCTTCCGGATCCGTCACCAGCACATCGGCGCGCTGAGTTTCCGGCCCCCACGCCGCGCCCAACCCGTGCTCCGCCTCCCACGTCTGGATGTCCTGCGCATTTTTTTTGCGCATGTTTTCGGCGACATTTGACCCGGAACCCACCGAGATGAACAGCCGCTTGCCGTCGCGG
>Ga0181537_10001868_pt1 | contig 18956 bp, 18 predicted proteins | sample PEATcosm2014_Bin_39_FD_119765 | JGI IMG/M metagenome (GOLD analysis project Ga0181537, IMG submission 119765) | Peatland microbial communities from MTU Mesocosm Facility, Houghton, MI, USA - PEATcosm2014_Bin23_10_metaG | ecosystem: Environmental > Terrestrial > Soil > Wetlands > Peat | place... | reverse complement strand
TCACCCCGGGCCGGGTGGAATCCGACCCCAACAGCTACTGAGGAGAGCGCAGCATGTGGTATTTCAGCTGGATATTGGGAACGGGCCTGGCTTGCGCCTTCGCCATCCTCAACGCCATGTGGCTTGAAATCCGCGACGACGATTCCCGCAAGCTCTAGCCTGCAATCTCCGGCCAACAATCTCTAGGCGACCACGCGCCAAAAGTTTTTTTGCCGGGGCCGCGCGGAAGACTTGCTATTGACGCGCGCTTATTGCCCTAATTTCCCTCGATGCCGTCGATTTCACCCTCGGCCGCCGAGAACCCGGCGCCTTTCGTCAACAAGCTCGTCATCCCCTATGGGGTGCCCGTGCTCAGCTTCGCGGCCTTGGCCAGCGAAAACGTGCCCGTGGTCGTGATCGGCCGGGCGCAGCGCATGCCGCTGCGCCTTTGGCATGGGCCCTATCCTTTCGCCGAGCTGCCCGATCTCAACCGCCTCAAGGGCACGGCCGAGCGCCTGGGCTTCATCAAGGAACATTTGAAGGCGCTGTGTGGCCTTTGGGCCCGGCCGCCGCTCGATTTCCTCGAGGCCTATTTCCGCTGGATCGAGACGGCGCTGGAAGCGGGCCGGGCCGAACTCGAGGCGCTCTCCGCCCGGGGCGGCGGGCTGTTCCAGCCGCGCGATTGGAGCTTCGCCGCCTTCCGGCCCTTGCCGCTGGCCCATCTGCCCATCGCGGCGGAGCGCTATGTGCGGGTCGATTTCGCCTTTTGGACCGGCGACCGGCTGGCGGCCTTCGAGCTGGTCGGCGAATCGACTCCGCGCCGGCAAAGAATCGGTGAATTGGACGCCTTGCGCCAAGCGGGCATCGAGGTCGTCGAGATTCCGGCGGCGAATCTCGTCGCCGGCAATCTGGCCGCGTATTTACCCGAATCCTTCAAGATTTTCTGGCAGGGCGTCGAATTGCCCAAAAGCCCGTTCGGCCCGGCTTCGCTGGCCGAGATTCAGCCGCCGCCAGCGCCGCCGCCGGCGCCCGTGCCTTCACCAGCACCCGCGCCTTAAGTTGCGCGGCTAAAGACTAGAGATCGGCTTCCAGAATATACAGCCCACCCGTAAACCGGTCGGCGGCGTAGACGATCTCGTTCTCGTCGACATAAACGTCGTTGATCTGGATCGCGCCGGCGGGCGAGCCCTTGGGCGCCTCGGGCACGAAATAGGCGATCTCCTTGGGCTGGAACGGATCGCTGATGTCGTGCACGCGCACGCCGCCGTTGAAATAGGTTCCGAAGATGATCTGATCGGAACGAAAGGCCGGGCCGGGGCGGTTTTCATGCATGTTATGCGCGCCGTAGCGCCCGCCATAACGCTGCTGCTCCATCGGCGGCAGCGGCAAGGTCGCGATCGGCACCAGATTGTCCTCGCGCCGCATGTCCAGGATCCACACCAGCTTGGGCCAGTCGGCGCCCTTGTCGCGCACGCATTCGTCGCTGACGATCAGCAAACCGCGGTCGAAAAGCGGCATGGCGGTGTGGGTGAATCCCGGAAAGGGCGGGTGCGGGTTCCAATGCCCGACCGGCTTGGGGTTCGCCATGTCGGAAATATCGAGAATCCAGGCGCCGCCGTCGATGCAGCCGAGATAGGCGCGGTCGGGCCGGGAGGGATAGACATTGGTGTTGTGCGCCCGCATGCCGGAATCGAATTTGGGGTGGCGCGGCGGCGGCGGCGCCGCATCGCCCTGGCGGGTTCCGGGAATCCACCAGCGCCCGGCTTCGCGCGGCTTGGCCGGGTCCTTGACGTCGATGATGCGGTAGAACTGATCGTCGAGCGGGTTGACCGGGGCGAAGTCGGCGGCCCCGCCGGAGAAATGGATGTATTGGCCGTCGACGAACCACAATTGATGCACGCCGCGCGAATGCGGGCCGGAACAATCGAACATCGATATCGATTTCGGGGTCTCGGGCTTGGAGATGTCGAAGAGTTCGATCCCGGCCGGGTTAAGGCCCGGTTTCGCCGTTTGATAGGCGACCGCCAGGATGTCGCCGCACACCTCGAGCGAGTTGGAGCGCACCTGCTTGTGCGGCAGATCGGTCTGGACGATCACCTTCGGGTTCTTGGGATCGGTGACGTCGACGCCGGTGAAGTTCTTGGGCGCCGATTCATGCGCCAGCCACAAGATACGCCGCCCGCCCTTGGCGAGCTGCAAGCTCATGCCTTCGCCGATGCCGCCGAAACCCGCGAGCTCGTCATGGGCGAGCAAAGTCATCTTGTGGGCTTGGTCGGGCATGGTGTTTCCGTTCGGCTGGGTGGCGGGCGGGTCTTTGTTAACGGTTCAACCGCCTTGCCGCAAGCGCCGGTTTCAAGTCCAGAGGGTATTTCCGGCGCCCGACCCGGCGCCGCGAATTATTTGCCGTCGATGCGCAGCCTGGCTTCTTTGACCATCGAGAGATCGACATAGGCGGGCTCGATCTGCACGTCCTTGGGGATGACGCCAAGCTTCACCGAATCCTCGATCTCGCCCTGCGCCGCCTTCAAATTGGGCAGGCAATCGGGCGAGCGGTAAAAATCCTGCTTGGTGAAGGCGTAGGCGAGGTCGGCCGGTTGCTGCTTGGTGACGTCGACGGCGATGGCCAGCGCTTCGTCGCGGTTCTTGGGATCGAGGAACCAGCGCACCGCGCGGATATGGTCCTCGAAGAAATCGACCAGCGCCGGACGGTTGGCCTTGATGAAATCCTCGGAGATCGCCCACAGCACGGTCTGCGACGGGCCCACCGCCTGGCCCATGGTGAAGAGCGTGCGGTACTTGCCGCTGTCGGCGAGCTGATGCTCGAATTGCGGCATGACCGCGATGAGGTCGACCTTGTCGTCCCCGATCATCGGCACCATGTTGGCGAAATTGGCCTCGACCGTGGTGAAATCGCTGTCCTGGATGCCGTGCTTGCGGAACATGACGCGCATGGCGGCGTCGCTGGACGAGCCGATGGCATTGGTGGCGATGCGCTTGCCCTTCACGTCGGCGATGGTTTTGATCGGCCCGTTCTTCAACACCATGTAGGGCTGGTCGAAATAGCCGTCGCGGCCGGTCTGGATGACGTCGGAAACCACGCGCACGTCGAGATTGGCGTTGGTGATGGCGAGCGCCAGCGAGGTCGGCGCGAAGGCGGCGATCTGCAAATCGCCGGTCGCCATCGCCTGGATTTGCGGGCTCGAACCGGCGAAACGGACCGCATTGGCGATGTAGGTCTTGCCGTCATGCGGCATGATTTCGGGATGTTTCTGCGCCAGCTCGTCCAGGAGCGGCGCCAAATGTCCCGGCGCCTGCGCCCAGCCGATATTGATCTTGACCGGTTCGTCGGCCAGCACGGGCGAAACCGCAGCCGGCAAAACCAGGCTGAACAGCGCCAGCGAACCCGCCACGGCAATGGAAATAAGGCTGCGAAACATCAATCCCTCCCCAAACATATATTGTCTTGTTGTCCCGCGCTTTGCGGCGGGGCTTGCCGCGATCTTATCAGAGGGGCTAGTTTTGCAAACGCCTAAATTCCTTGCAGAATTTTCATCCCCAACCGTTCATCGAGGAACGCCTTGATGCCGCGTCCCGCGCCGGAACCAGCGATCGGCCCGCCGGTTCCCGCATCCCTGATCACCGGCTTCCTCGGCAGCGGCAAGACCACGCTGCTGAATGCGCTGCTTACCCATCCCGGGATGAAGGACACGGCGGTGATCGTCAACGAATTCGGCGAGATCGGCCTCGACCATCTGCTGATCGAAAGCGCCTTCGAAGACGCGGTGCTGCTCAAAAGCGGCTGCATCTGCTGCACCGTGCGCGGCGATCTGGTCGATACCATCGAGACCCTGGCTGCCCGCCGGCAACGCGGCGAGATTCCGCCTTATAACCGCCTCGTCATCGAAACCACGGGATTGGCCGATCCGGCGCCGATCCTGGCGACGCTGATGGAGGACGAAAAGCTCCGCAAGCTGGTTTATCTGGATCGCGTGGTCACCACCGTCGACGCGGTCAATGCGTTGTCGCAGCTCGATACCCATTATGAGTCCGCCAAGCAGGCGGCGCTTGCCGACCGCCTGGTGCTGACCAAGACCGATCTGGTTTCGCCGGCGATGCGCACCGAGGTCGAGGCGCGGCTCCATGCGATCAATCCCTGGGCGCCGGTGCTGATCGCGGTTCAGGGGCAGATCGCGCCCGAAATCCTGTTCAGCGATGCACATGTCGCGGAATCCTGGAATACGCGGCTGGAGGCCGCGTCCCGGCTCGGCCCTGGTCACGACGACGGCCATGATCATGAATCGGGCCCGGAACATCTGGCCACGGCGCATGGTATCACCAGCTTCACGCTGACCCATGACGCACCGGTGGCATGGGAGAATCTCAGCGCCTGGCTCGAATCCCTGGCCTCGCTGAAAGGGCCCGATCTGTTGCGCATGAAGGGGCTGGTGAATGTGCGCGGACGATCCGGGCCGGTTTCGATCAACGGCGTGCAGCACCTGTTCCATCCGCCGCGCGAGCTCAAATCCTGGCCCGATGCCGACCGGCGCACGCGCATCGTTTTCATCACCCACGATATCCCGCGCGAGGCGGTGGCGCGGTCATTCGCCGCTGCCCTAAAAAACTAGCCGGAGAAAAACCGGGCAGAAGCCGCTTCCGCCTTTTCCCGGCTCCGCTTATGGTGGAAGCGCGATGAATGGGGGAGCGAACCAATGACCGGTCAACCGGCGAATGCGGAGATGGCGGCGCGTTTCCAGGCGCTGCACGAGATCGTCCGCGCGGCGCGCAACGCCACCCCGACCAATTACTGGGATTACCTCACCGGGGCATCCGAGACCGAAACCACCTTGAAGCGCAACCGCCTGGCGCTCGATTCGCTCGCTCTGCGTCCGCGCGTCTTGCGCGATGTGTCGGCGATCGACGCCAGCGCCAAACTGTTCGGCATGAAGGCGCGGCTGCCGCTGGTGCTGGCGCCGGTCGGCTCGATCGAAAATCTCAATGCCGGCGGCACCGCCACCGTGGCCAAGGCGGCGGCATCTTTCGGCGTGCCGATGTTCGTGAGCTCGGTCGCCCAGCCCGGGCTCGAAGCCACGTCCGAGGCGGCGCCGGGCGCCACCCGCATCTATCAGCTCTATGTGCGCGGCGACGATGCCTGGGTCGATGATTTCGGCCGTCGCGCCAAGGATTCGGGCTATGCCGGTTTCTGCTTCACCGTCGATACCTCGATGTATGGGCGGCGCGAGCGCGACATCGCCAAGCGTTACGTGGTCAGCGGCCGGCGCGCGGTGGTGCCGGAAATGGAACGGCACCAGGCGGCGTTCAATTGGGACCGGCTGAAGCGCTTCCAGGACAAGCACAAGCTCCCGATCATCCTCAAGGGCATCTCCACATCCGAGGATGCCGAACTCGCCTGTCAGGCGGGGGTTGCCTGCATCTATGTCTCCAACCATGGCGGCCGCCAGCTCGATCACGGCCGCGGCACCGTCGAGGCCTTGCCCGAGGTGGTGGCGGCGGTGAAGCGCCGCGTTCCGGTGATCGTCGATGGCGGTTTCTGCCGCGGCAGCGACGTGGTCAAGGCCTTGGCGCTGGGCGCCGACGCGGTCGGCATCGGCCGGCTTTATTGCTACGCCCTGGCGGCGGCGGGCGAGGCGGGGGTGGTGCGGCTTCTGGAACTGCTCGAGATCGAGATCCGCATGGCGCTGGGGCTGCTGGGAGCGACGCGTTGCGGCGAAGTCGAACGCGCCATGGTCTGTCCCGCGGCGCCGGTGAACCCGCCGCACGTGCTGAGCGCCTTTCCGCTGCTCGATCTTTCGCATCCGGGTTACTGAAACCTCCCGCGGTTTTTCGTCGGCCCGGCTGACAAGGTGCCGCGCGCAAACGTCAATACTTCCGACGAGCGGTTAATGTTAACCCTATCTTTCTGACAACTCGTTAATAACAACACAGTAATTAACTATATATCTCAAGCAATTAACCTTGTTTTTCTTGTATTCGCCCGCTCCTTGACTTAAGAACAACATGGTTAATCAAGGATCGTTCGCGTCATGAAAAATTCTCCTGGCATCGGTTTCGGCGTTTCAATGTTGCTCTTCATCCTGAGCGCGATCCCCGGCATCGCGGTCGCGGTGTTCCTGGCGATCTCGCTCGGACCGCTGGTCGATCTTTTCCCCGCGACATCGAATGCGCAGGACATCGCCTTGGCCGTCTCGGTGATGTGGGGCTTGGTGGCGGCGGCGACGGTCGCGGTCTATGCCTTCGGCAGCGTGCGCCGGGCGCGGCGCGCGGCGGACGATACCGGTGCCGAAACCGATTGGGACATTCAACGCCGCTATGTGCCGTTGGCCGCGCCGCTCCGCCATCGGGCGGAAGCCTATCCGGTTCGTGCCGATGCCGAATACAGCGACAGGGATGACGAGGGTTACGGCGTAACATCCGCGCTCGAACACCGGTTGCGCCGGATGGAAGCGATGATGGCGTCGAATGCCCGGCCCGCTGGTCATGGTCAGGCCCCGCGCCGGCCGCAAGCCGTTCCGGTGCCGCCCCCGCTCACGGGCGTTAGCCCGCGCCAGCCCGCCCAATCTCACGTTCACTATTACGATCAGCCGCGCCGCCGCGCGCAGCGCTAAACGTCAAGCGCGCAGCGCTAATTCCCGATCAGAACGGAAAACCGAGCTGGACATGCCCACCCGCTCTTTGGGAGTCGGCCGAGCCATTGGTCTGGCCGTGAACATCCTCGCAACCGGCAAGGCAGAACAGAGCCAAAGGCAGCAGCAGCGCCAGGCCAATGAATCTGCCCGCGCCCCGGCGACGGTTTAACTGTCTGTCTTGAATCATCTGTCCGGCTCCCGGCATTCCGGTCTCGGCCGCCGCATTCTAGCGCCGCGCCGCTTGGCGCCTCAAGTTCAGCCTCGAAAGCTGGGAAAAACGCCGGTTTTCAGCCGACGCCGCGCCAGGCGGTTTCCGGCGCGTCGCCCTGCGCGGCCGCCGCGGCGGGCAGGGTGATGGCGACGGTGGTGCCGACGCCCGGCGTGCTTTTGATTTCGAAATGACCGCCATGCAGCTCGATCAGGTTCTTCGACAGCGGCAAGCCCAATCCGGTGCCCTCATGCACGCGAGTCATGGCGTTCGAGATCTGGCCGAAGGGCTCGAGCGCGCGCGGAATGTCCTTTTCGGCCATGCCGATGCCGGTGTCGGCGACCGTGATGGTGACGGCGCCTTCCCAGGCGCTCGCCGAAATCGAAACCTTGCCGCCCTTGGGCGTGAACTTGATGGCGTTGGACAGGAGGTTGAGCACCACCTGGCGCAGCCGGGTGAGGTCGGCCTGGACCAGCGGCAGGCCGGGATCGGCCCAGTGGCTCAACATTATCCCCGCGGCGGCGGCCTGGGGTTCCATCAGCCGCGCCGAATCCTCGACGATTGCGCTCGGCGCCGCGATTTCGAGATGCAGCTCGGTCTTGCCCGATTGCAATTTGGCGATGTCCAAGATGTCGTTGATGATCTTGAGCAGATGCTCGCCGCTGCGGCGGATCAGCGTGGCGTATTCGCGGTAGCGCGTCGGCTGCGGGCCGAAAATTTCCTGCTCGATGATCTGCGAGAAGCCGATGACCGCGTTCAACGGCGTGCGCAGCTCATGGCTCATGGTGGCGAGGAACGAGCTCTTGGTGCGGTCGGCGCGTTCGGCGGTCTCGCGCGCCTGGCGCTCGGCCTGTTCGCTTTTGCGCAGCGCGTTTTCCTGCTGTTTCATTTTGGTGATGTCGGTGTGGAAAGAGACGGTGCCGCCTTCCCTGGTCTTGCGCTCGCGCGTCAAGACCCAGCGGCCGCCCGCCAATTGCTGCACGATCTCGCCCGCGGCGTCCTGGTGCGCCTGAAGCCGGTGTTCGACGATCTGCTGCTTGATCTCGGGCGTTTCGGCATCGTCATAGCCGCCGGAAGCGGCCATGGCGTGGATCAGGGTTGAAAACCGCGCGCCGGGAACCAGCAGCGGCTGGATCGCTTCCGGGTAGAAATCGACGTAATGCTGGTTGTACAGGACCATGCGGTCCTCGGCGTCGAACAGCGCCAGGCCGCCGGGGGCGGCTTCGAGGGCGGCCTGCAGCCGGTTTTCGGCCACCGCGCGGGCGCCGGCCTCGGCGGCGAGGATGTGGGCGAGCCACAGCGCGATCAGCGTCACCAGCCCCATCAGCGGTCCGTCGATGGCGATGAAGTCGTGGAACCCGGGCGACGCCAAGGCCGCCCGTCCGGTCACGACCAATTGCAGCGGAAATCCCGTGACGTCGCGGCGGATGATGGCGTCGTCCGGCACGCGTTTCAGGTAATCGGCGATCATCGAATTCTCGCCGAAGGAAGCGGTTTGCGGCGCGTTGCCGGCCAGGATCGAACCGTCGTCACGGACCAGAAGCTCGGCCTCGACCGAATCCGAGGCGCGCAAAGAGTAGAATTCGGAGAAATAGGAGGGCTCGATCAACGCTACCGCCACGCCCAGCATATTGCCTTTGCCGTCGACAATGGCGCGGCTCATGCTGAAATGCGGCGCCTCGTTGGCCATGTGGGTGATGAGATGGCCGATGAACAGGCCCTGCTCGGGGTGCTGGACCAGCGTCGTAAAATAAGGCTTGTCCGCGACATTACGGGGCACGGCGGGAAAATTCTTGGAATCGAGCAGCAGGTCCCCGTTCTTGCCGGCGACGAAGATCTGCCGCAATTGCGCCAGCCGCATGGTTTCCCCGCTGATCATCGCCTGATCGAGGATGGTCGGCCGGCCGCGCGCGACGTCGTCTTCGATCCGCGCGGAAATCGTTTCGAGCGTCAGATCGATGGCGGTGAAGGCGTGGCTCGCCTGTTCCGCGAGCAGCGTCGCCGTGGCTTCGCGCGACTCGCGTTCATGCTCGGCATTGGTGCGGTAGAAATGGACGACGAACACCGCGTTCACGGCGTGCAGGATGACGAGCATGGCGATGGCTATCGGCAAAATATGGAGCGACAGCGACCGCATGCGCAGCGGCGCGATCAATCCGTGCCGTGCCGCCGCTGCTTCAGGTAATTTCAAGAACCGACGCAACATGTACTTGCAATCCTGGATTGCCGGACCCAATGATCCGGCGCCCGCCGAACTTCATGGAAACGCTTGAGATCAGTGGATATTTTAGCCCTGCTGCCTTATCGACACGTTAACCGGACGCAACCCGGCCAGGTTGCAAGCCCTGTCGCGCGCGCCTGCGGCTTGGCGTTATGGTTGCGAAATCCTTAACAGGCCCGGTCCGCCACCTATCCCATGAACGAGAAACCCGCGCGCAACACCGGCCCGGCGTCCGGTCCGGGGCCCAATGCCCGCCCCAATCAGGGGCTGATCGGACAAAAGGGCGGCCGGAACGCGCTCGATACCCCCGCCTTGGTGCTCGATCTCGACGCGCTCGAGCGGAATATTTCTGCCATGGCGGCGCATGCCAAAGCCGCGGGGGTCGCCTTGCGGCCGCACGCCAAGACCCATAAATCGGTGGAAATCGCGCGGCGCCAGGTGGCGGCGGGCGCCATCGGCATTTCCTGCGTCACTTTGGGCGAGGCCGAAGTGATGGTCCGCGCCGGTCTTCCCGGGGTGCATGTCACCTCGCCCCAGGTGACCCCGTCCAAAATCGCGCGGCTGATGGCGCTCAACCGGGATGCCCCTCGGGGGCTTAGCGTGGCTGTCGATCACCCGGAGAATCTTCGGGCTCTGTCCGAGGCGGCCTCCCTATCGGGGAAAAGTCTTTCGGTGATGATCGATTTTTCCGCCGGGCATAATCGCACCGGATGCGCCAATCCTTCGGACGCGCTGGCCCTGGCGCGTGCGGCGCGCGGCGCGGCGGGCATCGACATCGCCGGCATCCAATCCTATTCCGGTCAGCTCCAGCACATATCCTCCCGCGCCGAGCGACGCGACCGCGTGCTCGAGCAAGCCGGCATATTGCGCGAATTGCTGCGCGCCCTGGAACGGGAGGGGCTCGCCATGCCGGTCGTCAGCGGCGGCGGCACCGGCAGTTTCGACCTCGATCCCGAAGCGCGCGTGTTCACCGAGCTGCAAGTCGGGTCCTATGTCTTCATGGATGTCGATTACCTGCGCGCGATGAAGGATGGACGCAACGCGCCGCCATTCGAAACCGCGCTCTTCGTCCAGACGGCGGTGGTCAGCGTCAACGCCAAGGATTACGTCACCACCGATGCGGGCTTGAAATGCTTCGCCACCGACGGGCCTTTGCCCGAGCCGGCTTTGGGCGCGCCCCCGGGCAGCCGCTACGAATTCTTCGGCGACGAACATGGCAGGTTTTACGTGCCGCCGGGCAGTCCGCGCCCGGCCTTGGGCGACAGGGTCGAATGCGTCACGCCGCATTGCGATCCGACCGTGAATCTGCACGATTTCTATCACGTGGTGCGCGGCGACACTTTGGTCGATATCTGGCCCGTCGACGCCCGAGGGAAGAGGTAGCCTACTTCGCGGCGATGGCCTCGACCTCGACCAGCCATTCCGGCTTCACCAGCCCCTGCACCAGCACCATGGTGGAAGCGGGGCGGGAAGCGCCCAGCATCCGCGAACGCACTTCGGCATAGCCCGGGATGCTGTCCGCCTTGGTGAGGTAGTGATTCACCTTCACCAGATTCTCGACGCCCATGCCGGCGGATTCGAGCACGTGGAGAATATTCTGCCACACCAATTCGGCCTGCGCCGTGATGCCGGGCGGCGTCGAGCCATTGGCGGCCACCGGCACTTGGCCGGACAGAAACACCAGGCGCTGCCCGGCGGGAATCTCGACGCCGAGGCTATAGGGTCCGCTGGGCTGGGCCGATTTGGCCGGATTGTGGAATTTCATTTTTGTCTCCCTGTTCTACTTTACTTTGAGAAAATCGAAATCGCAGCCCTGATCGGCCTGCAAGACATGCTGGTGATAAAGCCTGGCATAGCCGCGCGATGGCGATGGCGATGGGGTAGCCGGGCGCTTGGCGAGTTCCGCCGGGCTAACCAAGAGATCAAGTTTCCTGTCCTTCACGCTCAGCCTGATGCGGTCGCCGGTTTTGACCCGGGCCAGCGGGCCGCCACTCGCCGCATCGGGCGCCACGTGCAGCACCACCGTGCCGTAAGCCGTGCCGCTCATCCGCGCGTCGGAAATCCGCACCATGTCCTTCACCCCGGCGCGGCCGAGCTTCGCCGGAATCGGCAGCGAGCCCGCCTCGGGCATGCCGGAGGGACTCAAGGGACCGGCATGCTGCATCACCAGGAAATCATCCGGGGTCACGTCCAGGTTTGGGTCGTCGATGCGCCTTGCCACGTCCTCGGGCGAGGCGAACACCACCGCGCGGCCTTCGCGCTCGAAGAGATTGGCGTCGGCGGCGGCGCGTTTCAGGATCGCGCCCTTGGGGGCAAGGCTGCCGAACAGCGCCACCAGCCCGCCTTGCGGCAGCAAGGGCTGCTTCAAGGGCCGGATCACGGTTCGATCGACGAAGGCGTTTTTCTCCGCCTCGATTCTCTCGCCCAGGGTCTCGCCGGTCACGGTCGGGCAGTCCAGATGTAAGAGTGGTTTCAGCTCGCGCAGCACCGATCCCACGCCGCCGGCACTATGGAAATCCTCCATGTAATGCTGGCCGGTGGGTTTCAGGTCCACCAGCACCGGCGTCGAATCCGAAAGCTCGTTGAGGCGTTTGAGAGATAATTCGAGTCCGAGCCTGCCGGCGATCGCCGTCAGGTGCAGCACCGCATTGGTCGAGCCGCTGATCGCCAGCAGCACGCGCAGCGCGTTGTCGATCGATTTCTGGCCGATGATCTGCGCGGGCGTGCGTTTTTCCCGCATCAGCTTGACTGCCGCCATGCCGGTGGCTTCGGCGGCGCGCAGGCGATCGGCATGCACCGCCGGGATCGCGGCCGAGCCCGGCAGCATCATGCCCAGGGTTTCCGAAATCGCGGCCATGGTGCTGGCCGTGCCCATGACCGCGCAGGTGCCCGCCGTCGTGGCCAGGCTGTTCTCGACCTGCTCGATCTCGTTCTGGTCGATCTCGCCGGCACGAAATTTCGCCCAGAAGCGCCGGCAATCGGTGCAGGCGCCAAGCCTTTCGCCGCGATGCCGCCCGGTCATCATCGGCCCCACCACCAGCTGGATCGCCGGCTTGCCCGCCGAGATCGCGCCCATCAATTGCGCCGGCACGGTCTTGTCGCAGCCGCCGATCAACACCACCCCGTCCATCGGCTGGGCGCGGATCATCTCCTCGGTATCCATCGCCATGAGATTGCGCAAATAAAGGCTGGTCGGGTTGAGATAGACCTCGCCCAGCGAGATGGTGGGGAAGACCAGCGGCAAGGCGCCCGCCGCGATCACGCCGCGCGACACCGCCTCGACCAATTCGGGCACCAGGCGGTGGCAATTGTTGAAACCGCTCGATGTGTTGGCGATGCCGATCACCGGCCGGTCGAGCATCGCGCGCGAATAGCCCATGGCGCGCGCATAGGAGCGCCGCAGGTAAAGCGCGTAACCCGGATCGGCGTATTGGGTAAGGCCTCCCGCGATGCCCTTGGCCCCGTCAACCTTCGGGTCTTTTTCGGAACCGGCCATGTTCTTCCCCTCGAAACTGGGGCTCACTCAAGCCGTTGGCGGGCTTGGCTGTCAATCATTTGCCGAAATCTTGTGCACCAGGACTGAGGGTGTTTGGGCGGATTTTGATCGTACCGGCCAGAGTTCTTGGGCGCCCGCCCGCCCGGCGATATAATGAAATCAAGGGGAGGATAGGGCCGCGATGAAAACGATATTGGCGGTGGTGGGCGACGGCAATGCCGGTCCGGTGCTGGAAACCGCGGTGCTGGCGGCCAAACGCTTCGGCAGCCGCGTTACCGGCCTCAACGCGCTCGCCAGCGAATACGCCGTGGTGTTCGGCGGCGAGATGGGTTTCTCGATTTCCTCCGAGGTCGACCGCACCCTGGAGCGCGAAGGTCACGACCGCCGCGACCAGGCGCATGCCTTGTTCGAGGCGGTGATGCGCCGCAACGGCGTGTCGCTTGGCGCCGCACCCGGCGCGGGCGTCAGCGCCGAATGGCGCGAGGAAAGCGGCCGGCAGAACGCGGTGGTGGGCGCCATCGGCCGGGTCTTCGATTTGATCGTGGTCGAGCATCCGGAAAAACCCGCCTCTTTCGCCGAGGCCACGCTCGAAGACGCGCTGTTCGAAAGCGGGCGGCCGGTGCTGATGGCGCCGGCGGCGGCGCCGTCGAGCATCGGCGAGCGCGTGCTGGTCGCCTGGAACGGCTCGACCGAAACCGCGCGCACCGTCGCCTTCGCCATGCCGTTCCTGAAAAAAGCCGCGCAGGTGCAGGTGGTGAGCGTCGAGGGCGCGTGGACGCCCGGGCCGTCGAGCGAGGAACTCGCCCGCAACTTCCAGGCGCATGGCATCAATGCCACGTCCCGCCACATCGCCGCCGGCAAGACCCTGCCGGGCGACGTGATTCTCGCCGAGGCGCGGGCGATGAAGGCCGACCTCCTGGTCAAGGGGGCCTATACCCAAAGCCGCCTGCGCCAGATGATCTTCGGCGGCGCCACGCGGCAGGTGATCGCCGGGGCGGATATGCCGGTCCTGCTCGCCCACTGATTGAGCCGGTAATCATAATTAATTAAGGGTGTTTCCCGAGGCCGGGCGGGGCTCCGGTCGCGCCCGGACGGCAATCCTTAATCATTTTCTAAACCCCAGGCCTTAGGTTGGACGGGTTATCCGGCGGCCCAAGCCGATTTTTGGGCCGGAGCCTAGGGGCAGTCATGGACGACAACGCTTACGCAGCGGAGCGGCGCTGCCGCGAACTCATCGAGATCGCGGGCGATTTCGCCTGGGAAATCGACGCCGCGTCGCGTTTCGTCTTCGTGGCCCCCCGGCTGGTGTTCGGCTGGCCGGCGGATAATCTTCTCGGCAAGCCGCTATCCGAATTCCTCGCCGATCCTTCCCAGGCCCGGCTGTTCGCGGCGACCGAGCCGGCCCAGGTGGGCGACATCCAATTTCGCGCCGCCGACGGCACCCATATTTTGCTCAGCCTCGCGGCGCGGCCGGTCTTCGGATCCGCCGGGCTGTGGAACGGCGCGCGCGGCATCTGCCGCGTCCATGGCGTCCAGGATTTGACCCAGGCCGATCAGCATATCCGCGACGGTCTTGCCGGCCATGTGGTGCGCGCGGTGCGCGACGAAACCCAGCCCGAAAGCGCGCTCAACGCGGCATTGGTGGCGCTCGGTCTCGCCTCCGGAGCGAGCGGCGGCGCCATCCTGCGCGCGGGCGGCGATCCGCCGCTCAGGACCTCGATCTCCTGGGGCATCAAGCCGCCGCCCACCGCGTTGATGATGATTCGCCAGTCGTTGAAGGAAAAGGAATCCGCCGCTGCGGCATCCGCTGCTTCCGGGCATCTCGCCGCGCATGCGGTGCATTACCGCCACGAGATGAAGGGCGCGGTCGCGCTGTGGCGGCGGCCCGAGGACCGGGTCTTCGGCGAATTCGAACGGATTCTGCTCGGCGACGTCGCCGACCGTCTCGGCATCGTGATCGCGCAGATCGAGGCGCGCGAACGCATCACCACCATGTCGCGCACCGATCCGCTCACCACCCTCACCAACCGCAACGCGTTTTTCGACGAATTCGCCCGCCGCCTGCTGCGGCTCGACCGCGGCACGCAAAACGCGGTGCTGCTCTGCATCGACGTGCTCAATCTGAAACTGGTCAATGACCGGCACGGGCCTTCGGCGGGCGACGAAGCGCTGGTGACCCTGGCCGGCATCTTGCGCGACAACACCCGCGCCGGCGATTTGATCGCGCGTTACGGCGGCAGCCAGTTCGTGCTTTGGATCGAGGGCATCAACGAGGACGGCGCGCGTCGCCGGGTGATGGCCATCGAAACCGGGGCGCGCCGTTTGGCGGCGCTTACCGGCGATCCGGAACAGCCGCTTCGGGTCGCGGTCGGCGTCGCGGCCTTCGATCCGTTGCGGCCGGAAACCCCGGTGCAGCTGGTCGCGCGCGCGGCCGCCGACGCCGTGGAAAAACACAAGCAAAAGCGCGAGCCGGTTCCCGCGGCGCGATCGGCCTAAGGTCTCATCCGTTTTGGCGGATTAACGGGTCTCGCCCGAGGCGGGCGCTTCCACCGGTTTCAATATGTCGACCAAGGCATCGCCGCGCGGCGCGCGGGCGAAACAACTGCGCGTGCCGGTGTGGCAGGCGGGCCCGGTCTGGTCGACCAGCAGCAGCAAAGCGTCGCCGTCGCAATCGACGCGCAGTTCCACCAGGCGCTGGACATGGCCCGAGCTTTCGCCCTTGCGCCAAAGCTTCTGGCGCGAACGCGACCAGTAGCAGACGCGCCCTGTCTTGAGAGTCTCTTCGACCGATTCGCGATTCATCCAGGCCAGCATCAGGGTCTCGCCGCTGTCATGCTGCTGCGCCACCGCGGGGATGAGACCGTCGCGGTCGAATTTCAGCGCCGCCAGCGTCGCCGCTGCCGCTTTGGCCGAGATCGGGAAACTGATTTTGGCGTCACTCATGCCGTCGACTCCGCTTAAACCGCAAGCCGGCAGTTTACATCAGCTGCGCCAGCGCAGCACCCGGTCCTTGACCGGGTTGACGAAAGCGCGGTTCTCGGCGCGGGCGCGAAGATATTCGGCCTTGAGCCGGTAATACCAGCGCGCCTGGGTGTCGGCGTCGTTGATCAGCAGCAGCGCCGGGTTGTGACGCAAGCCCTTCTGCTGCATCACGATCACGGCACGGTCCTGGTTGAGAAACGTGCGTACAAAGGGCCGCAGCAGCGGCTTCAGAATCCCGAGCCAGGGCAAATCCCAATAGATCGATTGGTTGATCTCGGCTTCGTTCTCGGAAAGCGGCGTCACCGCAGTGAGGCTGGCGACGAAACGCTTGCCGATGCGGATATGCTCGATGCGGGTCGAAGGCAGGCGAAAGGCGATCTCGGTCTCGGGTTTGCCGCCCAGCAGCCGATAGGCGTTGGAATTGGACGAGGGCTGATGGCGCAGCATGGTGAAGCCATAGGGGCTCGCCGCGAATGCCTTGGCTTTTTCGTGAATCGAACGCCGCGAACGCCACCACCAGGAGGTGTGCACGAAAGGGCCATGCGCCGGGTCCATCAATCCCACCACGGCGTGGTCGATGGCCGCCGGTACGCGCAGGCTTTCGAACAAGCGGGGCCTCATCTCGCCGATCTCGGGGATTTCGGGCGGCGGCGGCGCCGCCTCTTCGTCCTTGCCGAAGAACACCCAGACATTGCCTTGCAGCTCGCGCGCCGGATACGCCGCGACGCGGATCTTGGAAATGTCGAAATCCTGGCCTTCATAAAGCGAGGGAATGGCGGTGCAGCGCCCATCCGCGCCGAAGCGCCAGCCGTGATAGCAGCACTCGACCTCTTTGCCGTCGAATTGCCCATAGGAGAGCGGAATGCCGCGATGCGGGCAGATGTCCTTCAGCGCGAAAACCGCGCCCGCGCGCGTGCGCCCGAACAGCAGCGGCTCGCCCAGCAGCGTCTTCGGCCGCATCTTGCCGGGCGCCAACTGATCGCCTGGCAAGGCGAAATACCACATGTCGCGCAATGGCGCGGAACCGCTCTCTTCCAAGGATGTCCCCTCGACTCGTTGGCCGGGAGAGTAGACAAGGGCATGCATGCGGGGAAGGGTTTCGGCCGGCCAAAGGCCAGGTTGCGATGCGACAAAAAGCCCCGGAAATGCCCGGATTTTGCCCTGAAGGGGTGGAATACCTTGCTCCAACCCTTTCCGGCGGTTAAGGTGCGCCGCACAAAAAACACCCTATCGAGGTCGATGATGGACGATGTTCGGCATGCTATCGCGCCCCGCCAAGGCTATGCGCTCGAGGATCTGGTCGTCGGCATGACGGCGTCTTATTTTCACACCTTGACCGAGGCCGACGTGGTCGATTTCGCCGATCTCACCGGCGACCATAATCCGCTTCACCTCGATGAGGCCTTTGCCCAGAAAACCAGGTTCAAGGGCCGCATCGCCCACGGCATGCTGACCGCGAGTTTCTTCTCCACGGTCATCGCCATGATGCCCGGCCCGGGCACCATCTATCTCAGCCAGAGCCTGGCCTTCCGCGCCCCGGTGCGCATCGGCGACACCGTCGAGGCCCAGGTTACAGTGACGGAAATCGATCTCGTCAAGAAGCGCGCCAAACTCAAGGCCGTGTGCCGCGTCGGCGACACCGACGTCATCGACGGCGAGGCGCTGGTCATGGTGCCTTCCCGCAAAGCGTAGACTCCGGCGCGAACGACTCTGAACTAAAACCCTACCCGCTCGTCCGCCACCGCTATATATCTTCGCCCGTGCGAATCTTCCGGCATGAAAAGATCGAGGATGCGGACCGCGGCGGCGCGGTCGCCATCGGCAATTTCGACGGCGTCCATCCCGGCCATCAGGCGGTGATAGCGGCCGCCGGCGGGGCCGCCCGCGCCCTGCACGCGTCGCATGCCGTGCTCACCTTCGAGCCGCATCCCTATGGCGTGTTCAAGCCGGACGCGGCGCCTTTCCGGCTCACGCCGTTTCGCGCCAAGGCGCGGCATATCGAGACGCTCGGCGTCGATCTGCTGCTGGCCAAACATTTCGATCTCGATTTCGCCAAGCTCAGCGCCGAAGACTTCGTCGATCAAATCCTGATCGCGGGTCTGGGCGCCAAGCACGTGGTGGTGGGTTACGACTTCGTTTTCGGGCGGGGGCGGCGCGGCGATTCCAAATTGCTGAAGGCGCAGGGCGCGCAAAAGGGCTTCGAGGTTTCCGTGGTCGAGGCGGTGGCCAGCCCCGGAGGATCGCTCTATTCCTCGACCCGTATCCGTCAGTTTTTGACCGGGGCCAAGCCGCGCGAGGCGGCCGAACTGCTCGGCCGGTTCTGGGAAATCGAGGGGCGGGTGGAGCACGGCGAAGGCCATGCCCGGGGATTGGGCGTGCCAACCGCCAATGTGCCGCTTGCCGACTATCTCCGGCCATCTCCCGGCATCTATGCCGCCTATGCCGGGATCGAAGGCGAGGGCAAAACCGATTGGCACGAGGCGGTGGCCTATCTCGGCCGCCGCGCGACGCTGGGCGCCGGCGAATTGCGGCTCGAAGCCCATTTGCTCGATTTCTCGGGCGATCTCCTCGGCCGCCATCTGCGCGTTGCCCTGGTCGACTATCTGCGCCCCGACGCGGTATTCTCCGGGGTGGAGGCGTTGAAGGCGCAGCTTGTCCGCGATTTGGCATCCACCCGCGCCGCGCTCGCCGGCGCCGAATATCCATAAGCCCCATCTGCCCGAGGTTGACGGCTCGGCGCCATCTCCCTATGACCAAGCCCATGAACGAGAACGCCGCGCCGGATTCAGCCAAGGATTACCGCTCGACCGTCTTCCTGCCCGACACGGCATTTCCGATGCGCGGCGACCTGCCCAAGCGCGAGCCGGTTCTGCTCGAACGCTGGGCGAAGCTCGGGCTTTGGCAAAAGATGCGCGCTGCTTCCAAGGGCCGCGAGAAATACGTGCTTCATGACGGGCCGCCTTACGCCAACGGCAATCTTCATATCGGCCATGCGCTCAACAAGATCCTGAAGGACATCATCAACCGCGCCCAACAGATGAGCGGCAAGGATTCGGTCTATGTGCCGGGCTGGGACTGTCATGGCCTCCCGATCGAATGGAAGATCGAGGAGGAATACCGCGCCAAAAAGAAATCCAAGGACGACGTGCCGATCGTCGAATTCCGCAAGGAATGCCGCGATTTCGCCCGTCACTGGATCGGCGTGCAGAAGGCGGAGTTCGAGCGCCTGGGCGTGACCGGCGACTGGGAACATCCCTACACCACCATGGAATTCCCGGCCGAGGCGCAGATCGTGCGCGAGATCGGCAAGTTCCTGATGAACGGTTCGCTTTATCGCGGCTCGAAGCCGGTGATGTGGTCGGTGGTGGAACAGACCGCCTTGGCCGAGGCCGAAATCGAATATCACGACCACGTTTCCACCCAGGT